>Ga0315281_10001996_pt1 | contig 30313 bp, 30 predicted proteins | sample YL17G07_0_MG_FD_204540 | JGI IMG/M metagenome (GOLD analysis project Ga0315281, IMG submission 204540) | Sediment microbial communities from Yellowstone Lake, YNP, Wyoming, USA - YL17G07_0 | ecosystem: Environmental > Aquatic > Freshwater > Lake > Sediment | place: USA: Wyoming | collected...
TGCGCGCTTTGTGGCGGTATCGCCGCTGGAATAAACCGGTGTGAACGCCCCTGCTATGAACGAGACTGAATCTGTCCTGCTCGCCAACGATAACTTCTACCGCGCCCTCAGCCTCGCCGATCTTGGCGCGATGACGCGGGCCTGGCTGGCTTCGCCGGACGCGGCTTGCCTGCACCCCGGAGGGCCGTCCCTGCAGGGGTGGCCCGCCATCCGCGAGAGTTGGGCCAGCATCTTCACGCACCAAGGCCCGCTCCGGGTGTGGGCCACCGAGGCCAGCGCGCGGCTGTACGGCGAAACCGCCGAGGTGACCTGTCTCGAAAACATTGACGCGGGACGCGTCTCGGGCGTCCTGCAAACGCGCGCGACCAACATCTTCCGCCGCGTTAATGGGGAATGGAAGATGCTGGAGCATCAGGCCGTCTCGGTCGCGTCGTCTAAAAGCCGGGGGCCGGAGCAGTTTTCGGCCAATTAACTGAGCAACCCGGTTCCCAAGAAACCGGTTTGCTGAATCCTTTTCGGAGAAGCCTCATGCCTGCTTTCAACCAAATTACCTCCCATCTCTTCAAGCTTGACGTGCCGTTTGCCGTGCCGGTCGGCGTGTTCCTCGTGAAGCACGCCGAGGGCTGGACGGTGATTGATGCGGGCGCGCCGGGGTTCGAGAAAATGATCTGCGACGCCATCCTCGCGCAGACCAACGGCGAGAAGCCCAAGCGCCTTATCCTCACGCACGGACATCTGGATCACGCCGCCGCCGCCAAAAAGATGCGCGACGATTGGGGCGTGCTCATCGCCGCGGGCCGCGTCGAAATCCCGTACCTGCTCGGCTCGGGGCGTTACAACAAAATCCCGCCGGGCAACCCGCTCTACAATCTTATCCAACTCTCGCCGCCCGCGCTCTTCGGGCGCAACGTGCAACTACCGTTGGATGAAGGAATGCAGATGGACGGGCTGGAGATCTTTCACGTCCCCGGCCACGCGCCCGGGTTGGTGGCTCTGTTCCACCGCGCCGACCGCGCCCTCATCTCCGGCGATACTTTTATGAATCTCAAAGACAAATTGAGCGATCCGTACGGCGCGTTTACTTACGATCTGGCGCTCAATCACCAGTCGCAAGCCAAGTTGGCACAGTTGGATTTTGACCACTTGCTGGTAAGCCATGGCCCAGTAATTATGAACGAGGGACAGAAGCAAGTGAAGGCGTTGGTAGAGGGGCGGGGCAAGAAGAAAAAATCTTAAAACAAACGACGCCAGAGGATGATCTCCGGCGTCGTTGTTTCTAGTGGCAAGGGGCGGTCGTCTACTCTTTCTTGTCTTCCTTCGTTTCTTCCTTGCCTTTGGCGGCTTCTCTCATTGCTGGAAGATTTTTCAATAGGTCAATCAGGCTGATTCCCGTCAGGGATTCGATCACCACCGGCAGTTGCGCAATGATGTCCGTCACGTCGCGCGTGACTTTCGACGCGCCCGCGCCGGAATTCCCATCCCCCCCGGAGCTAATGATGACAATCTTCTCGGTCTTGGCCAGCGGTTGAGCAATCGCCGAAGCCAGTTCCGGCAATTTGTCGAGCAGTTGTTGCAGGATGGCCGCCTGGGTATATTCCTCCCAGGCTTGGGCTTTCTTGCTCGTCGCTTGCGCCTCCGCCAAGCCCTGCGCCTGAATCACGTCGGCCTGCGCCAAACCGCGCGCCTTGTTCGCGTCGGCCTCACCGGTGCCCAAATTGCGCGTGGCCGCCGCCTGCCCGAGGGCCTCGGTCTCAGTCTGATATTTCTTGGCATCCGCCAGGGTGCGAATCCGATACTGCTCGGCATCGGCGGGCTTGCGAATGGTGGCTTCCAACTCTCGCTCGCGGCGCACGACTTCCTGCTCCTGCACCTCAATCTGCTTGCGCTTCTCCACCACCGCAATCTGCACTTCCTGTTCTTTCACTTTCTGGTTCGTGATGTTTTGCTGAAGCGGGTACGCCAGTTCGGCCTCGGCCTTCTTTTGATTCACCTCGGCATCGTAGGCGGCCTTCTGCACCGAGTAGTTCTTCTGCGCCTCGGCAATCTTGGTCTCGGCCTCGAATTTGGCCGTCTCGCCCTCCTGCCGCGCGCGGGCCGACTGGATGGTGGCGTCGCGTTGAGCGTTAGCCTGCCCGATGGTCGCGTCGCGCTTGACTTCGGCGATGCGCGACTGTCCGAGCGCATCGAGATAGCCCTGCGCGTCGTGGATGTTCTTGATGGTGAAGGAGACAATGGTCAGGCCCATGTTCTTCATATCCAGCGCCGAAACTTCCTGAACCCGCTGGGCGAACTTGTCCCGGTCGCGATAAATCTCTTCGACCGACAGATTGCCTAAGATGCCGCGCAAATGGCCTTCGAGCGTTTGCAAAGCGACATTCTGGATTTGGGCGGTGTTCTTGGAGAGAAATTGCTCGGAGGCGGTGACGATGGAAACATCGTCCGAACCGACTTTCACTTGCGCTACCCCGTCTACGCTCACCGGAACGCCTTGTGAGGTGTATACGTTAGACGTGACGACTTCAATCGTCATCAACTCCAGCGACAGCATATCTACGCGCTCCACGACGGGCCAGATAAATGTGCCGCCGCCGCGCACCGGGTGGAAACTGCGCCGCACACGTTGGCCCGTAGCCGGGTCAGTTATCGTGACCTTGCGCCCGGAAATAATCAGCACTTCATTCGGACCAACTTTCTTGTAGCGGCTGGAGTAGACGAACGCCAGCACGAGCACCACAAAAAAGAGCGCGAAGACCGCGCCAACAGCTAGGAGGAGAGGGGACATAGGTTGCTCCATGATTAGTTCTGCGCCCGCACGACGGCCACGCCGCCGATGACTTTTTCAATCACCACCGTGATACCGCGCGCGATAGGCGTCCCCGTTGCCGACTTAGCAGTGTAGGTCATGCGCCCGCCCTGCGCTACGAAAGCCACCTCGCCCACACTGTCCGCCGGGATAGGCGTGATGACTTCGGCGACTATGCCGACAATATCTTTTAGTTTGACTTCTGAAGAACCTTGGGGAGCGATGAGAAAATAGCCGAAGGCGAAATGCGCGAGGACGGCGACGACCAGGCCGCCAACCGCCGCCCAGACGAGACTGCCGCGCGCGTTAGCGTCGAACAACCCCGGCCCAATCAACCCAAACGCGCCGAAGGCTGTCACAAAACTGGCGATGGTGATCGGCGAGAGCGAGGGGACTTGCACGTCAGGATGACCGCTCACTCCCGGCCCTGTATCCAGATGCACCGGCCCAATCTCGTGTCCCCCGACGTGCAAGTTGAAATCCGGCAAATGCACGCCGGGCAAATGGATGTCGTGGAATGCGCCGCCGATTAAGATGAGGATGGCGTAGATAACGCCGATGCCCAGCAGGGACAAATAGAGCAACGTGAGACCGAGGGAATTGAGGAAGGTCTCCATAATACGTCTTACATACGCGTGAGGCGCGAGAATTGCTTCTCGCGCCTCACGGCGTCTGCGCTATTACTTCTTCCCGCCCACAAACCCCTCAATCATGCTCGTGAATTCCAGCGGGAAAATGTACTTGGTGGCGGGACTGGCCCCGAGCGCCTTGAGCGTCTCGAAGTATTGCAGGGTCATCGTCTTCTGGTCCACGTTTTGCGCCACCGTGTAAATCTTGTCGAGCGCAGAGGAGAAACCCTCGGCCCGCAACAACAGCGCCTGCTTCTCCCCCTCGGCGCGGAGGATGTTCGATTGCCGTTCGCCTTCCGCCGAGAGAATTGCCGCTTGCTTGGTGCCCTCGGCGCGGTTGATAGCCGCTTCCTTGTCGCCGGTGGATTCGGTGACGAGCGCGCGGCGGGTGCGTTCCGCCGACATCTGCCGGTTCATCGCCTCTTGCACGTCCTTGGGCGGGATGATCTCGCGAATTTCGACGTTGGTAACCTTGGCCCCCCAGCGCTCAGTCACTTCGTCCAATTTCGAGCGCAACATTTGGTTAATGTGATCGCGCTGGGAGAGCACGTCGTCGAGCGGCATCCCGCCGATGACCGAGCGCAAGGTGGTGGTCGCCATGCCCGCCGACGACAGTTCAAAATTGGCGACGCCAACGATGCTCATCACCGGGTCAATCACTTTGTAATACCACAGGAAGTCAATCGAGATGGGCGCGTTGTCTTTAGTGATGGAGACCTGATGCGGGACTTCGCGGATTTGCTCGCGCAAGTTCACCAGGACGGCCTGATCAATAATCGGGAAGAGCAGGACCAGCCCCGGCCCCTTTTGGCCCATCACGCGGCCCAACCGGAAGACGACCAACCGGTCGTATTCCCGCACCACGCGGACGGACGTGGCGAGGATGGCGATGACGGCCACGACGATGAACCCGACGATGCAGAACACGAACACGCCAAGGCCCGCCGCCGCTTCGCCTTGCAAGAGAACGTCGAATGCTGACATGGTTTTTTCTCCTTTTGATTGAAACAGACACCCTGTGTCTTCAAAGACACCGGATGTCTGCCAGATGACTACTAACTGCTTTTCCCGGCCTTCGCCACTTTGACCTTCAGGCCGTCGCGGGCCACGATGACCACCGGGCTACCGGCAGGGATTTTATCCTCAGCGCTCGCACTCCACAACTCGCCCCCCGCGTAGACCGTGCCCGCTCCCGCGCCGTTCACGTCAGTCCGCGCCACGCCCTGCGTGCCCACCACCCGGTTCGGGTCTTGCGAGACGGGTAAGCGCTGAACCGCGAGGCCTTTGTAGATGAGGAAGGCAAAGAGGGCGGTCGAGGTCCCGGCCACCGCGAACACGGTTACCCACGAGAGCGCGGCCTCCGCGCCGTTCTCCACGCGGAAGAGCAGGAGCGAGCCGACTACGAGGACAATCGTCCCGCCCGCGAGGAGCGCGCCGTGAGCCATGACTCGAAACTCCACCACGAACAGGACGAGCGCGAGGACGATGAGGCCCAACCCCGCGAGGTTCACGGGCAGTTGGGTGAGGCCTACTGCCGCGAGAGCCAGGGCAATCACCGCCACCCCTTCGGGCAGGCCCGTCCCCGGAATCGAGACGGCCAGCACCACCGCCCATACGCCCGTCATCAACAATAAATAAGCCACCGTCGGGTTAATCAAAAACTGCCAGAGTGAATTCGCTAGCGTGTCCATCCGCCTCTCCTTGCTTCAACCGGCGTGCGCCCGGGCTTCTTTAGAAGCTTGTTCTTCCACTAACGCGATAATCTCGGCCAGTGAGTGGTCGGCATTTCTTTTCTGCTGGGCTTCTTTGAGCACGCGCAGGCTCCGGTCGAAGCGTTTGATTTTGGCATAGCCGATGCCGAGGTCTTTGTAATATAACCCCTCTTCCGGCGCCAGGCCCACGGCCCGGCGCCATTGCGCCACCGCCAGCGCCCACATCCCCAACTTGCGGTAATCGTGGCCGCGCTTGTAGAAGTCCGCGGCGCTCCGGGCGGTGGTGTCCGGCCGGGTAAGCACGCGCACCGAGTGAATGGGGAACTCGCGGTCGGAAGTAATAAGCAGGATAAGAATGATGGCGGACAAAGCTATGAGCAACAGCGCGCCCAGCGGGCCGAGATTGCCGGAGAGGAGCAGATAGGTGTTCCACAACAGATCGGCGATCATCAGGCCAAGCGTGGCATAGAACGCGATGGCCCAGCGTTGGTTGAGGAGGAGGAGCAACCCGAAGACCAACACCGCGCGGAGGACGTGGAACGTCACGAGCGCCTGAGCTACGCCTAGCGGCATCTGAGTGAACGCGCCGAAGAAAGCCGTAATCCCGAACATATCCTGCACGAACTGCGCCCTACTGGAATCGTGGAAAGTGATGGCGAGCAGTGGCCCGGCCATGCCCACCAGCCCCAGCGCGAGCGAGATGCCGAGCATGAGTTGGACGAAGCGCAGAAACTCGGAGCCTTGCGACTGGCTGACGCGCATATATAGTCCTTGCTTGCAGTGCGGGCAATGGCGCTCATCATTGCCGGTGAAGGCTCCGCAATAGGGACATTGATACGGGTCGTCAATGCCGTCATTGCCTTCCAGCGGCACTTCAGGCAGATACTTACGCCAGTTGTCCTCGACGGGATGGGCGACCCCGGGCGGGTGCGCTTCCCCGCGCAGTTGCGCCAGCCGGGCTTGCACCTCGACATTGCCGGAGTTGAGCGCCAGCGCGTTTTCGAGCGCGGTGATTTTGTCACCGGGGTTTTCGACAACCTCGCCCAGCCCCACCCACGCGGCCTCGTTGGATTCGTCCTGCTCCACCACCTGCAAAAGCAAATCGCGGGCGCGGGCATAATTACCGGTCTGCGCCGCTGCGAGACCTGCCTCAAGCAATTTTTCCAGTTCCGGCTTATCTGAGGTCATACTATATCAAAAGTCAGTGAGGCAACGGAAGGCAGGCCGACAACTCCCCGACAACCCGCCAGAGAGGTGACTGCTACCCGCCACAAAGATTATACTCCCGCGCGCAAGCAGGGCAAAAAGGGAGCCGGGGAGCCGGGGAGGGTGATTTGCAATTCGCCCCGGAAAACCTACAATTCTCACCGCCTATGAATCATCTTTCTATTCCAATCTGGGCGCTCATGCTCGCCTTTTGGGCGCACATGGTGGCGACGGTCGTGTGGGTCGGCGGGTTGGCGCTTATGGGGCTGGTGGTGTGGCCAGCGGCGCGGGCGACGCTGGGGCCGGGGCCGCAATTGGCCGATCTCATCCGTGCCGTGCAGAAGCGTTTTGCGCCGCTCAGTTGGCTCAGCCTCGCTACGCTCATTGTTACTGGCCTGATCCAAATGTCGGCGAACAAAAATTACGCCGGCTTTTTGCAAATCACAAATCCCTGGACGGTGGCGATTCTCGTCAAGCATCTGGCGGTGGGCGGGATGATACTCGTTGGCGGGTATATGCAATGGGGCGTGCAACCCGCGCTCAGGCGGCTCACCACGCTCGAGGCGCACGGCCATCCCGCGCCGGAGATTGAAACCCTGCGCCGCCGCGAACTGTGGCTCACACGGCTCAATTTGATATGCGGCCTGCTCGTGCTGGCCCTGACTGCGGTAGCGCGGACGCTATAAAACCCGAGAACTATGGAATCGCGTCACCTCACCATCCCTTGCGCCCAATGTGGCCGCGCCACCGACGAGTTTGCTCTGCTCCCCGACACGCCGGAGGGGACGCAGATGTGGCACGCCAAAGATCGTCTTGAGCGCACCGATTTCATGGGCGCAGTGATCAAGTTCGGCGACTACGCGCGCCTGCAAGAACTTTTCGACTCGCTAGCCCGCGCGGATTATTCCGCCGCCCGCACGGTGGACGTGGACTTGATTGCCTTTTATTGCGACGATTGCGGAAAGCCCTATTGCGAGGCGTGCTGGAACATCGGCGGGCCGGAGTTTGACGAAGGCTTTTACGACTGCACCCACGGCGCTTGCCCGCTGGGCCACGAACAGATTGTGGATGATTGAACCTTCCAGGAAGTTATGACCCACCCCGACTTGCCCCTCGACCATGTTCTCGAAGGCGATTGCGTTGAGCGCCTCGCCGCCCTCCCCGAAAAATCGGTGGACTTGATCTTCGCCGACCCGCCCTATAACCTGCAACTCCAGCAGGCTTTGTGGCGGCCCAACATGACCCGCGTAGACGCGGTGGACGACGCCTGGGATCACTTCGACAGTTTCGCCGAATACGATGCTTTCACCCGCGCGTGGCTAAGCGCCTGCCGCCGCGTGCTAAAGGACACGGGGACACTGTGGGTCATCGGGTCTTATCATAACATCTATCGCGTGGGAACGGCGCTTCAGGATTTAGATTACTGGCTTCTCAACGATATCGTGTGGGTCAAGCAGAATCCCATGCCTAACTTCAAGGGCATACGCTTCACCAACGCCCACGAGACCCTTCTCTGGGCGCAAAAAAAGCAGGGGGCCAAGTACACCTTTAACTACCGCGCCATGAAAGCCCTCAACGACGACCTGCAAATGCGGAGCGACTGGCATTTGCCTCTCTGCACCGGCGGCGAGCGGCTCAAAGTGAACGGCCACAAAGCGCACCCCACCCAAAAGCCCGAAGCCCTCCTCTACCGTGTCATCCTCTCCACGTCCAACCCCGGCGAGGTGGTGCTCGATCCGTTCTTCGGGACTGGGACAACGGGCGCGGTGGCCAAGAAATTGAGCCGCCATTGGATTGGCATCGAGCGCGACCCTCGCTATGCGGCGCTGGCCCGCGACCGGATTGCCACCCTGCCCGCCACTCTGTTCACCTCCGACGATCTCTTTGCCCTCACCGATAAACGGAGCGCGCCGCGCATCCCCTTCGGCACGCTCATTGAGCGCGGCCTGCTCCAGCCCGGCCAAAAACTTTACTTCGGACGGAAGGGCGAGGTCACCGCCACCGTGTTGGCGAGCGGTCATCTCAAACACAACGGCTCAACCGGCTCCATTCACGAACTCGGGCGTGCCCTCCAAAACGCCCCAGCGTGCAATGGTTGGGAACACTGGTTTTACGTGGACGATGCCACCGGCGAGCGCCGCGCGATTGATGCCCTACGCGAAATTGTTCGGCGGGATGACCAACTCGCGCTGGTCGTCGCAGGTGATTAGTCATAGGTAGCGCAGGAATATCTAGCCAACTGGGGGAGAATCTTCCTCTAGTAAATATGCCCCTATCTTTGCTATCCTTATCGCATCATCCATTTACAAGGATTAATCACTATGTTGACTAGCAATGACAACTCAGGCCAGGGGCTTGTCGAATACGCGCTCATTCTCGTCACCGTTTCGCTCGTTGTGCTGGTCATTCTGGCGCTCACCGGGCCGGTGATTGGCAATATGTTCAGTCACGTCGTCGCCGGAATTTAGGCCGGTCCGCCCCGGCTTGCCGCCCAAACCCCCGTTTTCGCGAGTAAATTTGCTAGAAAATATGTGCTTGACTTGGAACGGGTGTTCGGTATAGAATCTGGGCTAAGAATCGCCTAAATTTTAGGCGATAGGAGGCCCGATATGGCAAAAGGCAAGCTATCCGATCGGCAACGCGACATCATTGCCTTCATTGGCAAATTTACTCGCGAACACGGCTACCCACCCACCATCCGACAGATCGGCGAGGCGGTCAAAATCTCTTCGACCTCGGTCGTCAACTATAACTTAAATAAGTTGGAGAAAGACGGTTATATTAACCGCGACTTGAAAGTCTCGCGCGGGGTGCGGTTGGCGGGCGAGGCCGCCAGCAAAAACGCCAGGTCCGCCGACACCCTCAATATCCCGCTCGCTGGGTACATCTTCGCCAGTGAGCCGGTGCTGGTGGGCGATACTCCCCAAACGGCTACTGACGAAGTTATCGAACTCACTCGCGACCTCGTCCATGACTCGGGCGATCTCTACGCCCTACGCGTCAAAGGTGACTCGATGATTGACGCGATGGTGAACGACGGCGATATCGTGGTGATGAAAAAGGTAGACCGCGTCCGTAACGGCGAGATGGCGGCTATTTGGCTTAATGACCGCAACGAGACCACGCTCAAACACTTCTACCTTGAGAATGGTCACGTGCGCCTCCAGCCCGCCAACCCCACTATGCAACCCATCATCATTGACAACCCCAATCATGTGGAGGTGCAAGGCAAGGTGGTGCTGGTCTTGCGGCAGATGAATTGAAAACGTAATGACGACTTAAGTCGTTACTACACTGGACAAGAAAAAGCCGCCTCTCACCGGGCGGCTTTTCTTTTCATCCTCACGCTGGTATGATCCGCGGTATCCCCTCTGCGGAGCCATTAGTGAACGAGCCAAAACACATCCTGCTGACCAACGACGACGGCATCCACTCCCCCGGCCTGTGGGCCGCCGCGAGCGCGCTCGCGGCCCTCGGCCTTGTCACCGTGGCCGCCCCCCTCGCCCAATCCACCGCCGCCGGGCGCAGTATGCCCGCTCACTCCGAGGGGCGCATTCACGCCGAGACGCTAAAAATTAATGGCCGCGACTGGCAAGCCTACGGCATTGAGGGCACGCCGGCGCAGGTCGTTCAGCACGCGGTCCTGGAACTCATGCCGCGCCGCCCCGCTCTCGTGGTGTCTGGCATCAACTACGGCGAGAACGTGGGGAGCGGCGTGACCATCTCGGGGACGGTCGGCGCGGCGCTGGAGGCGGCGAGTTTTCAACTCCCGGCCCTCGCGGTGTCGCTGGAGACTGACAAGCAATATCACCAAACGCACTCCGCCGCGGTGGATTTTTCTGCCGCCGCGTTCTTCACCCACAAGTTTGCCCGTCTGCTCTTAGCTATGCGCTTTCCCGCCGATGTAGACGTGTTCAAAGTGGAAGTGCCGGGCGCGGCCACCCCGGAGACCGCATGGCGGCTCACCCGTCTCTCGCGCGCCCGCTACTACGAGCCGCTCAAACCCCGGCGCGAAAATCTCTCCGACAAAGCCAATATTGACTACCGCCGCGCCGTTGAACTGGATCAGGTCGAGCCGGATTCCGATATCCGCTCCCTGCTCGATCAAGTCGTCTCGGTCACGCCACTTAGTTTAGACATGACCGCGCGGGTGGATTTTAAAGAAATGAGTCGTCTTCTGGAGCAGACCGCAACGCGCGAATGAATTGACGATATGACAGTTCACACGGAGCTTCTTGAGGTTCGGCATCTGTCTTACACCCTCCGCCTGACACAAGTCACTACAAAAAAACAAGCCCCAATAAGGGGCTGAAGTGGGCAATATAGGATTTGAACCTATGACCTCCGCGATGTGAACGCGGCGCTCTAACCAACTGAGCCAATTGCCCGTAACTGCCCGCGATTATAGCACGGCCAAAGAAGCAGGGTCAAGGTCTTTGACCGAAACCTGCCCGCGTGATAAAATCTACTTATCTGTTTCTGGAGGACTGCTTGTGTCGAAGCGCTTCACCCGCCTCACCTAACCACTTCCTGAAAGTTCGGCTCACTCATAAGTTCAATCTTAGGCCCCAACCGGAACAGACCCGGCGGGGCTTTTTGTTTATTGGTCAGCGGCTGAAACTGCTGACGTGGATGGCTGAACCTTATCCATCCGGTCAACCCATTTCAGTCGTTGAAGAAAAAAGGAAAAGAAAGTATGGCTAACAAACTTAGAATCATCCCCCTCGGCGGTTTGGGGGAAATCGGCAAGAACATGATGATGTTCGAGTACGGCAACAATTCCCTCGTCGTGGACGCGGGCCTCATGTTCCCCGAAAACGATATGCTCGGGATTGACTACATCATCCCCGACTTCCGCTACCTGCTCAGCAAGAAAGACACCGTGCGCGGCGTCATCATCACGCACGGGCACGAAGACCACACCGGCGCGATTAAACACCTCATGGCCGAACTCGACGCGCCCATCTACGCCACCCCCCTCACGCGCGGCCTGCTCGAAGTCAAACTCCGCGACGCGAAAATGCACCAGGACGTGAGCCTCAATACCATCAACGCCGGCGACCGCGTCCACATCGGCCCCTTCGACGTGGAATTCTTCCACGTTTGCCATTCCATCCCCGATGGCGTGGGGCTGGGCATCACCACGCCCGCCGGGTTGATTGTCCACTCCGGCGACTTCAAATTCGACCACACGCCGGTGGATGGCTGGCCCACCGATTACGCTAAACTCGCCGAGTTCTCCGGGCGCGGCGTCCTGGCACTGCTCTCGGACTCGACGAATGCCGACTCCGCCGGGTGGACGCCCTCCGAGGCGGTCATTGACCCGGCGTTTGATCAGGTTTTCCGCGACGCCCCCGGGCGGATTCTCGTCGCGACTTTCGCCTCGCTCATCTCGCGCATCCAGCAAGTGGCTAACGCCGCGTTCCGGCACGGGCGCAAACTGGCGCTCGTCGGCACGAGCATGGTCGAGAACGCGCGCATGGCGCAGAAACTCGGCTATCTCGAAATCCCCGACGGCCTGCTCGTCCCGACGGATGAAGCCCTCAAGATGAGCCCGAAGAAAGTCGCCATCATGACCACCGGCACGCAAGGTGAACCGTCGTCCATCCTCGGGCGGCTGTCCGAGGCCCGCAACCGCCAGTTCGACATCATCGCCAACGACACCATCGTGCTCTCGTCGCACCCCATCCCCGGCAACGAAGAAATGGTGCATCGCACCATCAACAAACTCCTGCAACGCGGCGCGCGCGTCATCTACGACCCCATCGCGCCCGTCCACGTCTCCGGCCACGCCAGCGCCGAGGAAATGAAACTCCTCATTCACCTCACCAAGCCGCAGAACTTCGTGCCGATCCACGGCGAACTGCGCCACCTGACCCAGCACGCCGCCATCGCGCGCGCCATGGGCCTCGCCGACGAGAACATCGCCGTCGTCGAGAACGGGACCGTGCTGGAATTTCAGGACGGCAAGATGAGCGTCGGCGAACGCATCCCCGGCGGCTACGTCTACGTAGATGGCACAGGCGTGGGCGACATCGGTCCCGGCGTGATGCGCGAGCGCGAGGCGCTGGCCGAGAACGGTTTCGTCGTCGTGAATATGCGCGTGAAGAACGGGCAAATGCTCGGGACGCCGGAACTCATCTCGCGCGGCTTCGTCTTCGTGCGCGATTCGGAAGAACTGTTCAACTCCGCGCAGGAGCACATCGCCAAAGTGGCCGCCAAAGCCAATGGCGACCTCCGCCAAAAAGTGGAAACTGCGCTCTCGGAGTTCTTCTATTCCGAGACCAAGCGGCGGCCCATGATTTTTGCGCTCGTCAACGAAGCTTAAACAATGTCAGGTGACGAGTGACAGGACCCGGTCATTCGTCACCTGACACCCGCCCCTCGCTTGTTGCATCCCCTCGCCGTGAGTGTATAATCTCGCCCTTGTGGCAGTGTGTATTGTGGATAATGTGCGGTGGCATGGGACTCGGTTGAGTTGGCTGTTGGTCGGCGCGTGGGTCGTAGCGGCGTGCGGCAGGGGCACAACTGTGCCTGTGACCACCATCGCCATAGTAACGACTTCTACTCCTGTCCCGCCGCCCGCCACCACCCTCCCGCCCACCCCGACCGTCACGCCCGAACCGCTCGCCGCGACTGTGAACGGCCAACCCCTCCCCCTCGCGGGATACACTCAGGAGGTCGAGCGGTGCCAAGCGGGCAAACAAAGCGCGGGCCTCGACCCCGCGGATTGCGCGGCGGTCGTTTTACAGAGTCTCATCGAGCAGGCGGTCGTCGAGCAAGCGGCCAGCGCCAGCGGCCTGACGGTCTCCGATAGTGACCTCGACGCCGAACTCGCGCGCATCCAGAACAATCTCGGCGGGCCGGATGGCTACAGCCAATGGCTCTCCGCCAACCTTTACACTGACGAAGAATTTCGCGCCGCGCTCCGCCGCGATTTGCTAAGGGCGCGGATGGCCGAACAGGTTACCGCCAGCGTGAGCGAGAACGCCGAACAAGTCCACGCCCGCGAACTGCTCGTGGCCGATGAACTTACGGCGCAGGACTTGCTCGCGCAAATCAGGGCAGGCGGGGACTTTGCCGCTCTCGCGGCGGCGTATTCGCTTGATTTGAGCAGTCGCCCGGCGGGCGGCGATCTCGGCTGGTTTCCGCGCGGGCTGTTGACCACGCCCGAGGTCGAGCAAGCCGCCTTCAACCTGCAACCCGGCGAGACGAGCGAGGTCATCCACAGCGCGCTCGGCTATCACCTCGTCCAAACGCTGGAGCGCGACCCGGTGCATTCGCTCAGCCCGGCCGTCGAGCAGGCTCTGCGAGCCAGAACTTATGAGGTGTGGCTCACCGGAGCGTTGGCGCAAGCCGAGATTCAAAAATTCGTCACCCCGTAGGGGCAACTCTCGCAGTTGCCCGACGCGATTGCCCAAGGTAGGGGTGAACTCGGATGTTCACCCTTCACGGAGTAAACGTCATGGAAGACCTAAACGCCGCAGCCGCCGCAGCGCCGCAACCTCGACGCGCCCGCCCAGGCCTCAACATCTTCAATCTCCTCGCCGGACTGTTTCTCGCCCTGAGTTGCCTCACTGGTTTGTGTTACGGGACAATCTTTGCGGTTCCGTTCCTCGTGCCCGAACCCTTCCGCGTGGCGACGATGCCTTCCATCGCGCTCATCCCCACTCGCGCCGCTCGCCCCACGGACACCCCGGGGCCCACGCCCACGAACACCAGCTCCATTCCCACTCTGCCGCCCACCTGGACGCCGACCGCTACCCTAACGCCCACGTCTACACCCGGCCCGACCGAGATTCCATCGGTGACGCCCACCTTCACCCCGCTCGGCCCAACCGGCACGCCTCTGCCGACTCTCACCCTCCCGCCCTCGGCTACGCCCACGCGCACGCCCAGCCCCACCGGCCCCACGCCCACCCCGCCCACTCCCACCACTACGCGGTCGCCGTTTGCCTACACCCTCCAAAACAACGCGCCGACCTACCTCACTAACTTTGCCAACACCGCCGGGTGCAAGTGGCAAGGCATCGCCGGGCAAGTCTTCAACACTGCCGGCCAGTCGCAGATCGGCCTGCTTGTCCACCTCGAAGGCGGCGGCCTGAACATTGACACCCTCACCGGGAGTAAGCCCGAATATGGCCCCAGCGGCTTCGAATTCTTCCTCACCGACGTGCCCAAAGACACTACCAATGTCTTCCGCGTTCAACTGCGCACCACTGCCGGCACTCCGCTCTCCGATGTCATCGTCGTTCCAACTTTCGCCAACCCGACCAGCGGCGGTTGCCCGAAGAACCTCGCGCTGGTGAACTTCGCTCAGAACCACTAAATGTAAGGCAGAAAGATGAAGGATGAAGGCTGAACACCGGCCTTTCATCCTTCATCCTTCCGCCTTCATCCTTTCTACAGTGGGCACGCTCTACCTCGTCGCCACCCCCATCGGCAACCTCGAAGACATCTCTGCCCGCGCCCTGCGCGTTTTGCGCGAAGTCCGTCTCATCGCCGCCGAAGACACGCGCCGCACCGCGCAACTTCTCACGCACTTCGGCATCCACACGCCCCTCACCAGTTACTTCGAACACAACAAGCTTTCCAAGTTAGACGACATCCTGGCCGCGCTGGACGTGGGCGACGTGGCCCTCGTCTCCGACGCGGGGACGCCCGCCCTCTCGGACCCTGGCTACGAACTGGTGCGCGCGGCGTTAGACTCCGCCCACGCGATCGTGCCCATTCCCGGAGCGTCGGCCCTGCTCGCGGCGCTCGTCGCCTCCGGCCTCCCCACCGATGCTTTTCTCTATCTGGGCTTCCTGCCCCGCAAAGACTCCGACCGTCAACGCCTCCTCGCCTCCGTCGCCCGCGAACCCCGCACCCTCGTGTTTTTCGAGACTCCCCACCGACTGCTTGACTCCCTCGCCGATCTCGAACTCAGCCTCGGCGATCGCCCCCTCGCCGTGGCCCGCGAACTGACCAAACTCCACGAAGAAATCTATCGCGGCCCGATCAGCGCGGCGCGCACCCACTTCGCCAGCAAAGACATCCTCGGCGAGATCACCCTCGTCGTCGGCGGAGCGCCCCCGGAGCAAGCGGCCCAGTGGGACGAGGCCCACGTCCGCGCCGAACTCGCAAAACTCCTCGCCGAAGGCATGAAGAAGAAAGAGGCGGCGAAATTGGTGGCCGAACTATCCGGGTGGCCCACGCGCGAAGTGTATAAAATAACAATCGAAAAAGATTGACAGGGTGACAGGGTGACAGTCACCCTGTCAACTTTTCTATGAACCTCGACGACCTCGCCTACTTCCAATCCCTCGACCCGCATAATCTGCTCAAAGAAATTGACGCCTTCCCCGACCAGATTGCCTCGGCCTGGGCGCTCGGTCATTCGCTCAGCCTCCCCGCCGATTGTAAAACCGTTCGGCACATCGTCATTATTGGCATGGGCGGCGCGGCGATTGCGGGTGAACTGGCGCAAGTTCTCACTGCCTCTGAAAGTTCTCTGCCCGTCACGCTTCTAAAAAATTACGCCCTCCCGGCCTTTGTCGGGAACGAGACGCTCGTCATCGGCCTCTCGCGCTCCGGGAACACGGAAGAGACGCTGGTTGCGTGTGAAAGCGCGCTGGCTTGTGGCGCGAAACTGCTCGTCATCACGCAGGGCGGTCAACTCGCCGCCTTAGCCGAACAGCCTGCCGTAGCCCTCTGGCGCTTCGGTGAGGCTGGCCAACCGCGACTGGCGCTCGGCTATTTGTTCATGCTCACGCTCGCGGCGTTGATGAAGTTGGGTTGTGTGTCCGATAAATCGGCCGAGGTGGCGGAAGCCGTGGAAGCCTTGCGCGCTCAACAAAATTCGTTGCGCGCTGAAAGTCCCGTGAGGCGCAATCCGGCCAAGCGCCTGGCCGGGCAAATCATGGAGCGTCTGGGCGCGATCTTCGCCTCCGACTATCTGACGCCGGTGGCTAGACGCTGGAAGATGCTCATCAACGAATTTGCCAAAGCCTGGGCCGTAGCCGATGAACTGCCGGAGATGGATCACCACGCGGTGAGCGGGACGCTGTATCCCGAGGCCTTGGTGAGCAAATATATGGTGCTGTTCCTGCGCTCGACGCACGCTCACCCGCGCAACCGCCTCCGCGCCGACGTGACGCGCGAGTTGTATATGACGGCCGGTTTCAACACGGATGCGATTGAAGCCACGGGCCAGTCGCCGTTAGCGCATATGCTCACGGCTTTGCACTATGGCGATTACACGGCGTATTACCTCGCCATGTGCTACGGCATTGAACCGGGGAGCGCGCCGCAGGTTGAGTACGTGAAAGGGGAGTTGCAGAAACTGTAGCCGCGCCCGCGCTACGGTTGTCGAAACACCAACTGCCACGACCCGGCGTAAGTCTGGTTGTTGTCTTGCGGGCAAGCCGGCACGTCGAGGCCGGTGACGGCGGCAGAGGGGTCGGCCACCAGATGGAGGTCGTAAGTCAGGCCCGGAGTCATGGTGAAATCGCCGTAGCCTTCGCCGAGTTCGGGCTTGAGGCCAGTGAAGAAATGATCGAAGCCGCCCACCCACTCGACGATGACTTCCACGCCCGGCAGTTGTTCCCCCTCTGCGCCAAACGTGACCACTTGCAAGAGCGGCTGAGTCAGTTGTGAGTCGCACACGAGTTGCTTGCCTACAAACTCGAAGCCGGTGGCTGGCTGAGGCGTGAGGGTAGGCACGGTAGTCGGCGAGGGCGCCAGCGTCGGGGACAGAGTGGCGGTCGGCTCGATGATAACCGTCGGGACGGGGGTTTCCGTCGGAGGTGGCGCGAGGTTCGGGGTCGGCGAGGCCGGGCGAGCGCCGAGGGCCGCCGCGAGGGCCGCGAGCGCCCGCACGGTCGCGGCGTCCCCACCGGAGGCGGACGTCCGTTGCGCGAGGGCCGTCACTGCTTGCGCGGAGCCAGCGTCACCGATGAGGGATAATCGCGCGCGGGCGCGGTCAATATCTTTATCAGCCGCAAAGGTCTGCGCGACGAGTTGAATGTACGTCGTCTTGTGATCGGCGCGAAGGGAGGCGGGCGTGAGGTCAGGTTCCGGCGGGGCGATAACCCACGCATACAGCAGGCCACCGGCGAGGCCGAGGACGAGACCGAAGAAAGCGGCTGTGAAAATGCGCGTCATGGGAGGTAGGGTTGCATCTCGGGCGTGATTTCGCCGAGGGTGACGGCGAGTTTGACGATGCGCCGGAGGTCGGCCTCGGGCTGGTGCGCGGCGATGAGGCGACCGGCGGCGGCGGCGACGGCGGGGCCGGGGTTCTCGCCGAGGCCGAGGCGGGTGAGGCGCGTTTCCGCCGCGCGGAGGTTTGCGTCTTGCGCGAAAATCGTGGCCGTCATCAAAATGTAATCGTCTTTATAGGCCTGACTCAACGCGGGCAGTTCGGTATCTACATAAGTCACCGGGCTGGCCACCCAGCCGAGGTAGAGGCCAACGCTAACGCCCAGGGCGAGGCAGAGGAGAAAGGCGAGGCTAGCAGCGCGAGACATGGATGTAATTTTGCCACAGAGCGCGAAAGTGTGTTGGGATCATCGCGGATGGTATAATGCCGCAGGCTAAACAAAACGCGACGGTGGTAAACCGTCGCGTTGCTGTGTGTGAGTGCCGAGGGCGGGAGTCGAACCCGCAAGCCCGTTAGGGCAACGGTGTTTGAGACCGTAATGGTTGCCATTTCATCACCTCGGCATTACAAAAATTATAGTCTATTTTTGTTGAAATGTTTAGGGTCATTCCGCGTCAGTCAAAAACGGCAAGGCTTTATCCCACTTGCGGGCCAGGCAAGGGACATCGGGAGCATAATACATCCACCTGAGCAAACGGATTGATTCATAAGAAACACGGGACATACAAGCCACAACCATGAAACTCGGAATCATCGGCCTCCCCCAATCCGGCAAGACCACGATCTTCAACGCCCTCACGCGCGGCGACCGTCCGGTCGGGCAAATGACCGGCGGCGGGCGGTTCGAGGTGCACACTGCCGTCGTCCCCGTGCCCGACCCGCGCGTGGACAAACTCTCCGCGCTGTTCAAGCCGCGCAAGACGATCTACACGCAAGTCGTGTATGCCGACATCGCCGGGCTGGAAGCCGAAACGCCGACGGCGAAATCCGGCTTCTCCGGCCCGTTGCTCAATCAACTGGCGACGATGGAGGGGTACGTGCAGGTGGTGCGCGCCTTCGACAATCCCACCGTGCCCCATCCCTCCGGCTCGGTGGACTCGAAGCGCGACCTGGCGACGGTGGACGGCGAACTCCTGCTGAACGACCTCATCGCCGTCGAGCGCAAGTTGGAGCGGCTGAACGAGGAAGCGAAGAAGGGCATCGTCAAAGACAAAGTCTTGCACACCCAGGAGGCCGCGCTCTTCCACAAATTGCAACACGCGCTCACCGCCGACAGGCCTCTGCGCGACCTGGAACTAAACCCGCCGGAAGAGAAACTCCTGTCCAGTTATCAACTGCTCACCCGCAAACCAATGCTGGTGGTGTTCAACATCGGCGATGACCAGAGTGATTTAGCGCTCCCGGATTACGCGCACGCGCGGATGGCCATGGTCTCTCTGCGCGGGCGGTTGGAGATGGAGATCGCGCAACTCTCCCCCGACGAGGCCACCGAGTTTCTGAAAGAGTACGGCATCGAAGAGCCAAGCCTGAATCGCGTCATCAAACTCTCGTACGAACTGCTCGGCCTGCAAAGCTTCTTCACGGTGGGCGAGGACGAGGTGCGGGCGTGGACCGTGCAGCGGGGCGCGACGGCCCCCGAGGCCGCAGGCGAAATCCACACCGATTTGCAGAAAGGCTTCATCCGCGCCGAAGTCGCCAGCTATGCCGACCTCGCCGAGTTGGGAAGCTACGTCGAACTCAAAGCCAAAGGCAAGTTAAAACTGGAAGGCAAAGAGTACATTGTGCAGGACGGCGACATTCTGAATATCCGGTTCTCACCGCCGGGGAAGTGACGAAAGGAAACGCTCATGCCCTACACTGCCACCCGCTGGTCGCTCACTGATCTCCTCCCCTCCACCGATGCGCCGGAAATCCAAAAGGCGCTCAAAGCCATTGAAAAGCGCGTCAGAAAGTTCGAGGTCTGGCGCAAGCAACTCAAGGCAACGCTCGCGGCGAAAGATTTCGCGGCTTTGCTCAAAGACTACGAGGCCGTGCAACGCGAGGGCCAACGCTTGGGCGCCGTGGCCGGGCTGAAACTCGCGGCGGACACGCAAGACCAAACGGCCCACGCGCTCATGGGGCAGGTGCAACAACAGCTCGCCGAGGCGGGCAACCGCACGCTGTTCTTCTCACTGTGGTGGAAAGAACTGGACGACAAAAACGCCAAGCGGTTGCTGAAAGCCTCCGGCGACTTGCGCTACTGGCTGGAGACTCAGCGCCGGTTCAAACCCCACACACTTTCGGAAGCCGAAGAGAAAATCATCAACTTGAAAGACGTGAACGGCGTGAGCGCGCTTCAGACGCTTTACGACACCATCGTCAACAAGTTCCAGTTCACGCTGGAAGTGAACGGCGAAAAACTGACCCTCACCGAAGACGCGCTCGCGGCTTACGTCCAACACCCCGACCCGGCCTTACGCGCGGCGGCCTATCAAGAACGCTACCGCGTTTACATTGAGAACAATCTCGTGCTGGCGCAGATTTACCAGCACATCGCCCGCGACTGGCGGAGTGAATACGTGGACTTGCGCGGGTTCAAGACCCCGCTGGCGCGGCGCAACCTCGGCAACGATCTACCCGACGCCGTGGTGGAGACCATGCTCAAGGTCATCGCCAAAAACGCGCCGCTCTTCCAACGCTACTTCCGGCTCAAGGCCAAGTGGCTCGGACTGGAAAAGTTGCGCCGCTACGACCTCTACGCGCCGCTTGCGGAGGTGGATAAACGTTACGACTACGCCACCGCTGTGCAAATGACGTTGGACTCCTTTGACGAATTCTCGCCCCGCGTGTGCGCTCTGGCGCAGAAGGTTTTCGACGATGGCCACGTAGACGCCGAAGTCCGCCCCGGCAAACAGGGTGGCGCGTTTTGCGCCAGCGTCTTCCCCGGCCTCTCGCCCTGGGTGCTGGTCAACTACAATGGCCGCCCCCAGGATGTGACCACCTTAGCGCACGAGATGGGCCATGCCATTCACAGTTGGCTCGCCGCTGAACATTCCCTGCTCACCTTCCAATCGTCGCTCCCGTTAGCCGAGACCGCTTCCGTGTTCGCGCAGATGTCGCTCACCGATAAATTGCTCGCCGCCGAAACTGACCCGACCACTCGCCGCTCCATTTTAGCGCGGACGATTGACGAGATTTATATGACCGTCGGGCGGCAGGGGTTCTTTGCGATGTGGGAAAAGGAAGCGCACGAGTTGGTGCAACAGGGCCGGACCGCCGACGAGATGGCCGCGCGCTATCGGGAGGCCCTTAAGCGCCAGTTCGGCGACTCCATGGACATCGCCGACGAATTCCGCTGGGAGTGGATTGTCATCCCGCACTTCTACGGCGCGCCGTTCTACGTATATGCCTACGCCTTCGGGCAATTGCTCGTGCTGGCGCTCTATCAAATGTACAAGCGCGAGGGCGAGGCCTTCAAGCCGAAGTACCTCAAGCTACTCGCATACGGCGGCTCCAAAGCCCCGATGGAAATTCTGGCCGAAGCCGGGATTGACGTGGCCGCGGCCAAGTTCTGGCAGGGCGGGTTTGACGTCATTGCGGGAATGATTGACGAACTGGAAAAACTCCAGTAGGCAGAAGGCAGATAGCAGTAGGCAGTCAACGAGCCTGCGCGCTAAGGCGTGCAGACTCGTTTTGCTTTCTTTCCTGCCTTCTGCTTTCTGTTTACCGCTTACTGGCTGTCGCCGCTTCGATGAGCGTTTGTATCCGCCCGACCATCTCGGCGGGATTGGGGTGCAAGCCTTCGAGCAAAAGGCCGTTCTCGTATAACTGCTCGATGGTATCGTTCACCAGCGCGTCCGAGTTGCCCGCGCCAATGAGCGCGCAAAGATTTTTGATGATGGGATGGCCGCGATTGATTTCGACCACCTTCTTCGGCACGGTGAAATCTTTTTCGAGCAGACGGCGCACGCGATCCATCTCGTGCTCTTTGGCATCGGCGGGGGAGACGAGGCGCAGAGGGCTGTTCACCAAACGGTCGGTGGCGCGCACGTCGGTCACCCGGTCACCCAGTTGGGATTTAAAGCGCGCCACCAGGGCGTCGAAGTCTGCTTGAGGCACGGCGTCCGCCGGAGGCGCGGCGTCGCCGCTCTTGGGCAAATCCAACGTCGGGTCGTCCACATTTTTCAGCGCGAAGCCCTCGTAAGTTTGCAGACCCGTGAGCATGAAGCCGTCAAGCGGATCCACGAGGTACAACACTTCGAGATTTTCTTTGCGGAAGTAATCCAGATGCGGACTGCGCGCGGCGGATCTCACGTCGTCGCCGAGGAGATAATAGATGGCGCGCTGTTCGGGCTTCAGGCGCCCGGTGTATTCGGCCAGCGAGGTGATGTCGGCGGAGCGCGAGGAGAAGAACCGGAGCAACGGGATGAGCTTGTCGCGCGCGGCAAAATCGGTCGCCATGCCTTGCTTGATGAATGGGCTGTATTCCTTCCAGAACGCTTTGTAGTGGTCGGCCTCTTTGGCCGCCAGGTCTTTGAGCGTGTCAATCACCTTGTGCGTGAGTGCGGTCTTAAGGCGCTCCATCACTTTGTTGGCCTGCACCGTCTCGCGGCTCACGTTCAGCGGCAGGTCTTCCGACTCGACCACCCCTTGCACGAAGCGGAAGTAATCGGGGAGCAAGTCTTTGCAATAGTCTTGAATCAAAATTTTGCGCGAGTAAAGTTTTAAGCCGTGATCTTTGCGCAGGCTGAAGATGCCCCGGTCGGCTTTGGCCGGGATGAAGAGTAACGCCGAAATCTGCGTCGGCGCGTCGGTGTTCAAGTAAATGCGCGTCAGCGGCGCTTCGAAATCGAGCGTGAGTTGTTTGTAAAAGTCGTTGGCCGCGTCGTCGGTGATTTTAGAATTCGGCTCGCGCCACAGCGCCGTCTGCCGGTTCGCGGCCTCCGCTTTGTCCCCCACGTAAATAGGGAACGCCACGAAGTCCGAATGCTTGCGGATGATTTCCTGCAGGCGATGCGTCTCGACAAATTCCTGGGCGTCTTCTTTGAGTTTGACTTCGACGGTGGTGCCGCGCCCGGCGCGCTCGGCGGGTTCGAGGAGGTACGTGTCCCCGCCGGTCGAAACCCACGCCCAGGCGGCCTCGCCGGGACGATAGGAACGGGAGGTGACCCGCACTTCGTCGGCGACCATGAAGACCGAGTAAAAGCCCACGCCGAATTGCCCGATGAGGTCGGAGACCTTTTGGCCCTCCTGTAGCGATTGCAAAAACGCCGCCGCGCCCGAGTGGGCAATCGTGCCGAGGTTTTCCACCAATTCCGCGCGGGTCATGCCAATCCCCGAATCGCTGAGGGTCACCGTCCGGGTCGCGGGGTCGCCGCTGACGCGTATCGCCAGCTCCGCGTCCGGGTCAAGCACGTCGCGATTGGTCAACAATTCAAACTGCAACCGGTTGAGCGCGTCGGAGGCGTTGGAGATGAGTTCACGCAAAAAAATCTCGCGGTCGGTGTAAAGCGAGTGGACAAGGATGTGGAGCAGTTGTTTGATCTCGGCGCGGAAAGGGACGGCTTCGGGAGCGGGAGCGGTGGTCATACTTCGGTTACCTCAGTAAGTAGGATAACTCTAATTTATGCCGGAAATGTTAGAAAAACGCAAACGGCGGTCAACGGGCTGGATAACGGACAAACGGGTTTAGCGAATAAAAAAGCGGATGGGGTTGCCATCCGCTAAATCCGTTCTCTCAGCCGTTGCCGGGTTACTTGATGATGTAGGTCACGCTGACTTGCAGGTTGATTTGCATTTGACCCGTGGAGACCGGCACGGGGCCGCCGTCACCGCCGAGGCCCAAGGCCGGTGCGGCTTTGTAATCCGCGCTGTACGGGATAGGGCCACTGCTATATTCGTTGATGGTCATCGGTTTGTCGAGCGTTACCCCGGCGGCTTTCGCCAGTTGCTCCGCGCGGGCTTTGGCGTCGGCCATGGCCTTGTCGCGGGCCTGCGCTTCAAGCGCGGTCTGGTCGCTCAGGCTGAACGACACGCCGTTAATGCTGTTCGCGCCCGCGCCCACCGCCTTGCCCAGCACGTCGCCGACTTTCGTGAGGTCGCGGACGGTGACGTTCAGAGTGTTGTCTACGACGTAGGTATAGGTGCCCAAGGCCCGTCCGGTATCGGGATCGGTGTCCTGCTGAGCGTAGACCGAGAAATTGCTCGTCTGCAGATCTTTGTCCTCGACGCCGAGGCCTTTGATGGCGGCCATGATGGCGCTCATCTTTTCATTGGCGTTGCTCACCGCTTTGGCCGGATCGCTGTGGCGTTCTTCGATGCCGATTTGCGCGACGGCGATGTCGGGTGTGCCATAGGCAATGCCGTTGCCAGTAACGGAGATAGTGTGCGGCTGTTCGGCGCTGGACGTGGCCGGGGCCACCGTTCCCTGACACGCCGACAAAACCAGCGCGCCAAGCACGGCAATGAGGAAAAGGGACTTGATTTTGTGGGTGAACATTCTTCTTTGCTCCTGGTGAGTGTCTGATTTCACGATACAGACGCCTGGAGGAAAAATTTAGTTCCCAACTGTTCGAGCGCCATCTCCAGTTCGCCCAACGTGTGGATGACGGGACAGCCCGGGTTATGGAAGAGGCCTTTGGGGTCGAGGAGCACGGGATGCAAACCCGCGCCGCGCGAGCCTTCCACGTCGGCGTAAAGGTTGTCGCCGACGTATACGGCCTCGGCGGGCTGGCAACCGGCAAGAGCGACGGCTTGGAGAAAAATGCCGGGGTCGGGTTTCCAGCTTTGGGCTTGCCCCGCGGAGAGGGTGAAGTGAAACGCGCCGTCCAGGCCGAGTTCGGCGGCCACGTCTGCCAACGGGCGCGAGCGGTTGGAGACGAGGCCGAGGGTGTAGCCAGCGGCGCGGAGTTTTTGGAGCATAGGCAGGGCGTCGTCGGGGACGTGGACATCCGGTTCGTAACGCTCGTCGAAGATCTGGTTGATGCTGACGGCAAGGGCCGCGAGGTCGCCCGGGGCTTCGAGGGTGCGCAGGAGCCGTTGAGAGTAGCGCAACCAGAAGTCCGGCGTTTGGTCGCCCGCTTCGCGGAGGTCGGTGTCGAGGTCGGAGGAGGCGGCCCAATAGGAATGCACCCAGCGCTCGCCGTGTTGCAACTGCGCGAGGGTGAAGACACAACCGAGTTCTTCGGCGTAATCTACAAAAGTGTCGAAACCGTTGGGACGGTCGTGGCGGAGGGTGCCGTCCAGATCGAAAAGAATGGCTTTGAGGGAGTTGAAGGGAAGCATGAGAGAATTATTATACTGACTCAAGGATGAAGGATAAGGGATGAAGGCTGAAAATCCCCCTTCATCCTTCCGCCTTCATCCTTCATCCTTTTCTTACCCGCCAATCTCACTCATCACCCGATTCATCGGTACGATGTTGTGAGCGAGGCCGTGGCCCCAGGGTTTGTGCCAGACCGCTTTGTTGATGAGGGCTTTGAGATCGTCGTAAGTTGCGCCACTGCGTAGGGGGGTGAGCAAATCCATCTCGTATTCGCGCAGGAGGCACATCCGGAGTTTGCCGTCGGCGGTGAGGCGGGCGCGGGTGCAGGAGGCGCAGAAAGGTTCGGTGACCGACGAGATGAAGCCCACGTCCCCGAGGGACTCGGGCAAGCGATAGAGCCGCGCTTCCCCGTCGAGGGCGCCGTCACCCACCGGGGCCAGCGGGCCGAGTTTCGCTTCAATCTTTTCGCGCATCTGCCGGGCGGTGACGATTTGCGATTGTTGAAACTCGGCGACTTCGCCGAAGGGCATCATCTCGATGAAGCGCATTTGCCAGGCGTGGTAGAGGGTGAGCGCGGCGAGGTCGGCCACGTCATCTTCGTTGTAACCGCGCACGATGACGGCATTGAGTTTCATGGGCGCGAGGCCGACGGCTTCGGCTTCCACGATGCCTTCCCACACGTCTTGCACGTCGCCCCAACGCGTGAGGCGCTTGAACTTCACCGGGTCAAGGGTGTCAATGGAGATGTTGACGCGGTTGAGACCGGCTGCGACGAGCGGGCGCGCGAGTTGCTTGAGGAGCAGGCCGTTGGTCGTCATCGAGAGCGAGCGCACGCCGGGGGTGTGGGCGATGCCGCGCACGAGTTCGACGATGTTGGCGCGCACGGTTGGCTCACCGCCGGTGAGGCGGAATTTGTGAAAGCCGAGTTCGGTGAAGAGGCGGACGAGGAGGAGCAGTTCGGCGTCCTGCAAAAGTTCGGCGCGCGGGCGGAAGGTCATATCTTCCGGCATACAGTAGACGCACCGAAGATTACAGCGATCGGTGAGGCTGATGCGGAGATAGTTGATATCGCGGCCAAAGCGGTCAAGGGACATGAGACAGAGTTGGAGTTAAAGTAAGCGTAATGTCATTCTAACATAGCGGAGGCGTTTTTCAAGAGGGTCATTGCCCGGCAATTGACATTGCGGCAACAACTAACATAACCTACCGGCGCGGGCTAAAACAATGGCGCTCTGAACACGGGCAGGAGGATGAGCACCAAACCAACGATAATGCCCAACGCGGCCCCGGCGAGGACATCGGAGAGGTAATGGACGCCCATTGACACTCGGGCAAGCGCGACGAGCGGGGCCCAGAGGCCGAGGAGGAGAGCAAACCACGTCGGGCCGAGGGCGAGGCCTAAAACGGCGAGCATCGCCACCCGACTGGAATGGCCGGAGGGGAACGAGTGCGGATCTACGTTGCGATAGAGCGCGCCCCAATTACCCTCGGGCCGCTCGCGGCGGATGAGCCACTTGAGGGCTTGGGTGATGATGGCGGTGACGGCGATACCGATGAAAATCCAGAGGGCCGAGTGTTTCCAGAAGACATCACCGAGCCACCAGACGAGGACGAGGCCAATGCCCCAGAACCAACTGTCGCCGGAGTGGGCGAGGAAGATGGCGAGGCGGCGGAGCGGGCCGGGCTTTTCGGCGATGCGGAGGCGGGCCGACCAATGGGCGTCGGTTTCGAGAAGGTTCTTGAGCATAAAAAGTCGTTTCGCCGCGAATTTGGCGAATGACTGCGAATTTTCAAATCCATTCGCGGCAGAGATTTTTAACGGCGGCGAGTTTCGAGGTCGCGCTTCACTAACTCGTACTGCGCGGGTTTGTCCACGTCCATCCCGGCTTCGGCGTGGGGGCAAATGAGGGCGCGGCCCGTGAGGCCAAGGCGCTCGCCCACCGTTTGCGCGGTTAATTCCAGCGAGGCCTGGCCTAAAGCAAAACGCAGGAGGAAGCCATAGCCGATGACGCCCGCCTGCTTGAATACGTTTTTGCGCGCTTCAATCAAGACCTGCATTTGCGGCGGGATGTGTTGCACGACGCGCGTGGCAAACATATTCATGTCGCCGGCAGTGAAGGGGCCTTCCTTCAAGCGAAAGTAACTGCGCTTCGAGCCGGGGAAGCGGCGTTCCATATCGGCCTGCCGGATGACGGAGTAATAAGCGTCGTGGTCGGTCTGCAGAGAGGTCTCGACGTTCCAATCCACAATCGCGGAGGTGATGGTGGGGATATCGGAACTGACGGCGAGGACGCGCGCCGCCGAGGCGTCTTGCCCCAGCACCCATTGCGTCCCGGCGACGATGTTGGCGAGCATGGAGCCGTGATCCGGGACGAAGGCGAGGGTCTTGCGGCATTCCAATTGAGGATGCGCCTCCGCGAGGCCCACCACCACCACCCGGCGGATGGTCGCCGCCCCGCTGAGGGCGTCGAGAATCCATTGGAGCATGGGCTTCCCGGCGATGTCTAGCAACGCTTTGGGCTGGCCCTGTGTGAGGGGATAGAGAGGGTCGCCGGGTTTGGGCGTGCCCCCGGCGGTCACGATGGCATCAACGAGTGGCATAGGCTAATCCTCAGTTGAGCTTCTGTATCACCGGCTCAAAACCGAGTTGGTTCGTCATCTCTTCGAGTTCCGCGTAAGTCAACTTGCGGCCTTTGCCGGCCACAGCCACGAGCGCGGCTTCCATCATGTTTGTGCCAAAGGTGCGGCCTTCGAGCAAGGGGGTGGTCGTGACGAGATATTTCACACCGCGCGCTTTGAGCAGGGCCACGTCAGTTTCGGTGGTGGTGTTGGTGACGATGACCTTGCCCTCCATGCGCTCCGGCAGATGCGCTTTGATGTAGAGGAAGTCGCCCGCCGTGACGGTGTGACCTTGATAGTATCCAACATATTTGGGCGTGATGCTGTCTTGCTTCTCGCCGGTGGGGTAGAGCATCGAGAGCGGCATATAGCCGACGATGGGCATGAGAATTTTTGCCAACGTTTGCAAACCGCTCATAGTCCGGACCGGAATCGGGATGTCCAACCCGGACATGAGATCGCCAAAGACGCATTGATAGCCCGCCTCAATGAATGAGAGCGTCATCCCGTAACGTGAGATGGCGGCGATGAGGAAGGCGGTCTTGGGCTGAATCTCCGCCCCAATGGCCTTTTCCACCTTTTGCATGACGTGGCGCTCCAGCGTCATCTTCAACCCGTCGCCATCCACGTAGGGGGTAGTCTTCACGTCGGCCACGAGTTTTTGCGCGGCGTGCAGAGGATAGGATTTCCACGGGGTATCCACGCCGAGGTCAATACCTCCCACCCCAAAGGCGTCCACCTTGCCATCCAAATCCGCGAACATCTGGCGGGCTTTCTTTTCGTCGCCATCGGTGCCGATGCGCTCGAGGCTAACCTGTTCGCCGAGCAGAGTGATTTCGACGGCTTTATTGCGTTTGGAAGAACCGAGGCTGATGCTGACGGCGCGTTTCATGAAGTCTGTTTCCTTTTGTCAACAACTTGAGTGGATGATAGTTCTTTTTCTCCCCCGGGCAATCCGCGCCAGCCGCTATACTGCGCGCGGTCACAAATTGCGGTTCCGGGCCGGCTTTCAGCGGATGGCTTTGCAAAGCGGAAAAGCGGATAGACGCCGCAAAACCCGCTTTTCCGTTTATCCAATCCGCTGGAAGAAAAAGCGCGGTTTATGCCCGTGGGCAGTATAGTTAGTCCGCCGCCGCGCTCTGGGTCTGCGAGACCACCGTTGGCTGGTCGCGGCGGTAATTCCGTAGGGAGGAAGTCGTCGCCCCCACCCACACGGTGGCAATGAGACAGCCGATTCCGCCGCTAATCACCGAGAACGGCGCGCCGAGCCAGTTCGCCACCGCGCCCGCTTCGAGTTCGCCCAACTGCGGGCCGCCCATGAAGAAAATCATATTGACGCTCGTCATGCGTCCGCGCAAGTGGTCGGGGGTATCGAGTTGGCGGATAACGTTGCGGATGATCATGCTCACCGTATCGGTGGCGCCGGTGAGGGCCAGGCAGAAGAAGGTGAGCCAGAAGTTGTGCGAGAAGCCGAAGACAATGGTCGTCAGGCCAAAGCCCACGACCGACCACAACATCACCAGGCCCCGCCGATCTATATGGTTAATTTGGCGCACCATGACGATGCTCGTGAGCATCGCCCCGACGGAGGGAGCGGCGGAAAGGAGGCCGTAACCGTGCGCGCCCACTTTGAGTATGTCTTGTGCGAAGATAGGCAGGAGCGCGTTCGCCGAGGCAAAAAAGGTGGCAAAGAAGTCGAGCAACATAGTTGAGCGAATCAGCGGCGCGGTGAACACGTAACGCAGACCTTCCCACGCGGCGCGCAGGCTAATCTCGCTCTTAGTGCTTTCAATACGCGCCGGAAGGTCGCGCATGAGCAACAAGCCGCCGATGACAAACAGGAACGAGACGGCATTAAACGCATACGCCCAACTCACGCCCAGCGTGCCGATGACCAGCCCGCCCAACGCGGGGCCAAGCACCGAGGCGGTTTGGAACATGATGGTGTTGAGGCTAATCGCATTCGGCAAATGTTCGCGCGCCACCAAAGTAGGGACCAGCGATTGCCGCGCGGGGCCGTCGAAAGAACCAAAGGCAGAACTGACGGCGGCGAGTAGATAAATCGGCCAGAGGGCCTGGCCGCCGCTGAAGGCGTAAATCGCCAGCAAAATTGCGGCTAAAGTCATGCCGCTTTGGGTGATCAGCATCAGCTTGCGGCGGTCGAGCGCGTCGGCCACAACGCCGCTGATCAGTGAAAAGAAAATGATCGGAATGATTTTGACTAACCCCACCGCGCCGAGGGCCAGGCCCTTTTGGTTGTCGGGCACCAGCAAGGAGATATGCCACAAAATCGCCGCGTTCTGCATCATGGAACCGGCCATCGAAATTAGTTGACCGCTCCACAGCAGGCGGAAATTGCGGTAACTAAGAGCGATGAGGGGGGAAGGTTTGGGTCTCATGGTTCGTTGGAGTACGGAGTTAGCGTTAGAGTGATTGACTCTAACGCGTCAGAGCAATACTAACACAAGAAGCTGAGAGCGGAAAACAAAACGGCCCGGCAGGAATGTCCCACACCGGGCCGTCTGGAATTCTCGGTTCGAGTCGCTATCGGCCCTCACCTGTTTTCCCCATCCCGGCTTCGAGCGCCATCAACATCAACTTGGCCCGATCCGTTGCCTGCAACTTCACCAGCACATTGGAGATGTTGTTGCTCACCGTCTTAGGGCTGAGGCTCAAGGCCATGGCAATCTCGGCGTTGGTCTTGCCCTGGGCGATGAGTTCCAGGATTTGGCGCTCGCGGGCGGTGAGTTCGTCAAAAGCGTGCTGGGGGAGATTGGGTTCGGGTGCGCTGAGGTAGCCCAGCACCCGCCCAGCGATGCCAGGGCTGAAGATTGCGCCGCCGTCCGCGACAGTGCGAATAGCGCGCAAGAGTTCATCCTGCTCGGTGCTCTTGAGCAAGTAGCCGCGCGCCCCGGCGCGGATGGCGGGGAACACGGAGGTGTCATCTTCAAAGACGGTGAC
>Ga0315281_10001998_pt1 | contig 30299 bp, 19 predicted proteins | sample YL17G07_0_MG_FD_204540 | JGI IMG/M metagenome (GOLD analysis project Ga0315281, IMG submission 204540) | Sediment microbial communities from Yellowstone Lake, YNP, Wyoming, USA - YL17G07_0 | ecosystem: Environmental > Aquatic > Freshwater > Lake > Sediment | place: USA: Wyoming | collected...
CCGGCGATGAGGGCCGTGACTACGACCATGAGCCAGGACTCGGGGAGCCCGAGCATTTTGGCGACGCGCCCCGCGATGATCCCGCTCCCGGTCAGGAGAAAGTACGCGCTCGAGGCCAGCCATAAGAGCCCCGCCGGGAGAAAGCCCGTGCTCATGGCTTTTCCGCCCGACTTCGCCGCGGCCGCGCCGTAGGCGAAAGGAACGATCATGACCCACCACCAGTACGGCGTCAGGATCTGTAGAACCAGAATGACCACCAGGCATATCAGAACGGCGATCATTTTCCACCTCTCAGGACCGTTCGGGCGACGATCGCGGGGTTCGGCTCGTCAGCGGACTTCAGGAAGATCAACTCGTCGGGTTTCGTGGCGAGCCAGGCATCGACCATATCGTCGTAATACCGCGAGCCGGGGTTGCCGGACTGCCCGCCCGGGAAGATGCCCCAGGCCCTGATTTCCGGCCCCAGTTCGACCACCATCCGCCACGAGGGCGCCCAGTTCACGCTGATGGCGTCAATCGTATGGCTGTCGCCGTCGGCTTCGAGCCCCTCCAGGCCCAGGCCCGGGATTCGGGCCACGTGACCGATCCGCGTGCCTTTGGCTTTCCCCCATCTCCAGGCCGGGCCGAACGGCCCCCATCTTTTTTCGAGCTTCGAGACGGCCGCCCGGAAAGCCAGCCCGGCCATGTCGGCCAGGCCCTCCTTCGCCGCCGTTGTTTTGTCGTCGAAAAAATCCGAATCCGGATGGTTGAGAACGAGGTCGACCATGACCTCGCTCGCCGGCCAAGTCATCTGTTTCAGGGCGCCCCTTTTTTCATCGTTCCATGTCAGGGCGTTGAGGTCGTTCCAGAACTGCCTGAAGACCGTCGGCGCGGGGAAGGCGGCCCGGGCCTCGAAATTCCAGCCGCGGAGCTCGTCGTAACTCCGCTTCTCCGCGTCCGTTTTCGGTTCCGGGAGGAGCCCCAGCAGCCGCGGCAAAACGGCGCGGGCCCGGATGTCCAGGACGTCCCCCTGCATCCGGATCATATCATCCGGGGTGACGTTATGGGCCGCCGAAAGAATCTCGTTGATCCGGGCGCCGCGCTCGTACGACGCGTAATCCGAGCCCAGGTAATAAGGGTAGCCGGCGTCCGTCGCCATTTGGTTGGCCGAGCTGACGTATCCCCGCTCGGGGTTCCTGACGTGCGGATTGTGGGCCTCCGGGACCCAGCCCTGCCAGTCGTTCGCGGGATCAGAGCCGTCAAGGACATAGCGCCCCTGGCCTTTCCAGCGGAGCGGGTACCGGCCCTGGTGCCAGATGGCGATCGTACCTTCCCGGTCGGCGTACACGATATTCTGGGCCGGGCAATTCCAGGACTCGAGGGCCTTCCGATAATCGTCGTAGTTCTTCGCCCTGTTCAGCCCGTCGAGCGCGATGAACTCGTTGGAAGGGTCGTGGCCGAGCCATCGAAGGGCCGCATTCTCGGGGACATCGACGCCCGGAAAGGGGGACTCGCCCTTCAGGCGGACGACGGGACCCTGATGAGTGTAAATCACCCTGTCGACGACCGTTTCTCCGCCCCGGACCTTGATCCGTTCCTCGCGGACGGACGTCCTGCGCCATCCGCCGTTCACCAGGTACTCGCCGCGCGACTCGTCCTTGAACCGGACGGCGTACCAGTCGAGGACGTCGTCCGTCCCGTTCGTGAAGCCCCAGGCGATATTTTCGTTATATCCCGCGACGACCAGAGGCGCCCCGGGGAACGAGACGCCGCTGGCGTTGACGCCCGGGGCCGAGAGCTGAAGCTCGTACCAAATGGCCGGGAGCGTCAGGCCGAGATGCATGTCGTTGCAGAGGATGGCATGGCCGTCGCGTGTCAGCCGGCCCGATACCGCCCAATTATTGCTGCCCACGTCCGGCGACGGGATGGTGCCGATAGGCGCGAACTCCGCGGCTTCCCCCTGGGCCGGGATGGCTCCCTCGGCCAGGCTCTCTCTCTCCGGCCCCTTTTGCGGTTTGGCGCCGGGGAGGGGAAGCGGCCTGAAATCCCAGGGCGTGCCCGGCGGGATGACCGGGTCAACGAGCGGCGGCTGGAAGGGAAAAAGAGCGTCCACGACCGTCTCGCCCAGAGCGTCCCTCATCACCGTCATGGCGGCGTCCTTGTTGTACGCCGTGAGCGTGTAGGCCATGGTTTTCAGGAGGAGGGCGCTTTTGAGGCCGGACCAGGGCTCGGGCTCGTAGTCCAGGATCTTGTATTCGACCGGCAATGTTTTTTTGCCGAGGCCTTGAATGTAGGCGTTGACGCCCGCCGAATAAGCTTCGATGGCCAGGCGGGTTTTCGGGTCGTCCATGAACTTCGCCAGGGCGGTCTCGGCGGCCCAAAGCATCCCGAAGCGGCGGTTGAAAAGATCCTGCCGCAGGCCCATGGGGCCGACGATCTCGGAGATGCGGCCAGCCGTGTACAGCACCTGGAACTCCATTTGCCAGAGCCTGAGCGAGGCCGCGATATAACCCTGGGCGAGGTAAAGGTCATGATCGTTCCGGGCGAAAATGTGGGGCACGTGCCGGCCGTCCCAGGCCACGCGGACTTCGGCCTGAAGCCCGGGCACATTCAGGTCCGCAGGGGGGGAATCCCCGCGTGTCCCGTTTTGCCAGAAGCCGGCGAAAGGGTTGAGGAACTTACCCGCGGGAGGGACCGTCCCGTGGCGGTTGTCGAGCCCCCAGAAAATCGCCGCCGCGAGGAGCAGCGAAACAATGGCCCGGATCCATTTCATGGGCGCCTCCATCGAGATCGGTCGGTTTTTCAGAATCCCTTGGCCGGATTTATACCATGCCTGGAGGTTAGGTGACAATGGCAACGATTTCTCTTCCGGAAAATAGCCTGAGTGATGATGGGTGGCACCGTGCCACCCATCATTTAGTAGAAGGGCAGGATGTTTGACCGCGGTCGCGTGGGCGGATAAAATGGCCGGGAGGAGGGCGCCATGGAAGATACGAACGTTTTTTCCGGATTCAGCAAGGACACGGTCCGCTTTTTCAACGGCCTCCGCCGGAACAACAACCGGGAGTGGTTCAACAGGAACCGCGAGACTTACGATAAACAGGTCATGGAGCCGGCCAAGGCCTTCGTCACGGCCATGGGCGAAAGGCTCAGGACGGTGGCCCCGAAGATCAACGCCGTCCCCATGGTCAACAAATCGATCTTCCGGCTCAACCGCGACACGCGCTTCACCCTGGACCCGTCCCCTTACAAGACACACCTCGGCCTCTATTTCTGGGAAGGCACAAAGCCGCGGATGGAGTCGCCGGGGTTCTATTTCCATGTCGAGCCGCCGAACCTCTACCTCGGTTCCGGGATGTACATGTTCCCGGACAACCTCATGCCCCGGTACCGGCGGGCCGTCGTCGACCCGAAGCTCGGCAAGGAGTTGCAGAAGGTCCTGGCCGCGGTCTCGAAACTCAAGGAGTACGAGATCGGCGGTCAGCATTACAAGCGCGTCCCGGCCGGCTACGATCCCGCCCACCCCAACGCCGGATTATTGAAGCACAACGGCCTTTGGGTGGGCTATGAAACGAAGATTCCCGAAGAGTTCTATTCGGCCCGCCTCGTCGACTATTGCTTCGAGCGGTACGAGCCGCTCGTGCCCCTTCACCGCTGGCTCATGAAATGGGCCAGGTGAGCGGCCGGATGCCTTGGAACGCCGGCCTTCGCGTTAGGCTCCGCGGACTGGGCCGTCGCGCCCCTTCTAGGATTTCTTAGGATAGCCGACCGACTGGGCCAAGATGACCTTCTGGTCAGGCCGGAGCTTCATGAGCTTGGCTATGGCCTCCCTGTCGATCAAACCGCGGATGACCGTGGCCAGCCCCTCGGAGGCACAGAATAAGTAGACGTTCTGGCTGATGAAGCCCACATGGGAGGCGGAGTACAGGATCTTGTCCTCGTTTGTTCCCCGGCTCATCTTGGCGAAATCGGCCACGTAAATGAGGTTCAGGGGGACAGCCTTGACGAAATCCTGCTGCCCCATGGCCGCCCTGACATCTTCGGACAGGACGGAATTCAGGCTATGGGCCTTGGCGTCGTAGACGTAGAGGCCGCCCTTCAGGGCGACATAGATGTCGATGTTCTGGACGTTCATGGCCGAGGGCGCCGTCCGCTTTCCCGAATCCGGGCGGTTGACGCCGTCGGCCGCCCAAAGCAGGTCCGAAAGGACCTGGAGCGGAAGCTCACCCGCGCCGAATTCGCGCGAGGTCGATCGGGCCGCGAGAGCCTGCATCAGGGGCTTGCCGCCGTCCATATGTGGCTTGGGGAGAGCGATGGGCTTGAGTTCCTGGCCGCCGAGAAGGGCCGGCGCCGCCAGGGCGATGACCAGAGTCCAGATCAGCCACGAGATCGAGATTCTCTTCATAAGGTGACCTCCTGCGGGCCGCGCGAGGCGCGTCTAGCCTGCCGCGGCCGTCGACGCTCCCGGGCGCCCGTTCCGTCCGAAGAATAATACGGCGCGCACGCCGGGAAATCAACCCCGTTCGCCGGATTCCAAGGACGCCATCAAGAGGCCGCCCTCGGCGGCCTCCCGATGACTGCGGGGGTTCAAGCCAACAGGGCCCCCCCCGCTGTAAGTCCGTGGCGCTTCAGGCGTCCGCCGGGGCCGCAAGATTGGCAAAACGCCCGTCAGTTGGACGGGTCTGACGCCCGGATTAGTTGCTGATGACGAGCAGCCACCCTTTCGCGGGCTCGACGCGGATGGCGTCGCCGCTCCTAAACTCGGCGGCGGGCTGGAATTTTTCAATGGCCGGAGCGCGGAGTACGGCCCTCTTCGGGTCGAGTCCCAAGGACTTCCAGTCTATCGCAAGCCGGACATCGACCGGGTCCTTGGACCAGCTGGCCAGCGCGATGAGGGCCCGGCTTCCGGGCCCCTTCGACTTCTTCAGAAAGACCGTCGCGAGGACGTCCTTGTTTCCCGTCTTCACCGGGTTCGCGTCCACCCACCAGCCGATCATCTCGCTCGACGTGATCCCGAAATCGTCCCACGCCTTCCAGACCGCCCGGGGGTCGCCGGCCCAGGGCAGGCGGCTGGTCATGCCGAAGACGGCGCCCCGCCAGGGATTGCCGCCGTCCTGGAGCATCTCGCCCATGAGGCCGAACGGGATGCCGGACATCTCGACGAACCAATAATCCGGCCGGCTCCCGTTGTAGTCGAAGTATTCGCCGAACCACAAGCGGTTGAGGAATGGGAAGTGTTCGAGGTAGAGGTTGGCGCTCGAGGCGAAACCGTCGCGCGGGTTGTACTGGTTGGCGCTGTGGAGGTCGATGAGGGCGCCGGGCCGCCGGCGGTCGAGGACTTTCCGGACACGCAGCATCGTCGTCCGGTCGAAGGCCACGTCATCGAGATAAAGGCCGTCGATGCCGACGTTGCGGGCCAGCCAGTCGAGGCCCTCGATGTAATAGTTGTGCCAGCGCGACATCCCGCTGTTGATGACCGCCGCGTCCTTGAGCTCGGGCACGAACCAGGCCGCGATGTAATCGGTCTCGAGGTGCTCCTGGAGCCAGGAAGAACCGCCGCCCGGACCGGGGGAGAAGATCTCGTGCCCCAGGCTGCGCAACGCGAAGAGCTCGGCCGCATGGTTCGAGAGCTCGCGGATCGTATCGTAGATCTTCACTTTGAAGCCGCGGCGGTGGGCCTCGTCGATATAGGCCTTCATCTGCTGAGGTCTCAGGAAGGGATAATTGATGTAAGGGTTGATCTCGTTGGCGTGGTGGATGTTGATGACGTTGGCGCCGGAGGCGGCCACCTCATCGAGCGGCTTGTAGGCGTGGAAGTAACGCTGGCCGAAATGCGCCGCGGGGTCGAGGGGCTTGAAGGGCGTGAGGAGCAAAGTGAAATCGAAATGAAGGGTTTCCCCGGCCCTGATCGTCCGCGGGCCGGAACGGGCGGCGAGGAGGACGCAGGATTTCTTGCCCCGCCCAGCCGGTTCCCCCGTGGGCGTGAGGGTCCGAACGGTGAAGCTGCCGCGGCCCTCGTTCCACCACGACGGGGGCATGTTCAGAGGCTTTGAGAGGTAAAAGTTCGTGTTCAGGGGCCGGGAGTAGTTTTCGGCGCGGAGCGAAACCTGGAGGCCGGCGTTCACCGCGCCGACCCACAGGGCGTCCTGGTTTTTCTTTTGGTCCCAGGACCAGTCGAACGATTCCGGCCGTTCTCCTCCCTTAAACCCGAGACCCATCATGTATCGGGCGCAGTCCGCGCCGATGGGGATTTCGAGCCGGATGTCCGAGACCGGGATATCCTGCGAGGTCGTGACGGCGATCCTGTAATCCACGAAGCCGTCGAACTCCATCCGGGCGGCGACGGTCATGGTCAGGCCGGCGGTCCGGCTGGCCGCTTCCCAGGCGACGGCGCCGGGAGTGCGCTTCGTGAAACGCGGGCCGGCTGGGTCGGCCGTCCAGTCCAGCTCCCGCCCGTCCGGTCCGTCGACACGGAGCTTGAACGGGGCCGCGGTCAATTCGACCGGCTCGGCCGCCAGGCGGGTCATCTCCGGCGCGAAATAGCTCCGGATCCGGGCGGGCAGGCCGCCGGGACCGATATCGAGCGAGCGTCCCAGGCAGCTCACAGTCCTCCCATCCGTTTTGAGGGGGGTATAGGGAGGGACAATGTCGTCGTCGAAGGCCAGTCGGGAGTCGAGCCACCGGAGCCGGCTCATGCGGAACGGGTCCGAGTCGCCGGAGTCCTCGAGCGCGCCGCCGGAGACGCGGAGCTCGACGTCCACGGCCGACTCCGGAAGGCCCTTGGGGATGACGGTGATCCTGCCTATATATACGCCCGGCGCGGCATCCTTGGGAATGGTCAATCCGCACCAGAGGGCCTGGATCTTCCCCAATCCGACCGACTGGATTTTTTTGAAGGCGCCCCCGTCCCAATTCGAGCCGCCCTTGTTGAAGCAGGTCACCGCCGAGGAGGCGATGACTGCGCGGCCGGCGCGCGGGCCATTGTCGCCGTTCGCCGCGGCCCGGACGAGGTCTGAGAATTTCACGTCCAGGTCCTCGAGCGGCCGGCGCGCGGCCCAAACTCCGATTTGGAAGGTGAAGTATTCCCCGGGGGCCGCCTCTCCCCTGAGTGATTTTCCCGGGCCGCTCGTGATCCACCGCTGAGGCAGGTCGCCGGCCATGCGGATCGGGAAGAGCCGGTTTTCGGGGAAGAGGAAATAGGGTGGATCCGGACGGGCCTTGAGCAGAGCATCAGTCTCGGCCGCCGTGGCGATCACCTCCATGGGGTAAAATGTGCTGAACTCGTCGGCGGATTGAATCTCGATAATCTTGGCCGAAGGGATCGCGTTTGCCGCGGTGAGCGCCATCCCGCCGGCCGCCAAACCGTTCGCCGCGAGCCAAGCCGGGTCGGCGGTCGCTTGGCGCTGGTCGTACTTGACATTGGGATAGTTCTTCCGGCCCTCGGACTTGTACGGCATGAAATAGACATAATAATCGCCCGGCACGGTCCGGGGTTCGAAGACGATATCGCCGGATTCGCGGCTTACGGCGAGGGGATGGACGTTGGCGAGGCGCGCGCCCGTCGCCGCGTCGACGACGATGATGTTCTTTTTCTCCGGATCGATATCGTGCCTGCGCCAGGGAATGCGGACGCGGACGGCGGCCGATGCTTTCGGGAATTCCGCCGTCATGACGGGCTGGCCGCCATTCCTGGCCTGCGCGCCCGGCTTTCCCGGCGCCGGGGCTTCCACCCGCACGACGGCCCGGTGGTTTCCCAGGCCCGATTCCGGGTCCCAGGTCCCGACGCCGTACTTGACGTCCTGTGCCGGCGGCACGGCAGGCAGCGCGGCCAGCGTCACGGCTGCCATCACCATGAATATAAACACGTTACGCATCCTGACCTCGTCTCACAGGGATGAATTTGGGGACACAATACTAATTTCCGAATTTCCCCTGTCCGGATCCGGTCCGGCCGTCGCATCCGGCAGATCATACTATATCGGGAAAATCCGGTCCACCCGGCTGACCTAACCTCCGCCTAAACTAGGGCCGCTTTTTTTCGCCGGCCGCCACGCCCGATATCTTGCTCTAGCTGCGTCTTACTGGAGAAGATGTATTGTGTCCTCGAGCTTGATTGAGTGCTCGCCAAATTCGGAAATTAGTATTGTGTCCCCAAATATGTTGGGCTACAATGAGGCGGTTTTCGGGCCGGCCGGGGTGATGAGGCCCGCGAAGCGAGGTAGCTCCAACGTGACCTGGGCTGCGGAAATCTTTCGAGGCGATTCGGTCGGCCAGGCCCTGCTCGTCCTCTGCCTGGTGATCGTCCTGGGGATGATCCTGGGGAATATCAAGCTCCTCTCCGTCCAACTCGGGGTGGCGGGGGTGCTCTTCGTCGGCCTCCTCTTCGGGCATTTCGGTGCCAGCGTCAATCCCATTATGTCCGAGCTGGCCCGGGACCTGGGCCTGATTCTCTTTGTCTACAGCATCGGCCAGGAGGTCGGGCCCGGCTTTCTGGCCTCCCTCCGCAAGCGCGGGCTTTCGTTGAACCTCCTCGCGACGGGCGTCGTGGTCTCGGGCGCGGCGATCGCGTTCCTGCTGCACCGGGTTGGGGGGATTCCCATGCCCGCCGCGGCCGGCCTGCTGTCCGGCGCGACGACCAATACCCCGAGCCTGGCCGCCATCCAGCAGGCGCTCAAACTCCTGCCCGATTACACGGACGCCCTGGGGCGCGTTCCGGGCGCGGCCTATGCCATGGCCTATCCATTCGGCGTCGTCGGGATCATCCTGGTGATGGTGACCTTCCGGGCGGCTTTCCGCGTAAAAGTCAAGCGCGAGGCCCTCGAGCTCCAGGCCCTCAAGGTGAAAGAATCCCCCCGGCTCACGACCATCACCCTCGAGGTGCGGAACCCGGAGCTCGAGGGCCTGCCCATCAGCGAGGTCATCGGGATGGTCGGCGGCGGGGTGGTCGTGGCCCGGCTCCTCCACGGCCGCGACCTTCAGGAAGTTCCGCGGGCCAATACCCTCGTCCACGGCGGCGATGTCCTTCTCGCCGTCGGCTCGTCGGGTCACCTCGAGAAGCTGGGGGACCTCGTCGGCCCCGTCAGCTCCGTCAACCTGATCGAACTGCCCTCCGAATTCACCAGCCGGCGGGTCCTCGTAACGCGTCGGGCGGCTTTGGGGAAATCGGTCCAGGACCTGAACCTGCGCGAGGTCTACGGAGTCGTTGTGACGAGGATCATCAGGACGGGGCTCGAGTTTTCGCCCCGGCCCGGATTCCGGATCCAGTTCGGCGACGTCCTCCTCGTCGTGGGCAAGGAGGAGGCCATCGACAGGCTGGCCGTCGACGTCGGCGATTCCCGGGAGCGCCTCGAAGAGCCCCGTGTCGTGCCGATCTTCCTGGGGATCGCCCTGGGCGTCCTCCTGGGCAGCATCCCCATCCGCATCCCCGGCCTGGCCGTTCCCGTCCGGATCGGGCTGGCCGGAGGCCCGCTTATCGCTTCGATCGTGCTCAGCCGGATCGGCCGGATCGGGCCGCTCATCTGGCACATGCCCCTCAGCGCCAACCTCATGCTCAGGAACGTCGGCATATCGCTGTTCCTGGCGAGTGTCGGGCTTCGGGCGGGGGAGGGGTTTGTCGAGATCCTGCTTCGCGGCGGCCTCTATTGGATCCTCGGCGCCGCGCTGATCACGGTTGTTCCGCTGATCCTCTTCGCCCTGGCGGGTCGGCTCTTCCTCAGGCTCAATTTCCTGACGGTGTGCGGCCTGCTGGCCGGGAGCATGACGGACCCGCCGGCCCTGGCCTTCGCCAACGCCCAGGAGCCGACCTCCGACGGCGTGTCCATGGCCTTCGTGGCCGTCTATCCCTTGACGATGTTGCTCCGGGTTTTCACGGCCCAGGCTCTGATTCTATTTCTCTCGCGCTAGCGGCGAAAATAATAAGGGGGACACAATACCCTGTCCCTCATTTGGGGCACAGGAAAAAATACAAAGGAATTGCGAACTAAGGAATTGGGGACGGTCTCGGTTTCACGGCGGAAACGAGAATCTTCCGGAATCAGTTGCTTACGGGCTGAACGCCGCCACAAAAAAGGGGGACAGGGTATTGTGTCCCCCTGATAAGTTTTATTTCTTGGCCCGGTCTTCCTCGAAAAGCGACGGGGCCTCGCGCTTACTCTTGAGAATGGCCCAGACCACGCCGGCCAGCAGGACGGCCACGACGATGCCGAGGCCGAGGCTCATGTGGCTGTACTTGACGATGACGGGCGCGACGATCAGGCTGACGATATTCGTGACTTTGATCATCGGGTTCAGGGCCGGCCCGGCCGTGTCCTTGAGGGGGTCGCCGACCGTGTCGCCGACGACGCCGGCCTTATGACGCTCCGAGCCCTTGCCGGTGTTGGCCCGGAGATCCCGGGGCTCGTCCTCGATTGATTTCTTGGCATTGTCCCAGGCGCCCCCCGCGTTGGCCATGAAGACGGCCAGGAGTTGGCCGCTGAGGATGATGCCCGCGAGGAAGCCCCCCAGGGCCTCGACCTGGAGGATCAGGCCGACGGCGATCGGCATAATGACAGAAATCATGGCCAGCGGAATGAGCTCCTTCTGGGCGGCGGACGTGGAAATGCCGACGACCCGGGCGTAGTCGGGCTTGACCTTGCCTTCCATCACGCCCGGGATCTTGAACTGGCGCCGGACTTCCTCGACGATGAGACCGGCCGCCCGCGAAACGGCCTTGATCGAGAGCGAGCTGAAGAGCCAGGGGAGGGCGCCGCCGAGGAGCAGGCCGATGAACACTTTGGTGTCGGAAACGCGGATCGAGCTCATGATCTCCTTGACCCCGAGCTGGAGCTGGACCCGGCCGACGTCCGTGATGTAGGAGGCGAAGAGGCTCACGGCCGCGATGACCGCCGAGGCGATGGCCACCCCCTTGGTGATGGCCTTGGTCGTGTTCCCGACGGCGTCGAGGTCGGCCATGATCTGGCGGGCCTTCCGGGTCTCTTCGTCGTCCATGTCGTGCCAGGCCATCTCGCCGATGCCGTTGGCGTTGTCCGAGATCGGCCCGTAGGAATCCATGGCCACGTTGTTGCCGGTGTGGCTGAGCATCCCGATCCCGACCATGGCCACCGCGTAGAGGACGTACATCGCGCCGGTCCCGCTGTAGAGGGCCAGGGCGACCATGAAGCTGGCGGCGATGGCCACGACGGCCCACACGCTCGATTCCATCCCCACGGACAGGCCGGAGAGGATGGTCGTCGCAGGCCCGGTTTTGGTCGAGCGGACGATCTCCTTGACCGGGCTCTTCCGGGTCGAGGTGAAGTAGGAGGTCAGCGGGTTGAAGGCCACGGCCAGCCCGACGCCGACCGAAGTCAACATGGCCAGCCGCCAGTCGTGAGCGTAATTGACGGCCACGAGGAAGGACCACAGGATCGTGTTGACGCTCGAAACTTCGTAGGACCGGAACATGGCTTCCTCGGCGTCCTTGGCCCGGAGGAACTTGATCGGGAAGCGTTCCCAGATCGGGACCGTGAACGTGCCCAGGATGGAGGAAATGACGCCGATGGCCCGGATGATAAGGGGGTAGACGATCCACTTCAGGGAGTGGGTGGGATCGACGGCCATGAGGGCCAGCCCCAGGATCAACCCGGAGACGATGGTCACCTCGTAGGATTCGAAAATGTCCGCGGCCATGCCGGCGCAGTCGCCGACGTTGTCGCCGACGAGGTCCGCGATGACCGCCGCGTTCCGCGGGTCGTCCTCGGGGATGTCCTTCTCGACCTTGCCGACGAGGTCGGCGCCGACGTCGGCGGCCTTGGTGTAGATGCCGCCGCCGACCCGCATAAACAGGGCGAGGAGCGTACCGCCGAAGCCGAAGCCCAGGAGGGCGTCGGGGGCGGCCGTCCCGAAGACGATGAAGATGATGGTGCCGCCGAACAGCCCCAGGCCGTCCGTCAGCATGCCCGTGATCGTCCCCGCGTAGTAGGCGATGGAGAGGGCCTCGTTGAAACCGCGCCGGGCGGCCGACGCGGCCCGGACGTTAGCCTGGATGGCCATGCGCATGCCCAGCTGGCCGACGAGGAGGGAGAACGAGGCGCCCATGATGAAGGCGATCGTCCGGCCGATGGCCACGATGATCTGGGCGTTTTTCTCGCCGAATTCGCGGACGGCTTCACGGCTGGCCGGGACGATGTAGACGCTGAGGAACAGGGCCACCGTCAGGATGCCGACGATGGGCAGGATCCTCTTGAGCTGGCGGCCCAGGTAGCTGTCCGCGCCGACGCGGATGGCGTTCCAGACCTCCTGCATCTTCTCCGTGCCCTTGTCCTTCTTGAGGACGACCTTGCGCAGCATCCAGGCGTACCAGAGGCTGATGAAGGCCGTGAAAAGCACGCAGACGATCGCGATCTGCTCGAATGAATTCAACCCGTGGCGGGCCAAACCCAGAATGTTCATGCGCGCCTCCTTTTGGAAAAGCCATATTTTACACAAGATCGGGGAAAAATCAACCCCGTTCGCGAGATTCCAGGGACTCGCGTCCGGGAAAACCCGCGAACGGTGCGGGCGCTCCAAAGCCTGCGAAAGTTGGATCCCATGGACGTAAGTCCGTGGAGCTTCAGCCCCCGGGGCCGCTGGGGAGCTCCCGCGTTCGACGGGGGGGACTGGCGGGTTGACGACGCTCCGCCTCTCTGTTATAAAGGCCTCAGACTGACGCGGAAAGCGTGAAGGAGGCCCTCAAATGTCGGAAAAATCAAGATTGGCGACGCTTTTCCTCTGTGGCTGGTTCGGCATGTTCGGCGGTCACAGGTTCTACGTCGGCAAGATCGGGACGGGGATCGTCTGGTTCCTGACGTTCGGCTGCTTTTTCATCGGCTATCTCGTCGACATGATCCTGATCATCACAGGTCAGTTTTACGACAAGAGCGGCAAACCCGTCCTGGTCTGGATGCGCCGCGTCGACGCCGAAGGCAAGGTCCAGGACTATCTGGTTTAGTTCGTTTCGATTCATTTTGGGGTCGGGCCTCGGTAATCGCAAGAAAAGACGATAGTTAGCCCAAAAATGAGGCCGTTATTCGGCCTTATATCTCGTTTTTTTGGCCCCAAAACGAGAACTTAAGCCATCGGGGTTTGGCTGACCTCCGCGCGCAATTCTCCTTTCGCAATCCTCCCTCTCTTAAGTCTTTGTTTTTGGCCTCTGAAAGCGGGAGTTAAGCCCATGACCAAGCTGGATGGAAATGATCAAGTCATTTATTATCATCAATTTACTGAGGCCCGACCCCTAAGGGACCCCTAAGGGGAGAATTATGGTATAATGCCCTCCTTTACTTTCATGGACACCAGATCCAAGCGATGAACGATTTCGTCTTCAAGCCCTTCCCGGAGATGACGGACGCCGATTACGAAGAGGTCGGATTCCGCTCGGGCCTCGAAATCCACCAACAGCTCCTGACCGAGAAGAAGCTCTTCTGCCGCTGCCCGGCCGGCCGCTACAGCGATAAGTACGACGCGGAAATCCTCCGGCACATGCGCCCGACCCTCTCCGAGCTCGGCGAGTACGACGGCACGGCCCTGATGGAGTTCAAAACCCGGAAGGAAATCATCTACCGGATCAACCGGGAGACCGTCTGTACCTACGAAATGGACGACACGCCGCCGTTCATGATCGACGAGCCGTCCCTCGACATCGCCCTGGGCATAGCCATGCTCTACAGCCTCAACCTGGTCGACGAGCTCCACATCGCCCGCAAGCAGTACCTCGATGGGAGCATCCCGACAGGCTTCCAGCGCACGACCATCGTCGGCGTCAACGGCTGGATCCCCTACAAAGACCGCCGCATCAGCGTCGTCCAGCTCGGCCTCGAGGAGGACGCCTGCCGCGAGGTCAGCGACATCGGCCACCGCCGGACCTACCTGACCGACCGCCTGGGCATGCCCCTCATCGAGACCGTCACCGGCCCGGACATGGTGACGCCGCAGGAGGTCGCCGACGTCGCCCAGATCTGCCGCCGTCTCGTCCGGAGCACGGGCCGGGTCCGGACGGGGATGGGGGCGGCCCGCGAGGACGTCAACGTCTCCGTCCGCGGCGGCACCCGGGTCGAGATCAAGGGCGTACCGCGCATCCCGCGCATCCCGCTCCTGACCTATAACGAGGCCATGCGGCAATGGAACCTCCTCCGGCTCCGCGACGAACTCCATCGCCGCGGTGTCACGCCCGAGACCTTCCGCTCCGAAACCGAAGACGTGACCCGTCTCCTCCACAGGACGAACTACCAACCTCTCCGGACGGCCCTGGACGCCGGACTCACGGCCAACGCCGTCGTCCTCCGCGGCTATCGCGGCCTCTTCAACTGGCAGACCCAGACCGAAACCTTTTTTTCCCGGGAGGTTTCCGACCGGGTCCGGGTCATCGCCTGCCTGACGACACTGCCGAACATCGCGCACTCCGACACCCCCTCCGAGAGCCTGTCGAGCCCCGAGTGGGAATCGGTTCGCAAGGCGGTCAAGGCGATCCGCGACGACACCGTCGTCGTCGTCTGGGGAAACCGCGACGACGCGAAGACCGGCGCGCAGGAGATCGCCATCCGGGCCCGCGAAGCCGCCACCGGCATTCCCTCCGAGACGCGCCAGGCACTCCACGACGGCACCAACGGCTTCGAGCGCATCCTCCCCGGCCCGGACCGCATGTACCCGGACACGGACCTGCCGCCGAAGCAGGTGACCGACGATAGACTGCGGAAAATCCGGGCGTCCCTGCCCGTTCCCGTCTGGACGCGGGAATCGTTCTATCGCGAGCTCCACATCCCGGAGGACGTCGTGCGGCCGCTGGCCATGTCCGCGTTCGCCGGCCTGTTCGATAAGCTGGTCAAGGACTGGAAGATCGGCCCGACCCTGGCCGCCGTGGCCCTCGTCCAGTTCCCCAAGCGGATCCGCAAGGAGGGCCTGGGCGCGGCCGCGTTGACCGAGGATAACTTGAAGAAAATATTCGAGTTATACAGGGACGGGAAGATCTCGCGCGAGGGCGTCTACCTGGCCATGAGCGGCGCCCTCCCTCTCGACCGGCCACCCGACGTTCCCTCGGGCGAGAACGTCGGCGCCCTCGTCCGGCGCTCGGCGGAACGCCTGGACTCCATGACCGTCCACAACCCGGCGAAGACACATCACATCCTGGCCGGGTTGGTCATGGGCGAACTCCGGGGCCGGGTCGACGGCGCGGCCGTGGCCGCCAAGATCCGCGATTTCCTCGAGGGGAGGGCCTGATGGCCGGCGACGATTCCTATAAGGGTTACCGGGGCGCCGCCCTCGATACCCTCAAGAGCTTCGGCGCCCTGGTCTGGAGCGACGTCGAGATCAAGACGGCCCGGGGCGCCTACACGGGCATCATCCTGCCCCGCTCGGAGACGGCCGACCCCGAACACATCGTCCTCAAGCTCCGGTCGGGCTACAATATCGGCATCCTGGCCCGGTCGGTCGAATCCGTCACGATCACCGGCCGGAGGGAAGCCCACTACAAGATCCCGGAAAAAGACTTCCCCTACGACCCGAAGAAGCCCAGGGTCAAGCTCCTCGGCACGGGGGGGACGATCGCCAGCCGCCTCGACTACCGCACCGGGGCCGTCATCCCCGCGTTTTCGCCCGGCGAACTCTACGGCTCCGTCCCCGAGCTGGCCGACATCTGCAACCTCGAGACCGAAAAGCTCTTCGGCGTCTTCAGCGAAAACATGGGGCCCGAGCAATATATCGCGACGGCCAAGGCCATCGGCCGCGAAATCGAGAAGGGCGTCCAGGGCATCGTCATCGGCCACGGCACCGACACCATGCACCACACGGCGGCCATCCTGTCCTTCATGGTCCAGAATTCGCCGGTGCCCATCGTCATGGTCGGGTCTCAGCGGTCCTCGGACCGCCCCTCGTCCGATGCGGCCCTGAACCTCATGCACAGCGTCAAGACGGCGGCCGAGAGCGACATCGCCGAGGTCATGGTCTGCATGTTCGGCCCGACCTCGGACACCTACGGCCTCCTCCACCGCGGGACGCGCGTCCGGAAGATGCACTCGAGCTACCGGTCGACCTTCCGGACGATCGGGGACATCCCGATCGCCATGGTCAGCCGCGAAAAGATCACGCCGCTCCGGACCGACTACAAGCGCCGCCGTCCGGACCGCGAGGTCACGATCAACACCGCCTTCGAGGAGAAGGTCTCGATCGTCTACTACTATCCGAACATGAAGCCGGACATCATCGACTCGCTCATCGACAACGGCTACCGGGGGATCATCATCGCCGGGACGGGCCTGGGTCACGTCAATAAGCCCCTTTACCCGGCCCTCAAGAAATGCCGCGACCAGGGCATCGCCGTCTACATGACCGTCCAGACCCTCTGGGGGTATGTACAAATGTATGTATATGACACGGGCCGGGACATGATGGAGCTCGGCGTCATCCCCGGGGCCAACATGCTGCCCGAAGTCGCCTACGTTAAACTCGCCTGGGCTTTGGGCCAGACGGGAGATCTCGACGAGGTCCGCCGCATCATGCTGACGCCGATCGCCGGCGAGACGACTGAGCGTGAGCCGTCGAACGGATACCTCATCTTCCAGGGCGGCATCCCCGAGGTCGAAGAGTTCATCTCGACCATCAAGAAATAGCCGCTCCCCCCCCTTCCTTTATCGACAATTTTTGTAAAAAATGAAAATTTATTGACAAAAGGTGTGTCTTGCGCGCCTAAATAGTATACGGGTGTGCCCAGATCCCGTTTGCCGGATTCCACTGACGTGAGTCCATGGAATCCGGCAAACGGTACTGGCGCCCGAAAGCCTGCGAAAATTGGGTCCCACAGACATAAGCCTGGGGAGTTTCAAAAGGAGGTGCGAATCGAAGACATCTGACCAAAAAAAGGGCATTCGGAGCAAGGCGCAATGAAAATGACCGGAGATCATGTAAAAGGAGATCATATGAAAAGAACTATTATTTTGCTTACGTTGGTGATGTTTGCGGCGGCCACGGTGGCCATGGCACAGCCCTTCGAGAAAAAGAAATGGGAGGTCAGCACGGCGCTGTCCTTCACGAGCATCTCACAGTATGGCGAAAGCACTCTGACCATTTTGAACATTCCCGTCAGCGTCGGCTACTTCGCGTGGAGGGGACTCGAGATCCAGCCGGAGATCATGCTGACCAAGTTCAAGGGGTCCGACGCGGCGTTTCTCGTCAATCTGAACGGGGCCTATAACTTCCTGATGCAAAAGAAGTTCGTCCCCTACGTCCTGGCGGGCCTCGGCCTCGGCAACGGATTTTCCTATATAGGGCTCGTCAACGGCAACTCGGACGTCCATTCGTTCGCTCTGAATCTCGGCGGCGGCGTCAAGTATCTCGTCGGGAACGCGGCGGCCTTCCACGCGGAGCTGCGCTACACCCACTACCATTTTACGGAAACGGGAATCCCGTCCTACAACTTCAACGTCTTCCAGCTCTTCACGGGCATTTCCCTCTTTTTCTAATCCCCTTCGCGGGGGTTCCACGGACTCCCGTCCGTGGAACCCGCTTCGGGGACAGGCGCTCCAAAGCCTGTGAGAGCTGGATCCCACGGACGCCATCAAGAGGCCGCCCTCGGCGGCCTCTTGATGACTGCGGGGGTTCGAGCTAACAAGACCCCCCAGCTGTCAGTCCGCGGAGCTTTAGAGACCTATTGACCGGCCCCGCGCTTGGCCGCCGAGGCCCGTCTCTCACCCCATGCTCTTGGAGGGGTGCGGCCCGGCTCAATCCAAGGCCGGGGCCGCCTCTCCCGCCTGCCGGATCTTCGATTCTCCCACCCTAGCCAATCGACCCCGTTGATGGTCCATCGCTGCCAGCTTGCTTCTCTTAAGTGCGGGAAAACTGCCGATCAAGGTAAATAAATCGGGAGGCCCTGACAAGGGGGAGGCGCTGCGCGGGCAAAAAGAAAAAGCCCGCCCCGGCCGGACCGGGGCGGGCTTTTGAGCTTCTGCTAGTGCTGCTGCTGCTGCTTAGAACTCGAACCGGACTCCGAATCTCCAAATTCTGGGATTCAGAATCTCGTTCAGGCGGCGGTAGGTGGAATTGTAGCCGTTGCTAACCTGAGTGTCGAACACGTTGCCGGTGTCTTCGCTGTTCCAGTAGGTAGCCCCGATGTAGGCATCATAGGCCCTGTTGATCGTGGCTGCGTTGAACAGGTTGAAAACGTCGGCCATGAGGTACATCCGGCCGGCCCCGATGGTGATCTTCTTCTCCAGCCGGAGCGTGACGTTGATGAACGTGGGAAGGCTGTCCTTTGCGATGTTCTGGGTATAAACGTAATTGTCGTAATACGTCGGGTTGGGAGCGTCAGCGGGGGCGAGTGCCATATAGACGTAGTGGGGGATTTTCCAGCCTTCGCGGGCGTTGATCGTGCCGGAGATGTCGAAGCCGTAGGGCAGCTGGTAGAGGCCGCTCAGCTTGGCCATCCAGCGGGTGTACATAGCAACGGAAACCTTGCCGCTGGCGCCGCCGCCGCCTTGCGAGTAGGGCTGGCCGTCCCACACCCACTTGTTGGTGGCATCAAAATAATCGCTGCCCCACCAGGCTTTCTGGTTCTGCAATGTGACGGAGGCGTTGGCGAACCACTTGTTGGAGAGCCTCTTGGTCAGGACGAAGTCGAGGCCCATGTACGTGTTATAGCCGGTGCCCTTCTTCACGACCGAGTAGGGGGTGCCGGTGATCGGGTAGTAGGAGGCCGGCAGGTAGAACGGCCGTCCGGCCGCGCCGCCCAGCGGGTAGTTCACGTCACCGGTGCCACCCCAGGGGATGGAGCCGTCGGCCGGATAGGTGATGACCACGGAAGAGGGAATCGTCCCCGCCTGGACATACCAGGGGCCGTTCGTCGGCGGATGCTGCGGGTCGATGATGAGGTTGGTCAGGGTGAGCCCATTGGGGTCGACCATGCCGCTGTACCCGGTATCATTGCCAGCCGCATCAGTCGTGGGATAGTAGGTCATCCAGTAATCGTTGTTGTCATACCGTCTGTAGGTGCCGGTGACGGCTGCGGCGAAATCGGGAAAGATTTCGCGTTCGAGGGTGGCCAGGATCTCGCGCGTCCGCGTGGACGATTGAGTGCTCTTCTTGTCAGCCCACCACGTGAGGCCGCCTACGTAGTCGACGGCCGTCTTGTTGTTCCAGTCGTAGCCGCCGACCATGCCGGCCAGGTACGGCTGGCTGTTGTAGCCGTTGGCCACGAGGTCGGCCAGGACGGCGGCGTTGATGTTGCCCGAGCCGTCGAAGACGCGGTAGGGGATGAACGGATTGACGGAGCTGCTCCGGTTATACCAGAACAACTCGTCGAGCGTGGCCTTGCCGTCGGCGGGGCCGATGCGCGCGGCGCCGTCCCAGCCGCCGTCAAACCACCAGAACCTGGCGTTGCCGCCGGTGCCGATCGGGCTGGCGCTGTAGGCGCCGACGCCCATGACGTCGCCGTACTGAGAGAGGGCGAGCTTGGCCACGGTCTTGCCGTCGCCGGTGATGTCCCAGGTCAGGCCGATGCGCGGCGACCAGGTGTTCCATTGATAGGCCCGGTTTCCGCCGCTCAGAATATTGGGGACACCCTTGACGGAGTGAACCGACACGCCGGGTAGAATGGCGAGCATGGCGTCGCTGGTGGCCGCTGCGAAGACCGTATCCCAGGCCGGAGTGCCCTTGTAGTTCGCGTTAAAGCTCACGGCGCCTTGGCCCGGGACCTGCTTGTCGTATCTCAGGCCGAGGGTGACGGTGAAATTGCCCTTGGTGATGGTGTCCTGGATATAGCCGGCGTACTGGTCGGCGATGCTGTTGCCCTTGTAATCGCGATGCCAGTAGAGTCTCTGCCAGCCGGCCATTTCGGCCACCGTTCTCGCGCCGTTACCGTTGGCGTCGAGGACCAGGGTGTTGTAGTTCCTGTTGACGTTGAAGCTCCCTGGTTCGCCGGACTGCGTTTCACCGATCTTGTGGGAGTATTCCGCGCCGACCTTGATCTCGTGCGACATGCCGAGGAACGTGTCATTGAAGTAGCTGGCGTTGAGCTGGTAGTTGTTGCGCGGGCGGGAGGATGAGTAGTAGCTCCAGTCGGTGAGGGCGCCGCTTTGATAGGCGACGTACTTGGCCGACGTATTGTCGTAGGTGCTGGGCCAGATCCTGGCCGAGTCCGTCATGGGCACCCAGCCGAAGCCGGCGTCGTTAAAGGAGTACTTCAGGGACAGGTAGATGTTGTTGCCGAAGACGTGCTCGTCCTGCAGCTTGATGATCGGGCTGCCCCAGTGGTACTTGCCGGTCTGGTGGTCGCCTTCCGGCTTGGCCACGGCCGCGTTCCGGCCGAATTTTTCCTTGGCGCCGGACGTGACCATAGCCTCGAACCGGTTGTTGGCCAGGAGCTGGGCGTTCAACTTGAAGTTGTAGTTGTTGAGCAGGGTCTTGTCCTGCGTGTTGTAAACGGTGAAGACGAAGATGTCCTGAACGCCGTAACCGCCCCACCACCACAACTTGTCCTTGATGATCGGACCGCCGGCGTTGAAGCCGTAGTCCTTGATCTGCTGGATCTTGTTGGTGTTGAGAATGCCCTGGGTCCTGAGCGCGGGCGTCAGGTTTTCGCTCTGGAAGAAGTTGTCGGTCAGGTAGAACCGGCCCGCCAGGCTCATCTTGTTGCCGCCGCGGCGGGTGACCATGTTCAGGGCGATGCCGCCGGTCTGAACCGTAACGTCGGCCGCGCCACCCGTCGTAATGTTCAACTCTTCGAACATGTCGAAGTCGTAATACAGGGCGGAGCCGCCGAGGGCCGCGGGGTCGGTGATGTCGATGCCATCGACCGCCCAGAGGTTGTCCGACCCGACATATCCGCCATTGGACATGTCGCCCTTGGCCAGGAAGCTGGCCTGCTGGCCGGACTCGTTGCCGCCGACGTTCTCACGGTCGAGCATGATGGCGGGAGCCAACTGCATGACGACCCAGGGGTCCCTGGCCGTCGGCAGCGACTGCATTTCCTCTTTGCCGACGTTCATGACCGTCGTCGTTTTCTTGGTGTCGATCGTCGGGGTAGAGGCGGTGACCGTCACCTGCTCCTCGAGCTTGCCGACTTCCATGACCATGTTGATCTCGGCGTTGCCACCGATCGTGACGATGACATTGCCCTGAGACTGGGTTTTGAAACCCTGGAGCTCAGCCTTGAGCATGTACTCGGAGCCCGGGGGGATGGACGGGAAACGATACATCCCGACCTCGCTCGTAACCGTCGTCAGGGGGGCCATTGCGGGGCCCGTCAACGTAACGGTCACACCGGGGAGGGGATTCCTTTCTGCATCTACGATTTTTCCGTAGATATTGCCCGTTCTTTGCTGTGCCACGAGAGACATCGAGAGGACGAGCACAGCCAGAACAATTAAAGCCTTCTTCATTTTACCTCCTCAAAATCCTTCAGAGTTTCCTCTGACATTGCCTCGAGTGGAGATCCACTCAATCCTATTCCCTTGGTGATGGAATCTACCTGATTTCCACCTCCTTTCGATTAGAATATTAGTCATCTTAACCTCTTTAGTTAGCAATATCTGTGCCAAGGCTTTGAGGGGGTGGAACTGGCCGCTTATATTAATTAAATCAATAATTTAGCCGTCATGCGGAGGACGGCCGGACGAGGTTCGGCTTCAATTATATGAATTTAATCCAATTATTTGGATAAAGGCGGGTCTAATCCCGGAGAAATTGCAGGGTCCGCGGCTCCCTTTCCAGATGAAAGGTGATCAAAGCCTGGAGGGTTTTACGGATCTTGGCGAGCTCGGCGGCTTGGACGGGAAAATCGGGGGTTTGGACCGGCGGATTGTTCCGGACCCAGCGCAGGAAGGGCTGGGCCCCGGCCGGAACCTCCTCTTTCTTCAGCGGGGCGCAGTCCGGACAGTAGGCCCCGTCTTTTTTGGCGCCTAGCCACCCCGGATTCAAGGTCTTCCGGCACTTCCTGCAGGCGCCGAGGTCGGGGAGCAGGCCGTTGATCTGGAGAATCCAGGCCTCGAAGTAGGCGGCCAGGAACGTCCGGTCGGCGCCCTCCTTCAGGGACCGCAGGACGGTTAGGAGCAGGCGGTAGAGGACGTCCTCCTTGGCCCGGGCCGGGGCGAACTCCTCGACGAGCTCGCCGAAATAGGAGAGGAGAAAGGCCGTTTTCGGGTCCGCCTGGACCTCGAAGAACGACTCGAGAAGGTCGCAGCCGGAAATGGTGACCAGGTCGCGGCGCTCTTTTTCATAGTAGAAAACGCGGATGACGGACATCGGCTCGAGGCTGCAGCCAAACCGGTTGCCGAACTTCCGGGCGCCCTTGGCCACGCCGCGGAGAACGCCCTTGTCGCGGCAGAAGAGGACGGCGATCTTGTCCTGGTCGCCGACGGGTGTCGTCCGGAGGACGATGGCATCGGATTGGTCGGTGGGCATGGGGCACGCGGTGCGGGCCGTCCCGCCGGCCGTCAGTTGGACGGGCCCGGCGGCTCCTTGCCCCGGAGGAAATCCTTGAGGTTGTCGACACCGATGCGGACGTTGTTGAGCACCTCGCCCGTGCGGCCCAGAATCTTTCCCGGCTGGCCGTTGAGGAGAAAGGTCATCCCGCCCGCGTTGCCGATGACCGCGATCAGAATTTCCTTATCCGCCTGGACCTTGGCCTTTTCGTCGGGCTGGAACAAGCCGTAGATCTTGAGCGTCCCGTCGGAGTAGATCTGAAGCCAGGTTTCTGCCTGGAAGGTGATGTCCATGGTCAGGCCCTTCCATTCTTCCTTGGCGGGCGGGGGCGCGGGTTTCTCCAGCGCGGGCGCGGGCTTCTCCACGGCGGGGCGCGTCTCCGTACGGGGATGGGTCTGGGCGAGCGTGGCCGCGGGCTTGGCAACAGGCGGGGTGGCGCGCGGCCGCCGCGAACGCGAGAGGATCGCGAGGACGGCGATGACGATCAGGATGATGACACCGGCGACGATCCACGGCTTGATTTTTCTTTTTTCCGCGGCGTCGGGAGTGACGCGCGGAGCGGGGGCCTTGCCTTTGGCCGGCTCGTCGAGGACACCGGCGGCCCGGTATTTTTCGACGAACTCGTTTTCGTCAAGCCCTACGTACCTGACGTAGGTCCGGAGGATGCCCATAACGAAAAATCCTCCGGGCATGGCGTCGAACCGGTCCTGTTCCAGGGCCTCGAGGTAGCGGCCGACGATCTTGGTGGACGAGGCCATCTCGTCGATAGAGATATTGCGGGATTCCCTCTGCTTCTTGAGATCCTGACCCAGGGACGCCATGAAATCGAATTCTATGACAATAGCCGGACCCTGTCAACCAAGACGGGGTCAATTAAGAAGGGGTCAAATCTTCATTCTGCCACTTTTTTTCAATCCCCTGCTGTCCGCTGGAGGAGTGCGTCTTGAAAAATCGGAAGGTCCTAGGAAAGTGGCAGAATGAAGATTTGACCCCTTCTTGATTCCTCTCAGTTCTTGAGGAATTTCGAGACCGACGTGGCGCTTCCCGTGAAGCCGGTCGCCGCTCCGGCGGCCAGCAGGACCAAGGCCTGATGCAAGTCCGGGAAGCGGAAGCTCAGGAGCTGCCTCAGGGCGCCGAGGGAGGTCCCCAAATAAAGCGGGAAAATCTTGATGACGATGAACAGGAGTCCTAACGAGAGAAGGCTCCCCAGGAGGCCGAGCACGATCCCCTCGAGCCAGAACGGGATGCGGATGAACAGGTTCGTCGCGCCGACAAGCCGCAGGATCTCGATCTCGTTGTGCCGCGCCATGACGTTCAGCTTGATGACGTTGGAGATGATGAAGAAGGACGCCAGGACGAGGATGCCGCCCAGGAAGAGGCCGATAGCCCCGGCCAGCCGGCTGAAGCCCTGCATCTTCTCCACCCAGTCCTGGTTGAACTGGACGTCCGTGACACCCGGGCGCGCCTTCATGGCCTGGACGAAACTCACGAGCTCCGCGCTCGTCGAGGCTTTGCTCCGGACCCGGGCCTCGATGGACGGCGGGAAGGGGTTGGTCTTGAGGTTGGCCAGGACGTCCTTCAATTCCGGGAAGCTCCCCTGGAATTTTTCCATGGCCTCCTCGGGCCTGACGAAGCGGACGCTCTCGATGAACGCCGGTTGCCCGATGTCCCGCAGCAGCGCCGTCGTATTCTGCGGCGGCGTGTTCTTGTCGAGGAAGAACGAGATGGTCATGTTGTTCGCCAGGTCGCGGGCCGTGTCGCGGAGGTTGTTCGAGAGCGACAGGAAGATCCCGGCGATCAGGAACGACAGGCAGATGATGGTCACCGAGAAGACGTTCCGGCCGCGGAACTGCCACAGGTTGTTCCCCGTGACCCTCAGGTAGAACTTGATCTTCTCGAAAATCAGCGTCCTTCCTTTCCCACGATCTTGCCCTTCTGGAGGAACAGGATGTTGTCGCCGAAGTGGCGGATGAGCTCGCGGTCGTGACTGCCGATGATGACGGTCGTGCCCTGCCGGTTGATCTCCTTGAACAGGCTGACGATCTCGAAGGCCAGCTCGGGGTCGAGGTTCCCCGTCGGCTCGTCGGCCAGGATGATCTCCGGATTGTTGACGATGGCCCGGGCGATGGCCACCCTCTGCTGCTCGCCGTAGGAGAGGCGCGACGGGAACTCCCACATCTTCTGGTGGAGGCTGACTTTCTGCAGAGTCGCGAAAACGCGGCGCCGGATCTCCTTGCGGTTGATGCCGATGACCTGGAGCGGCACGGCCACGTTCTCGAACACGGACCGGTGGAACATGAGCCGGAAGTCCTGGAAGACGATGCCCATCTGCCGCCGGAGCTTCCAGATCTTGGCGTCGGGGATCTTCAGGGCGTTCACGCCGTCGATGAGGATCTGGCCTTCGGTCGGGAGGATCTCGCGGAAGATGATCTTGAGGAGGGTCGTTTTTCCCGAGCCGCTCGGGCCGGTCACGAAATAGAAGTCGCCGACCCGGATCTGCAGGGTGACGTCGGACAGGGCCCAGTAGGGTTTCTGGTACTGCTTCCAGATGTGAAAAAGTTCGATCATGCCCTTCGGGCCTTGCACGCCCTTCGTGCCCGCGCCGCGGGCGATTATTTCTTGATGAACAGGAACATGAACCAGCCGAAGGCTAGGGCGCCGACCGTCATGATGAGGAAGAGCGTGACACCGTAACGGATGCGGTCCTTCTTCTCCGAGCGGCGGATGAGGGCCATGACCAGCGAGACGAAGAAGGAATAGATGATCATGGACAGGAGATGGCTTTCGAGGATCATGGCCTTTTCCCCACGCCGAGGTCGTAGGCGTCCAGGGCGACGAGGAAGTTGAGGAGCCCGGCCCCGGCGATGTAGGCCGTGCCGAACTCGAACGTCGCCCGCTCGAGCTGGCCCTGACCCCAGGCGAGGTACCGGGCCAGGCCGTAGAACAGGCCGTTGCCGATATCTGCGAAGAAGGCCAGGATGGTCAGCGGGTTGTCCGTCTGGAACGGATAGACCTTGCCGCCCATGTACAGGCCCATCGCCGTCATGGCGTAGATGGAGGCGAAAAAGAGCAGGGCCCGGACGTATTTTTTTTGCAGGGCGTGGCCCAGGCCCGGGACGAGCCAGCCGAGAATCATGAAAATGACGGCTTTGAATTTCATGAGAGAGCATATTAATGGAATCGCGGCCGTAAATCAAGCGCGGCGGACAGGGGGTCATGCGTGATCAAGAAGGGGTCAAATCTTCATTCTGCCACTTTTTTGAGGCGGGATGACATTATCATGCCGAAGAGAGGATCCGGAAGAGGGGTCATGCTTGCTGTTCTTGTTCTTCCCGGCACGGGGCAGGACGGGCCGGAATTCGGGACATGAACTCATTCGCTTGAATGAGTATCGTGTCCCAAGAATTCCGACCGGGGTTTCCGCCTTCTCGCCGTGAACCTTTCCTCTCTCTGATAGAATGTCTCCATGCCGGAACTGCCCGAAGTCGAGACGATCGTCAGGAGCCTGGCGCCCGGGATCCGTGGCCGCGTGATCGAGCGGGCCGAGCTTCTCTTTAAACCGCTGCTGCGCCGCCCCCCGCGCGGAGGGCTTGCGGTCCTCGCGGGGAAACGCGTTTTGAACGTGAGACGGCGCGGGAAGATGGCCATCATCGAATGCGAGGGCAGACTGAACCTTGTATTTCACTTGAAGATGACCGGCCAGCTTCTCATCGTGGCGAGCGGCGAGGCGCATGACAAGCACACGCGTCTCGTCGTGACGTTTAGCGACGGCGGTCCCGAGCTCCGATTCCGGGACATCCGAAAATTCGGATTCCTGCTGTGCGTGAAGGGAGCGCCGGAGAGTGCGTGCGCCGAGCTTTCTTGCCTCGGGCCCGAGCCGCTGGACATCACTCTTGAGAATTTCGGGGCCGCCCTCAAAAAGAGGAAAGCGCGGATCAAGGGCCTCCTCCTCGATCAGACCGTCATCGCGGGGATCGGCAACATTTACGCGGACGAAATTCTGTTCGATTGTGGAATTCATCCGGTCACGCGGGCCGCGGTGCTTTCCGAAAATCGGCTGGTCCGGCTTTGGGAATCCACGCGCAAGATCCTGGCCTTGGCCATTGAAGCGAAAGGCTCCACACTGCGCGATTACGTGGACGCCGAGGGCAGGTCGGGCGGCTTCCAGTTCTTCCACAAGGTCTATGACCGGGAAGGGGAGCCCTGCGTTACGTGCGGGACCCCGGTCAAGCGGATCCGAGTCGCCGGCCGGAGCAGTTATTTCTGCGCGCGGTGCCAGCCGAAGCGGCGTGCCCGCACTTAGGGTGCCCGGAAGCCTATCCCCCGAATTGAAAAGGCGCCGGCTTTACGTTATATTAAGGCCACTTGTACTGGGTGCCCCTGTAGCTCAGTATGGATAGAGCAATGGATTCCTAATCCATGTGTCGCCTGTTCGAGTCAGGCCAGGGGCACTTGTCATTTTTCTCCTGTTACCTCCGGAAAATCAACGATTTGCGAGGCGCCGCCCTTGGAATTGGCATTAAGTCCGTTTATGCTGTTTTAAGCCAGCCCTCGACAAGGATTTAGGAGATGCCCCCCTCCTTCTTCAGGTAAGGCACGCCCTCGGTCAGCCACTTCGGCGCCGGCGCGCCCTTGAGGTAATGGTCGAAGAACTCGAAAAATCGGATGGTCAGGTCCTTTCGGTTCGCCAATCCGCGCAGCCCGTGGCCCTCGTTCGGATAGGCCAGCAGCACGGCCTTCTTGCCGTTGTAGCGCAGGGCGTTATAAAAAGCGAGCCCGTTGATGAAGCCGACGGTCGGATCGGCCGTGCCGTGCATGATGAGGAACGGCGCGCTCACGTTCGGAACATGGGTGAGGGCCGACTCGAAATAGTATCGTTCGGGCCGGTCCCAGGGCGAGAAGCCCCAGCGGCCCTGATCGTAGAGGTAGTAATTGAACGCGGTATCGCCGCTCCCGCCCTGGTAACCGTATCCCCAGCCCCAGGGCATGCTGAAATCGTTGTACAGGTCGACGACGCCGGCCCCCATGCCGACCGCGGCGAACATCTTGGACATCGTCCCGATGAAGGCCGCGCCTTCGCCGCTGTAGCTGTGTCCGGAGACGCCGATGCGCTTCGGGTCGGCGTAGCCCATCTCGATGACCTTACGCGTGGCCGCCTCGACGCATTCCAGCATGTCGGTGTGCGAGGAGCCGGTGCGGAAATGGATGTCCGGCAGCATGGTCAGGTAACCGTCGCTGACCGCCTGGACCGGCATCCGTCCCATGCTGGGAAGATAGGCCGGGGCGCTGTACTGGTGCATGTTCTGCGAGTTCTTCTCGTAGAAGATGACCAGCATGGGCCGCTTTTCGCCCGGCTTGTAGTCGTCCGGGATGGCCAGGATGCCCTGCAGCCTCACGCCGTCCTTGTTCTTGTAGTCGAAGAGCAGGCGATGGCCCCACAGATAATCCTTCTGCTGCGGGTTGGCGTCGGAGATTTTCTTGGATTCCCTGAAGCTCGGACCGGAGACGCGGAGGTCGGGGAACTCGACGAACGTCTGGCGGGTGAAGAGAAAGCGGTCCGCCTTCATCGCCCGGACCGGGTTGCTGAACGAAGCGTCTTCGTAAATAAGCTTCTTTAACTGCCCGCCTGCGAGCTCATAATATCCGGATTTCTTCGTCCATTCGCCGTACGCGGACAGGGTGATCGCCTTCGAGAGATCGATGGTCCCACGGGGACCGACCGAGCGGGGAAGAGTCGGGTCCGCCGGCACGGGGCGGAGGATGCGGAAGCGGATCTCGCTCTTCGCCCCGATGCCGTGGGTGAAGTTCTTGGCCGCGCTACCGTCAAATGGAACGAGCCACAGATCGTAGCGGTGCTGGGCGATAACCGCCTTGCCGTCGCTCGTGTAGCCGGCGATGCCGTAGGCGGGCTTCGTCCCCGGGTGGTCGTACTCGAGGTCCACGAAACTCGCCGAACCGGCGCCGAGGGCCTTCGTCGTCCCCGCTTCGAAGTCGAAGGCCTGGATCTTGCTGTCCTTCCAGAAGAGGAAATGCCGGCCGTGGGGGGTGATGCCGAACGTGTGCCTGCCGGTCAGTTGGCCCTTGGCGATGAGAGTCCGCTCGCCGGTGGACGTGTTCACACGGTAGATGTCCGCCGTCGGTAGGATCTTTTCGTTGCGGATATAGGCGCGCGCATCGAATCCCACGGCCCACGTGCCGTCCGGGGCCACGTCGAGCTCCCGCATCGTCTCGTCGGCGAGCTTGACAAACCGTTTCGCCGAGACGTCGAAGGCCTGGCGGAAGGTGAAGTTGCGGTCCTGTTCGGCGCGGACCATTTGGAGGGATTGGACCCGCTCGTCTCCCGTGTTCCAGACGTCGACGTCGGCCGCCTCGTCCGTCGACTTGCGCGTCGTATCGGGCGCCGGCGCCTGCTCCTTGATACCAAAGAACACCCGTTTGTTGTCCTCGCTCCAGGCGAGGGCGGCCCGGTCGCTGACGACCCAGCCTTTTGGAAAGCCGTCCGCTCTTGCAGGGTCGAAGACAACCGCCAAAGGTGCGCCGGCGCCGTCCTTCAACGCCGCGGGGACGTCCGGAAAGGCGACGAGCACATTGTTCCTTTCGCGCATTTTCTCGACTTCGCTCCCCTTGAGAGCGGCGACGGCCGTGCCGTCCTCGTTCCAGGCGAGCCGGCTGTATATCTGGGCATCGTTGTCGAGCGGTGTCACGCGCCGGTTGCGCGTGTCGAAGACGAAGACGCCGTTGCCGTCCTTCACGGCGGCATCCACGGTGAAGGCGAGAAGCTCCCCGCTGCGGTTGAAGGCGAAGTCGCCCACGCTTCCGAGAAGCTGGAAACTCCCTGTCCGCAGATCCAGCAGAATGGCGTCCTGCCCGCGCGACCCGGCGGCTGCGCTCGCAGATCCGGCGCCTCCGACCGGCGCCTGCGGCCCGCCACCGCCTCTCTGCCCCGTGGGACCTGCCGTTTCGGCGCCGCGACGGCGGAGGACGAGATGGGTGGACGTCGGGGCGAAGGCGAAGGTTCCGATGTCCTGCCAGGAGCGAACCGCTCCGGTCTCCAGATTGCGCAGCTCGACGCGCCGCGGAGGGATGGCCGCCGGCGCGGCCCCTCGGCCGGTCTGGCCCTGACCCTGTTGCGTGCCGGGGGGTTCAGCCGGGGCGGGCACGGGCGATGTCGCCGGAGGCGCGGCCGGCTGCGTCGAGGGTGCTCCGCCGGAGCCGGTCCGGGCGGCGCGCGCGCGTTGGGCGGCCCCCGGATCCACCTGATAGGCGATCCACTTCGAGTCCGAAGAGAAGACCGGATCGGACGCGTCGTTCACCGTCACCTCGACGTGGGTCTCCAGGTTCAGCAGGTGCAGGACCGGCGTTGCTTCGGCCGGAATGGTGTTGATCAGCTGGAGGACGTAGGCGACCCACCTGCCGTCTCCCGAGATCGCCCGGCTGGCGATATCGCGCCATTTGGCGTAATCGTCGACGGTCATGGCCTTCTTGGCGGCGGTTTGCGCCTGCGGCATCGAGTAGGCCGCCGTCATCGTGACCGCCAGGACGAAGGCGAAGACCGGGATCCAGCGGCGGGTGAATGCGGTTCTTGCGGTGTTCATGTTCGCTCCTTTTTGAACGTCACATCAGGACATCATGCTGGATCAGCCGAACAGACTGATTCCGTCCACCGCCGTGCGGATCTGAACCAGGGACAATGGACGGATCTTCCGCCGGATCGTGGGATGGACGTCCATTCGGCCATACTAATTTGCGGCGTGTGAAGATGTCAAGTTGCGCTTGTGATAGCCAAGCAATAATGTCCCCTTCTTGTGCCAAGCTAAAATGTCCTCTTCTGGAAGGAGGAGGGCATGAAAGAGTCAGTCACCTTGAGTTCTCGTGAGATCCAGCGCATCCAGGTCCTTGAG
>Ga0315281_10001999_pt1 | contig 30295 bp, 28 predicted proteins | sample YL17G07_0_MG_FD_204540 | JGI IMG/M metagenome (GOLD analysis project Ga0315281, IMG submission 204540) | Sediment microbial communities from Yellowstone Lake, YNP, Wyoming, USA - YL17G07_0 | ecosystem: Environmental > Aquatic > Freshwater > Lake > Sediment | place: USA: Wyoming | collected...
CATCCCCATGAGTCGCCGCCCCTGATGACCGTGCCCTTGATGACCCTGGCGGCGCTGTCGGTGGTGGGCGGCTTCATCGGCTTCCCCATCATCAAAGGGGCCAACAAGTTCAAGGAATTCCTGGCTCCGTCCATCACCCCCATGGTCCACGAGGTGCATGCCTCCGCCGGCTTTGAGATCACCATGATGATTTTTTCCATGGCGGTGGCCGCCGTCGGCATCTACACCGCCTACAAGTTCTATCTCAAGCGGCCGGAACTGCCCGCCATGGTGACCGACAAGTTCCGGACCATCTACGACCTGGTCTACCACAAGTACTACATGGACGAGATCTACGACGCCACTGTGGTGGAACCCATCAAGCGGGGCTCCGACTTCCTGTGGCGCGGGGTGGACGAAAAAGTGGTGGACGGCGCAGTTAACGGCAGCGCCGGCACCGTCGCCTGGCTCAGCGGCCATCTTCGCAAACTGGAGACCGGCTTCGTGCAAAACTATGCTCTGGCCATCCTCATCGGGGTGGTGCTCATTGCCGGCTACTTAATAGGGCGTTAGGGGGGATCCATGCAACTACCAATCCTCTCCATTCTCATCTTCTTCCCCGTGGCGGGGATCGTCTTCCTGCTGTTCCTGAACAATGAGAACAAGCGGGGCCTCAAAATCGCCACCATGGCCATATCCCTGGCGGAGTTCTGCTTCTCCCTGCCCCTATGGTTCTCCTTCAACGGCCAGACCGCGGCCATGCAGTTCGTGGAGCGCCGCGACTGGCTCCCCACCTACGGCATCAGCTACTACGTGGGGGTGGACGGCTTCTCGCTCTTGCTCATCCTGCTCACCACCTTCCTGACCCCCATCTGCGTCCTGGCCACCTGGGAGGACATCCAGCACCGGGTCAAGGAGTTCATGATTTGCCTGCTGGCGTTGATGAGCGGCATGATCGGCGTCTTTGTCTCCCTGGACCTCTTCCTCTTCTACGTCTTCTGGGAGGTGATGCTCATCCCCATGTACCTGTTGATCGGGGTCTGGGGCAATCCGGCCCGCCGGGTCTATGCGGCCATCAAGTTCTTCCTGTTCACCATGTTCGGGTCGCTGCTGATGCTGGTGGCCATTTTGGTCCTCTACTTCCATTACGGCGCCACCACCGGCACCTATACCTTTGATCTGTTGAAGATGTACGGCCTGAATATCCCCTTCCACATGCAGTTCTGGATGTTCCTGGCCTTCGGGCTGGCCTTCGCCATCAAGGTCCCCATGTTCCCCTTCCACACCTGGCTGCCGGACGCCCACACCGAAGCCCCCACCGTGGGTTCCGTCATCCTGGCCGCGGTGCTCCTGAAGATGGGGACTTACGGCTTCCTACGCTTCAACATGCCGCTCTTTCCCCAGGCGGCCCATTACTTCGTGCCCCTGTTTTCCATCCTGGCCCTCATCGGCATCATTTACGGGGCCCTGGTCTCCATGATGCAAAAAGACCTGAAGCGCCTCATCGCCTTCTCTTCCGTCAGCCACCTGGGCTTCGTCATGCTGGGGCTCTTCACCTTCACCATGCCCGGGGTCCAGGGGGGCATCATCCAGATGATCAACCACGGGCTCTCCACCGGGGCCCTGTTCTTGATCGTGGGCATGATTTACGAGCGGCGCCACACCAGGATGATCGCCGACTTCGGGGGGCTGTCCACCCCCATGCCCGTCTACGCCGCCATCTTTTTGATCGTCTCATTGTCTTCCATCGGGCTGCCGGGCCTCAACGGCTTCGTGGGCGAGTTTCTCATTCTCCTGGGCACTTTCAAGACCAACAAGCTGTACGCCATCCTCGGGGCCACCGGGGTCATCTTCGCCGCCTGCTACATGCTGTGGATGTTCCAGCGGGTGATGTTCGGGGAAGTAACCAACGATAAAAACCGGGACCTGAAGGACCTCTCCTGGCGGGAGATCGCCATCTTCGCGCCCCTTATTCTCTTCATCGTCTGGATCGGCGTCTATCCCAGCACCTTTTTGGATAAAACCAAGGCAACCACGGAAAACTTCCTGGCCATGATGGAAAAGGCAAAAGAAACCAAGGTCAGTCTATCCCAAGTGTTTAGGGGGGAGGCGCCATGACCCTCAACATCCCCAGCTTCCAACTGAGCAGTATCGGGCCGGCCCTCACCCTGACGGTAACCGCCATCCTCATCCTGTTGCTGGACGCTCTCTCCCCTAAAGGGCGCAAAACTTACTTCCCCCAGCTCAGCCTGGCGGGACTGGCGCTGGCGGCGTTCCAGGCCATCGGCCTGTGGGGCCGGACCGGCACAGACTTCGCCCGGATGATCTATCTCGACAACTTCACCTTCTTCTTCTATCTCATCTTCATCCTGGGCACCGCCCTCACCGTGCTGCTCTCCCGCCAGTACCTGGAGGATTACGGCAAGAATATGGGCGAGTACTACGCCCTGTTGCTCTTTGCCACCGTGGGCATGATGCTCATGGCCGCGGGGGCCCACCTGATCATGATCTTCCTGGGCCTGGAGATTATGTCCATCGCGGTCTACGTCCTGGCGGGGCTCTTCCGGGAAGACGCCCGCTCCAACGAGGCCGCCCTGAAGTACCTCATTTTGGGCTCCTTCGCCAGCGCTTTTCTGCTCTTCGGCATGGCCATGCTCTACGGCGCCGCGGGGGGCACCCTGTACCTGGGCGACCTGGCCGGCAGACTGGCCGGGGCCACCGCCTTACAGCCCCTGATTCTGCTGTCCATCGCCCTGCTGGTGGTGGGCTTCGGCTTCAAAGTGGCCTCGGTGCCCTTCCACATGTGGACCCCGGACGTTTACGAAGGGGCCCCCACCTCGGTCACCGCCTTCATGGCGGTGGGGGTGAAGGCCGCGGCCTTCGCCGCCTTCGCCCGGGTCTTTTTCCTGGCCTTCCTGGCCATGAAAATGGACTGGAACATGCTCCTGTGGGTGTTGGCCGTGGCCACCATGACCGTGGGCAACGTCACCGCCATCGCCCAGACCAACATCAAGCGCATGCTGGCCTACTCCTCCATCGCCCACGCCGGCTACCTCCTGGTGGCCCTGGTGGCCGCCAACCAGTTGGGCGCGGTAAGCCTCTTGTACTACCTGCTGGCCTACACCTTGATGAACCTGGGGGCCTTCGGGGTGGTGATCCTGGTGGGGCGCAAGCGTGACAGCTACCTCAACATCTACGATTACTCCGGCCTGGGCTTCCAGCACCCGGCCCTGGCCGCGGCCATGGCCCTGTTCATGTTCGCCCTGGCCGGCATCCCGCCCACCATGGGGTTCGTGGGGAAATTCTACATCTTTTCCGCCGCGGTGAAGGCGGGCTACATCTGGCTGGCTATCCTGGGGGTGCTCAACTCCCTAGTGTCGGTGTTCTACTATCTCCGCATCACCGTGCTCATGTACATGAAACCGGCGGAGGCCGACCTGGGACCGGTGCTCTTCACCCCGGCCCAGACCGCGGTAGTGGCCGTCACCGCCTTCGGCGTCCTCTGGTTCGGCATCTTCCCCGGCTTCCTCTACGACCTGGCGGTGAACGCCACCAAGATTTTTCCGGGCCTGTAACAGAAAGTTTGGGATAAAATTAAAAAGGCAGGGGCCTTTGCCCCTGCTTTTTATTTGGGGGATGGTAAAGGTCACACTCCCCTTTTAAAAAATTATTCCAAAGTATAAAACATATGCTATCATTTTAGCGCTTGAAGCAAAAACAGTTCTAAAGATATTTTCGTTTTAAGTTCTTAGGAGCAATCAAAAATGGCTAGAAGGGTCGGATTCTTTGCAGCAATAGCTAGAGACGTTGCAAGGGCTCAGAGACAAGCCGAAAGGCAGGCTGAGTTGCAAAGGCGGATGGAAAGGCGAAGCAGAATCGAAGCTGAGAGGCTTGCAAGCCGGTTTGAGCGTGATGCAAGAAGGGTTGAGAAGGAAGCAAACCAGACGTATATTGAACAACGTTTAGAGGAAACACAAGATAATAATAAAGAGGTTGATGAGCGACTTGATGAACTTAAATCTATATTGCAGCATACTCTGGAAGTTGATGACAATATTTCTTTCGATAGTCTGAAAATGAAGGAGCAATATAAGTCATTCCAGAAACCCAATGATTTAAAACCAGCAGACCCCCCGATTAAAGACAACTTCTTTAAACCTATAATACCCCCAAATTGGTTTATGATGCTATTTCCTTGGATTAAAAAGAGATATGAGAATGAATTAGTTTATGCTGAGGAAAGATATAACAATGCGGTTGTTGAATATGAATTTAATGAGGAAAAGAAGAAAAAGGAAATTGAGAAGCTCAAACTTGAATATGAAAAGGAAAAACAATCTTATCTCCTGAAAGCAAAACAGCGCAATCAAGAAGTAGATGAGTTTGGGAAGTCCTACCGACAAGGTGACCCAGAGTCGATAACATCATATTGTACTTTGGTTTTGGAACGCTCTGATTACCCTGAAGACTTCCCCCAAGTTTTTCGTCTTGCATATGTCCCGGAATCCAAGCAAGTTGTTGTTGAATATGAATTACCTACCCCTGATGTTATCCCTGATGTTGAAGAATACAGGTATGTGAAAAATAAAGATGAAATTGCGGGAAAACCTCGAAAAGTATCTGAGATTAAGGAGGTTTATCAGGACATTGTCTCAGCTATCGCATTACGGACTATCCATGAGTGTTTTGAGGCAGACCAGGGGAGCTTTATTGATGTTGTTGTTTTTAATGGTTTTGTCCAAACAGTAGATTTATCGACCGGCCAAGACATCAGGCCATTTCTTATCTCAGTGCGTGCCATCAAGGAAGATTTTCTCAAAATAGACCTTTCCCGAATTGATAAAAAAGCCTGCTTGAGAAACCTTGGAGCACAAGTTTCCCCTCGGGCAAATGAAATGCAGCCTATTAAACCTATCTTGGAATTTGATATGGTGGATAGAAGATTTATTGAAGAAAGCGATGTTCTAAGTGCCTTAGATTCCAGGCCTAACCTGATGGACTTGAACCCTTATGAATTTGAAAATTTGGTCGCGAATCTTTTTAATAGCTTAGGGTATGAAACTAAATTAACCCGGTCTCATAAAGATGGTGGCGTCGATGCGATTGTTTTTGATACCAGGCCGATTAGCGGCGGAAAGCTGGTGATTCAGGCAAAGAGATACCGTCATGCCGTTGGAGTATCGGCTGTCCGAGACCTTTATGGGACAATGGTCCACGAAGGAGCCAATAAAGGTATCCTGGTAACTACAAGTGGTTATGGTCCAGATGCCTTTCAATTCTGCAAAGATAAGCCTATCGAACTTATCGATGGTGGCGGTCTTCTTTATCTCTTGGAACAAGCAGGGGTAAAAGCCCGCATAATCTTTCCAGAAGAATAGTTAGCCTCGCCTATAAATCCTTACAGGCGAGGCGATCCGGTCCCTTACGCCGCCTTCCGGGTCCGCTTTTTCAGGCGGTTGGCCTTCTTGCGCAGGAGGTCGATCTTGGCCCGGGGTTCCCCCGCGGCGATGGCCTCCACCTTCTTGGCCCGCATCTCCTTGGCCTTTTCTTTCAAATCCCGCATGCTGACTTTCTCGGCCTGCTTGCCTTCGTCCTTGATGCCCTTCACCTTCTTGATGGCGCTCAACAGCTCCTCTTTGTTCATGCTGTGCACCCCGGAGATCTCTCCCAGGTCCAGGGCGTATTTCCTGAGCTCCGTGGCGGTCATCCTGTCCAGGGGCTTTCCCTTTTTTTCTTTACGCTCCTTCTTCGCCATGTGTCCTCTCCTGAAATGGTTTTGCGACGCCTTGCGAGAGGGGCACGGCACGCCGTGCCCCTACCTGAAATGTAGGGTGGGCACTGCCCACCTTCCTTATTTTATGGCGGGCAGTGCTCGCCCTACTGGCCCTCCCCCTCGAGGGGGAGGGAAAATAACAGGCGTGATTTTAGGATAATCCCAAGGTCTGCTCATAGCGGACCTCTTTTACCGAAAACCGAAAACGGAAAATCGCAAACCAGCTCTTACCCCTTGCCTTCCGCCTTCTCTTCCAGCCTTTCCGCCAGCTTGATGAAAGGCTTGATCAGGTCGATGGGGATGGGGAACAGGGTGGTGGAGTTCTTTTCCGCGGCGATCTCCCGCAGGGTCTGCAAGTAGCGCAGTTGCAGGGACATGGGCTCCGTGGCCAAAATCTTGGCCGCGTCCGCCATTTTGGCTGCGGCCTGGAATTCGCCCTCGGCGTTGATGACCTTGGCCCGCCGTTCCCGCTCCGCCTCGGCCTGCTTGGCGATGGCCCGCTGCATCTCGAGGGGCAGATCAATAGACCTGACTTCCACCAGGGTTACCTTGATCCCCCAGGGCTCGGTCTGCCCGTCCAGGATTTCGGCCAGCTGGGCGTTGACCTTCTCCCGTTCGGCCAGAAGGTCGTCCAGCTCCATCTGGCCGCAGACGCTCCTCAAGGTGGTCTGGGCCAGGAGCTGGGTGGCGGTGTAGTAGTCCCTCACTTGAATAATGGCCTTCAGGGGCTCGACCACCCGGAAATAGACCACCGCGTTCACCTTTACCGTGACGTTGTCCCGGGTGATGACGTCCTGGGAGGGCACTTCGTAGGTCACCAACTGCAGGTTGACCTTGGTCATGCGGTCCACAATGGGGATGAGGATGATGAGGCCCGGGCCTTTGGCCCAGTCCAGGGCCCGGCCCAGCCGGAAAATCACGCCCCGTTCGTACTCATTCAGGATCTTGATGGCGCTCATCAGGAAGAACACCGCCAGGATGATGATCACCATAAAATAGCCGGAAATGTACTGAGAAATGCCTGACATACTGCCTCCTTGTTATTGCACCCGGCGCACCCGGAGCTTCAGATTGACGACCTCCACCACTTCCACGGTCTCCCCTTTGGCAATGGGCTCCTCGCTCACGGCATGCCAGTATTCGCCGTGCACGAAGACCTGGCCTTCGGGGTCCAGGCGCGTGTAGGCCACGCCCCGTTCCCCCACCATGGCCGGGGCGCCGGTCATGGCCCGCCGCAGGTGGCTGCGAAACACGAACCCGGCCACCATCACAAAAAACAGGGAAAAGATGATCACCGTGGGAACCAACACGCTCCAGGAGATATCCATGCCCCCCTCACCCCCGCGAAACAGCATGACGGCCCCCAGAAACAGCGACACTATCCCGGCCAGGGATAGGAGGCCGTAGCTGGTGATCTTGAACTCCAGAATGAAGAAGATAAACGCCAGAATGATCAAGAGAATGCCGATATAGTTGATGGGCAGGGTCTGAAAGGCGAAGAAAGCCAGGAGCAGGCAGATGGCCCCCAGCACCCCGGGCAGCACCACCCCGGGGTGGGCCAGCTCGAAGTAAATGCCCGCCAGGCCGATCATCATCAGGATGAATGCAATATTGGGGTCGGCGATGTAGCGCAACAGCCGAAACCGCATGCCTTCGGGGATTTCCCGCACCGGGACGCCGGCGGTGTGCAGGACCAGTTTTTTCCCGCCCACCTCCACCCGCCGCCCGTTAATCTTGGTTAACAGATCCTCCAGGTTGTCGGCCACCACCTCAATGACTTTGAGCTTTAAGGCTTCGGACGCGGGAATGGAGACGCTCTGGCGGATGGCCTTTTCCATCCAGTCGGCGTTGCGGCCGCGCTCCTCGGCCAGGGCCCGGCCGTAGGCCACAAAATCGTTGACCACCTTCTTTTCCATGGCCTTGTCCATCTTCCCCATGCCGATGGACACCGGGTGGGCCGCGCCGATATTGGTGTTCGGGGCCATGGCGGCCACGTCCGCCGCCACGGTGATGAAAACCCCGGCCGAGGCGGCCCTGGCCCCCCGGGGGTAGACGTAGACCACCACCGGGACCTTGGAGTTGCTGACGGCCTGGACGATCTGGCGCATGGATGAATCCAGCCCGCCGGGGGTGTCCAGCTCGATTACCAGGGCCTCGGCCTTCTCGGTTTCCGCCAGGCGGATGCTATCCACGATGAACTCGGCCAGCCCCGGGTTGATGGAGCCCACCGCCTTGATCACGTAAACCGCCCGGGGACCGGCCGCGTTGAGCCCGGACCCGGCCCCCAGCGCCACGAAGGCCAGCAGGGCCAGGAGGGCGAACTTGAGGTGGCGTTTCATAGTTTCTTTGACATTTAGAAGCATCGTTTATTTGCCCCCCATTTCTAAAGGGGGGGGAGGGGGATTATATAACCGCCTAAAAATCCCCCTAAATCCCCCTTTAAGAAAGGGGGACTTCAAGCACCCTGAACCCAAGGTTTAAGGTTGAATTGCCCTCATACAATTAATGAAACGTAACCCCAGTCCTCTTCCTGGGAAGCCAGGTACTCCATCACCTGCTGCATGTCCCCCCAGGTCTTGTGCCGTTCCTTGGGGAACCTGAGGAGGTAAGAAGGGTGGAAAGTGGGCATCACCCGGATGTGGTCATGACGCTGCCAGCGCCCCCGGAGGCGGGTCAGGGGCTCTCTCGTGCCCAGCAAGGCCTGGGTGGCCACCCGGCCCAAAGTCACGATCACCCGGGGCCGCACCGCCTTGATTTGTTTCAGGAGAAACGGCAGGCAGGCCTCGATTTCGTCGGCCTCCGGCTCCCGGTTTCCCGGGGGGCGGCTTTTGACCACGTTGGTGATGTAGACCTGGTCCCGGCGCAGCCCCAGTTTGTTCAAAAGGTTGTTCAAGAGCTGCCCCGCGGCCCCCACGAAGGGCAGGCCCTGCAGGTCTTCTTCGGCCCCCGGGGCCTCCCCGATGAACATCAGGGCCGCGGCCGGGTTGCCGTCCCCGAAGACCAGGTGGGTGGCGCCGGCGTAAAGCTTGCACCTGCGGCATTTCCCCATCTCCTGCCGGATCTCCGCCAACGTGGGGATGGGCTCTTCCCGGCCCGTTTCTTCCTTGGGCCGCGCCGGCACCTCCCCGGGCAGGGCCTTGAGGCCCAAACGCCGCTGGTACCGGAGCCAGGCCGAGAGTCCCGTCACCAGCTCCCGCAGTTCCCGGACCGGGCTCTCAGGCACTGACCGTCTCCCACCGGGCCGCCACCAGGCGGGCTACTCGATCCAGGATCCTGGTGGCCACCTCTTCCTTGTGGAGCAAGGGCAAACGCTCCGCCTCGCCTTCCCGGCCGATAAGGGTAACTTCGTTGGTGTCCGCCTGGAAACCGGAATCAGGCCGGTTGACGTCGTTGGCCACGATGAGGTCCAGGTTTTTCTCCCGCACCTTGCGGCGGGCCTCGGCTTCCAGGTCGTGGGTCTCCGCCGCGAAGCCCACCACCACCTGCCTGGTCTTCCGCCGGGCCAGGCCCTTCAGGATATCGGGGTTCTGGGTCAGGTGGTATTGCATCTCCTCTTGGCCCCGCTTCATCTTCTTGACTTCGGCCCGGCTGGGACGGTAATCGCTCACCGCCGCGGCCATGAGCAGCACGTCGGTCCCGGGGAAGCGTTCTTTGACCGCGTCCGCCATTTCCCTGGCCGAGCGCACCGCGACCAGCTCCACGCCGTAAGGCGCCGACAGCGCGGTGGGGCCGCTGATCAGACAGACGTCCGCCCCCCGGCGCCAGGCCACCCGGGCCAGGGCATAGCCCTGTTTGCCGCTGGAGCGGTTGGTCAAAAACCGCACCGGGTCGAAATCCTCATAGGTGGGGCCGGCGGTGACCAGCACCCGGCAGCCCATGAAGTCTTGGGGGCTCACCAGGCGGGCGCCGGCCTCCACTATGGCCTCCGGCTCCGGCAGCCGGCCCAGCCCCACCGCGCCGCAGGCCAGCTCCCCGGCCTCCGGCTCCATCACGTGCAAGCCCCGGGCCCTTAGGCGGTCCAGATTTTCCTGCACCACCGGGTTGTGCCACATCTGGTCGTTCATGGCCGGGCATACCAGCACCGGCTTGGTGGCGGCCAGCATCACGGTGGTGAGCAAATCGTCCCCGATGCCGGCGGCCAGCTTGCCGATGAGATTGGCGGTGGCCGGCGCCAACACGATGGCGTCCACCTCCTGCCCCAGGGCCACGTGCTCCAGGGGGTCGCTGCCGGGCCCGAACATGGCCGCCGCCACCTTCTCCCCGGTGAGGGCCTGGAACGTCAGGGGACCCACAAACTCCTGGGCCGACCGGGTCATCATCACCTTGACCCGGGCCCCGGCAGAGATCAACCGCCGGGCCAACTCCGCAGCCTTGTATGCCGCAATGCCGCCGGATACCCCCAATAAAATGCGCTTGCCGGTGAAGATCATGACAGGGTCCTTTTGGGGGAGGGGCTAAGGGCTTTTTTATAAGTTACCCTTACCCCTCCCCCAAGCCCCCACCCCAATCCCTTATGGGGGTTGGGGGTGGGGTTTTAGGGGAGGGCGGCAGGGGCCGTCGGCCCCTGGCCCCCTCCCCTAAACCAATCCTTAAAAAAACGGGTTATACTGTTTCTCCTGGCCCACGGTGGTGACGGGGCCGTGGCCCGGAAACACGGTGTAGTGGTCCCCCAGGGGGAAGATCTTGGTTCGCACCGCGTTGATCAGGGCGTCAAAGGAGCCGCCCGGGAAGTCGGTGCGCCCGATGGACCCGGCGAACAGCAGGTCCCCCACGTAGACGTACGGGTGGCCCTCCATCACCAGGCTGATGCTGCCCGGGGTGTGGCCCGGGGTGTGCAGGACTTTGAGCCGGTATTGCCCGAAGGTCAGGACGTCGCCCTCTTTCAGCAGGATGTCGGCCTGGGACAGGCGCAGGCGGTTCCCCGTGAAGAACAGGGCCTCCTGGGAGGGCTGGCTCAGGGCCGGGGCATCCAGTTCATGAATGGCGATTTGGGCGCCGGTGGCCTCTTTCAGGGGCAGGTTGGCGTCCACGTGGTCGAAGTGGCCGTGGGTGTCGATGATCAGTTTCAACTGCAATTTGTGGTGGTTCAGGACTTCCAGAATCTCGTCCTCATCGCCGCCCGGGTCGATGACCACCGCTTCCTTGGTCTCCTCGTCGCCCAGGATATAGCAATTGACCTCCAGCAAACCCACTGTCAGGCCTTTATGGATCATTCAGCCTCCAATTTTAGACCATTCTATCGAAAATATCGAACCATCCTTTATTATTGTGTCCCGGAAATATCTTACAAAAGTTCACAGTCATAATTCCCCTCCCCTGGTGGGAGGGGGTTAGGGGGAGGGTCAGGAGACGAGCCCTTATTAAAGGTATTTGCGGGACGCGACCCTAGCTCAGAAAAAACTTCACTCCCTGGAAGCCGAAGTAGCCCCCGAAGCCGAAGAGAAAGACGCCGCAGCCGGCCAGGAAACCCCGGTAGTACTTGTCGGAGAGGAAGTGCCGCCCCTGGGCCACCGCCCCGGACACCAGAGTGTACCAGGCGAAATCGGCCAGAATGTGCCCCACGTAGAACAGCGCCACCCCCAGCAAGCCGTATTTCATGGAAAACATCACGTAGCCCAAGCCGATGGTGAGCCACCAGATGAGCCAGTAGGGGTTGGCGGCGCTCATCAGCACCCCGGCGGCCACCGGGTGCAGGCCGGCTTCGGTCTTGGCGTCCAATTCCAGGCGGCTGTGGCGGGAGGCCTTCAGGAGCCCCACTCCCATCCAGCCTAACATACCGGCGCCCAGCACTCCCACGGTGCCCAGCACCGCGGGGCGGTGCAGCCAGACCCCCAGCCCGGCCAGCAGCAGCAGGACCAGGGCCAGCTCCAGCAGGGCGTGGCCCACGATGATCAGGGGTCCGGCCCAGAACCCCCGGCGGGCCGCCTCCCCCACCGTCACGGTGAGCAGCGGCCCGGGCATCAGGGCCCCGGACAGGGCCACGATGAAGGAGGTTACCGGGATCCCGGCCAGCAGCCACAATTGCATAAATTTCCTTCCCTTTCCTCAGCGCCGCCAATATAATATCCTACCATATAGGCTCTTGATAAACCAAGGTAAAATCAGGGAGATGGGCGTTTCACCCTGCATTTATTGGTAGGGTGGGCCTCCGTGCCCCCCACCCGCACCTGGGCGGCCAGAGGCCGCCGCCATCAGGACAAAATTCCCTCTCCCCTTTAAGGGGAAGAGGGTGAAAATGCTAATGAAAAATCCATCCCCCAAAAAGAAGACCAGCACCAGCGCCTTCGGCACCCCGGGCCGCATCTCCCACGATTCCTCCCGCTTTTACGCCAGCAGGCTTTATCCCCAGGCCCCCCAGGAAGAGGAAGTGGCCTACACGGAGAACCCCGTCCCCATGGAATATGTGGATAAGATTTTCTGCAAGTCCTCGGAGAGCATGGCGGAACTTCCGGACCACAGCGTCCACCTCATGGTCACTTCGCCTCCTTACAATGTGGGCAAGGTTTACGACCGGGACGCCACCCTGGAGGAATACCTGGAGTTTCTGGGCCGCGTATGGCGGGAGGTGCATCGGGTCCTGGTGCCCGGCGGCCGGGCCTGCGTCAATATCGCCAACCTGGGGCGCAAGCCCTACCTCCCGGTGCATTCCTTCATCATCCGGGGCCTGCTGGAGGTGGGGTTTCTCATGCGGGGCGAGGTCATCTGGAACAAGGCGGCCAGCTCCTCCCCTTCCACCGCCTGGGGCTCCTGGCGCTCGCCCGCCAACCCGACGCTCCGGGACGTGCACGAATATATCCTGATTTTCTCCAAAGGCACCTTCACCCGGAAAAACCCGGCCAAAAGGCGGGGCTCCATCTCCCGGGACGACTTTTTGGAGTTCACCAAGAGCGTCTGGACCTTCCCCGCGGTGTCGGCCCGCAGTGTTGGGCACCCCGCCCCCTTCCCGGTGAGGCTGCCGCACCGCCTCATCCAGCTTTACACCTACGAGGGCGAACTCGTGCTGGACCCCTTCATGGGCAGCGGCCAGACCGCCATCGCCGCCCTGAACGGCAACCGTCATTATGTGGGCTATGAAATTGATCCAGAATACATCAGGCTGGCGAAGCGAAGGATCAGGCAGTTCGTGCTGGAATTTAAATCCCCCAGTCTGCTGGACCTGGTGGCGGAGGACAGCTAGGGATGTGATTTTTTGAGGCTTTGACAGCTCTGAAAAAGGCTTAGTCGAAATAGGAAGGCGTTAATAATCCCCCTAAATCCCCCTTTAGAAAAGGGGGACTTAAGATGGGTTTCCATGATTTATCATTGACTTATCTATAATTACCCCCCTTTCTTAAAGGGGGGTAGGGGGGATTATAAGACCTTCCATCCGCGAGAATATTGATCTTGATACTTTTGCAGAGGTCTCGCTTTTAGTGGCGGCATGGGGGTGGAGTGCCCATCGCCTGAGCCCATCGTGATTAGAGTCAGGAGCGACCAAATTCTCACCAAGATCGACCCCCAGGGTTGGTATAACTTTAAGTAAATGTAGGGTGGGCATGGCCCACCATTCCTTACCGATTCCCTAAAAAGGTGGGCGGTGCCCACCCTACACGGAAAACCTAAATGGACAAAATCATCATTGAAGGCGGAGTGCCATTAACCGGCGAGGTGCCCATCAGCGGGGCCAAGAACGCGGCGCTGCCCATCCTGGCCGCCACCTTGCTGGCCCCCGGCGAGCACCGGCTTCACAACATTCCCCCCCTGGCCGACATCCGCACCATCAAGAAACTCCTGGGCAACCTGGGGGTGACCTTCCGGGAGGAGGGCGACGCCCTGGTGGTGGACACCGAGAACCTTACGGGGGCCGAGGCCCCCTACGAGCTGGTGAAGACCATGCGGGCCGCGGTGCTGGTCCTGGGGCCCCTGGTGGCCCGGGCCCGCCAGGCCCGGGTGTCGCTGCCCGGCGGCTGCGCCATCGGGGCCCGCCCCATCAACCTCCACCTCAAGGGCCTGGAGGCCATGGGGGTGAAGATCGTTTTGCATCAGGGCTACGTGGAGGCCAATGCCCGGCGCTTCCAGGGGGCGGAAATTCACTTCGAAACCCCCACGGTCACCGGCACCGAAAACCTGATGATGGCCGCCACCCTGGCCCCGGGCACCACGGTCTTAAAAAACGCCGCCATGGAGCCGGAGGTGGGGGACCTGGCCCGGTTCCTCACGGCCATGGGGGCCCACATCGAGGGCATCGACACCGAGATTCTCACCATCCACGGAGTCCGTAAACTCACCCCGGCCACCTACGCGGTAATGCCGGACCGCATCGAGGCCGGCACTTATCTCGCCGCCGCGGCCATCACCAAGGGCGAGGTGACGCTGGTGAACGCCCCGGTGCCCCACCTCACCGCGGTGATGGGGAAGCTCACCGAGGCCGGGGTGCGCCTCACCGCGGAGCCGGGCAAGATCACCGTGCACCCCGGAGGGACGCTTACCGCGGTGGATATCCGCACCCTGCCCTACCCCGGCTTTCCCACCGACATGCAGGCCCAGTTCATGGCGCTGATGTCGGTGGCCCGGGGCGCTTCGGTCATCACCGAAACCATCTTCGAGAACCGCTTCATGCACGTCAGCGAACTGCGGCGCCTGGGGGCGGACATCACCGTGTCCGGCAACCTGGCGGTGGTGCGGGGCCGCCGCCAGCTCCAGGGCGCCCCGGTGATGGCCACCGACCTCAGGGCCAGCGCCTCCCTGGTGGTGGCCGGCCTGGCCGCCGAAGGCACCACCGAGATCCTCCGGGTCTACCACCTGGACCGGGGCTACGCCCAATTGGTGGAAAAACTGGCCAACCTGGGGGCCCGCATCCGGCGGGTGCCGGCCTAGGAGATGACTTGGGGGAGGGGGCCAGGGGCCATGGCCCGCTTACAATCCCTCCCCCAAACCCCCTCCCCCAACCCCTTAAGTTTAATTTTGTCCTGGGAAGTCGGGGCGAAGCCCCGCCTTCCCAGGCGCCCTTATGGGGGTTGGGAGGGGGGCTTGGGGGGAGGGCAGGGACTTTTTCATAAGGGTCCCTGGCCCTCCCCCCAAAATTTCTCAATCCATCAACTCCCGAAAAGACTCGATGGAGGGGAAGTCCGGGTGGGCGGCGGCGCCCTGTTGCGAGCTGGACTTGGCCTTGAAGAAGCAGTATTTGATGCCTAACTGCCGGGCCGCGGCCAGGGCTTCGGCGTTGTCGTCCACCAGCAAGGTCTGTTGAGGCGCAAAGCCCAGGCGCTCCTTAAGGATGTGCCAGAAGCGGGGGTCTTCCTTGGGGGTTCCCAGGTCGAAGGAGGAGATCACTTCGTCAAAATAGCCCAGCAGCCCGGTGTGGTTCATTTTCAAGCTCAAGGTCTTGTAGTGGGCGTTGGTCACCAGGGCCACCTTGTGCCCCCGGGCCCGCAGGAACTGCAAAAACTCCTCCGCGTCCGGGTGCACTTCGATGAGGTGGCGGATGCCCTCCTTCAGGGCCGGGATGTCCAGGTCCAATTCCCGGGACCAGAAGTCGATGTCGGTCCAGTTGAGGGTGCCTTCCTCCCGCTGATAGCGGGCAAAGACCTGGTCCCGGGCCTGGGCCAGGGGAATCCCCTGGCGCCGGGCATACTCCTGGGGCACCAAGGACTCCCAGAAATAATCGTCGAAATGTTTGTCCAGCAGGGTGCCGTCCATGTCCAGCAGCACCCAGGTAATCTCATTCCAGAGCAAAGCCATTATCCATCCTTCCCGAACAAAGTGCGCTTACTCTATTTATAGGATTTCTGCATAATTTACAAGGACTAAGCCCTTGACCGCCGCGATCTCAGTGATTATCTAAATTTGGCAGAACCAAACTATGAGGAGGAGGCTAATAATGCCTATTGTGACTTTTCGGGACCCCTACTGGGAACCCTTCCGGGAAATGGAGCGGCTGAAGCGCCGGATGAGCCACCTCTTTGAGGAGTCTTTCGGCCCCGGGCTGGCCCAATGGCGCGGGGTTTATCCCCTGGTAAATATCTCTGAAGATCAGGATAATCTTTATGTGCGCGCCGAACTGCCCGGCATCAAACCGGAGGCTCTGGAAATCACCGTCCATGAAGGCAACCTGATCCTCCGGGGCGAGCGCCGGATCCCCACCGAGGAAAAGCAGGTCAACTACCACCGCCGGGAACGGGAATCCGGCTACTTCCGCCGGGTGATCCGCCTGCCCATGGCGGTGCACCCCGACCAGGTGGAGGCCTCGTATAAAAACGGGATCCTGACCATCAAGATGGCCAAGCCCGAAGAGGCCAAACCGCGCCAGATCCAGGTGCAGGCTGTCTGAAGGAGATTACCATGGCTGAAGAAAAGGAACTGAAACCGAGAGCCAAAGAAGAGGCGCCGGCCAAGGCCGAACACGTCCGCCCCGGCCGGGTCTTCCTGCCGGCAGTGGACATCTTTGAGACCCCCGAGACCCTGACCCTGGTGGCCGACATGCCCGGAGTGCCCTCCGACAAGATCACGGTGGACGTCCGGGATAATCACCTGATCATCAGCGGCGAGATCGCCCCGCCCCTGGGGGACAAAGAGAACCTGCTGGTGCATGAGTACTACACCGGGGACTTTTACCGGGAATTCCACCTGGGGGCCACCATCGACCAGTCCCGCATCGAAGCCACCATGAAGGACGGCGTCCTGCGACTGCTGCTGCCCAAAGTGGAAAAGGCCAAACCCCGAAAAATCGAGGTGAAGGTGGCTTAAGAAGATAGTTAATTTGAGGGGAGGGCGGGGGACTTTTGTCCCCCGGCCCTCCCCAGGGGAAAAGTTGGGGGGAGGGCCAGGGACTTCGTCCCTGCCCTCCCCCCAAACCCCCCACCCAACCCGCTTAAGAGGCCGTGACCGGCGGCCTTTGGCCGACTGTCACGGCCTAAAAACAAAACTTAAGGGATTGGGGGTGGGGGTTTGGGGGAGGGGGAAAGGGCTCGCGCCCTTTGCCCCCTCCCCCAACCATCCTCAAAATCCCACCGCGGCTTCTTCCCGGGCCAGGTTATCGAAGCGGGTGAATTTATCCCTGAAGCTCAGTTTCACTTTGCCGGTGGGGCCGTTGCGCTGTTTGCCCACGATCACTTCCGCGATGCCCTTATCCGGGGAGTCTTCCCGGTAGATCTCGTCCCGGTAGATGAAGATGATGACGTCGGCGTCCTGTTCGATGGCCCCACTTTCACGCAAGTCTGCCAGTTGGGGCCGCTTGTTGGGGCGCTCCTCCACCCGCCGGTTGAGCTGGGACAGGGCAACGACCGGCACGTTCAGCTCTTTGGCCAGGGCTTTCAAGGAGCGGGAAATCTCGGAGATTTCCTGCTCCCGGGAGGGGGCGTCATGCCGCCCTCGCATGAGCTGCAGGTAGTCGATGACCACCATCCCCAGCTTGCCGTCGGCCTTGAGTCGCCGGGCCTTGGCCCGGATGTCCAGGACCGTGGCCGCAGGGGTGTCGTCGATGAAGATGGGGCAATCCAGCAGGAAGCCCGCGGCGGTCTGGAGGTTGGCCCATTCCATGTTGTTCAAGAAAGCCCGCCGCAGATTGGAGGCGTCCACCTCGCCGATGCTGCTCAAGAGCCGCCGCACCAGCTGCTCCTTGGACATTTCCAGGGAGAAGAAGGCCACCGGCACCTGGGGCTTGTACGCCGCGTGGTAGGCGATGTTGAGGGCCAGGGCGGTTTTGCCCATGCTGGGGCGGGCCGCAATGATGATCAGGTCGCTGTTCTGGAACCCCGCGGTCAGGTGGTCCAGGTCCGGGAAGCCGCTGGGCACCCCGGTGATCCGGCCCGCTTCCCGGTGCCAGATGGCCTCCAGGGTGGCAATCTCCTTTTCCACCAGGGTTCCCACGGGCTTGAAACCCGGGCGCACCTTGGACTCCGCCACCTCGAAGACCTTTTGCTCCGCGTCGTCCAGGAACTGGGCCACGTCCTCCACCGGCCCCAGACAATGGCCGGCGATCTCCTGGGTGGTGTCCAGCAGGCGCCGCAGGATGGCCTTGTCGTGCACCAGGTGGGCGTAATAATCGGCGTTGGTGGCGAACCCCACCTGCTCGCTCAAGGCCGCCAGGAAGACGGGCCCCCCCACCCCCTCCAGCTGGCCCCGCTCCTTGAGGAGGGCGCTGACGGTCACCAGGTCCACCGGCTCCCCTTTGCCGTACAGGTCCATCATGGCCTGGAAGATGCGGCCGTGGGCCTCCCGGTAGAAATCCGCGGGTTCGATGAGGTCCGCCACCCGGTCCAGGACCTCCGGGCGCACCAGGATGGCCCCCAGCACTGACTGCTCCGCCTCGGGGTTGGCCGGGGGCATGTAGCCGCCGGGCGGGGGAGTTTCAGAAGCGGCCGCGGACATGCGCCTTACTGCCTTTGCCATTTTCGCCTCTCTTAGTCTATCTTCATACTACCATTGCAGGGCTGAACCTAATGCTACAAGACCTAAACCAATCCAAAATAAGCTGCGATTTATAGAAGTTTCTGTAAGCTCAATACTGTCTTTTTTTAACCTGGCAACTTCCTTAGCCATTTCCCCTTGATACTGCCGAGTTGCACGCACAGAAAATGCTAAGAAACCTGTACCAATTATTGTTAAGATTATCCCAATATGTTGCCGGGTTATCCACATTTTTGCAGTCAGGATCGCAGGTTATTGGTGAAAAGGGGTTGGCAAAGCCTTACTCCAATTTTTTGAAAGATGGTTTCATCGTAATCAAAAATATTCCCTGTTGCAAACCGCAGTTTGGCCCATGGGGCGGACTGAATTTTTCGAAGGAGAAATTTCTGCGAAGCCCCCTTTGGGGAATTGGGCTGCAGATATTTTAAAAGTTCGAAGCCCCGGCGATATTCTCTGATTTCCATCACTATCTAAAATAATCCTGCCTCACTTATGAAAATATCGAAGATTGACGCTGGCCCCAGGCTGGGGCGCCTGTACCACATTATTCAAAATTAAAAGGCACGGCACGCCGTGCCCCTACAGTCTCGATTATTCGGATAAAGTAATTGGATAAATCTTTGCAACACAGGCGCGGTCAGGCGGAGCAGGTGGCGCCGCCTGGCCCCGTATGGCCCGGTCATAATTAAATCTTATGGGGTTGGGGGTGGGGGTTTGGGGGAGGGATTATAAGGGGGGCTTTTGTCCCTGGCCCCCTCCCCCAAAAACCAGTCGTCCAGTCTTATTCGCTCTCGGCCACCACTGCCACGGTGACCCTGGCCTTCACTCCCGGAGCCAGGCGCACCGTTACTTCGTAGGTGCCCAGTTTCTTGATGGGTTCCGGCAGTTCCAGCTCCTTTTTATTCACTTCGTAGCCCTTCTGGGCCATGGCCTCGGCGATCATGCCCGCGGTGACGGAGCCGTAGAGGCGGTCTTCTTCCCCCACCCGCTGGGCGATGGTGAGGCTCAGCCCTTCCAGTTGGGCCACCTGGACTATGGCGGCTTCCTGCTCCTGCTCCCGGTGTTGGGCGGACTTGGCCTTGGTCTGCTCGACTTTGGCCAGGTTCCCGGGGGTGGCTTCCACCGCCTTGCCCTGGGGAATGAGGAAATTGCGGGCATAGCCCCGGGCCACCTCCACCACGGCGCCCATGTCTCCCAGGGCGGTAATGTCTTCGGTCAGGATTACTTTCACTTCAGACCTCCTAAGCGTCCCGGGGCCGATGCAGGCGGCGGAAATCCAGCCACAGGTCCATCAGGCCCAGGGTGATGATCAGAAAAAAAAACGGGTTCAAGAACAGTAACGGATAACCGATCACCCTCATAAACCGGGGCAGCTTCAAGCGGTGGAACCAGGCGGCCACCACCGCCACTCCCTGGCAAAAATAGACCAGGGCCAGCACCAACAGCAGGTTCAGGCTGAGGGTGCGCACCTGGGTCACCGGGATGAGGAGCAGGAAGCCGGTCCCCACGACCACAAAAATGAGCCATTCGGGGGTGGCCCAATAAAACAGGGGCGGCTCGGGCTTGCCCCACCCCAGGAAAAAGGCGATTTGCCGGGCCAGGATGACGTTGAGCCAGGCCACCAGGCCGGTGTTGGCCACCACCAGGCCCGGCAGCAGGCGCCGCAATATGGCCTCCAGGTCGGCCTGGGACACCCCGGGCAAGAGCGGCGACGACCCGCCCCCCGCTTCCCCCAGGACCTGCTGCACCATGGCCATGATCTCCGAGCTTTTCTGGGCCACCAGGTCCTGGGGGCTAACCCCCAGAAAAAAGGCCTGGCCCAGCAGGAACAGCAGGGCGGTGACACTCAAGGCCGCCACCGTCAGGATGATGGCCCGGGGCGGCGGTACCCCCCGCTGCTTCAGGCCGGTCAGCAAGACCCCCATGAGCAGCAGGCTCCCGAAGCCCAGGTTGGCCCGGATGACTTCCAGCCCGGGTTTCAGGGAAAAGATGGACAGGGCCGTCACCAGCGCCAACAGCAGGGCGCCCCGGCCCCCCGGACGCCAGCCCGCCAGCAGCACCGGCAGCGGCACCAGGACCCCGGCCACCATGAAAACCAGGGGATTAATCTGGGCCCCGAAAAAGAACAGCAGCAGTGCGGTCAGGCAGAGGAGCCAAACGGAGAGACCGCGGCCCACTAGCACTTACTTCCTCCTGTCCTCAAAGAAGCGGTACCGCAGGGGTGTAAGGAATCAGAGCCATGAGCCGGGCTTGCTTGATGGCCCGGGTGACCCGCCGCTGGTGGCGGGCGCAGTTCCCCGAGATGCGCCGGGGGATGATCTTCCCCCGCTCCGTCACAAACTGCCTCAGAGTATTGGCATCCTTATAGTCGATGAGCAGCTGGGCATCCACGCAAAAGCGGCAGACCTTGCGCCGGACGTAAAACTGTTTCCGTTTGCGGCGAGGCATTACAGGCACCGGTTACTCCTCCTCCTGGGCTGGGGTGGCTACTTCTGCGGCAGGGGAGGCCTCCGGGGCCTCCTCCGGGGCGGCCTCCTCCGGGGGCGGCGCGGCTGCGGCCGCGGCCGCAGCCGAGGCTGCCGCAACCGCAGCTGCAACCGCCGCAGCCGAGGCCGCCTTCTTGGCCTTGGCGGCGATCTCTGCCTGCAGAGCCTCCAGGTTGACGCTGTCGGATTTTTTGACGGTGAGGTAGCGAATGATGCGGTCGTCGATGCGGTAGTTCCGTTCCAGTTCCTTGACCGTCTCCGGCGTCCCGGCAAAGTCGGCCAGCACGTAATAGCCCCGGCTGGCGCTTTTGATCTTGTAGGCCAGCTTCTTGCGGCCCCATTCGTCCACGTCCACCAGGGTTCCACCCTGGGCCGCGATGATGCGGGTGAACTTGTCGATGGCGGCTTTCACATCTTCGTCCGGGAGGTCGCCGTCCACCACCCAGATCGACTCATAGCGGCGCATTCTTCCTCCTTATGGGCATTCTGGCTCTGGTGCTCTAGGCCCAGAGCAAGGAGACTCAATCAGTATTTTTACCAGAAGGGGATAGTCTTGTCAATCGAACAGTTAGATGGGTAATATAGTACTTGATTGCGACAATCAGCGTAGGTAATTGCAGGCATTCTCAAAGATCAAGACTACATAAAGTCCCCCTTTGAAAAAGGGGGATTTAGGGGGATTTCAAGATGTTATAAAATCCCCCCTAACCCCCCTTTGGAAAAGGGGGGAATAAAAATGGGTCTTAAATAAGGCGCGAACTTATGCAATTAAGTACTAGACCACGGCTCCCCAAAGTTCGTCCCTCAAAATATTCCCTTCCTGGAGCCGGGTGTGGGGAAACCGGAAAAAAGGGCAAAGGGCGTAAAAGTTTCCTTTTCCGCCTCTTCGCCCTTGCACCCGGTACCCCGAGTTGGGGGGGGATGGGATTGCCGGCCCCTATCTTACTTGTGACTACCGCACGGTGAAGTAGGCGTCCTTCTGGGAAGTGCCGTAGCTGCTCACTACCCGGTTGGTGACGGTGTAGGTCCCCGGGGTGGCGTTGCCGGGCAGGGCGTAAGCCACGGAGTCCGAGTAAGTGCCGTTATAATTGGTCACCGTGGTCTGGTAAGGCTGCCCCACCAGGTTGCCGCCGTAGCGGACCTCCCGCACCAGGGTGACGGACACCGGCTGATCGGACGGGGTCAGGATGGTATAAGTCAGCCCCAGGTTCTCCTGCTGGCCCGGCGCCGCCATGGCGGGGCTGGCATCCACCCGGTCGATGGCCACCACATTGCCCTGAGCCGGCGTGTAGTTATAAGCCTGGGCCGCAGCCTGGGACGAGCGGACCTCGCTGTTGCGGTGCTCCGCATAGAGATAACCGCCCACCGCCCCCACCAAGCCGCCGGCTGCCGCGCCTACCCAGGCGCCGGTGGCGGGAGAACCGGTGGCCGCGCCGATGATGGCCCCCAGGGCCGCGCCGGTGGCCGCGCCCCCTAAAGCTCCGGCCGCGGTGGACCGCTCCGGCGAATAGTAGCCGCTCTCGGTGACGCAGCCCGCCAGAGAAATTGAGAAAATCACTATTACCGCGAGTGCCAACAATCTCCTGGCCATCTCATCCTCCTCCTCTGGTAGTGCTTTTCCAGTCAGACCCCTTGGTCCAAGGATGGCAAACTTTGGTTAGTTTATCAATAAGTCTTTTATCGGAATATTCAAGCCCCACATTCAGTTGTCAATGGTTAGTGATTTATCAGTGGAATAACCGGCTACTGGCTACTGGCTACTGACTACTGACTACTGGCTACTGGCTACTGACTACTGGCTACTGGCTACTGCCCTTCACACCTCCCGGCCCACCGCTTCCCGGATGCGGTCCAGGAGACCGTTGACAAAGGCGCCGGAAGCTTCGCTGCCGTAGCGCTTGGCCATCTCCACCGCTTCGTTGATCACCACTTTGGGGGGAATCTGCAGCTGATAAAGAAGCTCATAAATAGCCAGCCGCAGGAGGTTGCGGTCCACCACGGTCATGCGCTCCAGGCGCCAGTGCTCGGAGTAGCGGGCGATGAGGGCGTCCAACTCCTCCTGATGAGTCGCCACCCCGGTCACCAGCTCCTGCAAATAAGGCGGGACCGTTTCCCTTTTCTGGAAATGGCGCCAGAAAAAGGTGATGTCCTCCGGCCGGCGGCCGCCGGCAAATTCGGCCTGATAGAGAAACTGCAGGGCCCATTCCCGGCAGTGGCTACGGGAATAAGCCGCCAAAAATGTCAGGCCCCCAGCTCTTTCAGCAGGTTGACCATTTCAATGGCAGCTTCCGCCGCGGCATAACCCTTGTTGCCTGCCTTGCTGCCGGCCCGCTCGATGGCCTGCTCCAGGGTCTCGGTGGTGAGGATGCCGAAGGAAATGGGCACCCCGGTCTCCATGCTCACCTGGGCGATGCCCTTGCTGACCTCCGCGGCCACGTAGTCGAAATGCGGCGTGGACCCCCGGATCACCGCGCCCAGGCAGATCACCGCGTGGTGGGCGTTGGCCTGGGCCAGACGCTTGGCCACCAGGGGGATCTCCCAGGCCCCCGGCACCCGCACCACGGTGAGATCATCCTCCCGCACCCCTTTGCGCCGCAGGCTGTCCAGGGCGCCTTCCAGCAGCCGCTCCGTGATGAAAGAGTTGAAGCGGCTGACCACCAGGGCGAATTTCCACCCTTCGCCGATGAGCTTACCTTCCAAGGTTCGCATCATTCTCCCTCTTATTGGGTTACTTCAATAATAAATGAGAAGCTGCTTCGCTTTCGATGGCATGGGGGAAAAGGTAAAAAGTCGGAGAGGCGAAAGGGATAAAAATTGCTTCTAACTTATTCCTTTTCGCCTTATTCCCTCTTCGCCTTTTCGCCTTTTTACACCAACTTTAGCAGGTGCCCCATTTTCTGGCACTTGGTCTTGAGGTAATTGCGATTCACCCGGTTGGGGGGAATCTCCAGGGACACCCGCTCCACCATTTTGAGGCCGTAGCCCTCCAGGCCGATGATCTTTTTGGGATTGTTGGTCATCAGGCGCATCTGCCTCACCCCCAGGTCCCGGAGGATCTGGGCCCCGATGCCGTAATCCCGGAGGTCCGCCTTGAATCCCAGGGCTTCGTTGGCCTCCACCGTGTCCGCCCCCTGGTCCTGCAGTTCGTAGGCCCTGAGCTTGTTCACCAGGCCGATGCCCCGGCCTTCCTGATGCATGTACAGGATGACGCCCTTGCCTTCGGCCTCCACCAGCTGCATGGCGGCCTCCAGCTGGTCGCCGCAGTCGCACCGCAGGGAGTGAAAGACGTCTCCGGTGACGCATTCCGAGTGCACCCGCACCAGCACCGGCTCCTCGGGGGTGATCTCGCCTTTCACCAGGGCGACGTGCTGGTTGTCGTCCACATCGTTGTCATAAGCGATGGCGGTAAACTCCCCAAAATAGGTGGGCAGCCCGACGGTGGCCCGGCGGTGCACGAAAGACTCATGCCGCAGCCGGTAGGCCACCAGGTCCGCCACGGTGGCGATCTTTAGATTATGCTTGTCGGCGAACTCCTCCAGGTCCGGCATCCGGGCCATGGTGCCGTCGTCCTTCATGATCTCGCAGATGACCGCGGCGCCTTTGAGGCCGGCCAGGCGGGACAGGTCCACCGAGCCCTCGGTCTGGCCGGTGCGCACCAGGACCCCGCCTTTGCGGGCCCTGAGGGGAAAGACGTGGCCGGGGCTCACCAAGTCATCGGGCCGGGCCTGGTCGGCCACCGCCGTGAGGATGGTGGTGGCCCGGTCCGCCGCGGAAATCCCGGTGGTCACCCCCCGCCGGGCTTCGATGGAGACGCAAAATGCCGTCTTGAAGGCCGATTGGTTATCCCGCACCATGAGGGAGAGTTGGAGTTTCTCCACCAGGTCCGGGGTCAGGGCCAGGCAGATGAGCCCCCGCCCGTGGCGGGCCATGAAATTGATGGCCTCGGGGGTCACCAGCTCCGCGGCCATGGTGAGGTCGCCTTCGTTCTCCCGGTCCTCGTCGTCCACCAGGATGATCATCTTTCCCTGGCGGATGTCTTCGATGGCTGCTTCTACGGGTGCTACCGACATTCGGTTTCTTGCCTCCCGGTTGCCTAATAGGGCCGCCCCGCCAAGCCCCGGGGCGGCCTTTATTTCAGAGGGTCACTTCGATGAGGGTCTGCCCCCCTTTGGCGGTCACTTTAAAAGGGACGCCCTTGTAGTTCAGAAAGCGGGAAATGTTTTCCACGCAAATGGCGGCGTCCACCACTAAGGTGAAAGGCCCCTGGTCCCTTTCCAGCTCTTCTTTGACCCGCATCACCGGCAGGGGACAGCTCAGGCCGCGGCAGTCAATGATGATATCGCTCATCTCAGGCCCCTTCCCTTACGGCGGCGCGAGCCTGGGAAAAACCCCAGGCAATGGTGAAAGCCACCCCGTACCCCAAGGCCAGAGCCACCCAGCCCCCCAGGGGAATGCCGGCGGGAGAGGCCGCCAGGCCCAAGCGGTGCATGATCCCAGCACCTATGAACATCCCCAGAATGGCCATAAAAGAGTCCAGGTTGGCCTCCCAGGTCATGATCAACTGCCGCATGGGGCAGCCTCCCAGCAAAATCGCCGCAAAGCCCAGGAGGCCCATCCCCAGAAAGTTGCCCACAAAATTGCCGTGGGCCACCGGCCCCACCAATGCCGGCTTAAACTGCCCCAACAGCAGGTTACCCACGAAGGCGCCGATGAGGATGCCCAGGAATCCTTTCAACAGATGAAAATCGTTGAACAGGAACACGTCCCGGAAGCCACCCGACAGGCATAACCGGATCCGCTGGAACAAGACTCCCGCCGCCATCCCCAGGGCCAGGGAGATTATGACCGGCGCATGCTGGGAGCCGGGACCTTTGACACTGAAAAAAGGATAATCAGTATACCACCCCAGTTTAACGAAAAGCAGTAATAAAAGCACCGTGAAGAAAACCACGGGCAGCCAGGCAAGCCAGGTGGGCAAGGGCCTGGTCGGACCCAGGTTGTAGCCCCGGGTGAGAAAAACCATTCCCAGGTAAGCCCCAAAGGGGATGCCTAAAAGGCCGCCCAGGGCGCTCAAGTCACCGCCCGCCAGACGATAGATGGCCCGTATGGGGCAGCCTAAAAAAGTCAGGCCGCCCACCATGATAAGAATCCCCAGAAGGAACCGCACTGCGGGACCGGACCCGCCCCGGGGGCTGAAATCCTTAAAAACCTGGGCCGCCAAGAAGGACCCCAGGAAGATACCGATAATTTCAGGCCGCAGGTATTGAACCAAGGGATTCAGGTGCAGCCCCAGGCTGCCCGCCATATCCCGATAAAAACAGACAAAACAAATGCCCATGTTGGCCGGATTACCGAATTTAACCAGGACCGCGCCGATTAGGCCTACTGCCACCCCTCCCAACAAGATAAGGTTCTGCCGCAGAAAGGACATGAAATGCCCCCTTTGATCCCCCCAGAGGCGTCATTTTCGGGGGAGATAGATTTTCTTCCGCCAGGGTAACTACCCCGGCATCGAGTGCTTCAGGCTCAGGCTTTGGCCATAATCGCCCATAAAGCAATCATCTCCCCACCCCCTTTCTGTTTTATCGATTCGCTGGCCCAAGCGCACTGCCCAGGCGGTTGTTATCTGTTCCTGCCTAACTAATTAATAGTTATAAAAATTGAGAGTGTTATCCTAAGATAGATAATAACAATTTCATGACTTACCGAATCCTGGTTCCCAAGCAGGAGCTTGGGAACGAGAAATGAAGCAACCCATCGTCTGATCTATCTAAGTTAACACTCTCATTTCTTTTAAGCTGACTGCTGATAGCTGAAAGCTGACCGCTCCTATAAAAACCCGTGCCGGGCCAGCAATTCCGCGGTAACCCCCTGCCCTGGCGGCGAGTCCTTCCCCAGCAGCCTGGCTACGTACTTGCCGATGAGGTCCATCTCCAGATTGACCCGATCCCCCACCTTGAGCGCGGCCAGGGTGGTCTTTTGGGCAGTAAAGGGGATGATGTTCACCGAAAAGGCGTTGCCCTGGCAGGCGTTCACCGTGAGAGAGACTCCGTCCACCGCGATGGAGCCCTTTTCGATGACGAAGCGGCTCAAGGCCGGGGGCATCTCAATTTTGAGCTGGAAATGGTCCGGGCCTTGGCGCCGCTCCCTGAGCACCCCCACCCCGTCCACGTGGCCGGTGACCAGGTGCCCCCCCAGGCGGTCTCCCAGCCTGAGCGACCTTTCTAAGTTTACCCGGTCCCCCACCTTTTTCAAGGGGAAAGTGGTGCGGGCCAGGGTCTCGGGGGAGACCTCGAAGCTGGCGGCGGGTGGATTTATGGCCATCACCGTCAGGCAGGCCCCGGCCACCGCCACCGACTCGCCCAGGGTGAGCTCCGGGGCCGCAAACGAGGTCTTGACGGTAAGCCGCAGCCCTGCCGCCATGGGGGTCAGGCTCGCGATCTCTCCCATCCCTTCCACCAGTCCGGTGAACATTGCTTTTATCCTAAGCGGCGAATTTGTTTTGTGATTTTACCATATCTTCACCCGGGGGAAAACCAATAAAAAACGGCGACGCTGGAAAACGCCGCCGTAGAGGATGCCTTGAGGCCTCGCATTGCTGGAGGGGCGGTTCGGGAACCGCCCTTACAGCGAAGCGGCCATAGGGCGGCCTGTGGCCGCCGAAATTCGGCGTGCACAGCACGCCCTATTTACTATATTAAAGAAGATTAAGAAACGGCCCGGACAAGAAAAAAGCGGCGCCTGAAAATGGGCGCCGCAGGTTTGCCCATATTCCATTATCGGTGGCGCAGTCCGCTGTGCTTGCGCCGGCAGCGGTTGGTTGGCCCAGGCGGGCACGGAGGCCCGCCCACCAATAACTTCATCCCGTAGGGGCGGTTCGCGAACCGCCCTTACGCCACCGTCACCCCCGGGCTCAGATAGACATCCTGGATGGCGTTGAAGATCTTGACGCCCTCCTTCATGGGCCGCTGGAAGGTCTTGCGGCCGGAAATCAGCCCCATGCCCCCGGCCCGCTTGTTAATCACCGCGGTGCGCACCGCTTCCGCCAGGTCGTTTTTCCCGGCGCCGCCGCCGGAGTTGATCAGTCCCGCCCGCCCCATGAAGCAGTTGGCCACCTGGTAGCGGCACATGTCGATGGGGTGGGTGCCCGCCAGCTTGGTGTAGACCAGCTCGCTGGTCTTGCCGAATTTTACCGCTTTGTAGCCGCCGTTGTTTTCCGCCAGCTTTTGCTTGATGATGTCCGCCTCGATGGTGACCCCCAGGTAGTTGGCCTGGCCGGTGAGGTCCGCGGCCCCGTGAAAATCCCCCTTATCCGTCTTGAACGCCGGGTTGCGCAGGTAGCACCACAGGATGGTGGCCAGGCCCAGTTCGTGGGCGATTTTGAAGGCCTCGCTGATTTCCTGGATCTGGCGCCGGGACTCCACCGAGCCGAAATAGATGGTGGCCCCCACCGCCACCGCCCCAAGGTCAAAGGCCTGCTCCACGCTGGCGAACAGGGTCTGATCGTAGAAATTGGGATAGGACAGCATTTCGTTGTGATTGATTTTGACGATAAAAGGGATCTTGTGGGCGTATTTGCGGGCCACCGCTCCCAGCACCCCCAGGGTGGAGGCCACCGCGTTGCAGCCGCCCTCCAGGGCCAGCTTGACAATGTTTTCCGGGTCGAAATATATGGGGTTGGGGGCGAAGGAGGCGGCCGCGGAGTGCTCCACCCCCTGGTCCACCGGCAGGATGGAGAGATAGCCGGTGCCGGCCAGGCGCCCATGGCCGAACAGCGCCGCCAGGGACCTGAGCACCCCCGGCGGCCGGTCGCTGCCCACCCAGACCCGGTCGATGAAATCGGGCCCCGGCAGATGGAGGCTCTCCTTGGCAAATCCCCGACATTTATGGGTCAACAGGTCGTCGGCTTCCGGGCCTAACAGGGATTGAATCTTTTTAATCAAAGGCCACCTCCTAAAAACGGTTTTCGGTTTTCGGTTTTCAGTTTTCGGTCAGAGGCAGGAATCCATCTTCGAAATTTAGCCAAGTTCTGCGCATCCCTCTGACAAGTCATGGTTTCCTGCGCCTGGTCAGGTCTTGGCTATCATTCTATCTCGCTCTTTTGCCATTCTAATAAAATATAAGATTGTTATTATTCCAGGCAAGGGTTTCTTTATCCTTCCCATTGCCTTCCAGCCATCAACTCCAGGGCCACTTGGGCCGCCCGGGCCGAGGCGCCGGGGCCCCCCAGGGCGGCAATGACCCGGGCCAGGCCCCGGCCCAGGGTCTTAAGGCGCTCCGGGTCCCGCATCAACCTTAGGGCCTCCTGCGCCAGGCGCGCCGCAGTGAAATCGTCCTGCAACAGCTCGGGGAACAGCCGCTCCCCCGCCAACAGGTTGGCCATGCCCACGTGGGGCACCCGGATGAGCCGGCGCCCCACTGCAAAGGTCAAAGGCGATAAGCGATACACAATAATGGTGGGGGTCCCGGCCAAAGCCGCCTCCACCGTGGCCGTGCCGGAGGCCACCACCGCCAGATGCGCCGCCGCCAGGGCCGCGTAAGACTGGCCGGGGATGATGGTCAGGGGGAGGGGGCGAGGGGCAGACAGCCCCTCCCCCCTCCCCCTGTCCCCCTCCCCCAACCCCTTACAGGGTTGGGTGGGGGGCTTGGGGGGAGGGCAGGGATTTTTCGTAAGTGTCCCTGGCCCTCCCCCCAAGTATCCCGCAACCATCCCCTCCACCAACTCCCGCGGCGCGGTGGAGGCCAGGGGGAGGATGAACTGGCATTGGGGGACCGCTTGTTGCATCAGGGCCATCCCAGCCAGCATGGTGGGCAGGTGCCGCTTAATTTCCCCGGCCCGGCTGCCGGGCAGCAGGGCCACGGTGAGGCGCTGCGGGTCCAGGCCCCAGCCGGCCAGCAGCTCCCGGCGGTCCGGCATGAGGGGCAGAGTTTCGGGCAGGGGGTGCCCCACGTAGGTCACGGGCACGCCCCGTTCCCGGTAGAAATCGGCTTCAAAGGGAAAGATTACGGCCATGCGATCCACCAGGCGGGCGATGGTGCGCACCCGGTAGGTGCGCCAGGCCCACACCTGGGGGCTGATGTAGTACATCACCGGTACCCTGTAAAGTTTGGCCAGCCGGGCCACCCAGAAATTGAAGTCGGGGAAGTCCACCAGGATGGCCAGGCCGGGGCGCTCCCTCTTCAGGGCCCGGGCGATGGCCTTCAAGGCCTTGAGCACCGCCGGCAGCCGGCCCACCACTTCCGACAGACCCACCACGGCCAGCTCGGAGGCGGGGCACAGGATCCGCACCCCCTGGGCCGCCATGGCCTCGCCGCCCACCCCGAAGAACTGCGCCCCGGGCCGCCGCTCCTTAATGGCCGCCACCAGCCGGGCCGCATGGCCTTCCCCGGAAGCCTCCCCGGCCACGACGAGGATTTGGGGACAGTTGTTTTTCAGGGGAGGGGGCCAGGGGCTTTTTCGTAAGTGGCCCCTGCCCCTCCCCCAAACCCCCTCCTCAACCCCCAATAGGGACTTAAATTGGCGCAGCATATTCCTTGATCTTGCTGGCGTCCCCACGGGACGCCAGCTGCTTATGTTGGGGTGGGGGGGTGCGGGGGGCGGGGAAATCAAAATTCCCCGCCCCCCCCCCAAACACAACCCACCCCCCAACCCCCAAAAGGTGTTATTTAT
>Ga0315281_10002000_pt1 | contig 30290 bp, 34 predicted proteins | sample YL17G07_0_MG_FD_204540 | JGI IMG/M metagenome (GOLD analysis project Ga0315281, IMG submission 204540) | Sediment microbial communities from Yellowstone Lake, YNP, Wyoming, USA - YL17G07_0 | ecosystem: Environmental > Aquatic > Freshwater > Lake > Sediment | place: USA: Wyoming | collected...
TCTAGATCAACGCATGAACGATCGCTGATCAGCGTCCTTGCTCGCTTGTCGTTGCTTGACGTTTTTCAAGCTCCTTCTTGTGCGAACGGATAAACTCGGTGACTCTCTGACGGTCATATGTCAGGTCTTGCTCCTGTCGGGTCAGTTGCTCTGATATCGTGCGCAGCAGCTCTTCGATGTCGAGAGGCTTCAGCAGATAAGCGTCTGCGCCCCTGTTGAGACTTTCAATGGCGTTGCGCAACGTGGGATAGCCGGTGATGACGATTTTCCGCGTTTTCGGAAACGTCTCTCGAAGCATTGAAAGCAACTTTATGCCTTCGATGTCAGGAAGCCTAACGTCAATGACCACCAGACTGAAGAACCTGGCGTTTGACTTCGCGATTGCCTCTTTGCCATCCTTTGCGGTCTCAACAACGTAGCCTTGTTCTCTGAGTATGAGCGACAGAACCGTCCTTATCCTTTCGTCGTCATCAACGATCAAAATTCTCGTGCCGCTGTTCACTTTCCACCACCTTAAGTCAGGCTGCCCCCCTCCACGATCTGCTGATCCACTTGGGTTTCGAGGAGGTTTGACAGTTCATCTTAGGAATTGCTGGATGTTTCACCATTTAACGGCTGTGAAGTTGAGGTATGGATCGTCAATAACGCCGCGTTCGGAACCCAACTCGAAAGCGCTCAAGGTTTTTCTGTCCAAGGCAAACACGGGACATGAAGCCACTCTTGCTCGGAAGTGGTCATCCTGTCCTGACACGATTCAGAAAGTTCTCCGGACCCGTTCCGCATCAGAGTTATAAGCCGCCCGCGTTAGAATTGTAGCTCTAACACCATGGATGTCGGAAGGGACTCCTGTGACAAAACCCACAGTCGGCCTGTCAATGCTCTACAGGCTGGGAGAGGAATTTGACACGATGGTCAAACAACTGCCAGAAGCAAGAGCGTTCCCCATCGAACTGCTCGACGAGGGACGACACGCGCTCGACAAAAAAAGGGTCAAACAGCTTAGGGAGCTTGCCGCTTCGTACGGGCTAAGATACACGATGCACGCTCCGTTCGCCGAGATAAACATAGCTACGCCGTCAGATTGGCTGCTGAAACCCATCACAAGAAGACTCAAGGAATCGCTGGCGAACGCTGCTTCACTTGAGTGCGAGATGTGGACATTTCACCCGGGCCTGAAGACGGCCCTGAACAGCCTCGATCCCGGCTCTGAATGGACCGCGAACCTGAAGACTGCACGGACACTCGTGAAGCTCGCACGCGACTGCGGCCTAGATGTGGGCGTAGAGAACGTCCCGGATCCTTTTCCTTTTCTGATGAAGAGAGTTGAAGACTTCAGACGATTCTACTCTGAAGTCGATGAGGAAGTCGGCGTGGTCTTGGATGTGGGACACGCAAACGTCAACGGCGACTTGGAAGCTTTTCTGACTGAATTTTCCGACAAGATTGTCCATGTGCACGCACACGACAACGACGGTGTGTCTGATCAGCACTTGGGCGTCGGCCACGGCACAGTCAACTGGCAAAAGTTCGCCTTACTTCTGAAAAAAGCAGCCTACGACAGGATTGTTGCCGTCGAATCCGTGGAGAACGTTGAAGAAAGCCTGCAGAGGCTCAAGCAACTGTTGGGCTAAAGACGGCTACCGGTCTCTGAGCGGAACCTCGATCTCCATGAAATCCTCGGCCACAACCGCGTTCCTGAAAACCCGTCGCGCCTGCTCCAGCAACTTTGCCACGTCCTCATATCTGGCGCTGATGTGAGTCAACACGAGCTTCTTGACCTTGGCTTTCTTTGCGATTTCAGCGGCCTGAGACGGAGTTGAGTGCCCGTCTTCTTTCGCCTTGTCGGCCAACTCATCATCCAACGTGCAATCGTGAATGAGCAGATCGGCGCCCTTCGAGAACGCCACAAGACCGCTGAAAATTCTCGTGTCACCCGTATAGACGATTTTTCTTCCTGGCCTGCTCCTATCCATGACTTCGCTCGGTTTGACAACCCGGCCGCTCGGCAACCGCACGTTCTGCCCCTTTTGAAGCGTCGACCAGAGGACGCCTTCTGGCACACCCAGTTTCTCGGCTTTCTCAGGATGGAATTTCCCGGGGCGCGGCTTCTCCACAAACGCATAGGCCAGGCTGGGAACCACGTGGTCTGACCACACGGCTTCGATACCATAGTCTTCCTCTTCGCAGATGATGCCGGCCTGAATTATCTCGTGGATCTGAACAGGGAACGTCAGCACGAACTGAATCGATCGCCGAACATCGTCCAGCAAGGATCTTACTCCGAGCGGCCCGTAGATGTCGAGCGGCTTTTCACGGTTCAGCATGGCCATGGTCTGCAAAAGGCCAGGCAGCCCCAGAACGTGATCACCATGCATATGCGTTATGAAGACTTTCATTTTGCGCTGGAATCCGCTCTTGGCTATCATCATCTGCCTCTGCGCTCCCTCGCCGCAGTCAAACATCAACAATTCGCTCTTTTGCCGAACAAGCACCGCGGGCAGGCTCCTTTTCGGAGTTGGAACGGCTCCGGCGGTGCCTAGGAAAACCACTCGGATCTCCATGATGCTACACCTTCTCGAACACTGCTACCTCCCTTGTCAGAGTGCGGTGAACATAGACGAAATGCGACTCCAAATGCCTATAGCCCAATTCAACGCCCATCTCCCCTATATTCAACGTTTTCGGCGCCGCGATGCAGATTCGCTTGCCTCTGGCCAAAAGCACGGATGTGGTGGACAGAACAGCGTTGACTATGTCTTTGGTTGTGCTCTTCAGCGTCGTGGCTGACCTGCCGTACGGCGGATCGGTGACGATGCAGTCCACCTTGGTCATGGGCAGTTTGCGAGCGTCCGCAACGACAACGCCCTCAGCGCGAACGCCAAAATGCGACAGGTTCCTCAGCGTCCCCCTTGCCATTCGCCTTTGAACATCGAAGCCCAAGACGCGGCACCCGATCAGTCCGCCTTCGATGAGGATGCTGCCGGTCCCACAAAATGGGTCGATCAGAATGTCCCCTCTTTTTGGAACAGCCAAGTTGACCATGCAACGTGCAAGCTTCGCCTGCATCGCCGAAGGATGAAAAAAAGGCTTCTTCCTCGGACGTCTCTCCACGAAAGGCTTGGCCAGTATCTCGGCGACTTTGAGACCGAAAATGAACCTCTCGTCCGTGAGGACTCCGACGAAAACCCTGTCAGGATTCCGCAGGTCAACAGACGTCTTGGAGGTGCCCTTCAAAACGGCGTCTCCGAGCGTCCTCTCAAGAGCCATCCCGTCTATGGATGAGGAGTGATCTTTGACATGTCTAACGCGGACGGCAAAGCTTTCACCCTCGCAGACACTCGCACCAAGATTTACAGTGCTGATGGCTCTGACTATGGCAGATACCTCCGCTTCACAAATGAAAAGTTCCTGCATGAGGAGACGCGTGAATGCAGCCCTGTCTCTGATGGCGTACACGCAATCTGCGTCTGCCTCCATCCTCAGAACCTGATCGAGCTTCTCCAAAATCCTGCACTCGTAGCCCTCAGCAGCAAGCACGGCTTTGACCTCGGACACCGGCAACTCCTGATGTTCTCCCGACAAGAGGAGAAAAAGCTTAGCCACGCTGAAGCTCCTTGCTCAAGAGCGGCGCAAGCGAGACTCTGCTGACGTGGCTTGGAACGCTGTCCGTCCCGACTACCTCGTGAACCCCGGCCTCAAGAATGTGTTTCTCCGCTTCACCGACTAGGAGTGGGTGGACACAAGCAGCATAAATCTCCCCGGCGTCAAGCTCTCTCATGATTTTTGCAGCGGCAACGATGGTGCCGCCGCTGCTGATGATGTCGTCGAAAATCACAACCGTTTTCCCCTTGACCGTGTAGGCTTTTCTCTCAACGCTAACTTGTCCCGTGTAGCGGTCTCTCTGCTTTTCCAAGTAGCCGCATTCTCCGCCAAGAACCTTCTTCGCCTGCTCAACAATGTAGACCGCTCCCTTATCAGGCGCCAACGCGAAGGCTCCTGCAAAGCCTCTGGCCTTGAGATACTCCGCTATCAGCGGTATTGCAGACGCGCTTCTCGCGGGAAACGGAAACGTCTGCAACGTAGCTTCCTGATGGACGTTGACCGTGAGGACCGCGTCGACTCCGGCAGCTTCCAGCATCCGTGCCACTGTCTCGATGCTTACGGTTTCGCCGCGAAGAAAGACCTTATCCTGGCGCGCATACGCGAGATAGGGCACGACGGCCGTGACTTTTATGGCGCCGTTCCTCTTTGCCGCATCTGCAGTCAAAGCCAACTGCAACAACCTGCTGTCTTGCGGGGGGCTGGTTGTCTGAACGATTGCCACTTCTTCGTTTTCCACGTTGCCTTCCAATCTCACATACGATTCTCCGTCGGGAAAATGCTTGAAGGCAAGCGGAACAGTCTCGACGCCGAGAAGCTCCGCCGTTCTTTCAGCCAATCCTTGAGAGGCCGGGCCGGGGATTATCTTCATCATTTCGCCTTCTCGCCAGGGATCAACGTGTCTTTGCCTTTGCTGACGCTTGGTGCTTCTCGACTAGTTCTTTCGCTCTGTCCATGCGGATCTTCCGTTCTTCCACCATCTTGGCCGCAACCAAATCAATGAGTTCACCTGTTGCTCCCGCGGCCACTGCGATGTTTCTGGCGTGAAGCCTCATGTGGCCACGCTGTATTCCCTCGTTCGCCAAGGCACGCAGTGCGCCAAGATTCTGTGCGAGGCCAACCGCCGCAAGGACTTCTCCAAACTCATTTGCCGTTTTGACTCCGAGGATTTTCACGGCGATCTTGCCTATCGGGTGTGTCCGCACGGCTCCACCTATCAGCCCCACAGCCATCGGTAGCTCAATCGAGCCCAGCAGGTCGCCGTTCCCATTTGTTTCCCAAGTCGAAAGAGAACCGTAGTGGCCGTTTCGGGCCGCATAGGCGTGTGCCCCAGCCTCGATTGCCCTGTGATCGTTACATGTCGCGAGAACCACGGCGATTACGCCGTTCAATATTCCCTTGTTGTGGGTTGCCGCACGGTAGGGATCTGCTGCGGCGAACGCGTAGGCGTTGACGATGCCGTCGACGACTTCCTTTCCGCCGACGGCTTCTTTCGGCACTAGACACCATGCTCTGGCCAATCGCTTGGTTGCGAGGTTTGAGACTATCCGCAGAAGCACCCGACCGCCTGACAAGCGCTCGACCAACGGTGCAACGGCCTCCGCCATTGTGTTCACGGCGTTGGCGCCCATGGCATCGCGGCAGTCCACGTGCAACTCGACGATGAGCATCTGGCCCTGCGTAGTGCAGATGACTTTGGCGTCCAAGTCTCTCGCTCCGCCACCTGCCGAGACAAGCACCGGGTCTTGCTCGTTCGCTTTTTTGAGTAGCTCTTCTTTGCTTTGCAGTATTCGCATTTTGGCCGCATGAGGGTCTTTCAAGTTCACAACTTGTATCTGCCCGATCATTACGGGCGCAGTGCTGCTGGTGTGGAAGCCTCCGCCGTCTCTGATCATTTTCGCGGCGTAGCTTGCGGCTGCCACGACTGAAGGCTCCTCGATGGCCATGGGAATCAGGTAGTTACGGTCGTTTATGAGGAAGTTGGCGGCAATCCCCATGGGGATGGGCATGACACCGAAAACGTTCTCTATCATTCGGTCAGCCAGTTCAAAAGGCAATGAGCCAGTGTTCTGCAACGAAGCGACCTCCTCGTCGGTCAGACCTGCATATTCCTTGATGAATTGCAGGCGTTCCTTTGGGCTGCGTTTGTAGAGGCCTGAAACTTCGGACGACTTCATCTCTTGTTTCACCGTAACGTCTTGTATCGAGCTGTGGATAATAATCATTGTCTGACGTGTGTTTTAAGTCTTAGCAGTGCCCGAAGAGTCGAGAAACGAGATATGAAATAAAGGAGGGTGAATGCTACTATTCGACTTTCACCCGCAACGTTACGCTGATGGAGTCGCTTTCCGTAGCAGTTGTTTTGGCTTTGATGATCCAGCGGACCGACCACACTCCGTTGTTTGGTATCTGTTGTCCTTGGGTTTCAGTCGCGTTGCCGCTACCGCTTAAGGTTATGTTGTCTCCTTTGGCCGCGCCGGTTCCGTCAAGCAGAGTTATGTTCAAGTATTCGAAGTTCGCGCTGAGCTTGCCTGTCAGTGAGTATAGACTTATGTTTATTGTCTTGGTCGCGCCAGCAGTGTTGGTTATGTTGACGGCCTGCACGTAGGTTCTAGCCTCTCCAGGTTCGATGGCGGTTATGTTGTCGAATGTCACTTCGGTTCCCATGGAGTTTATTCCACCGGTACTTATGGTTAGGGTGTCGTTGCCGTTGGTGAATTTGACGCCGGCTGTGCCGATCGTTATCGGAGTTCCATGCATGAAGAGTTCACTGTAGGTCTGTGCGCTTGCAAAGCCAATTAGCAGCGACGTTATCAGCAAAGTCACGATTTTCGCGATTTTCTTCGCGTTCAACTTCATTTGCCTGTTTCACCTCCCTTTTTTCTCTTTTTGTGTTTCAGCGTGTCCAGCCATATTCTGGTGAGGACGTAGATGCTTACCCCCAAGACGATGACGCAGGCTATTGCCAGACCGACTGCAGAGACGACGAAGGTTGCCTGCCCCCAACTTGGCTTGAAGTACGCGTAGATGCTGGTCGCAGTTATTCCAGTGCCTGCGCCGATGGCTATGTACCACCATTTCGGCTTGAAGAAGACATACGTGCCAACTCCCACTACGAAAATGTCGAACGACACGATGCCGATGAAGGTGGTTTCCCAAGACGTTTGCGGAACCATCAGTAACGGATAGGTCACAGTTTCGGCGTAGTTCGAGACAAAGAAGGCCATGATGGCAATGGCTGGAAAAGCTGTTGTCAGCATAAGAACTCTGGCGTGGTTCAGAAGCTTCTTTGCCATACCCAAGTAAACGGTGACAGCGAGCATGTTTGCGAGCGCGATGACGGCATAGGCGAAGCTGTACCAGAAGCGCATGTAGTCACTGAACATCCCTGAAAACTCTTTGCTTATGAGAAGCTGTCCGAAGCCTGCAAGGCTAGCTAGTTGGCAAAGGTACGGTAGTTGCCAAGGCAGATGCTTGTCCAGTAGGCATGTTATGAGGCTCATTGCTAGAAACAAATCTATGCCCAGCAGTAGGAAGAACTCTGGCTGTAGTGGGGGTGGCAACTCAGGTACCGTGCCTCGAATGTCTGATTTCTTTTTATTTAAGTCATATGAATTCGGAATCAGAACCCGAATTCAGCTTTGAGAACCGCGAAGAAGCAGATAAGTATTGTGTAGTAATACATGCGACGCCCATGGGATCGGCAAACACGGGCAAAAGGCTACTTTCTCGGAAGAGCCACTGCTGAGACGCCCAGTCTCCGGCTTATCTCCTTCGCCAGAGCTTCGCCGTGGCTGACTCGAAAGTTGTCCGTGATGACGAACTTCGGCTTAGAGAGCCTCACGTACTCCAACAGACCGTCAAAATCGGAATGGTCACTCAAAGCAACCACGTACTCTTTCTCGGCGACCTGCCTGACAGGACAACTGAACTCCCATCCGCTCACGTTGACTCTGAATGCGTCCAACCCAACCGTGTTCTTGGATTGCATGTGATGGAAAACCACGCAGGGCGAACGCCTCCGAAGAAGCTCAAGGGCCTCGGCTTCACTTGACAAAAGCGGACTTCCCAGATTCAGGCCGTGAGCCTCGTAGACCTTCGAAAAATGGAAGACTTTGCCGGGCGCAACAAACGGCACGTCCACGCCTGACTCATGCAGCGTATGCATGACCTCGTGCAGTTTCCCGTAATACCCAAAAACGTAGACGACGCCGCTTTCCAGTCCTCTCCGCACCAGCGAAACAAGCTGAGCCTTCACGTCCACGCCGAAAGAACGCTTACACGCTGGACTACCGTAGGTGGCTTCAATCACCAGCACGTCAGCCTCAATGACCGGAGTCTTGTCAATCCTGAAGTCTCCAGTGTAGACAAAGCGCGTCCCCTTCTCGTCTTCCACAAGCACCTGAGCCGCCCCCAAAATGTGGTCAGCACCGAAAAAGGTTATTCGTTCTCCATCATAGCAGAACGGCTCTTCATACTCAAGCGTCTCCACCGAGCCGTTCGTGAGAAACAGCGGACCCTGAATCACGCCTATGAAGTCGCGCGTCGCCTTCGTCATCAGAATCTTCCTGCACCTCCGCATGCTCTGCGAAAGCCCCACTATGTGGTCGGAATGCGCATGCGTAACAACACGCACCGGTCGACTCTCCTCGAATGCATCGCACGCGACGCTGCGACCCAGAAGCACAGCGCCTCTCTCAGTCACCGCAGCAAGACTCGACAAGGCCGCATCACCGTCCTTTGTTTCATGCAGCTCTCGGAGCAAGCCACTCGATGACCTCGCGAGGGTTCTGGCACTCAATGCTCACTCGTATCGGCCCAAGCGGCGACTCCCCGGATTCCTTGGAAAAGGACACGTGACCCGCAAAAGCCACTTGCTTGTTCAAACAGAAACGGATGCTGCCGTAGTCCGCTCCTTCAAAGAGAACAGCTCGGGCAGCGGCCCTGATGCGCTCTCTGCGGAGAACGTTACAGAAATTCACCAGAACATCTCGGCTTCCGGATTCGCCGAAAAGCAACTCTCCATGTCTTAGAGGCTTTGCAGACAAGGAGATGTCCCCAAAGATGTTCTGAACTGCCAGCCTCACCTTCTCCTCTGACTCAGTGAGGTTGACATCGACCTCCACTCGAAAAGTCACTTGATCCATCTTTTCTCGACCTTTTCCAAGACTTCCATTGCTCTTCTTTTGCCAACCTCTATGGAATCATCATTCACAATCACGTACTCGGCCATCGCGATGGCTCCGCCGACCCCGACTCCAAGTTCGCGGACATCTCTCTCGTGGAAAACCCCCCAAGCCACCGAGTCGTCGCTTCGCCGCCGACTGTAAAGTCTACTAAATCTTGCCTCAGGCGAGGCGTGAACCGCTATCAGCGCGAATTTTGGAAGATGCTTTTTGAACTCTTCAACCTCGTCCAAGCTTCTTATGCCATCAACCATGACTCTTGGACATTGGACGGTCATTATTCGTGGCACGCACCTTTTCGCTATGGCGCCGCTGCCCTCCTGCTTCCTCAGGTCAAGCATCACTTCCCCAATGTTCTCCGAATCCGGCGTTAACCCTCTCTTTTCTGTCTCCTCGCGGATCACGTCGCCCATGGCCACTATGCCGTAGCCGCTCCTCCTTCCGGCCTCGACAACCAAGGATTTCCCCGAGCCGGGCATGCCAGCCAAGCCGAGCACAAGCTTTCCGCTGCTCATTCTGCCGATCTTCTCCTTGCTCCATGCGTTAAGAGATGGCTCTTTGCATTAAAAGCATTTATGACACATCGGAGTCAACACTAGCAGAAGGAGTCAACATGACGGCGCCCATCAGAAGCTTCATCGCGTTCGACATCGGAAACGAGTCCGTACTACAAAAAATCAGCGGCGTACAGGACCTGCTGGTCAAGACGGGAGCCGACTTGAAGGCCGTTGATCCGGCTAACATACACATAACCATGAGGTTCCTCGGAGACATCGCGCCGACCATGGTGGACCAGATTTTCGAGCAGATGAAGAAAGTGCAGTTCTCCGCATTCGACGCCAAGATACAAGGACTTGGCGCCTTCCCCACCGTGCATTACCCTCGCGTCGTGTGGGCCGGAATAACTGAGGGCGCAGAACAGTCGCGCAACATTTTCAGCCAACTGGAACCTGGTCTACGCGGGCTGAATTTTGCACCCGACTCGAAGGGCTTCAGCCCACATCTTACAATCGCCCGGGTCAGATCGGCAAGAAGCAAGGCTGAGCTGGCAAAGTTCATCTCTGAAAACGCAGATTGCGACTTCGGAGTAGTCAGAGCCGACTGCCTGAGGCTGAAGCAGAGTCTCTTGACGCCAAAAGGCCCCATCTACACGACACTGCGAGAGCATTGTCCTTAGATTTTCCGAAAGAGGCTGCAGACATGCAGGGAGAAACTGACAAAATTCTCGCTGTCGTCGCCGAGCGTGTCACTCCAAAAAAGGCGGAGCGAACCAAAATTGCGAAGCTGGCTAATAAGCTCGAGAGCAGAGTGTCTGCTTCAGCTGAGAAGCTGGGCATGAAGGCAGCCGTGCGGCTTGAAGGCTCTGTCGCGAAGGACACGTGGCTGAGCCGCGAAGGCGACATTGACGTCTTCATGAGGGTTCCGGCGACCATTCCTCGCAAGTCCATGGGGGAAACTTCTCTGAAAGTCGCGAGAGAAGCCGCAGCGGATTGGAAGCAGATCGAAAGGTTCGCTGAACACCCGTATCTTGAAGTTGTGATTGGCAACGTGCGAGCCAACATCGTGCCGTGCTACGACGTGCCACGTGGCAAGTGGCTGAGCGCCACCGATAGGACGCCTTTTCACACTGACTACGTGAAGAAAAGCCTGAACGAGAAACTCAAAAGAGAAGTTCGCCTGCTGAAGAAGTTCATGAAGGGAGTGGGGGTGTACGGTGCCGAGATCAAGGTCGGCGGCTTCAGCGGCTACCTCTGCGAGCTTCTGGTCCTGAACTACGGTTCTTTTGTGGAACTGCTCAAGGCCTTCGCCGATCTCGGACAGAAAACTGTCGTGGACTTGGAAAACCTTTACGGGGGCAGAGAGAACGAGGTTAAACTTCTTTTCGAGGAACCGCTGGTCGTGCTTGACCCCGTTGACATGGGAAGAAACGTTGCCTCGGCAGTGCGTCCTGAGAAACTCTCCGCCTTCGTAGCTGCATCAAGAGCCTTCCTAGAAATGCCAAACCTCAACTTCTTCTACCCGCCGAGACCACACGCTGCGTCGCCGGAGCGAGTGCAGACTGAGCTTAAGAAGCGCGGCCCGGCATTGGTGTTTGTCGTGGCCGGCAGAGTTGACGCGGTTCCAGACATCCTGTGGGGGCAGCTCTACAAGTCGCAGCGTTCGCTTCGGAGGCTGGTTGAACTGAACGATTTCAGCCTGCTCCGAGACTTCGCCTGGAGCGATGAGAAGAAACTGAACATTCTCGCCTTCGAGGTTGAAGAACGCCGGATTCCTCCCGTGAAGAAGCATCTGGGACCACCACTCGAAAAGAAAAGCGAGTGTGAGAATTTTCTGAAGAAACACTCTGACGGCGTAAGGACGGTTTCCGGGCCTTACATCGAGGATGGCAGATGGGTTGTCCTGTCTCGGAGAAAGTTCACCGACGTGGTGGAACTGCTGAGCGAGAAGCTGAAGGACGGAGGAAGAGGCGCCGGCGTTGCGGCGAAGCTCTCTGAGGTAGTCAGGAAAGAGTTCAAGATTCTTGTCAACGACGAAATATCCACGGTCTACGCTGGAAGCGGGGAATTCGCGGATTTTCTGACGGCTTTCCTCTCTGGAAGACCGGTTTGGCTACGAGGCAACTAGACTGGCCGTGAGTGTGGCGATTCCGAGAATCCAGCAGTAAAATGCGAACAGGTAGAACCTCTCCTTCTGGAGGCTCCTCCACAACAGTTTCAGCGCAAAAAAGCCGACAACCATGGCCACGACAGTTCCAGCCAGCACCTCAACCACGCCGACGCCCGCCGCCGACAGGTCCGCATGCTCCCGAAATGCTGTCAGCCCAAGAGCCCCGACGATTGCCGGGACAGAGAGTAGAAAGGAGAATCTGAACGCTTTTTCACGTCTTAGCCCAAGCAGTAGAGCGACGGCTATTGTGGTGCCGCTTCTGGAGATGCCGGGCACTATTGCGATGCCTTGGGCCAAGCCGAAGACTAGGGCGGTCCGGTAGCTTATTGTGTCAGTTTTCTCCCTCGCCATCTTCGAGGTGAACAGGAGCATGCCGGTGATCATGAGGGCGGCGGCGATGGGCACAGCGTTGCTGAAGACGGATTCTATCTGCTCGCCGAGAAAAAGACCGATCATGGCCGTGGGAATTGAGCCAACGAGTATGAGAGGTATGAGGCGGCCATATTCCGTCTTGAAGTCGGCGTGAACAAGCGCTGTTAAAATGTTCCTGATGTCGTGGCGGAAGAACACGAATATGACAGCAAGCGTGCCAGCGTGCAATGTAACGTCAAAGAGTATCGGCAAACGTAGGCCCAGAAACAGTTCAGTCAGCCTCAGGTGGGCAGTGCTTGAAATGGGCAGCCATTCCGCTATGCCTTGGACCATGCCGAGAAAGATTGCCTCCAGAAGCTGATCCACGCCCGGTCACCGCTTGCCTTCAATGCTTAGAGGGGAAGGGCTTAAAGGTTAATTAGTTTTGACCTGTGTATTCCCCTTGCAGGGTGAAACAGCGCATGGGCGAATATCCGCAGGGAAGCGTAGAGGACCGCGAGATGATCTCGGCATTGCCGCGCGAGAAGCTGCTTGACTATTTCTTCCTTCAAATCAGGAACCTCTGGCGGGTTGACGGTCTCTATTTCTTGGGCATCGAAAAACGATTTGGCACAGAAGCGGCCGCTGAAATCGACGCGGCAGTCTGGGAAACTATGGCCGGTGTTGAAGCAAGAAGCCTTCAGAGAACGTTCAACGTGAGCGGCAACGCGGATCTGGAAACCATCATGGGATTGTTGCGGAAGTCAAGTTGGGCGTTGGATCAGCCCTTCAAGACAGTTGAGGTCAGCAAGAGCAGAGTGGTGTTTGGCGTGGACAAGTGCAGGACGCAGGAAACACGGCTAGGTAAGAGCCTGTCGGAGTTTCCATGCAAGAAGGTGAGGTTCGGCTATCTGAAGGCCTTTGCAGTGACGCTCAACCCGAATGTGGAGGTCAAGTGTCTGGTGTGCCCGCCGGATGCGCATCCAAAGGATTCATGGTGCCAATGGGAATTTAAACTATAACTGACCGGTTTACAATGTTTTTCTATGAGGCTATTTCCTCTTTCTGAACAGCATTAGATCGTCTTTTTGGCACACGTGATCAAAGCCTTGTTCAAGGAGCTTCCTTGCCTCTTCTACGGTCCTTGCAACTGCTGAGTGGTATTCGTCGCTCTCAAAGCTGATGAGTTCAATGTAAACCAGTGTGCTTTCAATGTCTCTGTGGCCCAACAAGTTCATGCGTGCAGTATGTCTCTGGTTTTGTGGTTCCATCGTGGCTTTCCAATGCCTGAAGGTACGGAATTGCATCTGCATGATTCTCGGGTTCTGACGTCTGTTGGCGACTCTTTTCGCGCGCGCGGTGTGTTCGGCGAGAGTCAGCAGAATGCTTGCTACATGGATACGAAAAAAGAGGGGAAAATGGCGGGCTAGATCTGTTTTCTTTTTTTGCAAGTTAGGGCAACGGCTACCGTAGTTGCAGTGAGCAGTGGCAGAATTATCAGTAGCTGGAATTCTGGGATTGTGCCGGTTTGAATTACTTGGAAGTATCCCCACATCTTGACAGAATGGTAGAAACAGAAATACTTGTATGTTCCAATCGTGGTGGTGGCGACGAATCGAAAATTCGTTGTAGTGGCAAAGTCATTTGACATGGGATCAGGGGGGTTGGGCGCTGAAATGTTGGTGTAGCTGACGAAGAAATTGTGAGTAACTCCGTCGTTGCTTGTCAAAGTTAAGTTGACAGCATCACCCTGTTCGACAACGATTGTCGGACCGGGACTGGATATGCTTGCCGGAGTGAAACCCCATCCTCCAGAGAATGAACCATACAAAGTGAAGTTGCGGTTAGTTGGGCGAGTGCTAAGTGCAATGACCGAAGCGTTGACTCCAACGCCTGCGGGCCAGATAATCATGTCACCGGCAACTGCAGGCCATCCATTGATTCCAGCAGGAGCCTTGTAGGTGAACAACTGCTCACCTGTGGTGGTCCTGAAGCCGTATATTGTGCCATCAAACGTTGCTGTGAATACAAGGTCGTTTACCACAGTGGCTGAACCGACGTTAATTGAGTCAAACAATTTGAACCAGAGCACATTTCCAGTGCTTACGTTTATGGCGACGAGCTCACCCTTGCCCTTCGTGATGTCAAAAGTGGATCCGTTGAAGCTTGTAGGAGTCCAGTCTGAGAACACGTCGATAACAGGCACATACAGGATTCCATCAGAAACCGAATATGCCATCGGTGTCTCCACACCTCCCAAGATTCCTGGGAGGACCCTGGTATTTCCAGGAGGCAGGACATCGAGTGTGTCGTTCTGGTGTTCACCTACGGCAGTCTGCCAGAGTAATGACCCTGTATCGCGGTTGAATGCGTACACGATGCCCATCTTGCCTGCGCCGATGACCATGTCCTGCTGCGTCCCATTTACGGTCGCATTCGCAAGAATCGGTGCTATCTGCAGGTCGTGGTCGAAAAGGTCATGGGGTAGGACCTGATTGAACCACTTCATTGTTCCGTTTTTGTGATCCAGAGCCATCATGCTGTTCGTGTACAAGTTTGGACCGGGTCTGCTGGAACCGCTCGGCCAGCCCTCTACACCAGGGAAAGGCGCAGGATTGGCGATGCCCCAATACATTATGCCACTATTGACGTCAATCGAAGGAGTGTACCAGCAGCCTCCGCCACTATTGATTTCTGGATGACCCCAAAGGTCTGGCGAATCCACAGTGCTGAAGTTCCACGCTACAGTTCCGCTGGTTTGGTTGAGCGCGTAGATTACTCCGATGCCGCCAGGAGCATAGAAGACGTCGCCTGTTCCAGGTACCGTGGAGACGTAAACCAGGTCGTCGTACACGGATGGCTGTATATCAATACCCGTGGAATTCACGTATGAGATCCTGGTTGTCCAGATCTCTTCGCCTGTACTCGCGTTCAGGGCCGCAATCGTGTAGAGATCTTTCGCAACGAAAACTTTGCCCCAACCCACGGCAGGCCCGTTTGGCCCGACAACAGCCGAAATATTATAGATTTTCTCCCAGTTCACGTGACCATCCTGTAGATTCAACGAGAAAACATTCGCTTTCAGATCTTGGAAATAGATGTTGTCTCCCATGATTATCGGATTACTGGCGCCTCCGCCGTAAACACCAACACCCGGAATCCTAAAGGACCACAAAAGTTTGAGATTTCCAACATTGCTAGAGTTTATAGTCGCATCGGCCGTGAAGCGTGTATTGCTGTAGTCTCTATTCGGTAAGGGCCAGTCTTTAGCGTATTGAGTTACCTCCGGAGGAACCGATCCGACCGCGGCGTATGGAGCAAAGAGCTTCAGGGAAATTGCACCGCTTGCAAAGGCTAACAACAAAATTGACGCGAAGAGAATCCATTTCATCTTCTCAAGTCCTTCTAATAATGTTCGGCGGAGGCTCTATTATGATTGTGTGACTGTTGACCCACAGCAACAGAAGGCGTTATCCTAGGATAAAACTTTACCCCAAACCCAACTACGTTTACTCTCTAGCTCAACCGCTTATTCGCGCGCACAATTATAGCTTAGGTGTTAGTTTTCGGTGAATCTAGAAAAAAAGGGATAAATGGAAGAAAACACTGATTCTTCAAGCGGAGGATTTGAGAATGAAGGGCATAGTTGTTTATGACACCTCCTACGGAAACACTAAGAAAATTGCAGAAACCATTGCAGAGACACTGAGAGAGTCTGGAATGGAAGTTGATCTCTTCGACGTAAAAGACGTAAAGAAGTTAAGCGCAAAGGACTACGATTTTCTGGTTCTCGGTTCTCCAACCCGATTCGGCACAATGAGCTTTGCAATCAGAGGTTTCTTAGGCAAGGTGAAGACCGAGGAATGGATGAGCAAGCCTTTCGTAGCCTTCGACACTGAAAATCCTGAGAACATTGAGAGAGCGCACGCTGAGAAGAAAGAATGGAGCGCAGCCGAAAAGATTTCAGAAAAGCTTAGAGACAAGAAGATGAACCAACTGTTGCCAGTTCTGAAAGCCCTCGTGTTGGGGCAAAAGGGACCGCTCAAAGAAGGCGAAATCGAGCGGACAAAAGATTTTGCAAGGGAACTCGCCATTAAATTGAAGGAAGACACAGTCTGAACCTTTTCTTGGTTTGCGCGCACTCTCTTTAACTGACCTTAATAGACAATTGAAGGCATGAAAAAGCTTTTATTATTAATAGGACGGCATAAAAACAGAGGAAAAGAAAATGACTTTTGAATCAAGCAAAACCTTAGGCGGCGTAGGCGCATTACTGATGTTCATAGGCGTTTTTCCATACATTAACTATTTCGGCATCATCGAACTTATTGGCGCTATATTTGTTTTGGTTGCATTGCATGGGTTCGCTCGCATCTACAAAGAAAGTGGAATCTTCGATAATGCACTTTACGGCATGATCGCTGGCATAGTTGGTGTGGTCTTATCAGTGGCAATTGGAATCGCAATCATTCTACCGAACATCAAAGATTTCCTGATGAAGCTGTATCCGAGCTGGAATGGTGACTGGTCAACCATTTCATCGTTTTCAGGTATGACTCCAAACATAAGCAACATCGCCTTTGGAGACGTTATTCCTTTCATTACAGCAGCAATAGTGGTTATTGTCACACTTTGGGTATTTGCAATAATAGCAACTTTCCTTGTCAGGCGCTCACTTAAGCAACTTTCAGCAAGAACAAATGTAGGATTATTCTCAACGACAGGATTGCTACTTTTGATAGGTGCATTGCTGATCATTGTTTTTGGATTAGGTCTACTTCTGTTGTGGATTGCAACGCTAATCTTAGCAATTGCCTTCTTCACAATGAAACCACAGGCAACTCAATCACCTACAATGGTGACAGCAACTCCTCAATCGCCAACACTTGTCTAAAGCAAAAAAATAATCTCCATTTTTCTTTTTTGAAATTTAGGCAAATTGTCTATTTTCAGTAAGTGGGCAGAGGGCACCCCTACCACTGTGAGAAGCAAACCTATAGAGAAAGTAAGAGGTACGAGACCAAATTGAAAGAAGAGTGAAAACACTTGTTGAAGAAATCAACTGAGTTAGCGCGGGTGGATGGCACGCCACGTAGAATAAAAGACACTTCTATCCGTCCTTATTAACCAGCTAGGTAAATATCCTATTAGAAGAAAACGGTCATGTGAAGACGGACTTCGGGAGATATCTCCACCTAGTGCAGAGTACAAAGTTCTAGCAATCCTGCAATTCCTATGCGACTGTAAGCTTGTTGTACTTATTCGTTGTTTTCACTAACAGCATCTTCTCAAAATCTGGTTATGTCAATGAAAACGTCTGCTGTGTACTTCTGCAACTTGTGTCGCGTGATCCCGAGATAAGTGTGGAGCAACTCTATTGCGCCTTTCCATCGGTCGCTTGTAGCAGGTCCCGCCATCTCGGAATCATTCAGGAAATACACAAAGACCAAATATGCAGGCAGATCGTTTTGCCTCAACAAGTATAGGTGTGCCAGTCTATTCGCGTACTGATAGAAGCCTCGAGACCAATCGACTTTTGCATTTGACTTCATGAAGTCTTTGGTTTCTTCCAAGCTTCGGCGTATCTTCCGTATTGAATTCTCGTCCTTGGCTCCGATTGACGAAATCAACTCGCCGATATGCGACTTGGCTTCAACCAAGAACAGCTTTCCAGAATCACTCTTGCCTAGAGCATCCCATTGAGGACCTCCTCTGGGCCAGAAATCCTTCAAACAAATCTTATTCAACTTTACACCAAGCAAATCGATGAAACCCTGATCGCGATACTCAGCATAATCATCGCCCTTCACTGGCGAGAGCCACCGAATGTCCTCCTCTTCTGAAAGCTTAAACTTCTTTCTAATCTGCGCGTCCAAAAGACTAGGCACATCATTGACAAGTTTCTGTATCCATTTTTGGCTTCCTTTTTCCAAGACGGATTGGGGAAAACGAGTCGTCGCAACTCACCAGTGACTGTTGTTTAGTAACACTGATATAAGTAATGTGAAACCTTAATATGAACTAGAGCTGTCAGTCTTCCAGAAGTCTTTCCACATAGTTTCTCAGCAAGAATTGCTTACGTCCAGCAAAAACAGATAAAAAAAGGGGATTGTGCGGGAGACATCTCCACCGTAGGGTGCAAATGGGAATTTACACTGTGACTCTGCCAGCTTATGTCCCGTTTTCGCTTGTGAGATAGCATCAGATCGCTTTTTTCGCACGAGTGTTCAGTCTGCTTCTGGGCGCCCCCTTTCTTGAATGGCCAGCAAGCGTTTCGGGTTGGGCGCGCTAGTAGAGTTCGATCCAGTTGTTGTCTGGGTCCTCTATGAAGGCCCATTTGCTGCCGTTTTGTTGCAGTTTCAGGATTGTTTTGTGTCCTGCTTTCTCTGCTTCTTCCAGGGCTTTGTCGAGGTTGTCGACTTTGAAAGCCAGATGGTCCAGCCCTTCTCCGGGAGTGTATTTCGTGTTGTATGGACTGTCTTGTAGGTAGTAGTTGAGTTCCAGAATAGGACCACCTTTCTCACTTTGCAGGACCACGTTCTCACCTTTAGTCTGCTCCATTTTGCTTCGGCTTACCAAGTTCATGCCGAGCAGTCTTGTGTAGAAGTCGATAGATTTCTGCAGGTCTGTGACTCTTATCCCGACGTATTCGAACTTTGCTTTCATTGCTATCAGTCTGACATATAACAACATCCAAATATATGGCTTGATCTGCCCGCTCGTTTCATCGCGTTTGTCATCAACTAAACATAGTTGGCTGCCGAGTCTGATGCTGTAGCTCCACAGTCACAAGGGTTTAAGAATCTCGCCCAACACCGCCTTCGTGGTGATTGGGAATGAAAGCGAAAATCGCTGCGATTTCGATCCTTCTGTTTGCAATGGTTGCAGCACTTCCAATGGTCAGCGTTTCTGCCATGCATGAACCATCCTGCGAACCGAAGAAAATGAGTCCCATGGTTTCTGGAGGCGGCTGGTTCCTGCGAGGAGACGACAGGAACAATTTTGCCTTCGCCGTTCTCGACGGCAAACTGAACGAGACAGACTGCTGGTTCTATGATCCGAAAGGCGTCCTGATCTATCACGGCAGGGACTTCAGAGAAACCAACGAAAGTGCCAACAGCGGAAAAATGCACAAGAACGAGATGATAAGAGTCATAGGGTACAGGATCTGGCGACTGAAGATTGATAACGTGACAGGCGGCTGGTCTGCCACGTTCGGCGGCTGGGCTGCGGTGAGCACGGGTCACGGATGGACGAAGAACTGGTGGTTCAGCGTTCAGGCGTTCGACTTTGACATGCATCACATGGACGCAGACTGCGACAGAGGTGCGTGGCTTGGAAGGTGGATGCGAAGCACTCATGAAAAGGACGAGTTCCACATCAGGCTCTGGAAGCCGGGCGAATGGAACTTGACGGACAATCAACTGACGCTGGGCACGGTTTTCTACGAGTCAGGCGGGAAGCTAGGCGGCGGCAACATAGAGATCAGACTGTAGACGAAGCGTCCACATTTCTACTTTTTTTGAGGAATTTTTGCCTTACTTGCGAGTTCGGATGCTGAAATCCGGGCTTTGCTTTGACTTTTGACGGCACGGCTCCGTCGTTGTCCGTCAATCCTCGTAGAGCTCAACGTATCTGCACTTGCCACATATGCAAGCCTCTGCCTCCAACGGATTGAAATCTCCTGCCCAGCCAGCGAGGCGCACGTGTTTCTTTCTCAACTCCGTTGAACCGCACTTTGGGCATTTCCACTCGACGTTCTCGCTGCTCAAACCTTTGCCTCACAGATCGACATTTCCAGCGAAGAGGAAAAGTAAAAGGCATTCGCCTATCCGTCCTGAATGTTCCTCGCGGATTTGGCCTAGCAGGCTGCTGCAAACATCAAGCTTATCAATACAGCCCCGGTATTGCCTTGATTGGTGGAAGAATCGAGATGATCATGCGATGAATGACCGTCATGATCGGTTGAGGCAAGAGATATGGAAGAGACTTGCTGGACAACAGACTGTCTTCCTTGCAACAGCCGACGGTGACCAGCCGAGACTGAGACCAGTCACGCTCATACGCTTCCAGAGCAGACTCTTCTTTGCAACCGGCTCTACGAACGCAAAGGCCAAACAGATAATGCAGAACCCCAAGACAGAATTCTGTCTAATGTTCGGAAGAAAGGGAAACAGAGGCACAATCAGAGCCGAATGCACAGCCACGATAATAAAGGAGAAAAACATCAAGGCTGAAATCTACAACAATGTGCCTCTTTTGAGTGAATTCTGGAAAAGCTCAGAAGACTCCGGCTACGCTCTCATCGAACTGCGGCCGACTGGCTTCGAATACTATAGCCCGGGAAGCGTCGAAGCCATAAGAGTGAAGCTTTAGGCTCTGCTGCCGCACGCGTTAGGCTAGGCGCTGTCGGCAACATTGGAGCATACATGGCCTTCTCGGCTACGCTAGCCGCAACCATTCTTTCACACCATTCCTCCACAATCTTTGTCCGGGTTGCAGAAGCTGGAGACTCTGCTGAAAGACATTGTTTGACTGTTAATTTCTTCTGCTTCATCGAGTCACTGTTTCTGGAGCGTGGCGACGCACGTGGCCGTGTGCAACTTCCTGCAGGTAGCAGGTCCCGGAGGCAAGATGTATGTGTAAGGTCACAGTCACATGCGTTTAAGTGCGAACTGTACACTACTTGGTTATTGAATATTCCCTCGGAGGTGAATCAGATGGGAGATATCGTTGACACCGCCGTCGCAGCAGGCTCTTTCAAGACACTTGTCACTGCAGTAAAGGCAGCTGGCTTGGTTGACACGTTGAAGGGACCAGGGCCATTCACAGTTTTTGCGCCCACTGACGATGCTTTCGCAAAACTGCCAAAGGGCACAGTTGAAGGGCTCCTGAAAGACATCCCCAAGCTGAAGTCAGTCCTGACATATCACGTTGTCCCGGGAAAGGTCATGGCCGTAGATGTTGTCAAGTTGAAGAGCGCAAAGACGGTTCAAGGTCAAGAAGTCAGGATTGACGCTTCAAAGTGGCATCTTCACAAAACCGTGAAAGTCAATGACGCGAACGTTGTGAAGCCTGACGTGATAGCAGACAATGGTGTAATCCACGTTATAGATAAAGTGATTATGCCGAAAGAGTAACTCACCCGTCCCATGTGCGGCATGGGTTTCAAGAACAAAAAAGAAATGACAGCTCACACGGCGAAAGCCCACCAAGGTGGAAAGCCACCAAAAGCGCAAGAAAGGAACGCCTAACCTTCACACGTCTTCGTAGCAGATCAAGTGCGAAGGCAAGTGCACGAGACCGAGTGCCCGCATTTCGGCTGCAATATTGTTCAGGGTCGACGTTGTTCCTTCGTTGTTTTTCAAGTGCGCGGCAGAAACGACAGCCTCTGTGAGGATGCAGAATGCAGCTCTCTTTCACACGTCAGGCTCTACGCAGCCTTTACGCGAATGTCACGAGAGCTTTGTCGTAGTCGACGACCACGAATTTCTTGCCCTTCTGGACGACTCTGTGGCCTTCCCTCTTAAGGAGCTTCTTCTGCCCTTCAGCTCCGCCCGGATACTTCTCGTTGATGACCCCGCCCGTTTTGAGCGTCCGCCAGTAAGGCGTAATGTCTCTGACTCCTTGCCTCTTCTGCTCTTCCGCTGCGTTGGCGGCCACCCACGCAAAAATGCCCGTCGTCATAGGACAGCCAATCGTCGCGCTGTGCTTTTTGGCTAGTGCCGCTTGTATCTCGTTGATGGTGACAAGCTTTCCTTCAGGCACCTTCCTCATGAACTCGTCAACTTCCACCGGCGCCGGAATGACAACCGTTCCTGTGCCCCACCTCCGGCTCATCTTGCCACCTATCTCGACGACCCGTGGTAAGTCCTTGCTGTCATTGAGCTTCTCGCACCAAGTTTTCCGCCGTGCCACCCCGACTCACGTGATTCTCTTTGAACAGCGTCTGTGAATAAACGTTTCGACCCTTCATGGCAGAAGGCCGCAGGAACATAAGGTTCTGTTAACTTCTCATGGGATGGGTTAACGCGTTAACTGTCGTGGGATGAAAAAAAGAAAACTTGACCGCATGAAGCACTAGAAGGAAGAACTCCTGCTGAAGCTTGTGAAATACAGATTCAAGGCGATAACAAATGGCTGACTCTAATCCAAAACGCTGGCAAAAAGTAGTTAAGCCTGCTATTCGGAACATCCTTCTGTGATGAGAAATGGTTTTGATAATTAAAGATATTAATTGGAAAGAATGGGAAAAAAGAATATTGAGCCAAGAAAGTTTTGTTGATAGATACGAACACTTGTGTAAGGAAATATCTCTTGGCAGAATCTCAGACCTCACTCCATCTGGTAAATCTCGTGACTTTGGTAGAACCTCTCATGATCCAATCTCGCCAGGCTCATTCAAGCACTATGTAAGAGCGCCAGAATTGCGTTCTCGACCAGTTGAGAAGGATGAACAAGAGGATAATGATTGGTGGAAAGATTTGAGAATAGAAGCTGAAAAACATGGAATCTACATAACACCCTCAGACAAGGATCGCAAGATTATCGTGGCTGGAATAAAGGTCAAGGAGAGGTCATAGAAGAGTCGAACCAGTTAGCGTATGGGGTTCGTTTTCGCTATTCCACGACAGTTAACAAGAACCTAAATCCCACAAAGAGTTAACAGAACCGAACATAACAATATTTAAATATTGTAATGATCCCAGCCTTTCAACGTGCAGCCAAAAGATGCTCCCACGAACAGGTTCAGGGCCCGAGTCTTCGCCGCTCTCTCAGACCCCGCAAGAATCGACATCATCGAGTTCCTCGGCGAGGCAGAAAAATGCGTATGCGAGATAACCCCGCATCTTGGTCTCGTCCAGCCCGTGGTTTCGCGTCACCTGAAAATCCTCAGAGACTGCGGCCTGGTTAGGTGTAGGAAAGAAGGCAATCGCAGGCTCTACTCAATAACCGACCCCAGAGCGCTAGACGTGGTCGACGCGTTGACGCCGGAGCTTCTTGAGGCGCTCTCAAAACGCGCGATAGAGCAGATGACAATGGTGAAAGCAGAATGAGCGAAAAACAACAGGCAGACGGCAAGAAGGAGGAAGGCCTCGGCATCTTCGAGAAGTACCTGACGGCTTGGATAGTCGTGTGCATCGTCGTGGGCCTGCTGGCAGGCAGGTTCCTGCCCGAAGTCGGACAGTTCGTCGACAGCCTGAAGTTCAGGCAGCTGTCCGTCCCGATTGGCATTCTCCTCTTCTTCATGATGTACCCGACCGTGCTCGGAATACGCTTCACCGACATAAGAAAAGCCGCTGCAAGGCCTAAGCCGCTGCTGGTCACGATAGTGGCAAACTGGGTCGTGGCGCCGCTGCTGATGACGCTGCTTGCCAACTCCATGCTTGGCGGGAACCAGCAATACGTCGCCGGCGTCATACTGCTTGGGCTTTCGCCCTGCACGGCAATGGTCATGTGGTGGATGTTCCTCGCCAAAGGAGACATGGCGCAGGGGCTCATAAACACGTCCATCAACGCGTTGCTCATGCTTCTCCTGTACGCGCCGCTCGCCGGGCTGTACCTCGGCGTCAGCAGCATCCCAGTGCCGTGGGATCTGATAGCAGTAAGCGTCATGGTCTTCATCGCTCTCCCGGTCGCAGCAGGCGCGGCGTCGCGGAAGCTGATAGTTGACAGAAAAGGCGAGGAATGGTTTAACGAGAGGTATAGGCCGACTGTGGGCAAAATGTCCATAGTCGCGTTGTTGGCCACGCTGATAGTGCTCTTCTCCTTCGAAGGCCAAAAAATCCTCACAATCCGTTTTTGGTGGCGTACCTTGCCGCTCCGAACTTGGTGCACTACGCGATAATGATCACGTGGACGTATCTTCTGGGCTACTTTGCAGGCTGGGCCTACGAGACCGCCATAGACACGACCCTGATAGGGTCGAGCAGCCACTTCGAAGTTGCGATAGCCGTCGCGACGACTCTCTATAGCATTGGTTCCGACGCGGCCCTTGCCACGGTCATAGGCCCGCTCATGGAAGTGCCGCTGATGCTGTCCATAGTCAAGCTTGGACTGCGAACGCGCCGCTACTTCCCGAGGAAGAAGAACAAGACCTGAAACGGCGACTTGTTTTGCGCCTTTTCAGCGCCAATACGGAGGCCCCTCCCCTAGATTTTTCACTCACGGGACGCGGCAACGAGACAGCACAGCCCAGCGGGAGCGGAATTGGCTGGGCTCGGTGCGAGGAAGCGTCTAAATAACTGAATCCTCTACAGAGGTAGGCGTGGCGTGATGCAAAGTGAAGTTGCTGTTGGATGAGATGTACGCTGGTTTGAAGGAGTATTTTGAAAGTCTCGGATGGACCGTGCAGACTGCGCAAGAATCTGGGCTGCAGGGAGCAAGAGACCGGGACATCGTGGAATACGCGAGAAATAATGATCTGCTGCTAGTCACTCAGGACCAGAAGCCGGCGGAACTGGCGGAGCTCATGGGAGTCAAATGCATGTTGATCTCCAACGCGATGATCGCCAAGATTGCGGACGCAAAAATAAGAGAGAAATATCCTGTCGTGCCTGGGAAGTAGCTGAGCCTTCTACGCTGTCGCCATTCTCCGGATCGCGTCTTTCATTTCCTTTCCGTGCTTGCTGCCGTAGTAGGCTCCCGCCATCTTTGCGCCGAACGGGATGACGCCGTGTTTTATCATCTTGAACAGGAACTGGCTTGGGATTCTGTGCTGCAGAAAAGTGTCTCGCCATATCCTGACGTTGTACTCCCAGCACCGCGTAAGCAGCTCCCAGCGTGCCCTGTAAAGCGACTCCAGCTCCGTGCCCTGCCTGTTCATGAGCATGCAGTTCTCAAGCGGCACGAAGAAGAGCGGAACGTAGAAGGCGTTGTAATCGTGCAGGTCGTCGACAAGCTCAAGCGTCTCGGCAACATCCTCCTCAGCTTCGTCCGGAAGCCCAACGATCAGCGTCGCCAAGGGATACCAGTCGCAGTCGTTCATCAACCCAAAGGAATCGCAGACAACCTCCTTCCACTGCTCAGGCTTGAACGGCAACATCTTCCCGGCCATGTATTTTCTCATAAGCCTCACACTGCCAGTCTCCAAGCCGACCTCGGAAGTGACGATCGGCTTCTTGCCGTGATAGTACCACGGACGTTCAATCAGCAGCTCCGCAACTTCCTTGACCATGCCGGGGTCAGCCACGACCGGAGCCAAAGAAGTGTGCGAAGGCTGTACTCCCTTGACGCCCGGAACCGACGCAACGCTCTTCACAAGGTTCAGGACAGCAGCCCTGTTTGGCACGAAGCACTTGTCGGTCGCGCCATAGAGGAATAGGTCTTCCGTCACAAGGGTTATCCGCCGGCCGCCCTCCCTGACGGTTAGCTCAACCTCTTTCAGTATGCGGTCAAGCGGCATGTCCCTTTTCCTCTGCATGGTGGGCGTGCAGAAATGGCAGTTCCTACCGCAACCTCTTGAAATCTCGACGCAACCATGTATCGCCGCGTGCCTGATCGTGGGCACGTTGTTGCCCTCGGAGCTTCGGCTGACCCTGACGACCTGAGGAAGAGGCTCTCCCTTCACAGCCTTGCTGAAGACTTCCGCGACAATTTCTTCGCCTTCACCGATGATCACGCAGTCCACGCCGTACTTCTCAGCCACGCGCTGCCGCTCCAGCTGCCACGCGCCGAAGCCGCCCACGACAACCTTGGGCCTGTGTGTTCGAATGCTCCTGTGCTCAACGAGTTTCCTAAACTCGATGGCGTTCATCGGCTCGCCGCCGCCGACGACTGAAGAGTAGGTCTTGCTGACGTACCCCATGCCGGTGGGATCCATGGATGACACGCCCACAACCTTCGTGCTGGGCCCGACGAAACTGTCAAGGTCGCGCGGGTGGACCACGGCAACCTCAGACTCGGCATAACCATTCTCCAGAAGCAATGCTTCAACTTTCCTCAGGCCGTAAGGCGCGAACATTGCCCGCCCGCTGCCGTCTCTGCCGCCGGCTGGCGGATAAAGCATGCGCCTCATGAACCACAGCGGGATGGGGCCCTTGGCGAATCCTCCTGCAAAGGCGACGAAGGGATTGTTCGCGAAATCACTCATCTCCGTTGCTGAGGCTGTAAGCACGATCTTCGTGCCAGAGTTGTAAGGCATCGCAGTCACTTTGTAAAGGACGCCCAAAACTCTCTCGATTAACCTATTAAAACTATTGTTCGCATCTTGAGGAAAAACTGGCTAGGCGAGCGTCCTCTGTTTGTCAGCCAAAACTAGGCTGGAAGCCTTAACGCTGACGAGCCTCACCTTGCGGCCTTTGACCAGATAGTGCCGCTCCAGTTCCCTCGCCGTCTTCTGCAGGTCTTGCAGACGGTTCGTGAGAAAAGGCAGAGTCCTGCTGCGCGTGTGAGTTTCAAAGTTCTCGTAACGCACCTTGACCGTGACGGTTTTGAACAGAAAATGCTGCGCTGACAGGTCCTTGTACACGTCCTCAGAAAGGCTGTCTAAAGTGTCCAGAACGCGCTCAAAATCGTCCGTGTCCTCCTCGAAGGTCACGTCGCGGCTGACAGACTTTACCGCGCCTCTTTCTTCAACTTCGCTTTCATCGATCCCCTGAGCCATCAGGTAAAGCTGCGTGCCCATCGCGCCGAACGCCTCCACGAGAACTGTCGGATCGTACCGTGCAAGGTCCCCGATAGTCTTTATGCCCATTTCCGCAAGCTTCTGGCCTGTTTTTCTGCCCACCCACAACAGTCTGCGAGCCGATAAAGGTGCGAGGAACTCCTGAATCTCCGTGCCCCTCACGACTGTCAACCCGTCCGGCTTGTGGAAGTCGCTGGCTATCTTGGCCACAAGCTTGTTCGAACTTATGCCGATGGAACACGTGAGCTTTTCTCTCTCAAGTATGTCCCGCTTTATACGCAAAGCCAATGCTTCAGCCTCATCGAAGTCCTTCACGCGCAAGGAAACATCCATGAAAGCCTCGTCGATCCCCCATTGTTCAAACTTGTCCGCGTAGCCCCGCAGCATAGCCATGATCTCATTGGAAACTTTCGCGTAGAGCTCGTAGTCGACCGGACGAAAAACCGCATCTGGACAAAGCCTCCAAGCCGTCGAGATCGGCATGCCAGACCTGACGCCGAACTGCCTCGCCCTGTAGTTGCAGGTGCTCACAACGCCTCTTCCCTTTCCTCCTTTCGGGTCTGCGCCGACTATCACGGGCTTTCCCCTGAACTCGGGATGCTCCCTCTCCTCGACTGCCGCAAAGAACTGGTCCATGTCCAAGTGAAAGACTATTCGCTTTTTGCCGTTCATGCCCGACCTTTTCCAGCGAAGCCTCGGCAGAATAGGATTGCGGCTGCTGTTGATTTGAACCTATCGCATGTGTCGGAAGTAGCACATGTTGGATTTCGTACTTACTTTGGCTAACGATTTTGTCTTCATAATTCTTAATGCCCTCAGCCAGAATATTAGAGGCAACTTTGGGAGGAACCATGGTGAAAGAGGTCAGCGTTGGCAGAGAAGCGGCTCACCAGATTGCGGTTGATTGCGTCAAGAAACGAAAGAACACTGAAAGGATAGATGTGGCAGCGGTTGAACAGAAGGCAGAGGACTGGATAATCCGTGGCACCTGCCCAATAGACATGGAAGGACACCCGTGGGCCGAAAGGTTCGAAGTAGTCATTGACACGAGGGGAAAGATCAAGTCCATATACTTTGCCCTGCTGTGACAAGAACGCTTTTAGCTTTCAAGCTTGAGCTTTCCATCCCTGATCATGTAGGTTCTGTCCACGACGCTCACCACCTTTTCGTCATGCGTCGCAACGATCACCGATTTACTGCGACGCTTGCCCACTTCCACGAGCAGGCCGATTATTCCCTCAGCAGTCTTCGAGTCCAGCTCGCCCGTCGGCTCATCCGCAATCACAACTTCAGGATCATTCGCCAGCGCCCTCGCAATGGCCACTCGCTGCATCTCCCCCAAGCTAAGCTGCTTGGGCCTGTGAGACGCCCGCTTTTCAAGCCCGACAGACAAAAGAAGACGCTCAGCCTCCCGTCTCTGAAGTTCCTGCGGCTTGCCCGCCAACGCCATCGGCAACTCCACATTCTCCAAGGCACTGAGCGTCGGAAACAGATTGAAGTTCTGAAAGACAAATCCCATGCGCAAAAGCCGCATCTTCCTGCGCGACACGTTGGACATGGACGCGGCATCCACGCCGTCGACAAGAATCTTTCCTGATGTGGGAGAATCGTTCAGGCCGAGCATGTTCAACAAGGTTGACTTGCCCGACCCCGACGGCCCCACGACCGCGACAAACTCGGGCGCGCCAATCTCAAGGTTGGCATGGTCCACAGCGACCACTTCTGCAGATCCAACGCGGAATTTCCTCGTCACCTCCGAAGCCACAATCTTCATCAGTACTCAGCCCTCAGAACCTCAGCCATCCTAGTCCTCGCAGCGCCGACAGCCGGCACCACTCCGCCGAGGCAGCAGATTCCAACCACAGCCACGAACATTTCAGCCATGTAAAGCGGCGGCACCACTTCGAAAATGCTTGGGATGAACTGGGCAAGCGGTATGCTCGTGTACAGACTGGCCATGGCAAGTGCTGTGAAGCTGCCGAAAGCCACGCCGAGGATGCCGCCGATGACTCCGATCAGCGAAGACTCCAGCAGGACGACGCGGAACACGTAGCTCAAAGGCGCTCCGACAGCGTCCAACGTCGCGAAGTCCCTGCGCCTCTCTGAGACGCTCATGATGGTGACGGTCATCACGAGTATCAAGCTCATGCAGAAGACCACTGTCTCCAGCCCGAGATTCCAAAGTCCGACCTGAGCGATTACGGGCTGAACCATGTCGTTCCGCTCTTCGTCCGTCAAAGCATTGGTGAACGTTATCTCCTGTTTTATGGCGTCTGCCAAGTCCTTCTGCGAATAGCCACTGGCAGGCTTGACCGTGATGATGTTCACGCTTTCCTGCTGGTTGTAGACGTTTTGTGCAAGCTCAAGAGGCATAATGAAACTTCTGGCAAGCATGGCGATCTTCGTCTCAAGCACGCCTGTCACGTTCAACCTGTAGTCGTTGATCACCACCTCAGCCCCGACGGCCATGCCGTACTGGTCAGCCAGAGAACAGCCTACAGCAATCTCCGCGCAAGAGTCGTTTGCGGGAAAACGCCCGCTGGTTCCCCTCAACGTCGCCGAGCCGAGTATCGATGACCAGTGCTCCACGGGAATGCCTATGCTGAAGTTGTCGGGCACAACGCGAATCACTTCTCCAACGCCTATGGGGGTTATGAAAAGAATTGGAACAGCTTCCTCCACCCCTGCTATCGTGTGCAACTGTTTGAGCGTGTAGTCCTGCGGCAGCATGCTGCGACCGATTGGGATCGCCTGAATCACGACGCTGCCGCTGTCAACGACCATGACTCTCCCGTTGAAGAGCACGTTCATCTCTTCGATCACCTTGGCGTAACGCATGGTTGTGGCTCCAACAGCCACTATGAAGGTCGTGGCAAGGGCAACACCCATGATGCAGAGTACAGTTCTGGTTTTTCTGCGGAAAAGGTTCCGGAAACAGAAAGTCAGCAGTCTCGTTGCAAATCCCAGAGGAGAACTTTCGTATGAAAGTTATATAAGCCTTCACGGACGAAGAGACTTTCTACAATCAAAAGAAAGGTGAGAAAGATTGAAAATAAGAAATAAGGCAATAGCCATAATGATCACTTGTCTGCTTGTTCTCTCAGCATTCTCAGTTGTCATTCACAACTTCGTCGCGACCGCACTGAGCGACGCGCAACTCACTGGAGAGTTCGCCGACAGCGGCTCGGACACGGACAGCAACGGCAAATACGACTACTTGGAAGTGGCCGTCGGACTGAACGTGCTCTCCGAGAGCGACTGCAGAATCCAAGCGTCATACCTGACAGACCAGTTCAGTTACTACATCCCCTGCAGCGCCTCAAACGAAGCCCACCTGCCGTCGTCACCCTCAACACAGTGGCTTAATCTGTCCTTCAACGGCCCCGCGATATGCGCCTCAGGACGCGATCCGCAGGGCATATCTTCAATAACGTTGTGGGTTGGACACGATGGCTACTACGAGTACGCCGGCCAAATCAACAACGCCATGCTGTCCCACATCTACAATCACGCAGACTTCGACCGCGCAGCCGCGTTCACAGGCAACATAGCAGATCACGGAGTCGACACGGATTCAAACGGACTTTTTGACGCGCTCGAAGTTGACGTTGAGGTGCAGGTCTTCGAGGAAGGCAACTACGAAGTATACGTCCAAGACCTGCTCGGGGCCTCAAACTACGTGTCCATATACAACTCGTCAGCGGCCGCGTTGGCGGTTGGAAACCACATGTTTAGCATCAGCCTTTATGGACCAACGATCTTTGCATACCTCTACAGCGCGCACGGAAGTGTCAACATGATAGGCTATCTGGGAATGGGCCTACGAGTAGATTCTTTCACTTACGCAATAGACACTGCCT
>Ga0315281_10002001_pt1 | contig 30284 bp, 44 predicted proteins | sample YL17G07_0_MG_FD_204540 | JGI IMG/M metagenome (GOLD analysis project Ga0315281, IMG submission 204540) | Sediment microbial communities from Yellowstone Lake, YNP, Wyoming, USA - YL17G07_0 | ecosystem: Environmental > Aquatic > Freshwater > Lake > Sediment | place: USA: Wyoming | collected...
ACGCAGCCGCGCCAACTCCACCGCTCGCTGGCGGAACTCTGCCGGGTATCGCGTGGCCATCCTGGACTCCTTTCTGGGCGACTTCGTCGCCACAGTCTAGGTGTCCGGGAAAGTGGGGTAGGCTCAGACTCATACGAAGGGCAACGTCGATGCGCACTTCCGCCTGTCCTGGTGGGCTGCTTGCTGTGAGTGACCCGGGCAGCACCGTCGAACCGAAGAGCAACATCACGTCCCATGGAGTCACGAGGGCGCTGAAGGCGTTGACATAGAACTCCGCGACACCTTCCGGCACGCGAATCGTAGGTGGTGCTATAGTCGCCTTCTTGGGCGCGAGTTTTCGCCGTGGTGGCATCGCTCTCTCCTAGCCATATTAAGCATCATCGGCTGACAGAATGCAATTCAGGACTTGACTTCCCAGTTGATCTCAAGCATAATGTCAGTATGAACCGGCTGAGCACACAGGAGCGCGCGCAGATCATCGGGGCCTTAGTCGAAGGCAACTCGTTGCGCGCTACCTGTCGCATGACGGGGGTAGCGAGAAACACGGTTAACAAGCTGCTGGTGGACTTGGGTGCGGCATGCTCTCGCTATCAAGATGAGCACCTGCGGAACCTTTACAGTCGTCGCATCGAATGTGACGAGATTTGGGCGTTCTGCTACTCGAAGGCGACCAACGTTCCCGACGAGCACCGGGGCGAATTCGGTTACGGCGACGTGTGGACGTGGACGGCCATCGATGCCGACTCCAAGCTAATCCCGTGCTGGCTCGTCGGACAGCGCACACAGGCCGATGCCATCTCGTTCATGTCCGACCTGGCCGACCGCATGAGCCAGCGGATTCAGATCACCACAGATGGCCTCAAGGCGTATCGTGATGCCGTCGAAGTCGCCTTCGGTGCCAACGTGGACTTCGCCCAGTTGATCAAGGACTACGGCAAGGACCCTAGCCAGCCAGAGAGCCGCTACAGCCCAGCAAAGTGCCTCAGTTCCGAGACGCGGGTGCTACAGGGCGACCCGGATAAGCGACACATCTCTACGAGCTACGTGGAGCGCGCGAACCTGACGATGCGGATGGGCATGCGCCGGTTCACGCGGCTGACCAATGGCTTCTCCAAGAAGGTCGAGAATCACGCTGCGGCAGTATCGCTCCACTTCATGCACTACAACTTCGGGCGGGTACACAAGACGCTCGGCATGACGCCTGCGATGGCCGCAGGCGTCAGCGATCACGTTTGGAGCCTAGAGGAAATCGCGGGGATTCTCGATTGAAACTGACCCACTACCCGCCGCTCAGATTCCTTGACACCTGAGCGGGGACGTTGCTAGTATGCGTCGCTGTGTCTGGCGCGCCGCCGGACACGCTTGCGCCAGACTCACAGTCAGGTCGGAAGACCCCAAAGTGACAACGGCCGGCACTAGTGGTCACCAGCCCCAGGGCGGGGTGGCTACGCCGGACTGGCTCAGTAATAAGGCTTGCCGGCCTTTCGTGTGCCCTGAACACGGGCATACCGAGCGCGGCGGTCACCAAAGGCGAGTAGTGGAAACGCAGGGGTCGTAGTGCCGACGATCAGTCAACTCGTGCGCAAGGGCCGTAAGAAGTCGGTCAAGAAGACGAAGGCGCCCGCCCTTCGCTTCACCTATAACTCGCTCAAGAACCGCACCGTGCGCGGCAAGGGCTCGCCGCAGAAGCGCGGCGTCTGCACCCAAGTGCGCACGATGACGCCCAAGAAGCCGAACTCGGCGCTGCGCAAGATCGCGCGTGTCCGGCTGACGAACGGCATCGAGGTCACGGCGTACATCCCGGGCGAGGGCCACTCGCTGCAGGAGCACTCGGTGGTCCTGATCCGCGGCGGCCGCGTGAAAGACCTGCCGGGTGTCCGCTATCACATCATCCGCGGTGCGCTCGACGCCCAGGGTGTCGCGAACCGCAAGCGCGGCCGCAGCAAGTACGGCACGCGGAAGACGTAAAGGTGGAGTAGTCCGATGCCTCGACGCGCAAAGATCGTCAAGCGAGAAATCCTGCCCGACGGCCGCTACAGCAGCCGCACGATCACCATGTTCGTGAACAAGCTGATGCAGCGCGGCAAGAAGAGCACCGCCGAGCGCATCGTCTATGGCGCGCTCGATCGCATCGAAACGACGACGCGCAAGAACCCGGTGGACACCTTCGACATGGCGATTCGCAACGCCACGCCGACGATTGAGGTGAAGCCGCGTCGCGTCGGCGGCGCCACCTACCAGGTGCCCGTCGACATCCGCGCGGAGCGGCGCATGGCGCTGGCCATCCGCTGGCTGCTGCGCTCGGCGCGGGCCCGCGGCGGCAAGTCGATGGCCGAACGCCTGGCATCGGAGCTGATGGACGCGGCGTCCGGACAGGGCGCGACGATCAAGAAGAAGGACGACACGCACCGCATGGCCGAGGCCAACCGGGCCTTCGTCCACTATCGGTGGTAACGGAGTAGAACATCCGCCTCGTGCGGAGAGCGCCGCCGGCGACAGCAGTCACCGGCGGCGAATGTTGCCAGCGGCAAGCGCAGATGCGCGCCGCTGGCGGGCAAAGGACACGGCAACCAGGACATGGCACGAACGATCCCGATTGAGCGCATCCGGAACATCGGCATCATCGCTCACATCGATGCAGGCAAGACCACGGTCACGGAGCGGATCCTGTACTACACGGGCCGCACCTACAAGATCGGCGAGGTCCATGAAGGCACGGCCGTCATGGACTGGATGCCGCAGGAGCAGGAGCGCGGTATCACCATCACCGCCGCCGCGACCACGGCCGAATGGAAGAACCACCAGGTCAACATCATCGACACGCCTGGCCACGTCGACTTCACGGTCGAGGTCGAGCGCAGCCTCCGCGTGCTCGACGGCGGCGTCGTCGTCTTTGACGCGGTCGCGGGCGTCGAGCCGCAGTCCGAGACGGTGTGGCGCCAGGCCGACAAGTACCAGGTGCCGCGGATCTGCTTCGTCAACAAGATGGACCGGATGGGCGCGAACTTCTGGCGCACGGTCGACATGATCGTCGATCGCCTGGGCGCGAAGCCCGTACCGATCCAGATCCCCATGGGATCCGAGGCCGATTTCGTCGGCGTCATCGACCTGGTCGAGATGCGGGCGTGGACGTTCACCGGCAACCGCGACGACTCGCCGGAAGAGGCGCCGATCCCGCCAGAGTGGCAGGCGGAAGCCGAGAAGTGGCACGACAAGATGATCGAGGCCATCGGCGAAGTCGATGAGCAGACCATGATCAGCTTCGTCGAAGGCCACAAGCTGACGTCGCACGAGATCATGGCGGCGCTGCGCCGCGTCACCATCGAGACGCCGATCAACCCGGATCACCCCACGACGACGCCGGTGCTCTGTGGCAGCGCGCTCAAGAACAAGGGCGTGCAACTCCTTCTCGACGCCGTGGTGGAGTTCCTGCCCTCGCCCGACGACGTGCCGCCGGTCGTCGTGCACGACGCCAAGACCGGCGACGAAGTCGTGCGCGCGCCGAAGGACGATGAGCCGTTCTCCGCGCTCGCGTTCAAGATCGTCACCGACCCGCACATGGGCCGGCTCGCGTACTTCCGGGTGTACTCCGGCAAGCTCGCCGCGGGCTCCAGCGTCTACAACTCCACCCGCGGCAAGACGGAGCGCGTGAGCCGCATCATGCAGATGCACGCGAACCACCGCGAGGACGTGACCGAGGTCGGCGCCGGCGGCATCGCCGCGATGGGCCTGAAGATCACGACGACCGGCGACACGCTCTGCGACCAGAACAAGCCGGTCGTGCTCGAATCGATCACGTTCCCGGAGCCGGTCATCCACATCGCCGTCGAGCCGAAGACGAAGGACGACCAGGACCGCATGGGCGAGGCGCTGGGCAAGCTCGCGGAGGAAGACCCGAGCTTCCGGATGCGCTACGACCAGGAGACGGGCCAGACCATCATCTCCGGCATGGGCGAGCTGCACCTCGACGTCATCGTCGACCGCATGAAGCGCGAATTCCGCGTCGAGGCGAACGTCGGCCGTCCCGAAGTGGCGTACAAGGAAGCGATCCGGACGACCGCCCGCGCCGAGGGCCGCTTCGTGCGCCAGACCGGCGGCCACGGCCAGTTCGGTGTCGCGCGCGTCGAGATCGAGCCGCTCGAGCGCGGCACGGGCTTCGAGTTCGTCGACAAGGTCGTCGGCGCCGAGGTGCCGAAGCAGTTCATCAAGCCGATCGAAGACGGCGTCAAGAGCGCCATCGACAGCGGCGTGCTCGCGGGCTACCCGGTGATCGACGTGCGCGTGACGCTCATCGGCGGCGACTACCACGACGTGGACTCGTCGGAAATGGCGTTCAAGACGGCGGGATCAATGGCGTTCCAGGCCGCGATGGACAAGGCCAACCCCGTGCTGATGGAGCCGGTGATGAAGCTGGAGATCAGCACGCCTGAGGAGTTCTACGGCTCGGTGCAGGGTGACGTGTCGAAGCGGCGCGGCCAGGTGCTGGAGACGGAGCAGCGTGGCACGCTCAAGGTCCTGCGCGCGCTGGTGCCGCTGGCCGAGACGTTCGGCTATGCTACCGACCTGCGCTCCATGACGCAGGGCCGGGCGAGCTACAGCATGGAGTTCGACAAGTACGACGAAGTACCGCGAAATGTGGCGGAGAAGATCCTGGGGACTCGCGCCAAGAGAGTGGTGCGCGCCGGCGTCTAGGACGTCCCGCGCGAAAGAAGGCAAACAATGGCCAGGCAGAAGATCCGGATCAGGCTGAAGGCGTACGACCACCGCATCCTCGACCAGTCGGCCGAGCAGATCGTGGAGGCGGCAGAGCGCACGGGCGCGGCGGTGGCCGGCCCGATCCCGCTGCCGACGGAGATCAAGAAGTTCTGCGTGATCCGTTCGCCGTTTATCGACAAAGACTCCCAGGAGCAGTTCGAGATGCGCACACACAAGCGCCTCATCGACATCCTGGAGCCGAGTTCAAAAACCGTAGACACCTTGATGCGGCTCCAGCTTCCGTCTGGCGTCGACATCGAGATCAAGCTGTAAGGGACGGGCGATGCCACTCGAAGGACTGCTCGGACGCAAGCTCGGCATGACCCAGATCTTCGACCAGAACGGTCAGATCCACGCCGTCACGGTGGTGGAGGCCGGGCCGGTCGTCGTGACGCAGGTCAAGACCGCGTCGAAGGACGGCTACACCGCGGTGCAGGTGGGCTTCGGCACGCGCAAGAAGAGCAACAAGCCGATGCACGGCCACCTGGGCAAGCTGGGTGACTTCCGCCTGCTGCGCGAGTTCCGCGCGGACGGCGAGAGCGAGTACAGCGTCGGCGACAAGGTCGGCATGGAGCTGTTCAGCGAGGGCGACCTCGTGGACGTGACGGGCGTATCGCGCGGGCGTGGCTTCGCCGGCGGCGTGCGGCGCCACAACTTCCGCGGCGGTCCCAAGACCCACGGCCAGTCGGACCGGCACCGCGCGCCGGGCTCCATCGGCGCCGGCACGACGCCGGGACGCGTGTACAAGGGCCAGCGCATGGCGACCCACATGGGCGCCGCGCAGGTGACGGCGAAGAACCTGAAGGTGATCGCCAAGGACGAAGGCAAGGGGCTGCTGCTCATCGAGGGCGCGGTTCCGGGCGCGACCAACGGCACGGTGCGAGTGCGCCGCGCGAAGAAGCAAGGGAAGAAGTAGGACGCCGCGCGCGGGCCCACGTGGGTTCGCACGCTGCGGGCAGAAGCGATGAAACTGACGGTCCACGATGTTGCCGGGAAGGAAGTCGAGACGATCGAGGTCGACGACGCGGTCTTCGGCATCACGCCGAACGTGCCGGTCGTGCACCAGGCGCTGGTGACCTCGCGCGCCAACAAGCGCGTCGGCACGGCGCACACGAAGACGCGCGGCGAGGTCTCGTACTCGACGAAGAAGATCCGCTCGCAGAAGGGCACTGGCCGCTCGCGCCAGGGCTCGATCGGCGCGCCGCAGCACCGCCACGGCGGCATAGTCTTCGGCCCGCGGTCGCGCAGCTACGCGAAGGACCTGCCGAAGAAGATGCGCCGCTTGGCGATCCGATCGGTGCTGTCGGCCAAGGCCGCCGACGGCTCGCTGCGGGTCGTGCAGAGCCTGCCGTCCGCCACGCCCAGCACGAAGGCGATGAAGGGCGTGATCGCGTCCCTCGGATTCGAGCGCTCGGTGCTGGTCGTGACCGGCGAGACGAACGAAAACGTGAAGGCGAGCGCGCGCAACCTGCCTTCGGTCGGGCTGCTGCCGGCGGCCTACCTGAACGTGCAGGACATGCTGGACCACCAGGGCCTGCTGATGACGGTGGACGCGGTACGCGGCGCCGAGGCGATCTGGGGCGGCGAGCGCGCGGCCAAGAAGCGCAGCTCGAAGGCGGAGGCGTAAGCGATGCCCAAGCAACTGCACCCGTACGGCATCATCATGCGGCCGCTGATCACGGAGAAGGCGCAGCACCTCACCACCGGTGGGAAGTACGTCTTCGAAGTGGACACCCGCGCTAACAAGATGCAGATCAAGGAAGCGGTCGAGGTCGCGTTCGGCGTCTCGGTCCGCACAGTCAACACCTGCGTGATGAAGGGCAAGTTCCGCCGCTACGGCCGCGGCGTCACGAAGGGTCCTGACTGGAAGAAAGCGATCGTGACGCTGGTTCCTGGCGACAAGATCGAACTGTTCGAGGGCGTGTAGCGATGGCAGTCAAGCAATTCAAGCCCACGTCTCCCGGCCGCCGCGGCATGTCCGGCTTCACCTTCGACGAGATCACGAAGTCGAAGCCCGAGAAGTCGCTGCTGATGACGAAGAAGCGGATGTCGGGCCGCAACAACCAGGGCAAGATCACGGTGCGGCACCGCGGTGGCGGCCCGAAGCGCCGGATCCGGATCGTCGACTTCAAGCGCGACAAGATCGGCATCCCCGGTCGCGTCGCCGCGATCGAGTACGACCCCGGGCGCAGCGCCCGCATCGCGCTGATCGCGTACCGCGACGGCGAGAAGCGGTACATCGTGGCGCCGGTCAGCCTCAAGGTCGGCGACATGATCCAGTCCGGCCCTGAGTCGGAAGTGAAGCCCGGGAACACGCTGCCGCTGCAGAACATGCCGAACGGCACCGTGATCCACAACATCGAGCTGCTCCCCGGCCGTGGCGGCCAGATCGTGCGCAGCGCCGGCACGTCGGCGCAGCTGATGGCGAAGGAAGGCGACTACACGCTGCTGCGGCTGCCCTCGGGCGAGATGCGCCGCGTGCTGTCGCGCTGCCAGGCCACCGTCGGCCAGGTGGGCAACGTGGAGAACAGCCTGATCAAGCTGGGCAAGGCGGGTCGCACGCGGCACCGCCGGCGCCGGCCGCAGGTGCGTGGCGTCGTCATGAACCCTGTCGATCACCCGCACGGTGGCGGCGAGGGCAAGGCGCCCATCGGTATGCCGAGTCCGAAGTCGCCGTGGGGTAAGCCCACGCTGGGCAAGCGCACGCGGATGAAGAAGCTATCGGACAAGTTCATCGTGCGGCGGAGGAAGGCGTAAGCCATGTCCCGATCACTGAAGAAGGGCCCGTTCATCGAGCCCAAGCTGATGAAAAAGGTAGAGGCCGTGAAGCGCACCAACGCGCGCACGGTGATCAAGACCTGGTCGCGCGCGTCGACGATCCTGCCCGAGATGGTCGGGCTGACGATCGGCATCCACGACGGCCGGCGGCACGTGCCGATCTTCGTGTCGGAGAACATGGTGGGCCACAAGCTGGGCGAGTTCGCCTTGACGCGGCACTTCCGCGGCCACACCAGCAAGAGCGAGAAGGCGTCGCAGCAGCGCGGCGGCGGCGGGGGCAAGGGATAGGCTATGGAAGTAAGCGCTACGGCGAAACACCTGCCCGTGTCCGCGCGCAAGATGCGTCTTGTGCTGGACCAGCTGCCCGGCAAGCGCGTCGAGGAGGCGATGGTCATGCTCCGCTTCCTGCCGACGCCGCACGCCCGGCTGGTCGAAAAGGTCGTGAAGTCGGCCGCGGCGAACGCGGAGAACAACTACGCGCTGGACGTCGCGGAGCTGCGCATCAAGCGCGCCTACGCGGGCGAATCGCGCACGCTCAAGCGCTACCGGCCGAAGGCACGGGGACGCATGGGGCAGATTCTGCACCGGTCGAGCCACATTACCGTCGTCGTGGAGGAGGGTTAACTTGGGCCACAAAGTACACCCCACGGGTTTCCGCGTCGGCGTCATCTACGACTGGCAGAGCAAGTGGTACGCCGCCAAGAACTACAAGCAGCACCTGCACGAGGACATCGCGATCCGCAAGCGGATCATGGGTGGCAGCGTCGACGCGGGCATCTCGAAGGTCGAGATTGACCGCAACGCCAACCAGATGACCGTGACGATCCACACGGCGAAGCCCGGCATCGTCATCGGCCGCAGCGGCGCCAACGTGGACCTGCTGCGCCAGGAGCTGGAGAAGACGACGGGCCGCCGGGTGCGCGTGAACATCAACGAGATCCGCCAGCCCGAGCTGGACGCGTACCTCGTGGCGCGCAGCATCGCCGAGCAGCTGCAGCGGCGCGTGGCCTTCCGCCGCGCAATCAAGCAGACCGTGGCGCGCACGATGGCGCGCGGCGCCAAGGGCATCAAGGTCGGCGTCGCCGGCCGGCTGGGCGGCGCGGAGATGTCGCGGCGCGAGTCGGAGAAGCAGGGGCGCATTCCCCTGCACACGCTGCGCGCCGACATCGACTTCGGCATCGCGGAAGCGCACACGACCTTCGGGCGCATCGGCGTCAAGGTCTGGATCTACAAGGGAGACATCATGCCGGGGCCGAAGCGCCCGCGCGGCGAGAACGACTTCTCGGGCATGAGCCCCGAGGAGCGTGCGGTCGCGCAGGGGCACGGCGGCGAGACCGCGGCGCCGAGCGCCGCGGCGGTGAGTACCGGGGCGGGCGAGTAACGAGTCATGCTGCAACCAAAGCGCGTCAAGTTTCGTAAGCAGCACCGCGGTCACCGCCGCGGTGTCGCTGGCAGCGGCAACCAGATCAGCTTCGGCGAATTCGGGTTGCAGGCCGTCGGCCACGCCTGGGTCGACAGCCGCCAGATCGAGGCGGCCCGCCGCGCGATCACGCACGAGCTGAAGCGTGGCGGCAAGGTGTGGATCCGCATCTTCCCGGACAAGCCGGTGACGGCGAAGCCGGCGGAGACGCGGATGGGTAGCGGTAAGGGTGCGCCGGACCACTGGGTGGCCGTGGTGAAGCCGGGCCGCATGCTCTTCGAGGTGGCCGGTGTGAAGGAAGACCTCGCGCGCGAAGCGCTGCGGCTCGCCTCGCACAAGCTGCCGCTGGAGACGCGGACGGTGATCAAGGAGCACGAGGGAATCTGATGGCCGGACGCAAGAAGAAGGAACGCGCTGAGGAGCTGCGCGCCATGTCCGACGCGGACCTGGCGAAGGAGCTGAACGAGGCCTATCGCCGCCTGTTCACCATCCGGCTGCAACTCGCGACGCGCCAGCAGACGAATACGACCGAAAAGGCGAAGGTCTCGCGCACGATCGCCCGCATCCGGACGATCCAGCGCGAGCGCGAGCTGGCCGCCGCATATGCGGCGCACACGGCGGGAAGGTAAGACGATGGCGTCGCTGGAGAAACTGCAGACCGGCACGGTCGTCAGCACGAAGATGGACAAGACGGTGGTCGTGCGCATCGACCGCCAGAAGCGTCACCGCCTGTACGGCAAGACGATGAAGGTGACGCAGCGCTACAAGGCGCACGACGAGAACAACGACTGCCACCTGGGCGACGTCGTGAAGATCGCTGAGACGCGGCCGCTGTCGCGTGAGAAGCGCTGGCGCGTCGTCGAGATCGTGACGAAGGGCGACGTCGCCGAGGTCGCGCCGCGCGAGATCGGCGCGCACATCCTGGAAGAGACGCGCGCCGCGCAGGCGGTCGCTGCCGCCGAGGCCGCGGTGGCCCGTGCGGCTGCGGCGCCGGCCGAGGCTGCGGCGAAGGCGGAGGCCGCAGCGAAGGCCGAGGCTGCCGCTGCGGCGAAGGCGGAGGCCGCAGCGAAGGCCGAGGCTGCCGCTGCGGCGAAGGCGGAGGCCGCAGCGAACGTTGAGGCTGAAGCTGCGGCGAAGGCTGAGGCCGCCGCGAAGACTGCCGCTGAAGCTGCGGCTGCGGCGCCGGAAGTGGCGGCTGAGGCCGTGGACGCGCCGGCCGAGGCCGGGGACGCGACGGAGGAGGCGGGCTCGTGATCCAGCAGTACACGCGGCTCAAGGTCGCGGACAACTCGGGCGCGCGCTCGCTGATGTGCATCACGGTGCTCGGCGGCTCCGGCCGCCGCTACGCGCACGTCGGCGACACGATCGTCTGCAGCGTGAAGGCGGCGCAGCCCGGCGGCGGCGTCAAGAAGGGCGATGTCGTGAAGGCGGTCGTCGTGCGCGTGGCGAAGCCGTACGGCCGAGCCGACGGCTCGTACATCCGCTTCGACGAGAACGCGGCCGTCCTGCTCTCGGACAAGCAGAACCCCAAGGGGACGCGCATCTTCGGCCCGGTGGCGCGCGAGCTGCGCGACCGGAACTTCATGAAGATCGTCTCGCTGGCGCCGGAGGTGGTGTAGCGATGCGGAAGATCAAGCGCGACGACACGGTGCTGATCCTCGGCGGCAAGGACCGCGGCAAGACCGGGGTCGTGCGCCAGATCGTCGGCGGCGGAGACCTGGTCAAGGTGAAGGGGCACCGCCCCAAGGTCACCGAGGACAAGGTGTTCGTCACCGGCATCAACATGGTGAAGAAGCACAAGAAGCAGCAGGCAGGCGTGCAGCAAGCGGGCATCATCGAGAAAGAGATGCCGCTGTCGCTGGGCAAGGTGATGCTGATCTGCAAGAGCTGCAGCAAGCCGACGCGCGTCGGCTTCCAGGTGCGGCCCGACGCCAAGCATCGCGTGTGCCGCAACTGCGGACAGGACATCGACTGATGGCGGGACCACTACCACGGCTGAAGGAACGCTACCGGGCGGAGATCGCGCCGGAGCTGATGCGCGAGTTCCAGTACGGCAACGTCATGCAGGTGCCGCGCGTCCAGAAGATCACGGTCAACATCGGCCTCGGCGAGGCGCGCGAGAACGCCCGCGCCGTCGAGTCCGCCACGGCCGAAGTCGCCACGATCACGGGCCAGAAGCCCCTGGTCACGAAGGCGAAGAAGGCCATCGCGAACTTCAAGATTCGCGAGAACATGCCTGTCGGCGTGGCGGTGACGCTGCGCGGCGACCGCATGTACGAGTTCCTGGACCGGCTGCTGAACGCCGCGCTGCCGCGCATCCGTGACTTCCACGGCGTGCCGACGAAGGCGTTCGACGGCCGAGGGAACTTCAGCCTGGGTGTACGGGAGCAGCTGATCTTCCCGGAGATCGACTACGACAAGGTGGACAAGATCCGCGGCATGCAGATCAACATCATTACGACGGCGCGGACAGACGAAGAGGGGAAGCGGCTGCTGGAAATGCTCGGCATGCCGTTCTCGAAGGAGCGGGCGTAAGACATGGCGAAGACATCGCTGATCGTCCGGGCGAATCGGGAGGCGAAGTACTCGACGCGGAAGAAGAACCGTTGCAAGCTGTGCGGCCGGCCGCGCGCCTTCATGCGGTACTTCGCACTGTGCCGGATCTGCTTCCGCCAACATGCGTTGAAGGGGCAGTTGCCCGGCGTCAAGAAATCAAGCTGGTAGTTCCGGGGTTGCCTGGGCAGTCCCTTTCCGTAGCCGTCGCGGGTGCGACGAAGCGCGGGAGAACGAGGAGGCGGAAGCCTTGAACATGACGGACCCTATCGCGGACATGCTGACGCGGATTCGCAACGCCATCACGGCGAAGCACGAATTCGTCAACATCCCGGCATCCAAGATGAAACTCGCCATTGCGGACGTGCTCCGCAACGAGGGCTTCATCCGCGGCTTTGACTTGACCGACGAGGCCAACAAGAAGCTGATGCGCGTGCACCTCAACTACACCGGCAAGAAAGAGCCGGTGCTGACGGGGCTGCAGCGCGTGAGCAAGCCGGGGCTGCGTGTCTATGTGCAGAAGCGCGAGATCCCGCGCGTATACGGCGGCCTGGGGATTGCGATCCTCTCGACGCCGCAAGGGATCATGACCGGTCAGGACGCATGGCGACGCAGCATCGGCGGCGAAGTCATCTGTTACGTGTGGTAGGGCGATGTCAAGAATTGGCAAGTTGCCTATCCCGCTCGCAAAGAACGTCCAGGTGGACATCGATGGCTCGACCGTGAAGGTCAAGGGGCCGAAGGGCGAACTCGTCCGCGACTTCCCCGCCGGCATCAGCTTCGCCATCGACGAAGGCCGCGTGCTCGTCACGCGCCCGAACGACGAGAAGCAGTCGCGCGCGCTGCACGGTCTGTCGCGTACGCTGCTGGCGAACATGGTCATCGGCGTGGCCGATGGCTTCACGAAGACGCTGGAGCTGCAGGGTGTCGGCTACCGCGCCACGCAGTCGGGCGAGAAGGTGACGCTCTCCGTCGGCTTCTCGCACACGGTCGAGGTGCTGCCGCCGCAAGGCATCCAGCTCCAGGTCGAGGGTACGTCCAAGGTGCACGTCCGCGGCATCGACAAGGAACTGGTAGGGCAGGTCGCCGCGAACATCCGCAAGGTGCGCAAGCCGGAGCCGTACAAGGGCAAGGGCATCCGCTACCTGGGTGAGAACGTGCGCAGGAAGGCCGGCAAGGCCGGCAAGGCAGGCAAGTAGATGAAGGGTAACAAGACCGCCCGCGCCGCCCGTGTGCGCCGCCACGTGCGCGTCCGCAAGACCGTATCGGGCACGCCCGTACGGCCGCGCTTGGCCGTGTACCGCAGCCTGACGCACATCTACGCACAGGTGATCGACGACGAGCGCGGCCACACGTTGGCCGCCGCGTCGGACACGCAGTCGGGCGTGAAGGACACGCCGGGCAACAAGAGTGAGCGCGCCAAGGCAGTCGGCACGGCCATCGCGAAGAAGGCGCTGGACGCCGGCGTTACGCAGGTGGTGTTCGACCGCGGCGGCAACCGCTACCACGGGCGCGTCAAAGCGCTCGCCGAGGCCGCGCGTAAGGGCGGCCTGCAGTTCTAGGGGACAAACATGGTGACACCGAGGTCGGCCAAGATCGAACCACGTGAGCTGGAACTCCAGGAGAAGGTTGTCTACATCAACCGCGTCTCCAAGGTGGTGAAGGGCGGACGCCGCTTCAGCTTCAGCGCGGTCGTCGTCGTCGGCGACGGCCAGGGGCACGTGGGCATGGGCATGGGCAAGGCGAACGAGGTGCCCGAGGCGATCCGCAAGGGTTCCGCCGTCGCGCGCAAGAGCCTGATCAAGGTGGCCATGAACAAGACCACCATCGCCCACCCGATCGTCGCCCACTTCGGCGCCGCCAAGGTGATGATGAAGCCCGCCTCACCCGGCACCGGCCTGATCGCCGGCGGCGGCGTCCGCGCCGTCATGGAGTCGGCCGGCGTCAAGGATGTACTGACCAAGTCGCTTGGCTCGTCGAACGCGATCAACGTGGTGAAGGCCACGATCGCGGGGCTGGCGCAGCTGCGCGACCCGAAGACAGAGATTGCGCGCCGGCGTGCGTCCGTGCGCCGCGCGGCTGGGGCGTAGACATGGCGAAGATCAACGTGACGTGGGAACGCAGCGGCATCAACCAGAAGGAAGACCAGAAGCGGACGATCCGCGCCCTGGGCCTCCGCAAGCTGGGGCAGACCGTGGAGCACGACGACAACCGCACCATCCGGGGTATGATCCTCAAGGTGCGGCACCTGGTGACCGTGCGGGAGGATGCGTAGATGCAGCAGCATGAACTGCGCCAGCCCAAGGGCGCGACGCACAAGCGCAAGCGCGTCGGCCGCGGCAACGCCAGCGGCCACGGCACGTACAGCACCAGGGGCATGAAGGGCCAGAAGGCCCGCAGCGGCGGCGGCGTGCGCCCCGGCTTCGAGGGTGGCCAGCTGCCGCTCGTCCGGCGCATGGCCTACAAGCGCGGCTTTCGCAACCCGTTTCGCGTGGACTACGAAGAGGTGAACGTCGGCGAGCTGGCGCGCTTCGCGCCCGGCAGCGAAGTGACGTCCGCGACGCTCCAGGGCGTGCGGCTGGTCCGCACGAACCGCCCGGTGAAGGTGCTGGGCGAGGGCGAACTCGCCGTCGCGTTGACGGTCGAGGCGGTCAGCTTCAGCAAGTCCGCCCGCGCGAAGATCGAAGCGGCGGGCGGCAGCGTACGCTGGTTGAACGGCGAACCCGTCGTCGAGGAGCGCAAGCCCACGCCGAGGATGATCCGCGCCGCGAAGAAGGCGGCGGCCAACAAGCCCGCCGCAAGCAGCAAGCCGGCCGCGGCCGTGGAAGAGGCGAACGATGACGCTGGCAGCTAGCCGGCAGGCGGCCGCGAACAGGCCGCGCCTGTTGCAGGCCGTATTCGACGCGATCCAGCAGCCGGACATCCGGAAGAAGCTGCTGTTCACCGCGGCGATGCTGATCATCTTCCGCCTGGTGGCGCACGTCCCGATCCCGGGCGTCGACCCCAGCCAGCTCGAGAAGGCATTCAACTCCAGCAAGCTGCTGGGCTACTTCAACCTGTTCAGCGGTGGCGCCCTGCGCCGCGTCAGCGTCGCGGCGCTGGGCGTGTACCCGTACATCACCGCCTCCATCATCATGCAGCTGCTGACGCCGATCGTGCCGTCGCTGCAGAACCTCCAGAAGGAGGGCGAGCAGGGCCGCCACCGGCTGGAGCTGTACCAGCACTGGATGGCCGTGCCCCTCTGCTTCGTGCAGGGCTTCGCGCAGCTCGTCATCCTGCACCAGTCGGTGCAGTCGTCGGGCATCCCGACCGGCCCGAACGGCGCGATGTTCGACCCGTCGCTGACCGGCAGCCAGGCGCTGACCACCATGACGGCGCTGTTCTCAATGACCGCCGGCACGATGTTCCTGGTCTGGCTGGGCGAGCTGATCACGGAGAACGGCATCGGCAACGGTATCTCGGTGATCATCTTCGGCGGCATCGTGGCCGGCATGCCGGGCATGCTGAACACCGTCTTCCAGTCGACCATGGGCATCTTCTTGATCCTCATGATTGCGGTGCTGGCCGTCCTCCTCGTCGCGGCGATCGTCTTCATGCAGGAGGCGACGCGCCGCATCCCCGTACAGTACGCGAAGAGCGTGTTCCGGGCGGGGAAGATGTACCGCCAGTCCGGGCAGAGCCATATCCCGTTGCGGGTGAACTCCGCGGGTATGATCCCGCTGATCTTCGCCTTCTCGATCGTGATCCTGCCCGCGACGATGGCCACGTTCGTCCAGAATCAATACAGCAGCGGCTTCATCCACACCGCTGCCGGCTGGGTCAGCAACCTGCTGTCGCCCGGCACCAAGGCTGGCGGCGGCGGCACGAGCCCTGGGTTCTACATCCTGGTCTTCGTGCTGGTCGTGCTGTTCAGCTTCTTCTACACGTTCGTCACCTACACGCAGCAGAACCTGGCGGAGAACCTGCAGAAGCAGGGCGGCTTCGTGCCGGGCATCCGGCCCGGCCGCCCCACGAACGAGTACATCCAGCGCGTGCTGGTGCGCATCACGTGGGCGGGTGCCATCTTCCTGGGTCTCGTCGCGATCACGCCGTACCTGGTGACGAACTGGTTCAACGTGACGTCGCTGACCATCAGCAGCACCGGCATGCTCATCGTCGTCGGCGTCGTGCTGGACACGATGAAGCAGCTTGAGGCGCAACTGCTGATGCGCAACTACGAGGGGTTCATCCGCTAGATGTACGTGATCTTCTTCGGACCACCCGGAGTCGGGAAGGGTACGCAGGCGGTGATCGTGGCGGAGCGCATGGGCTGGGCGCACATCTCGACCGGCGACATGCTGCGCGCGCACGTGAAGGACGGGACGCCGCTGGGCGTCAAGGCCAGGGGGTTCATGGACCAGGGGTTGCTGGTCCCGGACGACTTGGTGATCGATATGTTCATGGCGCGGCTGGCGGAGCTGCGGAAGGACCAGGGCTTCGTGCTCGACGGCTTCCCGCGCACGCTGGTGCAGGCGCAGGCGCTGGACGAAGCGCTGGCCCGGGAGCGCAAGTCGATCGACCTGGCGGTCAACATCACGGCGGACGACGCCGTGCTGGTCGAGCGGATGCTGAACCGGGCGAAGGAGTCCGGGCGCGCCGACGACACGCCGGACGCGATCAGGGTGCGGCTGGACGTGCAGAAGCCGCCGGTGGAGCTGCTGGAGCACTACCGCAAGGCGGGGAAGCTGAAGGATGTGGATGGGCTGCCGGAGATCCCGGCGGTGACGGCGTCGATCATGCGCGCGCTCGGCGTCGAGGGCGCCGGAAGCGCGAAGTAAGAGAGACCGGCGTCGTATGCCCATCATCATCAAGTCGGACGACGAGATCGCGATCATGCGCCACGCGGGCAGCGTGGTGGCGCAGACGCTGCAGAAGCTGGTGCAGGAGCTGCGGCCCGGGCTCGTCGTGAAGGAGCTGGACAAGGTGGTCCGGCGCGAGTTCGAGCGGCACAAGGTGGTGCCGACGTTCCTCGGGTACCACGGCTACCCGGCGACCGTGTGCGTCTCCGTCAACGAGGAGATCGTCCACGGCATCCCGGGCAAGCGGGTGATCGAGGACGGGGACGTGGTCAGCCTGGATCTGGGCTGCACGTACAAGGGGTTTGTCGCGGATTCGGCGCTGACGGTAATCGTGGGCAAGCCGACGCCGCTGACGCAGAAGCTGGTAGACGTAACGCGTGACGCGCTTGCGACGGGCATCACGCAGGCGCGCGCGGGCAACCGCCTCGGGGCGATCTCGCACGCGATCCAGGAATACATCGAGTCGCACGGCTTCGGCGTGGTGCGGGAGTACGTGGGGCACGGGGTAGGGCGGCAGATGCACGAGGAGCCGCAGGTGCCGAATTTCGGCCCGGCGGACCGGGGGCCGGTGCTGAAGAAGGGCATGGTACTGGCGCTGGAGCCGATGGTGACCGTCGGCGACTGGCGGACACGGCAGCTGGAGGACCATTGGACCGTGGTGACGGCCGATGGGAGCCTGGCGGCCCATTTCGAGCACACGATTGCCATAACGGATGGCGATGCGGTGGTGCTCACAGTGCCGTGAGCGCGCTATAGAACCTTTTGTTAGCGCTCAGTGCCTGGAATTTGGTATAACAATTCGCTTGAGTAGCGGAACTCGGGAAGGGAGCGCATGCCAAAAAAGGACGCGATCGAGGTAGAGGGTGTCGTCAAGGAACCTCTGCCGAACGCGATGTTCAAGGTGGAGTTGCCGAACGGCCACCAGGTGCTGGCGCATATCTCCGGGAAGATCCGTCTGAACTTCATCAAAGTGTTACCGGGCGACCGCGTGCTGGTCGAGTTGTCACCGTACGACTTGAAGCGCGGGCGCATCACGTATCGATTCAGGTAAGGGAAAGACATGCGAGTCCGGGCTTCAGTGAAGAAGCGCTGCGAGAAGTGCAAGATCATCAAGCGGCACGGCGTGCTGCGGGTGATCTGCGAGATCCCGAAGCACAAGCAGCGGCAGGGGTAGGGGAACCATGGCACGTATCGCTGGCGTCGACATTCCGCGGGACAAGCGAGTAGACATCTCGCTGCGCTACATCTTCGGCATCGGGCCGACCGCATCCGGGCGCATCGTCGCCCAGACGCAGGTCAACCCCGCGACGAAGGTGCGGGACCTCACGGACGAAGAGGTAAACCGCATCCGCGAAGTGATCGACAAGGAGTACGTCGTCGAAGGCGACCTCCGCCGCGAGGTGCGACAGAACATCCAGCGGCTGATCGAGATCAACTGCTACCGCGGCGTGCGGCACCGGCGCGGACTGCCGGTGCGCGGGCAGCGGACGCGCACCAATGCGCGCACGAAGCGCGGCGCGCGGCGCACGGTCGCCGGCAAGCGCAAGGCGGCGGCGAAGAAGTAAGCACGGCGCCTGGTACCGACAGAGGCGCGCGCGCCACGGGGCGCGTAGAGGAGACGTATGGCCGAGCGAAAGCCAACCACAACCAAGAACAAGGGACGCAAGCGCGAGAAGAAGTCCGTCCCGCGCGGCAAGGCCTACGTGCAGTCCACGTTCAACAACACGCTCATCACGCTCACCGACCCGAACGGCAACGTGCTGTCGTGGGCGAGCGCGGGGCAGTCGGGCTTCAAGGGCTCGCGCAAGAGCACGCCGTACGCCGCCCAGATGGCGGCGGAGGGCGCCGCACGGCGCGCCATGGAGCACGGCCTGCGCCAGGTCGAGGTCTTCGTCAAAGGTCCCGGCAGCGGGCGCGAGGCGGCTGTCCGCGCGCTGCAGGCCAGCGGCCTCATCGTACTGAGTATCAAGGATTCGACGCCCGTGCCGCACAACGGGTGCCGGCCGCCCAAGCGGCGTCGCGTCTAGGCGGCTGGAAGGAACACAGGGAAGCATGGCTCGATATACAGGACCGGTCTGCCGCCTTTGCCGTCGCTACGGCGAAAAGCTGATGCTGAAGGGCGACAAGTGCGTCACCAAGTGCACGCTGGACAAGCGCCCGCAGCCTCCAGGGGCTCCGCAGACGCGCCGGCGCAAGCTGAGTGACCGCGCGCTGCAGCTGCGCGAGAAGCAGAAGGCGCGCTACTCGTACGGCGTGCTCGAAAAGCAGTTCCGCCACTACTACGAGGAGGCGGTGCGCCAGCCCGGCGTCACCGGCGACAACTTGGTGCGGCTGCTGGAGCTGCGCCTCGACAACGTCGTCTACAAGCTCGGCTTCGGCGACTCGCTGAAGGCCGCGCGCCAGGTTGTGCTGCACGGCCACATCATGCTCAACGGCCGCAAGACCGACGTGGCGTCCGCGGCGACGAAGCCCGGCGACGTCATCGGCTGGATGGCCGGCAGCAAGAAGAGCGAGTACTTCAAGGCCGCCAAGGAAAACATGTCGAGCAAGCAGGCGCCCGCGTGGCTGAGCATTGACGCGGAGCAGATGACCGGCCGCGTCGCGACGCTGCCCGCCATCGCGGAGACGCCGTCGAAGTTCGACCCGGCGGTGATCGTCGAGTACTACTCACGGTAGCGGCCATACGGGCAGGCGAGGCGCAGGGACCGTTGTCGGTCGCCGCGCCGGCTGTTCGCCCAGGAGGGATTGCGTTGAACGAACTGGAGCCCGCGCACATCGAGGTCGAGGAAGAGACGGAGACGTACGTCCGCCTCGTCGCGGAGCCGCTGAACGCCGGATTCGGCACCACGCTGGGCAACGCCCTGCGCCGAATCCTGCTCAGCTCGCTGCCCGGAGCGGCGGTCACGTCCGTGCGGATCGAAGAGGTCGAGCACGAATTCTCGACGATCCCGCACATGAAAGAGGACACGACCGAGTTCCTTCTCAACATCAAGGAGCTGCGCCTGCGCGCGCTCGCCGAGCGCCCAGCGAAGCTCTACCTGGAGGCGTCCGGCGTCGGCCCCGTCACCGCCGAGCGCATCCAGACGACCGCTGACTACGAGATCATCAACCCGGACCTGCTGCTGGCGACCCTCGACTCGCCCGAGGCCCGGCTGACGGTCGAGTTCAACGTCGAGCCCGGCCAGGGCTACGCGCCCGCAGGCCAGAGCGACGGGCTGCCGATCGGCGTCATTCCCGTGGACGCGATCTTCTCGCCGGTGCGGCGCGTCAACTTCCACGTCACGCACACGCGCGTCGGGCAGATGACCAACTACGACAAGCTCACGCTCGAAGTCTGGACCGACGGCACCATGTCCGGCGTCGACGCGATCAGCAAGAGCAGCGACATCCTCGTCGATGAGCTGCGGATGTTCACGCTGCTCGGCAAGCCGCTGCCGCCGACCGTGGACCGCGGCCTCGGCGTCGGCACCATGCTGCCGCCCGACAAGTACAACATGCCGATCGAGGAGCTCAACCTCTCGGTCCGCGCCTACAACTGCCTCAAGCGCAGCGGCCTCATGACCGTCGGCGCCGTGCTGGAGAAGAGCGAGGACGAGCTGCTCTCGCTGCGGAACTTCGGCCGCAAGTCGTACGACGAGCTGCGGGACAAGCTCATCGAGCTGGGCCTGCTGACGCCGGGCGACGAGGACGACGAGACCCGCGGCGCGCTGCCGCTGGGCCACGCGCCGGCCGGCGCTCCCGCCGCCGAGGAGGCGGAGGATCTGAGCCCGCTGGGCGCCGCGCTCATCGAGGCGCTGCGCGAAGCTGGCGAGGACCCGTCCGAGCTGATGAAGCGCAAGGAGCGAGAAGACTAGCCATGCGCCATAAGATAAGCGGACGGAAGTTCGACCGGCCGGGAGATGAGCGGGTCGCGCTCTTCAAGAACCTGGTCAAGAACCTCATGGAGCACGAGCGGCTCCGGACGACCGAGGCGAAGGCCAAGGAAGTGCGGCCGATCGCGGAGAAGATGATCACGCTCGGCAAGGACGGCACGCTGCACGCGCGCCGCCAGGCCCTCGCGTACATCAACGACAAGGACGTCGTGAAGAAGCTGTTCGACGACATCGCGCCGCGCTTCGCGACGCGGCCGGGCGGCTACACGCGGATCATCAAGCTCGGCCCGCGCAACGGCGATGGCGCGTCGATGGCGCAGCTTGAGCTGGTGGAACGCGCGTAAGTCATGGACGGCGAGGACGGCGCCCGGAACGCCGGGCGGCGCATCGCCGTACTGCTGGAGTACGACGGGACCGCCTATCGCGGCTCGCAGTACCAGGAGAACGGCCCCAGCATCCAGGATGCGCTGGAGGCCGCGGTGAGCAAGCTCACCGGCGCACGTGTGCGCGCCGCATTCGCGGGGCGCACCGACGCCGGGGTCCACGCGCTGGGCCAGGTGGCGGCGTTCGATACGCAGTCGGACATCGCGCCGGCCGGGTTCGTGGGTGGGCTGAACCACTTCCTGCCGCAGGACATCGCCGTGCGCGATGCCCGGGAGGTGGCGGCGGACTTCGACCCGAGGCGGCACGCGCGCTCGCGCGTGTACCGCTACCGGATCGATAACCGGCCGGTGCGGTCGCCGCTGGAGCGCGAGCGCGCGTGGCACGTGCCGCGGGCGCTGGACGTGGCGGCGATGCAACGGGCGGCGCGGCTGCTCGACGGTTCGCACGACTTCGCGGCGTTCGCGGGGCCGTACGAGGGCCTGACGCAGCGCACGCTGCAACGCTGCGAGGTCACCGCGCTCTGCGGGCGCGTCGTGATCGAGATGGAGGCGCAGGCCTTCTTGCCGCACCAGGTGCGGCGGACGGCCGGACCGCTGGTCGAGGTGGGACTCGGCCGCATGACAGAGGAAGCGCTGGTGGCCCTGCTGGAGCAGGCGCGGCCATCCAGCGCCGGACCGGCGGCGCCCGCTTGCGGGCTCTACCTGGTGCGGATAGCGTACGACGGGCTCCGATGGGCGCCCGATCAAGGGAACGGACAGAGTTGATGGCGACGTACACGCTGAAGCCGAAGGACATCGAAGAGAAGTGGCACGTCATTGACGCGGCGGGCCGGCCCCTGGGACGCCTGGCGTCCGAGGTCGCGTCCACGCTGCGCGGCAAGAACCGTCCGACGTTCACGCCCTCGATGGGCAACGGCGACTTCGTCATCGTCGTGAACGCCGCGCAGGTGAAGATCAGCGGCGACATGGTGGCGAAGAAGTACTACCACCACTCGATGTACCCGGGCGGCCTCAAGTCGATCACCCAGGAGAAGCTGCTGCAGACGAAGCCGGAGCGCGTCATCGAGTTCGCGGTCAAGGGCATGCTGCCGCACAATGCGCACGGTGCGAAACTGCTGCACCACCTCAAGGTCTACGCCGGGCCGGACCACCCGCACCAGTCGCAGGTGAACGCCGGGACAGGCAAGGGCCACGGCGCCCAGGTCGTAGGGAAGGACTGACATGGCAACCACCGAGCGCTATTTCTACGGCACGGGCCGCCGCAAGACCGCGGTCGCCCGCGTCCGCCTCTATCCGGGCACCGGGGAGATCCTGGTGAACGGGAAGGGCTACCTCACCGTGTTCACCCGCGGCTCGCACCAGGCGGCCGTGCTGGCGCCCCTCAAGGCCACGATGGCGGAGGGCCGCTTCAACGTGCAGGCGAAGATCGTCGGCGGCGGCATCACCGGCTGGGCCGGTGCGCTCTCGCACGGCATCGCCCGCGCGCTCGTCATCTCCGACGAGACGCTGCGGCCCGCGCTGCGCCGCCAGAGTCTGCTCACCCGCGACTCCCGCATGAAGGAGCGCAAGAAGGTCGGCCTGAAGCGCGCGCGCAAGGCGCCCCAGTACACCAAGCGCTAACCTGCGCCGCACCCATCGCACACACGGACGGCCCTCGATTTCGAGGGCCGTTCTGCTTGGGCAGCGAAACGGCGCCTGCCGAAGCAGGCGCCGTGTGCGTGTCAGCGTTGCAGCGTTGGTCGCTCGTCAGCTCTTGTCGGCAGCCTTCGTGCGCGTCGTCTTCGGCTTCGCGGCGGGCTTCGCGGCCGCCTTGGCTGCTGGCTTTGCCGCGGCCTTGGTCGCCGGCTTCGCGGCCGCCTTGGCCTTCGCCTTGGGAGCCTGCTTCGTCGACGTCTTGCGGCCCTTCTTCGGCGCCTCGGCCACGAAGCCGCCGGCGACCTTGTTCAGATGCTTCGCCATCCGCGACTTGTGGCGCGACACCGCGTTCGGGTGGACGACGTTGTGCTTCGCCGCGCGGTCCAGGATGCCCGCAGCCTCGGCGATGGCGGCCTGCGCATCTTCGGTCACGCCGGCGACGATCGCCGCGTGCGCCTTCTTGACCGCCGTGCGCGCGCCCGTGCGGACGGGCTTGTTGCGCTCCCGGTGTGCTTCGTTCTGACGCCAGCGCTTCAGCGCGGACTTCGAGTGTGCCACTGTGCGAATCCTCCCGCGCACGCTCCCGCGCGCGCTCAAAATGAGTACCTGCCATCGTATCGGCCGCACCGTGCTGTGTCCAGCCGCTTGCATAGCGCGCGCCATGCGCGTTGTAAGCCGCGAGAGGCCCATAGTATGATGCGGCGACGCGCCAGACCGGCGCGTATGGGTGCCCCGAGACCGAACGCATGATGCGAACGCTGCGAGCCCGGTTCTTCACGGACGAAGACGGTGCTGCCCTTGATGGCGGCGGCGAGCATCCGAGCCTCGCCGCGGCCGCCTCGGTGGTCGCCCTGGGATTCCTCGGCAGCCGCCTGCTCGGCCTCCTCCGCACCGTCGTCATCGCCCACCAGTTCGGCACTTCTCCCGACCTCGACGCCTACTTCGTGGCGTTCCGGCTGCCCGACCTCATCTTCCAGCTCCTGGCCGGCGCCACGCTCGGCAGCGCCTTCATCCCCACGTTCGCGCGCGTCCTCGCCGAGCAGGGCGACCGCGCCGCCTGGCGTCTCGCCGCGGGCGTGCTGAACCTCGTCCTCGCCGCCACCGCCGTGTTCGCCGTGATCGCCCTGCTGCTCGCGCCGCTGATCGTGCCGTGGACCGCGCCGGGCCTCGGCAATGACACCGGCCAGCACGCGCAGCTCACGTCGCTCGCCGTCGACCTCACCCGCATCATGATGATCTCGCCGGTGCTGTTCGCGGTCAGCGGCATGTTCATGGGCATCCTCAACTCGCGGCACCACTTCTTCGCGCCCGCCTTCGCACCCATGTTCTACAACGCCGCCATCATCGTGGGCGCGATGTTCTCGCACGATGTGAAGGTGCTCGCCATGGCGGTCGTCGTCGGTGCGATGCTGCACCTGCTCGTGCAGCTGCCTGCGCTGCGGCTCGTCGGCATGCGCTGGGAGCCCGTGTGGGACTGGCGCGACAAGGCCGTGCGCGAGGTCGCCCGCCTGATGGGCCCGCGCGTCATCGGGCTGGCCGCCTTCCAGCTCAACTTCCTCATCGCCACGTTCTTCGCCTCGACTGTGCGCGACGGCGCCATCTCGGCCGTGAACTACGCATGGCTCGTGGTGATGACCCCGCTCGGGCTCTTCGGCATGGCGATCAGCACCGCCGTCTTCCCGCGCATGGCCGAGCAGGCGGCGCGCGACAACGCCGAGATGCAGGACACGCTCTCTCGGGCGCTCCGCCTGATCCTCTTCCTCACCATCCCGGCCAGCGTCGGCCTGATGATCATGGCGAAGCCGATCACGGCGTTCCTGCTCCGCAGCGGCGCCTTCGACGCCGCCTCCACAGACCTGGTCGTGTCCGCGCTCGTGTTCTACGCCATCGCCCTCTTCGCCCACGCCGGCATCGAGATCGTCAGCCGCGCCTACTACGCCATGAGCGACACGCGGACGCCGGTCGCCTTCGCGGTGATCTCGATGATCATCAACTTGGTACTCTCGCTGATCCTGGTCTGGCCGTTCGGCATCAAGGGGCTCGCGGCGGCGCTCTCCGTCGCCACCATCGTCGAGTTCGCCCTGCTGCTGCGGACGCTCGACCGGCGGCTGCACGGCATCGACGGCGTGTACCTGGTGGCTTCAATCGGGAAGACCATCATGGCCACGGTGCTGATGGGCGAGGTGATCGCCCTGTGGCTGGCGATGCTGGAGCTGGCCGGGCTGCTGGATCTGGGGCGGAAGGTGGATGCCGGCTTCGCGATGCTGGGCGGCATGGCCCTGGGCGCCGTCGTGTTCTTCTACGCCAGCCGCGCCCTCCACAGCGAGGAGGCGGCCGTACTGGTACGGCGGCTTCCCGTGCCCGCGCGCCTGCGCCCGTATCTGGGAGAATAGGCGTTTCCCCCGGCTTGTGAGGCCTTCGGCGTGGCCGATATACTTCCAGCGGTGGTCTCGGGGCTCAGCATGCGGACGGTGCGGCCTGATGGGCCGCACATTTTTGTCCCCCGACGGGAGAGGATCCAATTGAGCTTCGCTGACAAGACCCTGATTTGCCGAGATTGCAAGCAGAACTTCACCTTCACCTCCGGTGAGCAGGAGTTCTACGCCAACAAGGGGCTCCAGAACGAGCCGGTGCGATGCCCGTCGTGCCGCTCCGCCCGGAAGACCACCCGCACCAACGAGCCCGAAGAGGGGTACGTGCGCTACGGCGTCTTCGCCAGCTTCGGCGGCCGCACGCCCCGCCAGATGCACCCCGCCACCTGCGCCGAGTGCGGCATGATGACCGAGGTGCCGTTCCAGCCGCGCGGCGACCGCCCCGTGTACTGCAGCAACTGCTACACGAAGGTCCGCGGCGCGGCCGAGGCCCAGGAGGGCTCCGAGCGCGTCAGCTAGATCCCGCCACACGCGAACATGACGACAGGGCCCCGAATGCGAGGCCCTGTTTCGTTTCCCCTCTAGTCGCGCCGCCGATCAGGCCAGCGCCGTGAGGAGGTCCGCGTCGCGCGCGTCCGGCAACAGGATCGCGCGCTTCTGCGCCACGTCCGCATCGACCGCGCGCAGGCAGCCGGCGCACAGCCGCCCGTCGCCCGCGAGCGCTAGGCGCCCCCCGCAGCCGCGGCATGCGCCGCCGATCATGTACATGCCGTGCAGTACACCGCCCATATGCCCTCCCCCCGGTTCCCGCGCCGCGTATATAACCGCAGATCGGGGGAGGGTATGTCAATGGCCGAAAGCCACTCTCTCAGCTCCCTGACAAGGAACGGGCTCACTCCCCGTTCGATGCGCCGCTCGCCATCGACACCCTGCGCAGCACCAGGAACCCCGCCGCACCCATCGCCGCCGAGCCGGCGAGTATCCCGATCTTCGCCTGGTCTGCCAGCGGCGCCGATGTGAACGCGAGGTCGCTGATGAACAGCGACACCGTGAAGCCGATGCCGCCGACCATGCTCACGCCCGCGATCTGCGGCCAGCTCACGCCGCGCGGCAGCGTCGCCAGCCCGATCCGGACCGCCAGCAGCGATGCGATCGTGATGCCCAGCGGCTTGCCCAGCACCAGCCCTGCCGCCACGCCCAGCGACACCGGCGCGCTCGCCGCGTCGCGCAGCGCGCCGCCACCCAATGACACGCCCGCGTTCGCCAGCGCGAAGATCGGGACGATGGCGTAGCTCGCCCACGGGTGCAGCAGGTGCTCCAGGCGCTCCAGCACCGGCCCGCCGCCGGCCCCGGCCGCCGCATCGCGCGACCCGAGCGTGCCGTCGATCGGCGTCAGCAGCCCCATCGCCACGCCGGCGATCGTCGCGTGGACGCCGGACTCGTGCACCGCCAGCCACGCGACCGCGCCCGCCGCCACGTACGCCCAGAGCGCCCGCACGCGCATCCTCCCCAGCACGAAGACCAGCGCGAAGACGCCGGCCGCGGCCGCCAGCCACCCGAACGAGACGTCGTCCGTGTAGAAGACCGCGATCACGGCGATCGCGCCCAGGTCGTCGACGATCGCCAGCGCCAGCAGGAACACCTTCAGCGAAAGCGGGATGCGGCGGCCCAGCAGCGCCAGCACGCCGACCGCGAACGCGATATCGGTGGCCATCGGGATGCCCCAGCCGTGCGCGCCGTCGCCCCCCGCGTTGAAGGCCACGTAGATCAGCGCCGGCACGATCATGCCGCCCAGCGCCGCGGCGACCGGCAGCGCGGCCCGGCGCGCGTCCGCCAGCTCGCCCCGCAGCACCTCGCGCTTGATCTCCAACCCCACGACGAAGAAGAACACGGCCATCAGCCCGTCGTTGACCCACTTCACCAGCGGCAGGTCCAGCGAGACAACCCTCAGCTCCACCGCGACGTGCGCCCCCCAGAAGTCGCGGTAGCTGTCGCCGAGCGGCGCGTTCGCCCAGATCAGCGCGGCGGCGGCCGCCGCCAGTAGCAGCACGCCGCCCGCCGTCTCGGTGCTGAGGAACTCCTGCAGGGGGCGGACAAGCCGGGGCAGGGCTGTGCGCGAAGAAGGGCCGCCGGTGGGGCGATCCATGTCCGTGCTCCTTCCCGTGCGCCGGTGCGCCTAGAAGTGAAATTTCTCCGAGAGGTTGTAGCTCTTGCCGCCGTAGATGGCCGTCAGCGTGCCGTCGTCCTCGTGGCGGAAGTCGAAGCAGCGCGCCGCGTCGCGCGTGCCCAGCAGCGACGACGCGATGGCGATCGAGAGGTTCGAGTCCAGGAACACCTCGGCCGCCTCGACCTTCGGGTCGAATTTCTTCCAGCTGATGCCCTCGGAGATCGTCGAGCCGGACAGGCCGCCCGTCTCGGCCGGTTCGACGCTGAAGCGCACGGCCTCGGCGTGGCCCTTGCCCTTCGTCGAGAACATGTACGTGCCAATCTGCGACTGCTGGATGTGGTTGCGCGGCGCGCCGCCCCCGAAGATCACGTTGGCGCTGCGCAGCCCCAGCTCCTCCGTGAGCAGCACGATCGCCGTCATCTCGCAGACGTCCTGCACCACGTCGAAGACGACACGCTTGCCTTCCTCCGCGCGGAAGTAGCCCAGGTCCATGCCCAGCACCGAGTCGCCGATCGCCGGGCAATAGACCGGCGTGCGGTTGTCGTGCGCGGCGATGAGGATGCCGTGCTGCGACCCGACGCTCTTGAAGTAGCCGCCCATGCGGAAGATGTACTCGCGCGTCGTCATCGCCCGCTCGGGCAGCGTCTGCGCGAACTCGAAGATGTACGGCTCGACGCGGCGGTAGTCGTTCTCATCGCCGTACGTATCCCAGAAGCGGTTCACGTCCACCGCCGCAAGCGCCGTGTCGTCGCTCGCGACCTGGCCCTGGTAGTGGATGCTCCCGATGATCTCCAGCATGTCGTGCGTCAGCTGCGCGCCCGTGATGTCCAGCACGTCGATGCGCCGCATCTCGATCAGCGACGCGATCGCCGGCCCGAAGCCCATCGGCACCGGCGCCCCCGCGATCGCGCAGAAGATCATCCGGTCCCGCTCGAGCATCTTGTTCCAAAGGTCGATCGCCGTGCTCAGGCGGCGCGGCTGGCCGCCCGTGCGCCCCAGCGCCGCGATGAAGCTGCGCAGGGACGCGTCGGCGTCCGGCTGGAAGCGCGTGATCGGGGTATGGAGGAACTTCGAACTGTCCATATGGGCATCAGGGTATCGGGCACGGGCGCCCGTGACCATCCCCTGGCGCGGGGCGGTCAGGGGCCTCGCGTGGCCGTCGCCGCGGGTTATACGGCGTACTGCTCGATGATCTTCTGCGCCGCCGTGAGCGACAGGATGTCGTTCGAGCCGTCCTCGATCATCGCCGCGCGGGCGTCGCGGAACAGCTTCTCGACCAGCATCTCCTTCGTCAGTCCGTAGCCGCCGTGAAGCTGGATCGCGTCGCTGGCCACCTCGAACGCCGACTGTGTGCAGAACACCTTCGACGAGATCGAGTACTGCGTGCCGGGCGGGAATGTGCCTTCGTTGTAGAGGATCGTGGCGCGCGAGAGCTGCCGCGACGCCTCGACCTTCACGAACATGTCGAACAGCTTCTTCTGCACGAGCTGGTGCTGCGAGATCGGCACGCCGCCCTGCACCCGCTCCTTCGTGTACCGCAGCGACTCCTCGAGCGCCGCGCGCGCAAGGCCGGTGAACGTCGACCCCATGAACGCGTTCGCGCCCGCCAGCACGGAGTCGATGGCGAAGGTGTACGCCTCCGCGCCGACGAACATGTACGACTTGGGGATACGCACGTTGTCGAAGAAGATCTCGCCCTGGTTGAGCGCGCGCTGCCCCAGCTTGTTCAGCGGCGGACCCTTCGTCACGCCCGGCAGCTCCAGCGGCACCAGCGCCACGCCGCCGCCCGCCATACCCTTCTTCCGGTCGACGCCCAGGAACGCCAGCGCGTGCGTCGCGATCGTGCCGTTGGATACCCACGCCGACTTCTGGCCGTTCAGCACGTACTCATCGCCGTCCAACGTCGCCGTCAGTCCGTAGTGGATCTCCGGCTTCTCCCACATGCTGGTGCCCGGCATCAGCGTGTCGCTGCCGTGCCCCGGCTCCGTGATCGCCCAGCATCCGATGTAGCGGCCCTTGCGGTCCTCCACGAACGGCATCACCACTTCTTCGATCAGCTTGGGGTCGCGCTGCCCCGCGGCGAAGGCGAACGGGAACGACGTCACGCCCATCGCGATCGCGAAGTCGGAACTGCCCCAGCCGAACTCCTCGTTCACGATGTGCGTGCTCAGCGGATCGAGGTGCGAACCGCCCAGCACTTCCGGGAAGCCCCGCAGGTGCCACTCCTGCTCGTACGCGATCTTGAACACGTCCCAGAGCTGCGAGCCCTTGGCGATCACTTCCTCGGGCGACAGCCGGTCCAGCGCGATGCTGGCGGGCCGCAGCACCTGCTCCGCGAACTCGTGGGAGCGCCCCTTGATCAGCTTCTGCTCGTCGGTGAGCTCCTTGTTCAGGTCCAGGTACATCGATCCCCTCCTGCGCCATGAACGCCGGAACCCCGGCGCGCCCGTATCGAGCCTAAGGATCGGGGCTGCGCCGATTAGGCGAAAGGGCCGGACGGCCCGCGGCGCAGGTTCGATCCGGGCCGATTCGCCGCCGATTGCGGTGCCTGCCTACGCGAGAACGGGGCTTCGCCGGCCGATGATTAGATCAGCCGTGATGCACCAGTCACGGCCAGGGAGGCGCCTGTGCCGTACATCCCGATCTTTCCGCAGCCCCTCGAAGCCAGGGTCATGGAGACCCTCAACACCGTCCTGCTCCTGCGCCACAACGACCCCCGTCCCATCGAGCCCGGCGAGGCGCAGCCGCTGATCGCGCGCCTGACGCGGCTCGTCGACTGCGTCTTCCCGATGAACGGCACGCACAGCGACTTCACCGGCCCCGACTCGCAGCAGGGCAGCGACTACGTCCACCCGATCAAGGTCGCCGAGCTGGCGATCGTCATCGGCCGCGAGATCGGCATGCCGCGGTCGCAGCTCCTTGCCCTTGCGACGGCGTGCGCGCTGATGAACTGCGGCTCCGTCGGGCTCAAGCGTTCCGTCATGGACGAGCCTACCGTGCTGAGGGAGGGCGCCTGGGAGCAGCACCTGCACGAGCACCCCGACGCCACCGTCGCGATGGTCGCCCGAGCCGGCTTCTCCGGTGAGGTGATCGAAGCGATGCGCGAGCACCACGAGCGCTGGGATGGCTCCGGCTTCCCCCGCGGCCTGCGATCCACCGCCATCAGCCCGATGGCGCGCGTCATCGGCGTCGCCGACGCGTACATCTCGCTCCGCTCCTTCCGGGCGGCCCACGTCATCACGTCCGCCGTGGACGCGCTCGATGCGATCAAGGAGAGCCGGGGCGTGCTGCTCGATCCGCAGATCGTCGACGTGTGCGAGGCGGTGGTGACGAAGTACCCGGACCTGCCGCACGTCTCAGGGCGCTTCGGCGAGCGGCTGGCCGCCATGGGCATCGAGCCCGACGATCCGCTGCCGCAGTCCGCCCGTCGCCCGCCGCCTGAGTTCCCCGGCGAGGAAAAGCTCGCGGCGCCGCCGGCGGATGACGCCGGTCGCGCGCCGCGTCGCGCCGC
>Ga0315281_10002002_pt1 | contig 30279 bp, 30 predicted proteins | sample YL17G07_0_MG_FD_204540 | JGI IMG/M metagenome (GOLD analysis project Ga0315281, IMG submission 204540) | Sediment microbial communities from Yellowstone Lake, YNP, Wyoming, USA - YL17G07_0 | ecosystem: Environmental > Aquatic > Freshwater > Lake > Sediment | place: USA: Wyoming | collected...
TTATTCGTCACCATAACAGCCCTGAGGCTGCGCGCGTGGGCCGCAATCAACAGATCGTTGGCGCCTATCATTTCACCGCGAAGTTTGAGGTTTGCCCGAATGTCCGCATAGTGTTCCGCAGCCTCTGCCGACCATTCGACGACTTCCAGGTGCCGGATGAATGCATCGAACGCGGCACGCGCCTGTTTCGGCCGGGCCGACAGCTTTGCGCCGTACAGCAGTTCGGCCACGGTCACAACGGATACGGCCTGATCCGGGATCGGCACCGAGCAAATCCGTTCCAGCAGGGCCGGATGGGACCGCTTCATGATGTATGAGCAGATATCGGTATCCAGAATATACCGCGCCATCAGAAATCAGGCTCCTGAACCGGCAAATCCTCAACCCCGGCCATGAAATCGGCGGGAGCCACCGGGCCGCCTGCCAGGTAGGCATTCCAGTTGGGCGGACGCGGCGACAACACCACGTCGCTGCCCTGCTTGCGAATGAACACCTCATCCACGTCGAACTGAAAGTCCTTAGGCAACCGGACAGCCTGGCTGCGGTTGTTGAGAAAAATTCTGGCGGTACGATCCATTATGTGCTCCTGTCCAGCGGGAGATGTGGAGGTGTCAGTATAAGCTGACTATTGTATATGTCAAGGTATATACAAAAGGCGGCGTGTGGGGAGAAGTGCGGGTTCAAACTCGACGTGCAACATTGAACAACGGCGCGGATTCGCGTCGCGCAGACCAGGCGCGGCGGCGCATGGCGGACATGGGGTGAGCTCACACCCCCAGGTATTTCAGCCGCAGCTCCGGCTGCGCGCGCAGCTCGGCAGTGCTGCCCTCGTATGCCGTGACACCTTTGACCAGGATCAGGGCGCGATCGGCGACGGCGGACACAGCGGCGAAGTTCTTGTCCACGATTACCGCCGCGATACCGGCCTGCTTGATCTGGCCGATGATGGCCCAGATTTCGCGGGAGATCTTCGGCGCCAGGCCTTCGGTCGCCTCGTCCAGGATCAGCAGATCGGGATTGGTCATGAGCGCGCGCCCGATGGTCAGCATCTGCTGCTCGCCGCCGGAGAGTTGCGCGCCGCCGAGATTGAGTCGCTCGGCCAGGCGCGGAAAGGTCTGCATCACGCGCTCGAAGCTCCAGTCGCGGCGACCGTCCGCGCCGGCCCGCGCCGCCATGACGAGGTTCTCTCGCACCGACAGCGTGGGAAAGATGCCGCGCCCTTCCGGCACATAGGCTATGCCCTTGCGCGCGATGGCATACGGAGCGGCCCCCGTCATCACGGCGCCGGCGATGCGCACTTCGCCCGCACGCGGCCGCACCAGCCCGAGCACGCTCCGCAGCAGCGTGGTCTTGCCCATGCCGTTCCGGCCCATCAGGCCCAGGGTTTCGCCGCGGCGCACGGTGAAATCCACGCCGTGCAGGATGTGGCTCACCCCGTAGTAGGTATGGATGCCGCGGGCATCGAGCAGCGCGGCGTCGCTCATGCCGCCGCCTCCGAACCTTTCTCGCGGATCACAAGTCGTCTCTGTCGGCGTCCGGCGGCAATCGCGGCCGGTCGCATCCCCATGAGGGGCCCCTGCTCCCTACTCATGCCGCCGCCTCCTCTGTGCCGAGGTAGGCTTCCTGCACCGCCGCGCTGGCGCGGATCGCATCCGGCGAACCGGATTCCAGCACGCAGCCGTTGACCATCACCGTCAGCCGGTCGGCAAGCGCGAACACCGCATCCATGTCGTGCTCCACCAACAGCATGGCGTGCGCGCGTTTGAGTCTTTGCAGCAGTTCCACCATGCGCGCCGATTCCTCGCTGCCCATGCCGGCGAGGGGCTCGTCGAGCAGCAGGATGCGCGGACGGGTTGCAAGCGTCATTGCGATCTCGAGCTGGCGCTGCTCGCCGTGCGACAGCGTTGCGGCCGGCACCTCGGCGCGGTGATCGAGCCCGACCTCGGCCAGCGCGCGCAGCGCCTCGCGCGACACCTCTTCGTAGCGCGGCGCCGGCCGGGTGAAACGCATCGAACTTGGCAGACGCGATTGGGCCGCGAGCCTGCAGTTCTCGAACGCCGTGAACGGCAAAAAAATATTGGTCTTCTGGTAGCTGCGCCCCACGCCGCGCTGCGAGATGCGCTCGGCCGACAGCCCTGCGATGTCCTCCCCGTCCAGATAGATGCCGCCTGAGGTGGGAGCAAGATCGCCGGAGAGCAGGTTCGCGAGCGTGGTCTTGCCGGCGCCGTTGGGTCCGATCAGCGCATGGATCTGGTCGGTGAAGAAATCGAGAGAAACATCGTTTACCGCGGCGAGCCCGCCGAAATGCTTGGTGAGGCGCTCGGTGCGCAGCACGGCTTCAGTCATCGCCCGCCTCCGCCGATTTTGGCCGCAAACGGGAGGCGAGCCGTCCGAGGCCGAGCAGGCCGTGCGGCAGCAGCAGCACGGCGAACACGATGAATCCGCCCATGAACAACTGCCAGTGCTTGCCGATGTTCACCCCACCCACGGCGGGCAACCCCTGGAAACCGAGCTCGAGCAGCATCATGGCGAAGGCGCCGAGGATCGCGCCATTCAAAGTTCCCATGCCGCCGAGAATCACCATCATCAGCACTCCGCCCGATTGATGCCAGCCGAGCGTGTCCGGGCTGACGAAACCGAACTGCGCCGCGGCGAAATAGCCGGCCATGCCCGCGAGCGCGCCCGCAATCACGAAGCAGACGAGCTTGTAGCGGAAAGTGCGATAGCCGAGCGAGCGCATGCGCTGCTCGTTGACGCGGATGCCGACGATCACGCGGCCGAACAACGACGCGAGCAGCATGCGCAACGAGGCATACACCAGCACCAGCAGCACCAGCACCACGAAGTAGAAATGGGTGTAATTCTCCAGGCTGAACGGCTCCCAGCCGGCGATCGCGGCGACCGGCTTGGCGTAGACGTAGATGCCGTCGGCGCCGCCAGCGATCTTGGTATCGTGAAACACGAAAAACACCATTTGCGCAAAAGCGAGCGTGACCATGATGAAATAAATGCCCGAGGTGCGCAGCACCAGTACGCCGATGACCAGCGCCAGCAGCGCGGAGCCCGCCATGGCGAGCGGCAGCGACAGCCACAGGCTGGCCGCTTCGTACTGCGGTGCGGCGAAGGCCAGCGCGTAGCCGGCGAGGCCGAAGAACGCCGCGTGCCCCAAACTTACCAGGCCGGTGTAGCCGACCAGGAGATCGAGGCTCATGGCGAATATCGCCATGAGCATCATTTTGGTGAACAACTGGATGTAATACTTCTCGGCAAAAAGCGGCAGCAGCGCCAGCGCGAGCAGGCAGCCCAGCAGCACAATCGTCGCGACACAAACATTGCGCATCAGCCGCGTTTCCCGAACAAGCCCTCAGGCCGCGCGAGCAGGACCACCGCCATCAGCACGTAGATCATCATGCCGGAGAGCTCCGGCAAAAACCGTACGCCGGCGATCTCGAATGTGAGCACCTTGCCGAAGGAGTCCACCAGGCCGATCAGGATCGCCGCCAGCATCGCGCCCTTCACCGAGCCGATGCCACCGATGACCACCACGACGAAACAGACGATCAACACCTGGTTGCCCATGCCCGGGAATACGGAGGCCACCGGCGCCGCGATCATGCCGGCGAACGCAGCCAGCGCCACGCCCAGCGCGAATACCAGGCGGTAGAGCAGATCGATGTTGATGCCGAGCGATTGCACCATTTCGCGGTTGGCCGCGCCGGCGCGGATCATCATGCCCAGCCGGGTCTTCTGGATCAGCAGATACATTCCGACGGCGAGCGCGAGGCACACCGCCGACATCCACAGGCGGTACACCGGATAGCTGAGCGTGTCGGTGAGCGGGATCGAAGCCTGCAGCAGCGCCGGCACCGCCACCCCGTGCACGTCATCGCCGAACATCACGCTCCTTAGTTCCTCGAATATCAGAATCAGGCCGTAAGTAAGTAGCACCTGGTACAAATGATCGCGGTGGTACAACCGGCTGATCAGGAGCCATTCGAGCAGCAGACCGATCGCCACCGCAAGCACCACCCCGCCGGCCATCGCCAGCCACAGGCTGCCGAAATGCTGCGACAGCGAGAACGCGAGATAAGCGCCCACCATGTAGAAGCTGCCGTGGGCCAGATTGATGATGCCCATGATGCCCAGGATCAGCGTCAGCCCGCTCGCCACCAGGAACAGCAGCAGGCCGTACTGGATGCCGTTCAGCACCTGGATCAGGAAAGTGTTTGCGTCCATGTTGATGGTTGAAGTTTGAGGCGTGAGACGCAGACAGTCAAACTTTATAGGGCGTCTTAGATTCCGTCACATGCGAGTGGCGGCCATTGCGCGCTCCGCGCGCCAACCCTGTTTTTGGTACGGACGAAAAGCGCGTCCGTACCAAAAACACGGTTATTGATAAAAGCAGGGGCGGCTTGGATTTGTTCTTATCCAAGATCGCCGATTGTGCGCGGATGTGCTTTTCATCCGCGCGCAATCGGTGATCCGCGCGGACGGGCCGCCGTCCGCGCACGTTCTGTCTCCACTGCTCGATATATCCTAAAGCAAAGGCCGGCTCACGCCGGCCTTTCGTTCCGCATGATTACGCTGCGGTCTACATCACCCCATTTTGCAGCCGCGCGCCGGATAGTCGAGCGCCTTGATGGCCACGCTCATCACCTTATTCTCCTTGCCCACCACCTTGCGCAGGTACATGTCCTGTACCGGATTATGGTCCTTCGACATTTTCCATTTTCCGCGCGGGCTGTCGATCTCGGCTTTTTCCAGCGCCGCGATCAATTCCTTCTTCTTGCTCACGTCGCCTTTGACCGCCTTCAGGCCGGCAGCCAGCAACAGACCGGCGTCGTAGCCCTGCACCGCGTACACGTCGGGCTGCAGCTTATAGGTCTTGGCGTAATTCAGGCGGAAAGTCTTGTTCTTCGGCGTTTCGATGCCGTCGCCGTAGTGCAGCGTGGTTTCGACACCCTCGGCCGCGTCACCCACCGCGTCGAGTACTCCGTCGGTGAGAAAACCCGAGCCGTACAGCGCGATCTTGCCCTTCAAGCCGGCCGCCTGCCAGTCCTTGAGGAACTTGGCCGCGCCGCCACCGGCAAAGAACACGAACACGGCATCTGGTTTGAGCGAGGCGATCTCGGTCAGCAGCGACTGAAACTCAACGCCCGGGAACGGCAGGTACAGTTCCTTCAGGATCTTTCCTCCACCCTTCGCATAACCGTCCTTGAATCCCTCCACCATTTCCTCGCCCGCAGCGTATTTCCACGTAAGCGTGACCACGCTCTTGACGCCGCGGTCGGCGAGCACCTTGCCCATCGGATAGGTGGTTTGGCTGTTGGCAAAGGAGGTGCGGAAAATATTCGGCGCGCACAGCGCCCCGGTAGCGGCAGCAACGCCGGCGTTTGGATTGATGTGCAGCACCCCGGACTCGCGCGCGATCTTGATGATGCCCATCTCGACGCCGGAGTGGACCGTGCCGATCAGCACATCCACCTTGTCGCGGGTCACGAGCTTGTTGGCATTATCGGTTGCCTTGGCCGGGTCGGATTCGTCGTCGACGGTGAAATATTCGATGTCGCGACCGCCGAGCTTGCCGCCGGACTCCGCCACCGCCAGCTTGAAGCCGTTGGTGATGGCCACGCCGAGTTGAGCGAACGTGCCGGTATAGGGCAGCATCAGGCCGATCCTGATCTTGGCGCCTTGCGCAAATGCGAAATTCGGTACGCTGACGAAGCCCGCTGCGGCGGCGGCGGTCTTGAGGAACTCGCGCCGGTCAAAGGGTTGGTTCATGCTCATAGTAATTCTCCTCGGTTAGATATTGACTACGGATTCTCCGTCTGCGACTTGGCGCGCAGTTTGAAACGCTGAATCTTCCCGGTTGCCGTTTTCGGCAGTTCGCTGGCGAATTCCACCCAGCGCGGGTACTTGTAAGGCGCGAGCTTCGCCTTTACGTGCTGCTGCAATTTCTCTGCCAACGCGGCATCGGCCTCGACCCCCGGCTTGACGACGATATAGGCTTTGGGTTTGATCAACTGGTCTGCGTCAGCCTGGCCGATCACCGCCGCCTCGAGCACGTCCGGATGGGTCAGCAGCGCGCCCTCGACCTCGAAGGGCGAAACATAAATGCCGCCCACCTTGAGCATATCATCGGTGCGGCCCGAATAGGTGTAGTACCCGGTCTCGTCCACGGTGTACTTGTCGCCGCTGCGCGTCCAATCGCCCATGAAGGTGGCGCGGCTCTTGGCGCGGTTGTTCCAGTAGCAGGCAGCGCTGGTCGGGCCGTTGATCTGCAGCTCGCCGATCTCACCCGGCTTCACCGGATTGCCGGCGTCGTCGACCACGCGCAAGGCGTAACCCGGCACGGCCTTGCCGGTCGTACCGTAGCGCACCTCGCCCGGCCGATTCGACAAGAATATATGCAGCATCTCGGTCGAACCGATGCCATCGAGGACCTCGACGCCGAAGTGCCGGGTCCAGCGCTCGCCGATATCGGCCGGCAGGGCCTCGCCCGCCGAGGTGCATACGCGCAGATTGAGAGCCTCGCGCTTCGGCATATCCGGGCTGGCCAGCAGCGCCGCGAACAGGGTGGGCACGCCGTAGAAAATCGTCGGCCGATGCTGCTGCAGGCGCTGGAATACGCTTGCCGGCGTCGGGCGTTCAGCCATCAGTATGGCGGTGGCTCCGACCGACATCGGGAACGTCAGGGAATTGCCCAGGCCATAGGCAAAAAACAGCTTTGCCGCCGAGAACACGAGGTCGTCCTCGCGTATGCCCAGCACCGGCCTGGCGTAAAGTTCGGCGGTCTGGATCAAATGCGAGTGCAGATGCACCGTGCCCTTGGGTAGTCCGGTCGATCCCGACGAATACAGCCAGAAACACACGTCGTCGCAGGTGGTCGGCGCCGGCTCGCAGGTGGTGCCGGCTTGGTTCATCAATTGGGCCAGCGACAGGTGACCGTGCGCGTCCTTGCCCGACACGATCACATGCTTCAGAAACGGCAGCTTGCCCGCGTGCTTCTCCAATAGCGGCGCAAAGACCGGCAGCAGCTGCTCCGACACCAGCAACGCCTTGGCGCGACTGTCGTTGAGCATGAACCGGAAATCGGCCGTGGTCAGCATCGTATTGCCGGCGATGGGCACGATGCCCGCCTTGATTGCGCCCAGGAACGCACTGGGGAAATCTACGGTGTCCAGATGCGCCAGCATGATGCGATCTTCCAGCGCCAGGCCGAGGCCCGTCAGCGCATTGGCGGCACGGTTGACGCGCTCGGCCAGCTGGCCGTAGCTGATACTGCCGGAATCGTCGATGAAGGCGGCCTTGCCCGAGCGGCCGGCGCGAAGGTTGCGCTCGATCAGATCGTGCGCGGCGTTGTAGTCGCGCGGGATATCGATCTTGGGTGGGCTGACGCTATGGTCGGCGGACGATAATTCCGGCATGCTGGTCTCCTCGGATCAATACGCTGACGTCCATTCAATCTTGCCTTCCGGCAGCAGATACAGAATCAGGGCGCGGCCGGCGCTCACCGTGGGGCGGTGCCCCGTGCCCGGAGCATACACCAGCCAGCCCGCGCCACTGCCATCGAACTTTGCCTCCGGCGTGACCGGCATGATCATGTCGATTTCGCCGGTGGGATGGCGATGATGGTTGCCGACCAGGTCGGTGATATCGACCACGTCCACGCTGAATCCATGCGTCGCCTCGCCGGCCTCGAAAATACGGCCGAAGCGCCGCATTGCATCGCCCTGGCCACACATCCAGCCGGCGGCAATGCCGGCGTGGCAGGCATCGCGAATCCGCTGAAAAGGCTCGCCTTCGGGGGGAAACTCAAGGTTGAGGTCGCGCTGGAGCGCCGCGTCGAGCGCGCGGCCTTGCGCAAAGCGCGCGATCGGCGCGATCAACTGCTGAAACTGCATCGGTGTGGTCATGATGCGTCTCCTCGTGCAGACTGGCGCTGCGCTCAGGCCGCGAGCGCCCGGCCTGCTTTCACTTTTTCCATCCAGCCGATCGCCCAATCGGACGCCAGCTCTTCCGGCATGGTGCCGGCGCTGGCGTCATGGCGGAATACCTGGCCCAGGCGGCGCGCGCCCAATTCCGTCAGCAGCTCGTCGAAACGTTTACCGCCGAAGCAGAAGGTTTCGGCATAGGTGCGATCGCCCAAGGCGATCACGCCGTATTCCACGTCGGCGAGATCGGGACTCACGCTTTGCAGCGATGCGTACAGGGCTTTGGCGTTGTCCGGCACATCGCCCTGACCATAGGTGGAGGTGCAGATCAGGTACAGCCCGCCGCCGGCGAACACCGTTGCATCCAGACCGTCCATCGCCTTGATGTCGATGCGCACATCGTCCTCTTCGACCGCAAGTTGCACCGCCTGCGCCACCAACTCGGCCGTGCTGGTCATAGTCCCGACCAGTATCGTCAGATCCACCGCCATATTTTAGTGCAGCACTTTCCAAGCGCCGTTCTCGACGTGCACCATCACCGCGGCGCGGCTGTCGAGGCCGTTATGGTTCGCGGCCGAGTAACTGAAGACGCCATGGGTCGCAGGCAGTTCTTTCACGTTTTCCATGGCATCGCGCAGGGCCATGCGAAACTCAACGGTTCCGGGCTTGGCTTTTTTCAGCGCTTCGGGAACCGCGCGCTGCAGCAGCAGGCCGGCGTCCCAGGCATGGGCGCCGAAGGTGGAGCGGCTGCCGGCGCCGTTCGCGCCCTCATAGGCCTTGATGTACTCGAGCGCGGGCTTCTTGCTCGGGTGGCTGTCGGGCAGTTGCTCCGCTACCAGGATGGGGCCGACCGGCAGGATCGCACCCTCGACGTTCTTGCCGCCCACGCGCAGAAAATCGTTGTTGGCCACACCGTGGGTCTGATAAATCCGGCCTTTGTAGCCGCGCTCGACCAGCGTAATCTGCGGCAGCGCCCCCGGCGTTCCCGAGCCGGCGACCAGCACCGCATCCGGATTGGTTGAGATAATTTTCAGCGCCTGGCCGGTGACGCTGGTGTCGGTACGGCCATAGCGCTCGGATGCAACCACGCGTATGCCTTTGGGTCCGATCACGTTGTTCAGTTCTTTCAGCCAGAGATCGCCGTAGGCGTCGCTGTAGCCGATAAAGCCGACCGTCTTCACGCCGTTTGCGGACATGTGCGCAGCGATGGGGCCGGCCATAACGCTGACAGGCTGCGGCATATGGAACACCCACGCGGCCTTGTCCGCCGCAACCGGAAGCGGCGCCAGAGCTATCATCGGGGTTTTGGTCTCCGCCGCCACTTCCAGCACTGCGATCGAGGTCGGCGTGGTGGTCGATCCGATGATGACATCCGCCTTGTCTTCGCTGGTCAGTTTGCGCGCGTTTTTGGAGGCGGCGGTCGGATCGGTGGCGTCGTCGAGCACCACGTACTTGACCTTTTCTCCGCCCATGGTCGTCGGCATTAGCGCGATGGTGTTCTTTTCCGGTATGCCCAGCGACGCGGCCGGCCCGGTAGCGGACAAGGTCACGCCGATGGTGATATCGGCGACCGCGGATGTGGCTGCGCCGGCCAGGAACAGCGCCAGCAGGTTACGCGACAATTTGCTCATGGAAATTGCTCCTCCTTTGGTTGATGCTTGATTTTACTCTCGGCCGCTTGCTATTTCTGGAATCTGCATTATAATGCCGTCGAATCGTTTTGCAAGCACTATAATGCATATTACGACGTAAATTCGATGGGCATCAGCGAAACTCCACAGAAAACCAAATCGACCGCGGCGGCGGACCAGGCGTTCCTGCGCGGCCTGGGCGAGCGCGTGCGCGACGCGCGCGCGCGCCGTGGCATGACGCGCAAAATTCTGGCGCACGACTCGGGTGTGTCCGAACGCTACCTCGCCCAACTCGAAACCGGGCAAGGCAACGTATCCGTGCTGCTGCTGCAGAGAATCGCCGCCGCGCTCAATCTGCCGCCGACCGAATTCTTGCAGCAGGAATCCGAACAACCGGTGGAACTCGCGCTAATCGGGCAGTTCCTGCAGCGCCTGCCGCAGCAGAAACTCTCCGTGGTGCGCTCGCAGTTGATGCGCGATTACGGCACGGCACATACCGACCGCATGCGGCGCATCGCCCTCATCGGACTGCGCGGCGCCGGCAAATCCACGCTGGGCAGCCGGCTGGCGAAGGAGTTGCAGGTGCCTTTCATCGAACTCGACCGCGAAATCGAGCGCGAGGCGGGAACCAGCCTGTCGGAAATCTTCCTGCTCTACGGCCAGGCCGGCTACCGCCGCTACGAGCGCCGCTGCCTGGAGCAAGTGGTGGAAAAAAACGAGCGTGCAGTCATCGCCACCGGCGGCTCCATCGTGTCCGAGCCCGGCACCTACGACCTGCTGCTCTCGACCTGCCGCACCGCATGGCTCAAGGCGCAGCCCGAAGAGCACATGGCGCGCGTCGTCGCCCAGGGCGACACCCGTCCGATGACGGGAAACCGCGAAGCCATGGAAGACCTGCATCGCATCCTGCGTGGCCGTAATGCGCTCTACGGCCGCGCCGACGTGACCATCGATACCGCGCACAGGAGCATCGAACAAAGTCTGCAGCAGCTACGAAAAGCTGTCGCTGCTTGAATCAGGACCAGGAGAAACCATGCAAGCATCGACGACCAATACACCGGCATCCGGCCGCATCAGCTTCGACACCCACCCAGCGCGCTACGCCCACTGGAGCATGAGCGTCGACGGTGCGATCGCCACCCTCGCCATGAACGTGAACGAGGACAAGGGTCTCAAGCCCGGCTACAAACTGAAGCTCAACTCCTACGACCTCGGTGTGGACATCGAGCTCTACGATGCCCTGAACCGCATCCGCTTCGAGCACCCCGAAGTGCGCTGCGTGGTCCTCACTTCGGCGCGCGAGCGCATGTTCTGCTCCGGCGCCAACATCTACATGCTCGGCCAGTCCAGTCACGGCTGGAAGGTAAATTTCTGCAAATTCACCAACGAGACGCGCAACGGCATGGAAGACTCCAGCCGCAACGACGGCCTCAAGTTCCTTGCCGCGGTGAACGGCACCTGCGCCGGCGGCGGCTACGAGATCGCGCTCGCCTGCGACGAGATCCTGATGATAGACGACCGTTCCTCCACCGTAAGCCTGCCCGAGGTGCCGCTGCTGGGCGTGCTGCCCGGAACCGGCGGCCTCACCCGCATCACCGACAAGAGAAAAGTGCGGCGCGACCTGGCCGATTTTTTCTGCACCACCACCGAGGGCGTGCGCGCCGACCGCGCCAAGAGCTGGGGCCTGGTCGACCACAGCGCGAAACCGCAGGCGTTCGGCCAGGCGGTGCGCGAACATGCCGAGCGCCTGGCGGCGGCAAGCGAGCGGCCGCGGCAAGCCAGAGGCATTGCCCTCACCCCGCTCGAGTGCGCGATCGACGCGGGCGGCTACCATTACCAATATGTGGATGCCGTCATCGACCGTGCCGCGCGCAGCGCCACACTCACCGTTTCCGGTCCGAGCGAGGCGCAGCCTGATGCGATCGAGGCCATCTTCGCCGCCGGCGTCAACTGGTGGCCGCTGCAGATGGCGCGCGAACTGGATGACGCCATTCTCAATCTGCGCACCAATGAGCTTGAAATCGGCACCTGGCAACTGAAGACACGCGGCGATATCGATAGCGTGCTCGCCGTGGACGCCGTCCTGGCCAGGCACCGCGCGCACTGGTTCGTGCGCGAAACGCTGGGCCTGCTGCGGCGCACGCTGGCACGGCTGGACGTGTCCTCGCGCACTCTGTTCGCCATTATCGATAGCGGCTCCTGCTTTGCCGGAACGCTCGCAGAACTGGCGCTCGCCGCCGACCGCGGCTACATGCTGCAGTTGCCAGACGACCCGGAGAAGGCGCCGCGCATGGTCCTGTCCGAGCTCAACTTCGGCAGCTATCCCATGGTGAACCAGCTCACCCGCCTGGCCACGCGCTTCTGCGGGCGCGAGGAGCCGGTAGCGGAAGCGCGCCAGGTCATCGGCGAAAGACTCGACGCCCACGACGCGTCCGAACTCGGTCTCGTAACCTTCACCCCAGACGATCTGGACTGGGACGAGGAAGTGCGCATTGCGCTGGAGGAGCGCGCCAGCCTTTCGCCCGATGCGCTCACCGGCATGGAGGCGAGCTTGAGATTCACCGGCGCCGAAACCATGGAGACGCGCATTTTCGCGCGGCTGTCGGCCTGGCAGAACTGGATATTCAACCGCCCCAACGCGGTCGGCGAGCAAGGCGCGCTGAAGGTGTTCGGCACCGGCTCGAAAGCGAAATTCAACTGGGAAAGAATTTAGGAGAGTGAGCATGTCCATCGATTACAGCCAGAAAATCCCCAATAACGTCAATCTTTCCAACGACCGCACGCTGCAACGCGCGCTGGAACATTGGCAGCCGCACTTTCTCGACTGGTGGCGCGAGATGGGGCCGCATGATTTCGCTTCCGCCGACGTCTATCTGCGCACCGCCACGGGCGTGGATGCGCAAGGCTGGGCCAGCTACGGCGCGGTGAAAATGCCCGACTATCGCTGGGGCATTTTTCTCGCCGACGCCATCCCCGATCGGCGTATTGGCTTTGGCGACAGCTACGGTGAGCCGGTATGGCAGCAGGTGCCGGGCGAGTTCCGCTCCCAGTTCCGCCGCCTGATCGTGACCCAGGGCGACACCGAACCCGCCTCGGTCGAACAACAGCACCTGCTCGGCCACACCTGCCCGTCGCTCTACGACCTGCGCAATCTGTTCCAGGTGAACGTCGAGGAAGGCCGGCACCTATGGGCCATGGTATATCTGCTGCACGCTCATTTCGGCCGCGACGGGCGCGAGGAAGCGGAAGAACTGCTCGCGCGCCACTCCGGCGATGCGGACAAGCCGCGCATCCTCGGCACATTCAACGAGCCGATCTCGGACTGGTTGTCGTTTTACTGCTTCACTTACTTTACCGACCGCGACGGCAAGTTCCAGTTGAAGAGTCTGGCGGAATCGAGCTTCGATCCGCTCGCGCGCACCTGCCGCTTCATGCTCACGGAAGAAGCGCACCACATGTTCGTCGGCGAAACCGGCATCGGCCGCGTGGTCAGGCGCACCCTCCAGGTGATGAAGGAACTCGGCACGGACGACCAGCAGGCACTGCGCGGACAAGGGGTGGTCGATCTGCCGCTGCTGCAGCGCTATCTCAATTTCTGGTTCAGTTCGTCCCTGGATCTGTTCGGCTCGGAGGTGTCGTCGAATGCCGCGAGTTCGTTCGCCAACGGTATCAAGGGCCGGCCGGATGAAACCACGCAGTACCAGGACCATATCTGCACCGATGCCACCTATGAACTGGAGACCCCCGACGGCAAGGGCGGGCTGCAAAAAGAAAGCGTAAGCCTCAGGAATGCGATGAACGAGGTGCTGCGTGTAGCCTATGTGCGCGACTGCGAAATCGGGTTGAAGCGCTGGAATATGCAGATACAGAAGGCCGGGCACGAGTTCCGCCTCAAATTGCCCTCGACGCGTTTCCGCCGCAGCATCGGCGCCTGGGCCAACGTGCCCACCGACCCCGAAGGCCGCATCGTTGCACGCGAAGAATACGAGCGCAGACTGCCCGAGTGGCTGCCAACGCCCGCCGACAGGACTTACGTCACCAGCCTGATGCAGCGCGTGACCGAGCCGGGCAAAATGGCCGGCTGGGTCGCCCCGCCGGACCGCGGCATCAATAACCTCGGACTGGATTACGAGTACGTGCGGCTGAGTTAAATTACCCCCAGCAAGACCCCGGGACTTATCTCATTGAGCTGCGCTTTTTGCGGTCCGGCGGTCTCATGGGTTCAAGACGCTGCCTGAAGCCGGGCAATCAGGCCATCGAGGTTGACGAACTGCACCTCCACACCTGCCACCGAACGGCGATACGCACGCTGTACATCGCGGCAGACCACGAAGTTATCGCCTTGTGCATGAATCTGCCGGAACGCCACGAGATTGCGCGCATCCAAGCCTTCGGCTGACCACTTGCACTCGATCGCGATCGGAGGCTTGCCGCGCTTCTGGATCACGAAGTCGATCTCGTGTTGGCGCTTGTCGCGCCAGTAGCGGATGTCCCGGGTTTGCAGGCGGGCGTGAAGCTCATTCAGCACAAAGTGCTCCCACAGTACGCCGAGGTCGTCGTCGCGGATCGTGCTCCAGCCCCGGTAATGGCATACGAATCCGCTGTCGAACGCGTACACCTTGGGGGCGGCGACAATTTCCGTGCTTTTGCGCGAACTGAACGGCTTCAGCACGTGCATGACGAACGTGGCTTCGAGCACGGCAAGGTAATTCGAAATTGTCGTACGACTCACCTCGCAGTCGCGCGCGAAGCGCGTCGCCTCAAACATGCCACCGCTCTGGACGAACAATAGCTCGGCGAAGCGCTGGAAGGAATGGCGCCGCTCCAGGCGGAACAGTTCCTGGATGTCCTTGGCCCAGTAGGCGTCCACCCATTCCTGGAAATCATGCTCGGGAAACGGTGTGGCCAAGAAAAACGGGGGCAATCCACCCTGCAGAAAGCGGTGTTTCAGATCCCGCGCGTCGAAATCAATCAAGTCCGCAGTCATCATGGGCGTCAGCCAGACTTCGACCTTGCGTCCGGCCAGTGTGTCCCGAAATTTGCTCGAAGCCCCAAGCGTGGATGAACCGGTGGCGAGCACGCGCGTCTGTGGATAATGATCCGCGGCGATCTTGAGCAGTTGCGCAGGGTCGCTCAGGCGGTGGATCTCATCGAGCACGATGATCCTGCCACGCATCCCGGCCAGGAACGCCTCCGGATCGGCGAGTTCGCGCCGCACCCGCGGCAGCTCGCAATCGAAATAATCGGCGCCAGGCAATGACCGCACGAGCGTGGTCTTGCCCGCCCGCCGGACACCGGACAGCCAGACGACCGAGCGCCGCCGCCAAGCTTGCTCAAGCGCCGCTATCCAGAAATGCCGTGTTCTCATCGCAAGCACTATAACAGATAGTATTACCAAACGCGAAACTGATTGCGTTTGGTACAGCCAGGCCATGACTATGACCACGCCTACGCGGAGCCGGCGCCGCAATGGGCGTAGGCGCTGGCGGTGAGCTGCTCCTCCTAAGGCGCTGGCCTGAACTGCTCGTCCACCGGGATCTGGTAGCCGTTGGCGAGCCGGTTGGTCTGGTTCGCCATGCCGGCCACCGCCAGGACCTCGCCCAGCATTTCGTCGGTCATGCCCTTAGCGCGAGCCGAGGCGATGTGCGAGTGGATGCAGTATTCGCAGTTGTTGGTTGCGCTCACCGCGACGTAGATCATCTCCTTGGTCAGCGGATCGAGTCTGCCGGGGCTCATCACCTCCTTCACGCCGGCCCAGATGCGCCTGAGCGTGGGCGGGTGGCTCCCCAGGGTTTTCCAGAAATTGTTGACCCAGTCAGTCTTGCGCGTCGCCATGATGTCGTCATAGACGGCTTTGACCTCGGGCGGGGCGTTATCGTACTCGACCATCTTGACCATGGGCATGATGCTGCTCCCTGTTGGAAAAAGCAGGGATTGTAGCCGCTCGCCCAGGCCGCTGCCGGGAGCGGATGAAACTATCCCGGATTTTGCCGGCCGAAGGTATTTTGCCCTGACGCGCCCCCGGCCTGCGTCGCTCGCACACGCGGAACGGCGCGGGTTCCCAAGCCTGTTATAATCCCCGCCCATGAAATTTTTGTTCGATTTGTTCCCGGTCATCCTGTTTTTTGTCGCCTTCAAGCTGCAGGGGATCTATGTCGCCACCGCGGTCGCAATCGCTGCCAGTTTCGGTCAGATCGGCTGGCTGTGGCTGCGCGGCCGCAAGATCGACGCGATGCTGTGGGTGAGCCTGGCCATCATCGCCGTGTTCGGCAGCGCCACGCTGCTGCTGCACGATGAGACGTTCATAAAATGGAAACCGACGGTACTGTACTGGCTGTTCGCCGCCGTATTGAGCACGAGCGCGCTCTTTTTCCGCAAGAACCTGATACGCACCATGCTGGGAGAGCAAATCCAGCTGCCCGATCCGGCCTGGAGCAAGCTCAATTTCAGCTGGGTCGGTTTTTTTGCCTGCATGGGTTTTCTCAATCTTTATGTCGCCTTCAACTTTTCCACCGACACCTGGGTCAACTTCAAGCTATTCGGCGGCATGGGCCTGATGCTGGCATTCGTGATCGGGCAAGGCCTGTTCCTCGCCAAGCACGTGGAGCAGAAGGAATCCAAGTGAGAAACGCATGAACGTCGCCCGGAGCATCGAGCATAAATTGGCTGCGCTGCAGCCCAGCCGCCTGGAACTCGCCGACGACAGCGCCCTGCACGCCGGGCATGAGGGCGCCAAGGGTGGCGGCGGCCATTACCGACTGACCATCGTTTCCGATCAATTCTCCGGCAAGAGCACGGTGACACGCCACCGCATGATCTACGCCGCGCTCGGCCCGATGATGCAGCAGCAAATCCACGCCCTCGCCATCCGTGCCTACGCGCCGGGCGAGGCAGAAACTCTTTCACAACCGTAGCAAACCAAAAGGAACAACCATGCAGCCCACACTTTCCCGCCTGACCCTGGCTCTCATCGTCGCGCTGTCGCTACCGGGGCTCGCCCTGGCACAGGCCGGAGGCGCAAGCGCCAAGATCGCGACCGTCAACGGCGTCGCGATCCCGAAGAGCCGTGTCGATACGATCGTGCGCGCCCAGACGGCGCAGGGGCAGCAGGATACGCCGGAACTGCGCGCTGCGATCCGTGACCGGCTCATCACCTCGGAGATCATGGTGCAGGAAGCGAACCGCAAGGGCCTGGCCAAACAGACCGACACGGTGAACCAAATTGAGTTGATGCGGATGCAAATCCTGGCACAGGCTTTCCGCGCGGATTATGTCAAGAATCACCCAGTGAGCGATGATGAGGTGAAGGCCGAGTTCGAAAAAATAAAGTCACAGATGAGCGACAAGGAATACAAGGCGCGCCATGTTCTGGTGGAAAAAGAAACCGAAGCGAAAGAGATCATCGAGAAATTGAAGAAGGGCGAGAAATTCGAAGAACTGGCGAAGGCCTCCAAGGATCCCGGCTCCAAAGACCAGGGTGGCAATCTGGACTGGAACCAACCCGGTGGTTTCGTCAAGCCCTTCGCGGACGCCATGGTGAAGCTGGAAAAAGGCAAATACACCGAGACGCCGGTGCAGTCCCAATTCGGCTGGCATGTGATCCAGCTCGACGATGTGCGCCCGGCGAAATTCCCGGAATTCAGTGACATCAAGGCCGGCCTGCTGCAGCGCATGCAGGAAGCGATGTTCGAGAAAGCCGTGGCCGATCTGCGCACCAAGGCCAAAGTGGAGTGATCCGGCAGACGATCGCCGCAGACAATATACATTCGCAATTACCTGGCACACCGCGCATCGCGAGGCACTAGCCCTAAAACAGCCCGCGCTAGGTTTGTGCGCGGGCGGTCCCAACGACAACGGGGGCGCAAGCCCCCGTTGTCGTTTTACTCACTACCGAAGCGACCCCATGGCCCTCAAGGCAACCATTTTCAAAGCCGATCTGCAAATCGCCGATATGGACCGCAATTATTACCATGACCATGCGCTCACCATCGCGCGCCATCCGTCGGAGACGGACGAACGCATGATGGTGCGTTTGCTCGCTTACGCCCTGCACGCCAACGACGCCCTGTCGTTCGGCAAGGGACTGAGCGCCGATGACGAGCCCGATCTCTGGCAAAAAGACCTGACCGGCGCGATCAAGCTGTGGATCGATGTCGGTCAGCCCGACGACAAACGCGTACGCAGGGCCTGCGGCCGCGCGCGCCAGGTATTCGTCTACAGCTACGGCGGTCATGGCGCCGCCATTTGGTGGGATCAGATCGGCAGCAAGCTCGAGCGCAGCGGCAATCTGACCGTGGTCTCGGTGCCGGCGGCCGCGAGCCAGGCGCTGGCGAAGCTAGCCCGGCGCAACATGCAGTTGAATTGCACCATTCAGGACGAACAGGTCTGGCTGGCCGACGCGGAGGAAAGAGTGCAAGTGGATCTGACCAGGGTCAAAGTCCCGCCTCCCCGCGTGCGCTGACCGCCCGCCTGGCCCCTCGCCGGGAATTGAGCTGAGCCTTGCTTAACCTTCCAAACCCCTCTTCAACAGTTCGGCCACCACCTCGTTCAACCCGGTCTTGCGTTCCTGCGCCAGCGCCTGAACCTGTTTCACCAGATCGCCGTTGAGCTTGACCGCAAACGGCACCAGACCGAGCGATTGGTCTAGCTTGCGCTGTTCGCGCCGCTGCAGAGGGGCGCCTGCATCTTTGCCGAAACGGCCGGGGGTGCCGAACCGGTTCACGCTGCTGTTGATTTTCAGACCCTTGTTCTTTTCCAGGTCGGTCTTTTTCACGTCGGCATATCCTAGTCGGTTAAGAGGTCGTTTCAGAATTACCGAAACGACCTCCAATTTAGAGGGTATGAGGGAAGCTATCCCCTCGTATCCTATTATAATGGGCTCCAAAGCAACGCGCCGCATTGTACGCAGTCCTGGACCATTGCGCTCGGACAAATGGACGCTGGACCATGGCTTGTATACCCCCACCGCCCCGAACTCTTTGACCCAGATCAAAGCCCCGCCGGCGCATGGGCTCTACAGTGCTCACAATATGCAAATTCACAAATCCTTTTCAACCGCATCAGGCGACCCGGATCGTGTCAGTTCCTGAATTAGTTTGCCCGGCGGGCAACCTGCCCTCGCTCAAAGTGGCCGTGGATAACGGCGCCGACTGGGTCTATATGGGCCTCAAGGATGACACCAACGCGCGCAATTTCGCCGGCCTCAACTTCGATGCTGCGAACGCAAGCGAGGGCCTGCGCTACGCCCACGCGGCCGGGGCGAAAATGCTGCTCGCCATCAACACCTATCCGCAGGGAGCGGCCTCGCAGCGCTGGCAGCGCGCTATCGACAGCGCCGCCGAACTCGGCATAGACGCGGTGATCCTCGCCGACGCGGGCCTGATGCGCTATGCGGCCGAGCGCCATCCGCAGTTGCGGCTGCATCTGTCGGTGCAGACCTCGGCCACCAATTACGAAGCGATCAATTTGTACCACGAGCGCTTTCGCATCTCGCGCGCCGTATTGCCGCGTGTGCTTTCGCTGGCCCAGGTCGCCGACGTAATAAAGAACACGCCGGTGCCCATCGAGGTGTTTGGTTTCGGCAGCTTGTGCGTAATGGTCGAGGGACGCTGCGCGCTGTCATCCTACGTTACCGGCGAATCGCCCAATACGCGCGGCGTATGCTCTCCGGCCAAGGCGGTGCGCTGGGAGAAGCATGGAGACACGCTCGACGCCAGGCTGAACGGCATCCTGATCGACCGCTTCGAAGCGGGGGAGAACGCCGGCTATCCGACCTTGTGCAAAGGCCGCTTCAGCGTGGAAGACGAAACCTATTATGCTATTGAAGAGCCTTCCAGCCTCAATGCCATGGAGTTGCTTCCGGAATTGGCCAAGATCGGGGTCGCGGCGATCAAAATTGAAGGCCGCCAGCGCAGCCCGGCTTATGTCGCCGCAGTGACGCGCATCTGGCGTGCCGCCATCGATGCCTATGCGCAGAATCCGGTGCGCTTTTCCATCCAGGCGGAGTGGGCGAACGGCCTCGCCCGCGTCGCCGAAGGCCAGCAGCATACGCTGGGCGCCTATCACCGCAAATGGAAATGAGATGAAACTTAGCCTGGGCCCGGTGCTGTATTACTGGTCGCGCGAGGCACTGCTCGAGTTCTACGCCGGCATCGCCGACTCGGGCGTCGATATCGTCTACTTGGGCGAGGTGGTGTGCTCACGCAGGCACAACCTGCGCCTGGATGATTGGCTAGCACTCGCGCGCGATCTCGCTGCGAGCGGCAAGGAAGTGGTGCTGTCCTCGCAGGCGCTGATCGAATCCGAGTCCGAGCTGAAAACCCTGCGCCGCATCGCCGCCAACGGTGAATTCACGGTGGAAGCCAACGAAATGGGCGCCGTGCACCTGCTCGCCGGGCGCGTGCCTTTCGTCGCTGGACCGCATCTGAACATTTACAACGACGAGACACTCGCCTGGTTCGCCGGACTCGGCGCGACGCGCTTCGTGCTGCCGCTGGAACTCTCGCGCGTTATCCTGCGCGAACTGCAATCGGCACGCCCGGCAGGCATGCAGACCGAAGTATTCGCCTACGGCCGCATGCCGCTCGCGTTCTCCGCGCGTTGCTTTACCGCCCGCCACCACAACCTGCCCAAGGATGACTGCCAGTTCCGCTGCCTTGATGACGCCGACGGCCTCGCGCTGCAGACGCGCGACAAAGCCGCATTCCTGACGCTGAACGGCCTGCAGACGCAATCGGCGCTGGTCTACGACCTGTCGGACGCGATCGGGGAGCTGCGCGGTCTCGGTGTCGACGCGGTGCGCCTGTCGCCACAATCGCGCAACATGATCGAGATCATCGAAAGTTTCCGCGAACGCTGCGCCGGCCGTCCGGGCGCCTCGCTCGAAGGACTGCGCGTCGCGCCGCCGTGCAACGGCTACTGGCACGGCGTGCCGGGCATGGACTACCGGACGCCGGCGTGAACCCGGCGCAACCAGCCCCGCTCCTGCCCGCACCGCTCGCCGGCCTGGTCAGCCGCCTGCCGCAATGGCCGCCGTCGGCCGTGCTGTGCGCCGGCCTCAATCTGCTGTTCCTGCCAACACTGGACCAGGAGACGAAGCAGCGCCTGATGCGCCGCATCGTCTCAATCCAGGTGAGCGATGCCGGTCTGGATTGCCGCGTCAGCCTTACCACGGTTGGATTCCTGCCCGCACTCAGCGCCCCCGAGGTCACGATCCGCGCCTGTGCCTGGGATTACTACCGGCTGGCGCGCCGCCTTGAAGATCCGGACGCGCTGTTTTTCTCCCGCCGCCTCACCATAGACGGCGACACCGAACTCGGCTTGCTGGTGAAGAACGCGCTCGACGCAATCGACTGGACCCATCTGCCCGGGCCGCTCGGGCCCGTGATCGAGCGCCTGCGCCGCCTGGCCGAGCGCCGCGGCACTCGCCACACGCCCTACCCGTAAGACTCCTTGTGGCGGCGATCCCTCGCCGCCCGCAAGAGTGTGATGACCGCGATCGGTGTCGCGATCGGCCGCGGAAGCTGGCGAACAGCTGTACCATGGGATGACGCGACCCAAGAAGACGGGAGCCGAAGCTCCCGTCGTAGGGCTGTTGCGAAACTTGACCACGCGCAGAGCGGTGGAGTTTGAGTTCCCTATCGTTTCCCGCTACTTCGTGATGGTCTGCGAGACGATTTCAGTCTCTTGCCTCCCGGGTCCGGCGGCGTGCTTGGCGGTGCGCGCATAGATTCCGCCGTTGACCAACATGACGCCCGATGACCCGTTGTAGAAGGCAGACCAGCCGGTTTTGGTCGACGGACAAGCAGAGGCCCATACAGTACGCAATCAAATGCCGCACAACGAACCGTTGCGCTCGACCCTCGGCCGGGTGAACGGTGACGTTCATGTGCACGCTCCGCGGCGCGTTTCAACTGTGAGCGTGAGACGTATCTTCCTGGAAGTGCGCGTCCCTATTGGATTCCAGGGCAATTGCGTCGTTTAGCCGCCTTCGATTTTCGCAGCGCTGTGCCGCACCGCTCTTGTGGCTTCGGTTAGCACGCGGTCCCCGATATCGCGGAGCGCAGTGCGAGGGGCACCTGCGGCCGCACCTGCCCCTCGCACTGCGCCATCGCCCCACGCGGCCCAGGATTGCGCCCTTTCGACCTCATCGGCATTGCAATCGGCCGGGCGCAGGTGCAACATCCTTCGGGTGCGATGCTCAGCGGCGCCAAATGAACAGCAAATCGCTGCGATCGACCCGATGCGCGAAAAGAGGCAGGATTGAATTTCCTATCGTTTGAAGAATAAGGGGGAGGTTCGCATGAGCGACTGGGCCTATCAATCGGCGACGGCGATGGCGCGCGCGATCCGCGAACGGCGAATCGGCTGCGTCGAGCTTCTCGACCTTCATCTCGAACGCGTCGGGCGCCACAACACGCAGCTTAACGCGATCATCGCGCTGGATACGGACCGCGCCCGCTCGCGGGCGCGCGAGGCTGACGCGGCGAGTGCGCGCGGTGAATCCTGGGGTCCGCTCCACGGCGTGCCGATGACCGTGAAGGAGGCCTTCGACGTGGCGAGCCTGCCGACCACCTGGGGGGTTCCGGCCCTGCGTGATAATGTCGCCAGCGCCAACGCGACGGTTGTCGACGCCCTGCTCGAAGCGGGCGCGATCATCTTCGGCAAGACCAATGTTCCCCTGCTGATCGGCGACTGGCAGACCTTCAACGCGATACACGGCACGACCAACAATCCGTGGGATCTTGCGCGAACACCGGGCGGGTCTTCGGGAGGCGCGGCCGCCGCGCTCGCGGCCGGCATGAGCGCGCTCGAGTTGGGCAGTGACATCGGCGCGTCGATCCGCAATCCGGCGCATTACTGCGGCGTCTATGGACACAAACCGAGCTTCGGCATCGTGCCGCAGCACGGTCATTGGATTCCGGGTGCGCATGCGCCGCTCGACATTCTGGTCTGCGGTCCACTCGCGCGCAGCGCCGAAGATCTCGCCCTCGCGCTCGACCTGATCGTCGGCCCGGAGCCGTTCGATCGGCGGGCGTGGACTATCAGGCTGCCCCGGCCGCGCAAGGCGGCGCTCGGCGAATTTCGCATTGCGCTCATACTCGACGATCCGAACTGTGCGGTGGATCGCGAAGTGACCGATCGTATCCAGGCGATCGCCGATGCCGCCGCGCGGGCCGGCGCCCGCGTCGACGACAAGGCGCGACCGCGGACTGACACGCTACGCGCGCACACCCTGTATCTGCAACTGCTGCGCGGCGCAACCGGGGCGCTGTTGGGCGACGAGGCCTATGCGCAGTCGCGCGCGAAGGCCGCGCAACTCGCGCCAGGCGACCAGAGCTATGGCGCACGCGTGCTGCGCGCTGTCTCGCAGGAGCATCGGGCCTGGTATGCGGCTCATGAGGAATGCCAGGCGCTGCGCGCGGCATGGGCTGCGTTTTTCGAGGATTACGACGTGGTGCTTTGCCCGGTTGCCGCATCGGCCGCATTCCCTCACGATCAGAAACGCGAGCGACCCGATCGCCGCATCATCGTCAACGGGCGCGAGGAGGACTACAACGCGCAGCTTTATTGGGCCGGTATTGCCAGCCTTCCCAATCTGCCGGGAACGGCTGCACCGGCGGGCCGCACGCCACGCGGATTGCCGGTTGGCGTACAGATCGTGGGACCGTATCTCGACGACCACACTACCATCGAGTTCGCGCGGCTGCTCGCGCAGGTCACCGAAGGCTTCGTGCCGCCGCCGGGCTATCGCTGAAGCTGCGGCGGAATCCAGTTGCGGCCGGGCACCGCCGCGAGGAGCTCGCGCGTGTAGGCGTGCTGGGGGTCGGCGAATACGTCGACGGTCGGTCCGAATTCGACGATCTCGCCGTACCGCATCACCGCGATCTCGTCGCACACCTGCGCGGCGACGCGCAGGTCATGGGTGATAAACAGCATCGTGAGCTGCAGTCGGTCGCGGATGTCGGCCAGCAGTTGCAGCACCTGCGCCTGCACCGACACGTCGAGCGCCGATACCGGCTCGTCGGCGACCAGCACGTCCGGCTTGAGCGCGAGCGCGCGCGCGATGCCGATGCGCTGGCGCTGGCCCCCGGAGAATTCGTGCGGAAAACGATCTGCCGCTGCCGGGTCGAGGCGCACCAGCTGGAGCAGGTCGCGCGCGATCGCCAGCGCCTCGCTCCTGGGCACGCCGTGCGTGATAGGGCCTTGCGCGATCAACTGCACCACGGTCAGCCGCGGGTTGAGCGAGCCGAACGGATCCTGGAACACCATCTGGATATGCTTGCGGTGCGGGCGCAGCTGGCGGCGCGACAGCAGACTCAGGTCCACCTCGCCGAGGCGCACGCTGCCAGCATCGGGTTCGATCAGGCGGATGATGCAGCGCGCGAGCGTGGACTTGCCGGACCCCGATTCGCCCACTAGGCCCAGCGTTTGGCCGCGCCGCACCGCCAGGTCGACCGCCTTCACCGCATGCACCCGGTGGTCGCTGCGCGAAAACCATGAGGCGCCGCTGCCGAACGACTTTGTCACACCGCGGGCTTCGAGTAAAACCGGCGAATCTCCCGTCTCGCGGCGTTGGCGGGGAGCCAGCGCCGGCACCGCTCCGATAAGCGAGCGCGTGTATTGGTGCTGCGGTCGATTGAGAACCTGCGCTGCGGCACCATGTTCGACGAGAACACCGTGCTGCATGACGGCGACGCGGTCAGCAATCTCCGCCACGACGCCGAAATCGTGCGTGATGAACAGCACGCCGGTCTGGTGCTTGCGTTGCAGCTCCTTGATAAGCGCCAGGATCTGCGCCTGCGTCGTGACGTCGAGTGCGGTGGTCGGCTCGTCCGCGATGAGAATCGCTGGCTCCAGGATCAGCGCCATCGCGATCATCGCGCGCTGGCGCTGCCCGCCGGAGAGCTCGTGCGGATAGGCGCGCATGATGCGCTGCGGGTCGTCGAGCCGGACTTCCTCGAGCAGCGCGACAATCCGCTCGTGGCGCTGCTGGCGCGTCAACGCGAGATGAATCTCGACCATCTCGTCGATCTGCCGGCCAATCGTCATGAGCGGGTTGAGGGCCGTCATCGGCTCCTGGAAAATCATCGCGATGCGCGCGCCGCGGAGCGCGCGCATGCGCTCGGGGGCGGCCTCGAGCAGGTTCTCGCCGTCAAACACCACGCGTCCGCCGGTCACGCGCACATGCGGCGCGGGCAGCAGACCCATGATCGAGCGCGCCAGCACCGACTTTCCTGATCCCGACTCGCCGACCACGCAGAGGATTTCATTGCGCTGCAGCTCGATCGAGACGTCGCTCACCGCGCGCTCGCGGTCTGCCCAGGCCGGCAGCGCGACGCTTACGCCCTGCAGCGCCAGCAGCGCGAACTCACTCATAGCGTGCGCAGGCGCGGGTTGAGGGCGTCGTTAATCCCTTCCCCGAGCAGATTGATGCTCAGCACCGTGAGCAGGATCGCTATTCCCGGGATCGCACACAGCCACCAGGCATCGCGCAGGAAGCTGCGGCCCGCCCCGATCATGAATCCCCAGCTCATCGCGTTCGCGTCGCCGAGCCCGAGAAAGGCGAGTGCCGCCTCAATGAGGATCGCCGTGGCCACCATCAGCGAGCCCGCGACGATGATGGGCGAGAGCACGTTGGGCAGGATCTGGCGGAAGATGATCGCCAGGTCGGTCATGCCCAGGCAGACCGCCGCCTGCACGAACTCGCGCTCGCGCATGGCCATGAACTCACCCCGCACCAGGCGCGCGATCGGTGGCCAGCTGATGACCGAGATGGCGAGGATGATGCTGCCCCTGGAAGGCGTCATGATCGCCACCAGTACGATGGCGAAGAGGAACGTCGGGATAGTCTGAAAGAACTCGGTGAAGCGCATCAGGGCGTCGTCGATCCAGCCGCGATAGAAACCGGCGAGGGCGCCCAGCAGCGTGCCGACCGATACCGCGAAGAAGGTTGCCACCAGGCCGACCATCAGCGATGTACGTCCGCCATGCGCGATGCCGGCCGCGATGTCGCGGCCGAGCGAATCGGTGCCGAAGAGATAATCGGCGAACGGCGGCAGGAAGGTCTTGCCGACGATGCTGAACGGATCGCCCGGAAACAGCAGCGGCGCGCCGAGCGAGAGCAGCACGACGAAAACCAGGAAGGCGAGGCCGAACACGGCCGGGCGATTGCGGACGAAACGGCGCCAGAATGACTGCGGCATGCGCGTCAGCCCACCGTGATGCGCGGATCGAGCGCTAGATAGACGAGGTCGACGACGAGGTTCACGGCCACCACCAGGCAGGCTGAGAGAAAGAAGATCCCCAGCAGCAGGTTGAAATCGCGCGCGAACAGGCTCTGGAAAGCGAGCTGCCCGAGCCCCGGCCACGCGAACACCGATTCGACGACAACCGATCCGCCGAGCAGGCTGCCGACCTGTACGCCCGCCATGGTCACTACCGGCAGCACCGCGTTGCGCAGCACATGGCGGCGCGTGATGAGGTGCTCCGCCAGCCCCTTTGAGCGCGCGGTCACCACGTAGTCCATGCCGCGCTGGTCGAGCATCGCAGCGCGCATCATGCGCGTGTAGAGTGCCATGTAGAACAGCGACAGCGTGATCGTCGGCAGGATCAGGTGGCGGGCGATATCAACGACGCGAGTCCAGCCTTCGTTGAAGGCAACCACGTCCTCCATGCCGGTCGTCGGCAGCCATTCGAGCTTGATCGAGAACAGCAGGATCAGCATCAGGCCGATCCAGAACAGCGGCGTGGCATACGCAATCACCGCCGCCACCGAGATCGCCCGGTCGCGCCAGGTGTTGACGGCGGTCGCGGCGAGCAGTCCGAGCAGTACGCCGCCGAAGACCGACACGAGCAGCGTCGCGCCCATCAGCAGGAGCGTCGGCCCGAGCCGCCCGAGGATCAGCTCGATTACCGGCATGCTGTTGCGAAACGAGTATCCGAGATCGAGCGTCAGCACGTTCTTCAGGTACAGCAGCAGCTGGACGTGCATCGGGCGATCGAGACCGAAACGCTCGCGCAGAAGCGCCATGTACTCGGGCGGCGCACCGCCGGCCTCGCCCGCGAGCACGGTCGCCGCGTCGCCGGGCGCAAGCTGCAGCAGCAGGAAGTTGAGCAGGACGATGCTGAGGATGATCGGCACCGCCTGGGCCAGCCGGCGGAGGACGTACAGCAGCGTTCTCGGACCGATCGCCATCAGCCGGCCCGGTCAGCGCGCTGGCTCATTGCGCGCAGGCGCGTGTGACGCAAAGCAGGTCGCTTCTCCCGCTGCTCAGTTATCCAGCCACGCGCGATTGAATGGGCCGTAGATGCCCAGCGGCGACACGATCACGTCTTTGTAGCGCCTGTTGAGAACGGTCGGGAATAGCAGTTCCTGCACCCAGACGATCGGCGCCGCCTCGGCGGTGAGCTTCTGCAGCTGCGCGTACAGCGCGCCACGCTTCACGGCATCCGGTTCGAGCGCCGCCTTGTTCATCAGTTCGTCGGTCTGCGGCGAACTCCAGCGCGACCCATTGACGAATACGGTGCCCTGCTTGATCAGCGCCGAATGGAACGCGCGGTGCACGCCCAGCACCGGGTCGGCGAGGTTGTAGAGGAAGTTGGACGTGAGGAAAAAGTCGTAATCGGTGTAAGTGCGCTTGAGCCAGGTCGGCACGTCCTCGTAGCGCAGCGTCGCCTTGATGCCGACCTGCGCCAGCTGCTGCTGCACCGCCTCGCCGAAACGCTGCCACTCCTCGCCGTAGGGCGTGATGTCGTGCACGATCTCGAAGCGCGTACCGTCCGCCTTGCGTGGAAAGCCGGCCTCGTCGAGCAGCTTGTTCGCCATCTCGACCGCATTCGGCACGTTATAGTTGCGCACGTCGTCGGTATACAGGCCAGAAGCCTTGAAGTTGGAACTGATTGCGCCAGTCGCGGGCTTGCCGAAACCGAACCAGATGTTGGCGATCGCGAACTTACGGTTCACCGCGTACGACACCGCCTGGCGCACCTTCACGTTATCGAAGGGCGGACGCTTGGTGTTAAAGAGGACTTCGACCACCGGCGAGATCATCTCGTAGCCCTTGGTGGTCACCTCGATGCTCGGCAGCGCGGCAAGCCGCTTCACGTCGTTGTAGGGAACGGCGCCGAAGCCTGCGACATGCGCGTCGCCTCTTTCCAGCAACGCGGTGCGCGTCGCGGAATCCGGGTTGAAGCGCACCACGATGCGATCGAGATACGGCTGGCCGGAGCGCCAGTAATCCGGATTGCGGTCGAGGCGCACGAGTTCGCCCCGCCGCCACTCGACGAACTTGAACGGTCCGGTGCCGACCGGCTTGTTGGCGCTCTCGTGACTGCGGATATCGCCGGTGCCGTAGATGTGCTTCGGAATCATCGGCGACTCGAAACCGGACAGTGCCGCCATCATGTAGGGCGCAGCGTTCGCAAGCTTGAAAATCGCGGTCTGCGCATTGGGCGTCTCGACCGCGGTCACCTCCTTGAAGGTGTTGATGCCGCGGGGATGGACTTTCTTCAGCGCCTCCATGATCGTGAACTGCACGTCGGCACTGGTGAACGGCTTGCCATCGTGGAATTTCACATCTCGGCGCAGTGTAAACGTCACGGTCTTGCCGTCCGGCGAGACCGTCCACGACTCCGCAAGCGATGGCTGCGGCTTCATGTCGAACCCGTATTCGAGCAGGCCGTCGTAGACTTTCGCCGTTACCTGGCCGATCGGGCCGGAGGTGCTGAGGTACGAGGCGAGCGTCGGTGGTTCCGGCTGCGTTATCTGCACCAGGGTGCCTCCGCGTTTCTGCGCGAGCGCGAGCTCCGGCGCTGCGCACAGCGCGGCCGCCAGCAAAGCAGCGGCAAGACTGCGACTGAACATAGTCGATCTAGACATGAAACCCTCCTCCCGTTGACGTCGTTTCGAACCTAAGGCGGTGTAAATCGAGGTACCAATTCCTGAGTTATGGGGACTGGAACCACGTCATAACACCGAAAGATACAGAGAAAAGTTGATACCTTTATTTTTTGCGGCCCCTACTGTAAGTGGCTTATTGTCGCATAGAAACTACTCAGGTGACCATCACCATGATGCCGCCTCGCAACCCTGCGGTGACATGCAAAACTTCACACGCGTTCAAAAATGCCGGCCGCGCCCATGCCGGTGCCGACGCACATGGTGACCATGCCGTACTTCAGGTTCTTGCGCCGCAGGGCGTGGATCACGGTGGCGGAACGGATGGCACCGGTCGCGCCCAGCGGGTGGCCCAGCGCGATCGCGCCGCCCATCGGGTTCACCTTGGCCGGATCGAGGCCGAGGTCCTGGATCACGGCGAGCGACTGGGCGGCGAAGGCCTCGTTCAACTCGAACCAATCGATCTGATCCTGCGTGATGCCGGCTGCCCGGCAAGCCACGGGTATCGCCTCTTTCGGACCGATGCCCATGATTTCCGGCGGCACGCCCCTCACTGCGAACGACACGAAACGAGCGAGCGGCGTCAAGTTGAACTGCTTCAGGATTTTTTCGCTGACCAGGATCAGCGCGCCTGCGCCATCCGAAGTCTGCGAGCTGTTGCCGGCGGTGACCGAGCCCTTGGGCGAGAACACCGGCCGCAACTTCGTCAGCGCAGCCAGATTGGTGTCGGCGCGCGCGCCTTCGTCCTGGCTCACGTTGCGGGTTTTGATGTCGATTTTCCCGGTCGCGAGGTTGGGGAAGCGCTCGACGATATCGACCGCTGTCGTCTCGTCCTTGAATTCGCCCGCCAGTTGCGCCGCAATCGCCTTTTGATGCGACTTCAGCGAAAACTCGTCCTGCGCCTCGCGCGAAATCTTCCATTGCTGCGCGACTTTTTCCGCGGTCAGCCCCATGCCGTAGGCCATGCCGATATTCTCGTCCTTGAAAATGCCCATGTTCATCGACGGGTGGTAACCCATCATCGGCACCATCGACATCGACTCCGCGCCGGCGGCGATCATCACCTCGGCCTGGCCGACGCGGATGCGATCGGCGGCCATCGCCACGGCGGTAATCCCCGAGGCGCAATAGCGATTGATGGTCACGCCGGCGACTGTCTTCGGCAAGCCGGCCAGCAGCACCGCCATGCGCGCCACATTGAGCCCCTGCTCGGCTTCGGGGAAAGAGCAGCCGACGATGGCATCCTCGATCAGATTCACATCGAGCCCCGGCACCTGGGATACGGCGGACTGGATCGCCCGCACCAGCAGATCATCCGGGCGCACGTGCTTGAACATGCCGCGCGGCGCCTTGCCGATCGGCGTGCGGGTCGCGGCGACAATGTACGCGTCTTGCAATTGTTTGATCATGTTGATTCTCCTTTCTTTGCGGGCGGCGTCAGTTGCGCACCGGTTTTCCGGTCTGCAACATGCCCATGATGCGTTCCTGGGTCTTGGGATGGTCGAGCAGTTCCATGAACGCCTTGCGCTCCAGCTCGAGCAGCCACTGCTCGCTCACCAGGCTGCCCTGCTCCACTTCGCCGCCGCAGACGACCTCGGCGATCATCGCGCCGAGCTTGTAGTCGTGCGCGGAGATGAAGCCGCCGTCGCGCATATTGACCAGCTGCGCCATGATGGTTGCCATGCCATAGCGCCCGGCCACCGGCACCAGCGCTTTCAGCGGCGGCCTGTAGCCGGCGTCGAACAGTGCGCGCGCCTCGACCTTCGCCACATGCAGCAATTCGTAGGCATTGAAAACGATGACATCGTCGGCGCCG
>Ga0315281_10002003_pt1 | contig 30272 bp, 33 predicted proteins | sample YL17G07_0_MG_FD_204540 | JGI IMG/M metagenome (GOLD analysis project Ga0315281, IMG submission 204540) | Sediment microbial communities from Yellowstone Lake, YNP, Wyoming, USA - YL17G07_0 | ecosystem: Environmental > Aquatic > Freshwater > Lake > Sediment | place: USA: Wyoming | collected...
GTGTATGCATAAAATGCTGACTATTTTCAATGCAATTATGAAATCGGGTAAACCCTGGGATGAAAATTATGTTTCACCAAAAACCGCTGCCAAAACCGCTTGACTCGGAACACAGTTGCTCTCCCGCTTGGGTGGGAGAGGGGGCTAGTCCCCTCGCCCCGCTTGCGGGGAGAGGGCTAGGGTGAGGGGCTGCTCGGCATCACCTTACACTTGCCAGCGGCTTAAACGAATTTCGATAGGATTCTCGATGACTGTCACATCATCATCCCCTTCAGCAACAACCGCGCAAAACGACGCGCGCATTGTTTCCGATGCGCTGCACTACGCTGAATTCGACTTGTCCGTGCCGCGCGACGCGCGCCGCACGCTCGCGCTCGCGTGGCTCATGCTCGGGCTGGCCGCGTTGCTTGCCTCGGGCGTGTTCTCGGTGCTGCTGGTGCTGTCGCGCACGCCGCAGTTGCAGCACCTGTTCACGGTTGCCGATTTTTTCCGTGTCGCGCTGGTGGTGCACGTCGATCTTTCGGTGCTGGTGTGGTTTCTCGCTTTCGGCGGGACGATCTGGAGCCTCAACGGCACGCTGCGTTTCATGCCGCTGGCGTGGCTTGCCTTTGCACTGGCCGCCTGCGGTACGGTGCTGATGAGTGTCGCGCCTTTCGGCACAAGCGCCGTGCCGGTCATGGCCAACTACATTCCGGTGCTCGATAGCCCGTTGTTTCTTGCCGGGCTCGCGGTGTTCGGCTGCGGCATTGCGCTGTTATGCGTGCGCTCCATGGCGGCGGTGATCCCGGTCGGCGCCAGGATCGAGGGAGGCGGCGCGCTGCGCTTCGGCCTCAATGCTTCGATGGTGGCGACGGCGGTCGCGGCGCTCGCCTTCGTCTGGTCGTGGAGCGAAGTGCCGCGGCAACTCGACGCGCGCACCTACTACGAATTGCTGTTCTGGGGCGGCGGCCACGTGCTGCAGTTTTCCTACACGCTGCTCATGCTGGCCGGATGGATCTGGCTTGCCGCCGCGATCGGCGCGCGCCTGCCGCTGTCGCCGCGTGTGGTGGCGCTGCTGTTCGGCATTGCGCTCATGAGCGTGTTCGCCACGCCGGTCATTTATCTTGCGTACGATGTCGCCTCGGTCGAACACATGCGCCTGCAAACCTGGCTGATGCGCTTCGGCGGCGGCCTTGCCATTCCGCCGCTCGCGCTCGCGGTATTGTGGGCGCTTATCCGTGTGCGCGGCATCGGCGACGAGAGCAAACCGCTGCGCGCCAGCTTGATTTCCTCGCTGCTGCTGTTTTCCTTCGGTGGCGCGATCGGATTCCTGATCGAAGGCAGCGACGTGCGCATTCCCGCCCATTACCACGGCTGCATCGTGGGCGTGACACTGGCGATGATGGGCGTCGTGTATCTCGTGCTGCCGCGTCTCGGTTTCGCCGCGCCGCGCTCGCGGCTGGCGGTGTGGCAGCCTTACCTTTACGGCGCGGGGCAATTGCTGCACATCACCGGGCTGATGTGGTCCGGCGCCTACGGCGTGCAGCGCAAGGTCGCTGGCGCCGAGCAGGTGTTGCGCACCCCGCAGGAAATGTTCGGCATGGGGCTGATGGGGCTGGGCGGGCTGGTCGCTATTGTCGGTGGCGTGATGTTCGTGATCGTGGTGTGGCGCTCACTGCTGAATCGGCATGGCTGATTCCATCAAGGCACACAAGCCGCGCATGCGCCTCGCACTCATCGGCACGCTCGGTGCAGTGCTGGTGCTCGTCGTTCTCGCGGCGAGCATGATGCTGCGCCTCACCACGGCCGCGCTATCCGGACACGCGCTCTCGCTGCTTCCGGATCAGGTCGAGAACATCGTACGCGTCACGCACCGGTTGGCGGCAAGCGGGTCTGCCTTGCTTGCGGTCGTGGCAGCCATACTGTGCTGGCGGGGACGGCCGCTCGGCAGGGGATATATCGCGGCGTGCACGATCATTCTGACGCTCACCGTTTTGCTGACTTTACTGGGAGTGATCTCGGCGAACAATCGCGCTGTCGCCGTCGTCACCGGCAACGTGGCAGGCGGGACGCTGCTGTTGACGGCATTCTGGTGGCTGCGCGTCGCGGCCCGGACGATTTCGCAGCGGCTGTTCGATGGTTTTGCGCTCGCCGCGCTCATCGCGGTGCTCGCGCAAGTGACACTCGGCGCGGCATTGAGTGCTGCCCCGCGCGACGCCCTGATTTTCATCGCGCATGCCACTGTCGCGCTGCTCGCGGCGATGCTCGGCCTGGCGGCGGCCTTCGCGCAACGTCACAATGAAAAACTGCAAGGTATGGCGCTTGCCGTCTTTGTGTTGATCGCGGCGCAAGCCGCGCTGGGAATTTATCTTTCAGTCGATCGCCACACTGCGCTGGCGTGGTTGCATGGCATGCTCGCGCCGCTACTCGCCGCGGGTCTCCTGTCGCTTGCCGTGCGTGGCGCGGGAGAGTCGAAGATCGCGTAGTACCGAATCCACCACATGGATAGCAAACACGGTGGATTCGCTTCGCTTAATCCACCTACGAATTAGTAGTAGGTTGGGTTAGCCCGTAAGGGCGTAACCCAACACAACGCATACAGGGCGCGCGCATGCCAATGTTGGGTTACGCGATGAAACCGCTAACCCAACCTACAAAAGCTTGCATCGAGGCGGAATCTGCCACCGGTTGCCAATTTGGCCATGCGGGTGTACAGTTGTTCAACAAATGTTAAACATGCGGTGAATATCATGTTGGGAATACGATTGGAGCGCGAACTGGAATTGGAACTTCAAGCGCTTGCAAAACGCTCCGGCAAGCCCAAAAGCTACCACGCTCGCGAAGCGATACGCTTGTATCTGGCATCGGACGAGAGCGAGGCGAAGCGCCAATCGCGCCTTGCCAGTCAAATCGATGCGGATGATTTCGATGCCGATACGCGCGGCTGGACGAAATAGACTGACGCTCCGGCCGTGAGCGCAGCCTTCGTGAACGTCAGCCGTGGCGATTTTGTGCTGGTGGTGGCCAGCGGCGACTATGGCAAGCCGCGGCCGGCGCTTGTCATACAGTCGGACTTGTATAACGATACTCACCACAGCGTGACTATCTGTTTGGTCACGAGTACATTGGTCGATGCGCCCCTGTTTCGGATTCTCGTCAAGCCGCTCAAGCGAAACGGACTCAAAGTGGTTTCACAGGTGATGGTGGACAAAGTGCAAACTGCCCGTCGTGACCGCATCAAATCGGTGATTGGTGCGGCCAGCATGGCGGAAATGCGTGCGGTTGACGTGGCGCTTCGCGGTTGGTTGGCGCTGGAAAAATAATCGTATTGAGCGGGTCAGAATATCTGACCTGAAAACCCCCACAAGATCAAGGAAGAACCGCCATGCGCCCAGCAGAACTCTTCGACGAACTTAAGAGGCGTAACTGTCTTCGCTCGGACTCCGCACTCGCTCAATTGATCGGACTTACACCTGCGCGTATCAGCCAAATGCGCTCGCGAAAACACAATCTGACCGCACGCCAATTGGCAGGGTACATCCAGAAGGCCACAGAGCGCGGGCGAAGACTTGCCTATAGTGATCCGATTCGTCCGATTGTTGAGATGTACCCGATTGATGCAGTTCGTTCAAAACAAGAAGCAAAGTGGGAGCCATTGGCAACGGGAAAAAAGTATCCAAGAAATCAGGCGATACGAAAGATGCTTGAAGCCGCCCAAGGTTTGTACATGCTGTATGACTCACAAGGGTGCGCAATTTATGCGGGCAAGACGACGAAGCTAGGAATCTGGAAGGAAATGACGAACGCTTTCAATCGCGAACGCTCGAACCATCAAGCGTTTTTCGTCAGCCACCCAACGACCGGATCCGCATTCTCACCTGCATGGAAAACGCCGCGTCAACCACAGAAGCAAATAGTCTACCTTCATGATACGGCACACTATTTTTCAGCATACGAAGTCGAGCCAGAGTTGATCCTGAATCTTGAGGCGCTCGTAATCAGGGCCTTCTGTAACAGTTTGTCTAACAAGAAGATGGAGAAATTTTCTCCAATGTCGCGCGAAGTAGAGTGCCACGATGACCAAGTCTAAAGATGGCATTTATCTCGAAGTGCAACGCGCAACACTTCACTTCTCCCTGCATCAATACCACGCCTTAAGCCGCGTGAAACTGCGAATGCTGCTGACCGGCAGAAGTCCGCTGCCGGCATTCGTCCAGGGCGCTCCGGGATTCAGGCGTGCGCAGCAGTTCCAGTACGCCGAGTCGCAGTTTGTTCCGGCGAGTATCTTTTCCGCGCGCTCGCGCGTGCGCGAAAAGACCGCCGCGGAAAGGCGGTAATGACTGTCGTTCATTTGCTCCAGCGCTTCGGTGTCGCCGGCGACTGTCATGATGCCGGCGATGGGCGCATTGTTGTCGCGACGCATTATCGTCATGCCGTGATTTACGCCGGCGAGGACGAGAGGTTCGAACCAGCGGTATTCGCCCGCGGCCCTGCGTCCACCGACAAGCAGTTTCGCGCCCAGGGCCTGGGCGTCGGCGAGGTACTCGTTGAGCCTGGCAAGACGTTCCGGAACGACGATGGGGCCGATCAGGGTGTTGTTGTTCATTGGATCGCCCGGGCGATAGCGTTTTACTTCATCGGCGAAGGCGGCGAGAAACGGCCTGCCGATGTTTTCATGCACGTAGATGAGCGAAACCGCGCGGCAGTCCTGGCCGCTGTTCATGAAAGCGCCGCGCGCGATTTCCACCGCGGCGTTCGCGATATCCGCATCCTCGCACACATACACCGGATTCTTTCCGCCCAGCTCGAGTTGCAGTCTGGGCATGCGTCCGCCGAGCGCCTCGACGATTCTTCTTCCGTTGGTACGGCTGCCGGTGAAAAATACGCCGTCGAGGCCATACCTGAGCAATTCCTCGCCCATATTGCTGTGGCCTATGATGGAACTGAATATGTCCTCGGGCACGCCGCTCTGGTGCAGCAGGCGCGCGATGGCGAGCCCGGGGAGGGTGGCGTATTCGGAGGGTTTGTAGAGCACGGCATTGCCCGCGAGCAGCGCCGGTATGAAGACCTTGCACCCAGCGAGATAAGGGTGGCTCCAGGTGGAAATGCTGGCGATCACGCCCAGCGGTTCGATCGTGACGCTTCCGCGCATGCCGCCGGAAGCGGTATCGCCATCCGCTCCGCAACCGAGCGCGCGCGGCGCGGCGGCGATGAATGCATCGAGGTATTCAAGCACGCTTACCAGCTCGCAGCGCGATTGCGCTATGGGGGTGCCGGTTTCGGTGGTGAGAATCGACGCCAGATCGGCGCTTTCCGCGGCCAGCCGGTCGCGCAGTTTCTCCATGATTCCGATGCGCTCCGCGAAAGGCAGCGCCGCCCAGACAGGCTGCGCCGCGCGCGCCGACTCGAAGCGGAACTTGATGCTTTTCGCCGTGTCGATCGGCAGCGTTTGTATGGCTTGCCCGGTCGCGGGGTTGGTGATTTTGAGGGTGTTTAACGGCATGGCGAAATTATCCTTTTCCGCCTGTGCTGCATGCCGGACGCGCACGCTGGACGAGTGAAGGCGGCTGCGCGGGCTTGCTCAGGCGGCACGAACTCTGTTTTGAATTCCTTGAGCGGCCTTGCGGCATTCCTCCAGGAACTCGTCGAGAATGGGCTTGCCGTCCAGCAGCATGGCGTTTTGCGGGTCCATGAATTCGGGATGCCACTGCACGCCGCGCACATAGCTTGGGCCGTTCCAGCGCACCGCCTCGACCACGCCATCCGGTTCGGCGAGCGCTTCGATGGTCAAATTCCTGCCCAGATCTTTCACCGCCTGATGATGGATGGTGTTGATCTGCACACTCGAAGTGCCGGGATAAAGCGACGCCAGCGTGGTGCCGGGCAGAATGTTCATGGGGTGGAAATTGTTATCGAAGCGCTGCTCGCAACGGTGTGGCGCCGAATCGGGAAGCTGAGTGGCGATGTCCTGATAGAGCGTGCCGCCCAGCGCCACATTGATAAGCTGGCAGCCACGGCAGATGCCGAGCACCGGCTTGCCTTGTTTTACGAACTCGTTGAACAGCTCGATTTCGTACATGTCGCGCACGCGATCGCCCGACCACTCCGGGTTCAGCGGCAGTTCGCCATAGCTTTCGGGGGCGATGTCGGCGCCGCCTTGCAGCACCAATCCGTCAAGATTGTCGACATAGTCGGAGACGTGCAGATTCTTCGGCATGTGCGGCGCCGACAGGCTGAGCGCGGGAATCATGAACGCCAGCACGCCACCCGACATCACCCAGTTGGCGACCGACTGTTCGAGAAACTGCACGGATTTCGTGGGCAGGAATGCGCGGCGCGGATCTGGATACAGCAGCCGTGCCGACACGCCGATCTTGAGAGGGGGCTTGCTGGTGAGTGTGGATGTTGCCGGTGTCTTGAATGAGGGCATGGGGAGAACTGGCTGGTATCAATAGATGGTTTGGTCTTCTCTTAGCCAATATGTTCCGCTATCGTACGCCGCGAGGCAAGAGGTGGTTGAGGGAAATCCCGCAGCCATTCAAACCTGCAACGGTCATACTCGGAATAACTAACCATTAACAGTTTGTCGAAATTCTTGCTGCGCTTGCCGATGCGGCGTTGGATAACGGCCCCAAATGCTCATGTATAACCACCGTTAAGGCGGTATTCGAGATTCCCTTCCGGCAGAAAGAGCGAGTGCCATGCCATTCATGATTTTGATTCTGATTTTCCTGCTGTGGGTCGCGGTATGGGCGTTTTTCAAGTACGCGCCGCACGGCGTGAATCGCAGAAAGCTGTTGCTTTGTAATATTGCGGTACTCGCCACTGCAATCGTGGCGGCATCGGTGGCGTCGATGTGGTTGTACGAACCCTCAGCCGATCCGGTCAAACAGGGATTCCGGATTTATCTGGTGATCATGGCCTGGGGAACGGCCTTCCTGGGGCTGGTGGCGCTGGGCGGCTTCATCCGCAATTTCTTAATTTTTCCGCCTGCGTCGCGCGCAAGCGGAAGCGCGCAGGAGGCTGATCACGGGTCGTGACCGGGAATCAAGGCCTGATGGAACGCGCAGGGAGCGTACGTTGTGCGGCGTAAACCGCGATGGCAATGGCCGCCATGGTCCATACGATCACCGCGCCGGATGGCAGATCGAACAACGCGGAAAGCGCCAGGCCCAGCGCGTAGCCCGCGGCGGAAGTCAGATACGCGGCGCTGAGCCGCCGCGCCTTGAAGTAGCGTGTCGCCAGCGCGGGGATGATGAGGCTCGCGAACACCAGATAGACGCCCACCAGTTGCACCGACACGGTGACGGCGCAGGCGAACAGCAGATAAAAACCGCCGCGCCCGAGGCGCTCGCGCAGGCCGAACCAGAGCGCAAGGATCGCTGCATAAGCGGCTGCAACAGGCGGCAGCATATTCAGATTGACCCAGAGAATCTGCCCCACCAGCAAATCCTTGAGATGCTCGCCGCCGTGCGGATTGCCGGCGAGCAGTAAAACAGCGGCGCTCGCCGCGAGAACGAACGACACGCCGATGGTCGCCTCCTGCACATCCGGCCAGCGCTTTTCGGTCCAGGTGAGGATCGCCGCGCCCGCGACCGCGGCTGTAATTGCCGCCGCCTGCGCCGCCCAACCCAGCGGCTCCCAACCCAGCAGGTCCGCGCCCATGATGCCGAGCCCGGCGATTTGCGCGATAGCCAGGTCGATGAACACGATGCCGCGCCTGAGTACCTGGATGCCGAGCGGCACGTGCGTGACAGTGACCAGCAACCCGGCCAGAAACGCGGGCGCCAGAATTCCCGCATCGAGCGATGCCCAGTTCATTTGATCACCGTGAGCAGTTGCCGGATGGTTTCGTCGAAGAGGGCAAACAAGTCCTTAGCGCTATCGCTGCCGCCGACGCTATAGGGCAGGGTGACGGCCGGGATTTTCGCGCGCTCCGCCAGCCAGGCCGCGGCCTTGGGATCGCTGTAAGCCGAGCGCACCACTGCCTTGGCCGGCTCGTGTTGCAGCCGTGCAAGCAGCCCGGAGAGATAACCCAGCGCAGGCGGGACACCGGGCTTGGGTTCGAGGCTGGCCACTTCGCGCATCCCCAGCCAGCGTAAGAGATAAGAGAGGTCCTTGTGATACACGACGATACCGATGCCTTTCAGCGGCGCCGCCTGCGTCTCCCAGCGTTGTATCGCCACGCGCCATTTATCCTGGAATGCCGCACCGCGCGCCTTGTAGAAATCGGCATTGGCCGCATCGAGCTGCGCGAGGCGTGCAGACAGCGCATCGGCAACCCTGGCGATATTGTGCGGGTCGAGATGAATATGCGGATTGCCGGAGGGATGCACGTCGCCCTGCGAGCGGTCGAGCAGTTGCGGGATTTCAATTTTCGTCACATAACCCGATGCTTCAAGAAATCCGGGTTGTCCCGGCTGAATGCGATTGTTGCCTGCCTGCGAAAGCAGCAGCGGCAGCCAACCGGCTTCCAGCTCGGCGCCGGTGCAGATCATCAGGTCGGCGTTGCGCGCACGCGCGAGCAGGCTGGGCCGCGCTTCGACATGATGCACATCCTGCAAAGCGGTGGTCGCGTTGTACACCTTGACCTTGTCGCCGCCAAGCTCCTGCGCCAGCGTGCCCCATTCGGGTTCGCAGGCGAATACGTTGAGCGCTGCAGCGGCGGGAAACGCGGCTGAGATGAATATCGATGCAAAAAGAGTTCGCAAATAAATTGTCATTTTCCGATCCTCAGAATTTGTGCGCGCCGTGGGCGCCGAGACTGTAGATGTACTGGAGGAATACCTGATTGCCGGTCGCGTCCTGGCGCGATTTGTCCTGGCCAAGCTGCAGGCGGAAGCGGCTGAACTCGCTGGGACTGTAATCGACCATCAGGCTGCCGCGCGAAGGGTTGTAATCGTAGCGCTGCAGGTTGCCGAGGTTGGCCGCGCCGATATTGACCGTGCCGCGATCGAGGCGATCGAAACGCAACCCGATGCGCCACTGCGGCATGAACTGATACACCCCCAGCAGATACCAGCCCGATTGCGAAGTGGCATAGCTGTCGGCGACGTTGCTCGGGGCAAGTCCGCCGCTGCCGGCGGTATCGTAGGTCAATGTGCCATTTTCACGGCGCTGGAAAAACTCGCCCTGCAGTTTGAAGCTGGTGTCGCGCGCATTGCCGTTGGGGGCATATTTGTAAACGAAATCGGCGCCGGCGATGCGCGTGTTTCCGCTGAATGCGTTGGTCACACTATTGGCGCGCGTATCGATATCGTTGATGAGCTGATTTTGCGGCGAAGTGCGCAGCGCCGAAACACCCACGCGGTATGAGTGGCTGTCGCCGATGTCTCCTCCCAGATGCGCGAACAGCACGCCCGATGCAATGCCGTTCTTGTTTCGATTGGCGCCCGGCCGGTCCTTGCCGCGGCCGATCTCCCCACCGAGCTCGATCAGGGTATCGGCGGGGGCGAGCCATTTGAGCTGCAAGCCGTCGTCGCCGTAGTTGTCGCCGGCGAGAAAAGCGCGGTACACGAGCGGCGCATCGGTGAAATCCCAGGCATGGGCATGGATCTCGTTCTGGTAGCCGAGCGCGGAAAGGAATCGCCCGCCCTTGAGTGTGATGCCGTTGCCGAGGCCGAGGGTCTGGAAGTAAGCTTCCTCGATGCCGGCCGCGTTGGCTTCATCGACCGAGAGCAGCATGGTGCCGCGGAAATCCGGATCGATGTTCGCGGCGATAGCGAGTTCAGTTTCCCTGAGACTCAAGCCGCGCGTTCCCGGCGAGAGGCCGTTGCCCGCGGGGACGAAGCCGGTGAGGGCATAATCGGCAGGGTCGCGCGCGAGATTGCCGTAAGCGCCCGCCAGCACCAGCGACACGGCGGGATTGAATGCGCCTTCCGATGATCCGCGTCCGGGCGCCTGCGCGGCTGGCGCTTCCGCCTCGGCAACTTTGGGCGTTTGGACACTCGCTCCCGTGCGGCGGGCAGCGGTTTCCATTTCCTGCAAACGCTTTTCGAGTGTCTCGATGCGCGTTTCGTAACTTTCCTTCAACTGCCTGATCTGCTCGCGTATCTGCGCGAGTTCCGCGTCGCCCGCGGCTCGCGCCGCCAGCGGCATTGCCAATGCCAATGCGACCGCCGTCGCGATGATCTTTCGCTGCAACATGATTGAATCTCCTCTGAATGCCGGAAAAGCCGCGCGCGCCTGCGACCCAGGCAGCGCGCATCAACAAATTCGCATCAAAGGAAGAGAGGAGGGGCTCGCGCCGCGTAGGCCGCGATGGTCGCGGATGGGGAAAACCGCAGCGCGGCCGTGAACGTCTCGGGTTCTGCGGTTTGAACCTGGAACAGCAGCGGCGCGGCGGGCAGTCCGGCGCCGCTTACCTCGGCGTAACTTGCGCACTTGTCGCACGCCTTGGAATGCGGCAACTGCTTTTCCTGCTGCGTCTTGCCGTCACCCGACAGATGCGACAGCTCGTGCAACGCAGCCGTCTGCTGCACCCCGAGCAGGCACAGCAGGGTTAAGATGGCAACGAGATGACGGCGCAAAGCGTGCATGGGTTCAATGGATCGATGACGGATGCGGGAATTGCTGAATCATAACCGATTGCTTGTCGCCCCTGCGTGCTGGGCGGAAATTTCGCCGGGGAATTCTTTTGTGGCAAATATTCTTTGCCAACCTCGCGTTTGCAGGTTGAGTCCATCTGCCATGCGTTATCCATGTCCCCGGACCGTTAGGAGCCGAGAAATAATAAGTTGGACAATTGTGGGTGCGCTGGCGGGATGCGATGCAAGACGCCGGGCGCGCCGCATGGCCGCTCCCTGCAAGTGACCGGCAACGCCGCAGCGCGCCCGTCAGTGCGGCCAGAATGTTCAAGTTATTATTTCTCGGCTCCTTACCTGCGTCCACGCCTGTTCACTGCGCTTACCCCGCAATTTAACCGAAGAGTTTTCCCTGTGACTGCACTTCAGCCCGGAGCTCCGGCCAAAGTTCGACAAAGGTTACTGCGGAGATGCGTGCCAGTTCGCTCGGCTCAATCTTGTTCAAACCGCCACCGTAAACCCGGCCTTCGCCACGGAGTTCGTGCCCAGTGACTTGACCTAGCAAAGCGTGGACGGCTTGGGCACGGTCAGGATGTCGGCGAAGCATCGCCGCGAGACTGTTCTGCGGGTAGAGCATCAGATAGAGATTGGTTCCAATTGCCTTCGAGCGGTTCCAGATAAAGCGGAACGGCTGCTTGTCGTCTGAGCCGCGGCCCATGTATGTGCTGAGGAACGGGGCGGGCTCTCGCTGTTCCTGCCTATACCACGGGCTGCGCTTGCCGATCAGATAACCATCCATGATGCCAAGCGACTGGGCGGTTTGCAGGTATTCCCAAAGCGCTGGGTGCATGGCCTCGACCATCGGCTCCGGCAGGTTGCAATCGATGACGCACAACTGGCGGTCGAGGAGGGGGTAGCCGTCAGTGTCAGCGTCGATACTCGTTGTTTTGAGGTGGCGCGGGCTGGGAAGGATCGGGCGGAGGTACTTTGCGGGAAGTCCGAGGTTCTTCGCGTTGGCGCGGTCGAGCACGAAAAACTTGTTGCATCCGGTGGCGATGCCCCGTTGGACGCGGAAGAAGTCGCCAAGTGTCGGACCTTTTCCGTCGCTAAGCGTATGCCGGTCGTTCTTGGCGTGACTCGGGTACACGGTCCACTTGCGAGACTCGCGCAATCGGTCACGCTGGATGAGGTTGCGGGCGTGCGGCTCGGCCAGCGTGCCGCCGAAGGTGAACTCGATGGCATGAGCGGCGGCGGGCGGCGTTTTGCGGAACACCAGCACGACCGACGACACAAGGGCGTCACCGAACTGAACATCGCCGGGGTCAAAGCGGTGAGCACGGATAAGGGTTACGCGATCCACGAGAAAGCCCTTGAGGGCCGCGCCGTAGTTGACGTCCATGAACTCCGAGGGTATGAGCCACGCGGCGATTCCATCGTCCTCCATCCACGCCGTCGCGAGCAAAAGAAAGTAGACGTACAGACCCGCAAGGCCGCTGACTTCGACACCGGTCGTCTTGAACGTGATGCCTTGGAGGCGTTCCTTGTCCTCCCGGCTCATGTGATGGTGTCGGACGTAGGGCGGATTAGCCAAGATAACGTTGGGTGACAGGGGGAGGGAGCCGCTGGCGAAAAGCCTCGTGAAATCGCCGCATACAACCTCAAGCCCGACATCGGCCCACAGATTGCGGGCGGCGTCGGCGAATGCGGGATCGAGCTCGATTCCGACGGCGCTGCTGATTCGCTTGGAGCCGAAGACCGCGAGCGCCGCAGAGAAGAAACTACCCGAACCGATCGAAGGGTCGGAGAAGCGAATACTGCTTTTGGCGCGGCCGATGACTGATTCGACGTAGCGTGCAATATCGATAGCAAGGGCATTTGGCGTCGCGAATTGACCGAGGCGATTCCGCTCGGCGGCTGACCTGCGCGTATCGATATCCACCTGGATCGCTTGCCGGCGCACTTCAACCGCATAACCTTGGTGGGCGATGGTGCGATTCATAGCCCCAGCTTCACGAGGTCGTCGATGCGATGCTCCCAGACCCAGTCGATGCCCTCAGCAGCTTCGTAGCCCAAGTAGTCGCTGCCAAAGTAGCCGCAGAGGAACAGCACGAACAAAACGGCGCCGTCATAGGCAGTTTGAAGCTGGTGAATTTTGGTCGCTTCTTCTTTGCGCCGCTTATTGGTATTGGTAAAGTCACCTGCAGACTTGGCTTCGATCAGGATCGGCAGCCGACCCTTGCGCAGCTTATTGGGCTGAATTACTACGTCAACAGGGATGTTAACCTTGAGCGCTTTCCCGACTGGGACGTTCATGCGGAACGCGTACGTTCCGGCTTCCATACTGGTCAGCGTTAGTTCGCTTGGATGGGCCTGCTTTCGGTAGCCTCTGGCGTTAAGCCAATCACCCAAGAGCTTGAGTTGTCGCTGTTCCTGAGCGTTGCGCACAATCGGATTTGCCACGGCGCTACACAAGCGGTCGGCAACGATCGTTGAAGCCCGGTCGCGTTCGTGATCAGTCGGATCTTTCGCACCGGCCAGCCATGGGAAGATGTCGCGGTCTAACAGCCTTGAGATGATGAGGCAAAGTTTTCTCAACTCCAGATCCAAAGTGGCGGCGCTCATTTTAGTCGGAAGCTTTCCCTCTTCCATCCGGCCGACGAGGTTCTTGCTCGCGTCGGCCAAGCCGATCAAGCGGTCCACGGCCAGCGGCGGAGCCGTACACATGCGGAGCGTTGACAGCGCACTCGGATTGTCCTTGAGAGTGGCGGCGTCGATGCTGCGCAGATCGTTGGTGGCGAGCAACGCAGCTTTGACATGCCCGGTAGTCTTGACGCGGGTCGAGCGAAACGCCTCGGGTGCGAAGCGCATGAACCACTGGTTGAACTGGTCAACGGAAGCGGCGATGTCGTTCTTCCAGAGGTGCGGCTTGTCCGCATTGATCCGTCTAGCCATCGTGAGTCCATTCGTTCATCGGCGTTGGGTCTCCGGCTATCGCAGTTAATGTGTTGGGGTCTAACATGAATGAAATAGACACCCGAAAATGTGCCTTCAATTGCGTCATTTTAGGCTTGCAGCATTGATCCGACAATCAATGCATTAACACGGAACAGTCATTAAAAGATTTCGGCAAACAGGGTATGAGGAATCAGGTACGGGCCGCGGACTGCTTCGCTGCTTGCCTACGTGATGGCCAACATGCGGTTGGCAAAACTTACAGGATCAGGCCGAATTCGCACATCATTTCTTGCGGAACTCGACGACGTTCGGTTGATGTGCGTCGGCGCTTCCAACGTCCTTGATTCTACGAAGCAGACTGGGCGACACGTTCCAGCGCTGCCCTTGCTCGGTGATTATCGTTACCGTCTTCTTGTTGTATTTGGCGAGTACGCCAAAGAGCGGTTCGCGGTCTTCGGGCTGGAACGAAACCTTGTCACCAACCGAAAATTCAAGCATTCGCGTATGCGCGCGGGCTTGATGCAGAAAACGAAGCCTCTCAACGGCTCGATTATTGAGGTCGATCAACTCCGCCTCGGTGAGGCTGTTAATGTCAATTTTAGGTGGCATTTTCCCTCCTGTCTAAAGCAACCCGCTGATCGCCGCATACATCGGCGTCCGATGCAGCCCAACGATAGCGGACAAAAAATTTGTTGAGATACTAGTCGACACTTATTGTCCAGCCATTCCCTGTTTCCTTGGTCATACCCAGTTACTTTTTTCCTTGATCCGCACGTTACGCCAGACAAGTCTCGCGCGCAACGAGTTGCCCGCGCTATTGAACAAACAGCACAGTGGGAACCGCCAGGGCGAAACGGATCGATCCGGACACGGACACTACTGCCTCCCATCGTCACATGAACCAGGCGGTAGATAGTAACCGGAAAATAACCAACTCAGGGCCAGAGTTGGCATTCTCTCGGAGGCGGGAGTATTGGTCTGCTCTAACGAAAAAGAATGATAACTCTGACCCTGACCCCGTACTCTGCATCAACATCAACAATACTGGACGTTGCATTGATTATCCCCATTCAATATCTTTAGAGACGGTCGTCACTGTGCGCTTTGACGATAGGGGATTGCCTCAGGCCAGTTCGAGTTCTGACACGGCCTTCAATCTATTTCCGATTGCGCGTTCGGCCAGCTTCAAGTCGTAGGCCGCTTGCAGATTGAGCCAATAGTGCGGCGACTGACCGAAAGCGCGTCCAAATAGCAAAGCCAATTCCGCCGTGACTGGCCGCGTGCCCTTGACGACATGGGAGATGCGCATTGGCGCTACACCGATGACCCGAGAGAAATGGGCTTGGGAAAGGCCATGTTCTTCAAGGATTTCGCGAAGGAACTCACCAGCGTGAATAGGCGGCAAACCGTTCTTGATCATGAAAATCTCCGTTCAATGGTAATCGACGATCTCAACGTCGAAAGCGTCGCCCTTCGAGAAGCGAAAGCACACTCGCCACTGGTTATTGATTCGGATGCTCCACTGGCCTTTGCGACCACCCTTAAGAGCCTCCAAACGATTCGATGGCGGGGACTTGAGGTCTTCAATCCGAGTTGCCGCGTTGAGCTGCGTAAGCCGCATCGCGGCTCGACCGCGAATCTCCGTGGGCAGGCGTCTGGAGCGGCCTGTCGCATAGAACCGCTCGGCCTCAGAATCGGCGAAGGACTGAATCATTCATCGGAGCATAAACATTCTGTTTATGTCTGTCAAGCGCCCTGGAGTAAAGCTCGCTGCGAGAAACCCCCGGGCGTGAAGCGAGTTCCTCGGCTGAACGAAAGACGCGATCGGGAATGGAGATTGCCGTTTTCATATGAAAAGTATGACACTGGCTATACCCGCGTCAACCGAGCTCGGGCAGGGCTGGGGCGTAATTCTGCGTTGAACTATGGGGGCGTATGAAAAGCCATCGATATGTCAGCATTCATTCCGAAAAAATAAACGAAATAGCGAGAATAAAGTTGTCCCCAGCACTGTATATGCCATGACACCCAGGTTTTTTACGTGTCCATCAGAGCAGCTTAGCCTTTACAACCCGGAGACGAAAATGGATGAACAGCGGCGCGATTTTCTCAAAATGACGGCAGCCCTTGCAGCGACAGCCGGCCTCGAATACGCCGGCGTCGCTCAGGCGCAGGCCAAATCTTCGATCGAGGCGCAGGATCGCGTCTTTCTCACCAATGAGGATTCCAACACGCTGGTGGTGATCGATCCGCGCACCAATACGGTCGAGACCACTATCAATCTCACCAGTTTCGACGAAGACCCGCGCCCGCCTTTCCGGCTGGCCACGGCAGGCGTGGCGCCGACGCATGCTGCGATGATCCACAAGCCCCTTTATCACGGATGCATCGACGCGCACGGGGCGGTGCCTTCTCCGGACGGAAAACTGCTCGCCACCAGCGGGCGCGGATCAAGCAATATCTACCTCATCGATGCGGTGAATAAAAAGGTCGTCGGCAATACACTTTCAAGGGGAAGGCCGGGATGGGCGGGGTAGTACGGAATACCTCATTCCAACTCCTTCCCCTTTCCAGGGGAAGGCCGGGATGGGGTGTCTTTGCCATTGGCATCGCCCCCATCCCAGCCTTCCCCCGCTGCGCGGAGGAAGGAGTTGAAGTGGGAGATTGCCGTATGACGCGCCCCATCCCAACCTTCCCCCGTTGCCGGGGGAAGGAGCCAATCGGAGATAAGTAAATAAGGCGCATTAAATACGAAGCACTACACTAGCAGACCGCAATGCGGCTTTGCACAAATTCCTTCCACAAACCGCTGATACCGGCCAGCTCGGCGTGCACGATCTCGGCGATGACTGTTTCCAGGTCTTGTAACGGCAGATTGCCTTCGGTGCGCACCTGCACATCGACGATCTGCGGTTGTGAAACCGGTTTGCCGATCTGGCTGACCAGATAACAGTATGCCTCGCTGATACCCGGCACCTCGCGCGCGAGCGTGGCGGCGATGCGCGTGGCCGTCACGTTGTAGAGTTTACCGACGTGCGTGACCGGATTCTTGCCCGCCACCGCCTCCATGGTCATGGGCCGGTAGGGCGTGATCAACCCGTTGGCGCGATTGCCGCGCCCCACCTCGCCGTCGTCGCCGGCCTCGGCGGAGGTGCCGGTGACGGTCAAATAAATGCTGCCGGTGGCGATGTTGTCGGCGGTGTTGACGTGCACCGTCACCGGTTTGTGCGTGATGCCTCGCGCGGTGGCGAGCGCAAGCTCGGCAAGGGCGGTTTTGTTCGCCAGGTACTCGTCGATATTCGCTATGTGTCGGCTGATATGGGCGCAGGCGACGGTGAGAGTGATCTGCCCGCTCTCGCGCACGGCCATCACCTTGATGTCTTCACCAAATGCCGGCCGCATGGATTTCACCCCGGCGCTGTTGAGATTGCGCTCCACCGCGTAAGCGATCTGTTCGAGTTCGTCCAGAGGCGCATAGCCCACGCCGCACGAGGTATCGTTGGCGAGCGCGACGCCGCTTTCCTTTTGACGCAAATAAAGATCGATCAATTCGCTTGAACCGGGCCGGATGAGATTGTGAAAACGCAAGTGTTTGCCGCCATCGATTGCATGCATGTTTTCCCTGAACCACCGCCGCGCCGTTTCAATGGCGATTTCTTCGACCGGCACCGTCACGCCCCGAGCCTCGCAAGCCGCTCGCCCGGCGAGGTAAATCTCTATCGGTAGCAACACACTGCCCCCGCCAAATTCCGCGCGCGATGCGCCCCCGCGTATCAGCGCCTTGTCGACATTGTGGTGCAGGATCAACCCGAAGCGATCCAGATAGTGGCGGCACAGCGCGATGCTGATTGCCTCGGCCAGCGCATCGCACATGCTGTCGGGATGACCCAGGCCCTTGCGCTCGACGATTTCGACGGGTTGCGCGGAAACCGGTAGCGAGAGGAGCGGGGAAATGCGCAATGCCATGATGTATTCGTCAGATTCCGGACGCGTGTGGTGATGTGCGGGCAGAAGATTAAGGGGCGGCGGTTAAGTTGACTCCGGGTCGCGAAATATTCCACCACGGCCGCTTAATTGTGAGCCATAGACATTACGCGTAGCCAACGAAAAACTCACCTGCGCGCGGTCTTCGCGCGCCCGGCGGATCGACCTGGTGGCCGCGATATCCCGGGAAGTTCTTCCCGAATGATTTGGCGCAACACGGTTGCGGTAATTGGTTGTTCACTCATTTCCAGGAAGATCTTTAACGCCTCGTTCATCATCGTTTGGTAGCCGGCGCCCATGCGCTCGGCTCGTGTGCGAAACTCACTAAGTACCGAATCATCGATGTAAATGGTGATTCGCGTCTTGCCTTTTGCAGGGACTAGAGCGCCCCGTTTTCCTTTGGAAAAATCGTATTCAGCTCTCATAGTTTTTCACCTCGTGCCGTGTAGCGCGGCGAGCCGATACAAGCCGGATATCCGCACCACGAAGCGTGTAGACAACAACCAGGATTATTCCCGTGCTTCCCATGCCGGCTGCCACAAATCGTTCCTCATCTTCCGAGTCGGGATCCGGTTGATGAATTCCCAGAGGGTCGAAAAACACGCCTTCGGCATCCGCGAAGGATACGCCGTGTTTACTCAGATTACTTGCGGCCTTTGCGGGGTCGTATTGGAAGCGCACTGACAGACTATATGCACGATATGCATATATGTCAAGAAGGCGTCAAACTGGGGCAGCTAGCAAATAAGGCGCCGTGGTGATTTGATTTCGGTGCGCCACGAAATATTCCACCACGCCCATTTCACTCATCCGTGAAACAACTCATGCGCAAGGGCGGCATGGTGCTCCATCTTGCGGCTTGATTACAGCATCCATTCCGGGTGGAAGGCCATCAGGTAGCCGAGCGCCAGCATGACAGTCCCGCTCAGCAGTTTGAGCCAGCGGCCGCCATACTCCGTGAGCTTGAAACTGCTCAGCGCGATCACCGCGATGGTGACCATCAAAATATCGTCTGCCATGTAGCCAAGGATGTACAGCGCGAGATACGCATAGTGGGCCGCTGCGCTCAGATGATGCTGGGTCAGCACGGCGGTGTAAATCGCGGGGATGCCGGCCGTGCACAGGAGCTCGAAGAAATTCACCGCCACCGCGAGCACGATCACCGCCCCCAGCGATGCTGGCAGCGCCTGCGCGCTCAGCACGCCGCGCATGCGCGCGTAAATCCCCGGTTTTGCCGCGGGCTGAATGGATAGCGACGGGCCGCGACCCCATGCCACGAAATCCTTTACGTTGACTGCGCCAATGACGAGCGCCACGCCGGCAAGCGCCAGACGCAGGATGTCCGACATGCCCACCATCAGAAAGATATTGAGCCAGGCCGCCATGAAGGCGTAGTAGACGGCGCCGCTGGCCAGGACGAAGGTACCGGCAATCAGCGCCATGCGCTTGCGATCATGCAGACGCACCAGCAGTGAAAGCAAAAACAGCAGCACCCAAGTTGCACACGGATTGAAGCCGTCGAGCAGCCCCAGTGCGAGCGTAAACAACGGCAGCCCAAGGCGCGCGGCGCTCAGCGTCCCGAACAACGTGCTCTCAACCTCGTTGGCAGGCGCCTTCACCTGGTCGATCAGTCCCAGCAGGAGCGGGCCGCTGTGCTGCGCATCGTCAAAGCCCACCATCACTCTGCCGTCGATCACGAAGGTCGGCACGCCCGGCGGCGAGACGCCTGCGTTGCGCGAAAGCTGCTGCCATTCGGCGCTGGCCTCTGGATCCTGATTCACATTCCGGAAAACGATGCGCAGATCGGGACGTTCAATGGCGAGCTGCGCAAGAAAAGTTTTAGCGTCGGCGCAGTGCGGGCAGCCGTCGCGCACATAGACCCTGAGCGTGCCGTGCGCCGTGGCTGGCTCCGCCGGCAGCGGCTTCTCCTCGCCGGTCACCGGCATCGATGCGGCGATCGGCAGCAGCGCCAGCAATATGCACGCCGCATACGCGCGGGAAATCACTCTGCACATTTTCTTCAAGCCTGCCTGTCAGGAAGTGGCGTCATCGTCATTGTGGCACGTGTGCGAAGGCAGGCACTCCGCAGGATTGGCGAGGAACAGCCAGCCAATGGCAATCGCCATGGGTAACGCCATAAACCAGGCGGCGTTGGCCGTGAAGTAATGTCCCACGAACCCAGTGCCCAGGCCAAGCGCGGTGCAGACAAGCAGCCAGATGAGGCGGCGCATGAGCGATATGCGTTTGCTGGCAGGCGGTTTCATATTCGGCTATTCAGGGTAATCAATTTCGGGCTGACCATCATGGCGCTCGGTTAAGCCTAAACATCCCGTCGTCCCAGCGGCGGCTGGGACCCAGTCCCGACCTGAGTTGTAAAAATACGGCGGACTGGATTCCGGCCGCAGCCTGCCCTCGAATGCTTGAATCGGGGGCCGGAATGAGTGCGATTGATGTATTGACTGAAATGGTTTCAAGTCGCGTTTGCCCTAATTCAGGAAGAATAATTGCTTAACCGAGTGCCATGAGGGGCTGACCATGCAAGCCCTAACTCTGGCACTTGCGCATGTGCCGAGAATGACTACGGCGTCGTTGGTTAAAGCGCTCATGTTTTCGGTTCGCGTAAATAAACCTGCACGGCTACAGATCAAAATCCAGATCCCGGCTGCTTCAGGAATTCAATTTCCTCTTCCGTAGATGCCCTGCCCAATATACCGTTTCTATGAGGATACCGGCCAAACCGGTCGATGATCTGTTTGTGCCTGATCTCAAAATCCAGATTGTTCTGGAGTCCGTTCTTTTGATACAACACCATGGCCACCTCATGGATTACCCGAGTTTCGCTATGCATGAAAGGGATATAGAGGAAACTTCGCTCCACCGGGTGTAATTCCTTGTCCGCCCCGGCTGATATTGCTTCCTGCGATAACGCCAATGCCAGGGAATCGCTGGCGAAAGCCAGGGGTGTTCCCCTGAACATGTTTCTTGAGAACTGGTCCAGAACGATGATTTCCGCCAATCTGCCCCTGGCGTCAGATCTCCACTCAAAGAGCTCGCAACGCGCTGCCCTGGCATGGACTTCCGAGAATCTCCCGGTGATCAGTTTGTCGAAATCAGGATCTTTCACCCACCATTGCGTGGGCTTGATTTCCTCAAACCAGAATTTCAGAATCTCTCTATAGGGCATCTCTAAAAATCCCTTATCTGTCATTCCCGCGAAAACGGGAATCCATTCTAACCATGAACTTGGATTCCCGTTTTCACGGGAATGACGAAGTATTAGAGGTGCCCGATACATGTTCTAGCCTGTGCGGATAACGCTGCGGTGACGGTGAGACGCCTCATGCGCGCAAGAAAACCCGATGCCTCACGACCAGCAAGTAACCTCAATTGCATTAATCAGATTGACTCAACGTACAGCGTTCGCATTGAAATGCGGGTTTTCGATAATGCCCAAGCGGTTGCCGAAGGGGTCTTGCAGAGCGGCCACTTTTATCCCCTCTCCCACATCGGTTACAGGGTCAAGCGCGGTTGCACCCAGCTCAAGCAGACGAGCGTAAGCAGACTCGATGTTTGCTACACCCCATAGTGGCTGCGGGCCGCTTGTTCCCGGTTGTGCGTTCGGGAGCAGCCCAAGTTCAAAACCACCAACTGAAAAACCCACATAGAACGGTTCATCGAAGTAAGGGGCTTGGCCGAGGACTTCCGAGTACCAACGCTTTGCGGCATCAAGGTCTGGGGCTGGGTAAATTGCGGTGCGTAAGCCGAGGATCATGAGCGTGACTCCATTTCGTTAGTGTAGGGCGCTAAACGCTGTAATAAGGGGTTTTCGATTTTATTTCGGGCTTCGGTCCGCGAGATTCTCAACCACGGCGCCTCTTAATCTTGCGCCTCCAATCTTGCAATTTGCCTGTCATGCATGCGCGCGAGAAAAAGCAGGCAGGCGATGGCGCCAATGAGTGCGCAGAACATATCGGATTGCGTGTCCCACGGATCGCCCTGGGTGCCAAGGAAGTCAACGGCTCCCTGGCCCATCGCAACAGCAGCTGCCCATTCAATGAGTTCGTAGGTTGCGCTGATTGCCAGGACAATACATACGACGATAAAGGCCAGCATGCCTTTGCCCCGGATATAGTTGCCGCGTATGAGAATTTCGCGGGCGACGAGGGCTGGAACTAAGCCCTGGAAAAAGTGGCCGATCCTGTCATACGGATTGCGATGCAGGTTCAGGATGTCCTGCAACTCGAACCCCAGCGGCACCCGCGCATAGGTATACGCCCCACCGAGTATGAGCACGCCCGCATGCAGGAAGATGAACACATACAACAACGTGGTGAGCGGGAAGCGGCGATAAGTTGCCCACATCAGCGGCAATGCGATGATCACCGGGGCTACCTCCATCAACCAGGTTGGACGATCGTAAGGGCGCACTCCCGATATCGCAAGAAGCGCGACCACCACGATGCTGCCAACAACCAAGGTAGTTGCACGATACGCTGACATGGCTTGCAAGTTTATCCTCCTGTAGGTGCTGTCGCTGGATTGTCCCGGGCGAGGAAAAATCCACCGCGGATCCTGTATTACACGATCAAAAGCTAAAATCCAGGCGTAGCCCCAGTACCACGGCGTTCCTGGATAGCGGCGCTGCACCATGGTTGCGTAACCATTGCACATCCGGTTGCAGCGCCAACCACTCGTTTACCATCGCACGATAACTCAGCTCGTAGCTGACTTCCGCCACCGGGTCGTCTGCGCCTGCCGCACGCATGGCGGTGCGCCATTTGGGGCTATTGTGTTCGGCAGCGATACCAAAGGTGAGCTTGTCCTTGGGGTGCGATTCGAACGGGCCGCGCCACAACAAGCCCGCGCCGAGGGCTTTGTCCATTCGATTGACGTCACTCGCCGCCCACCCGAAACGCAAAAACGCATCCACGCCACGCGAGCCGTCATCGCTGGCATTCCATACGGTACGCTCGCCCAGGAAATAAACCCCATGATTCTTGCGCTGGATTGGGACACCGGAACCGTCCGTATCGAGATGATCGTCGAAACGGCTGCTATAGCGCCAGGCGCCCGCAGCCAGTTTGTGTATGTCATGTTCCCTGGTTTTATGGGTATAACTCAACTCGCTGATCAGCAGCGTGCCATCGCCATGACCGAGCCGAATGTGCGTGCCGCGCGGATGAGCGGGATCACCCGGTACGCCATCGAATAGTGCCGTGCGCCAAGTGTATTGCTCATTGAATTTCCATGCGCCGCGCACGGCGAGCGATGTCACCGGAAATATCGATGGGCCGTTTTGTCCGGTCTGTCCGATTTCAGAACTTATGCCGAAGCTTGGATGGAGCAAGATACCCGACGATTCGGTGACATCGAATTCGCTGTTCAAATCGAACAGTCCGGACAACACACTGAAGCGATCCGACAAAAACGATTGTTCGATCCACGCCTGATAAATGCGCGCGGTGTTGACCGCCACTTCCGCGTTGTCGATTCCCTGCGCGGCGTTTTGCGTGCGATTCGGATGAGTGCCATGGGTTGCCTGTGCATGGACGAAGATTCGCCCGCCTTGCCAGCCCCAAGCCTTCTCGCCATCCATACCCAGGCGCAGGTCCAGCAAACCAGCGTGTTCCGCGCGGCTTTTCAGCGGTCCGGACAAGCCGGTCAAAAAATCCAGGCGATACAGACCCTCGAAGGTGTAAGGGCTGGCGTCATCATCCGCCGGCCAGACGGGTGTGGCGCACAGGAGCATGGCAGCGCCAGAGGCTGAGCAACAGAGCCTTGAAAGAAAATTCATCATCACTTTTGCTTTGTGTGCAACGAACCGAACAACTTTAGAACATGCAGCGGCTCAAGGCAATTTAACTTTCAATATTCAATGCGAGCCCAGTGTGATGTAGTGTCAATGCGCCCGATCGCTCATGCGCGCACGAAGACCTGATATCCCGCGACCGCCCAGAGCACGACAAGCACCGCATTGCTCGCGGCAAAAATACTGACGCGATGGATAACTTTGTTGTAAGTGAGGTGGATCGCACTATGCAGAAGACGCAGGAGAACGTAAGACCATGCCAACAGCACAGCGGTGGGCGAGGCCCCAACTGCGTAGAGCAACAGGCAGACGACATAGAACAACATCGGCATTTCGAGCAGGTTCATGTAGTTGCGGTTGGGGATGCTGACTGCCGCAGGCACCGCTGTCGATTCACCCAGCTTGAAGTCGTCTGCGACAACCTGCCTGCGCATGACTGCGCGTATCCTGACAAAAGGAACGAGCAGCAAGACCAGGCCAGTCCAGGTTGCCAGGATAAACATGGGAAGAAGTATCGCGGTATTGTTCATGTAGTTGCCTTATGAGATTTAGCGGGTATCAAATTTGGAGCACGCAGCAAGCCTGGAAAATTTCATCTGCTATCGCACTACGTGGAACAGGTGGAACAGGTGGAACGCGAGCTTGCCGCGTTTTCAATAGAGTTGAGTAATCGCATAGACTGCCTGAACAACCTTTTTCATGCGCCCATAGTCAAGTTTATCGTACGTATCGCCCGCTTGATGATAGTTCTTGTTTCGCAGAAATGCTGTGTCGGTGATCATAAGTGCGGGGATTCCCTCGTTCCAGTAGCTAAGATGGTCCGAGAAATCAATGCCGGGAATCAGCGTTGGTGCATTGATGGAATAAATGGGAAGATTTACTGCTCCAGTCATGATCGACTTTACTTGCCGCATCGTTGCAAAGTCGCTCAGTTTGCCCACAAGCGCTATAAAATTACCGCGATCGGAATATAGGCGAGACATTGCAGGAAGCGGGAAGCGCTGGCTTTCGGGCTCGTCGGAGAAATAGCCGATCATTTCGAGGGATATCATGAGACTCACTTCTCGATTAGCAGCACGGAGCGAGCGGGCATGCCAGGCACTGCCCATGTGTTCGGTACGAAAGTGCGGAGGCTCTTCGAGCGTATATGCAACGAGTTCCACGGGATGTTTTGGTGGAGTACGCGCTAGCAAGCGTGCCAGCTCCAATAACCCCGCAACCCCACTTGCATTGTCATCAGCACCCGGAGTGTGGGTGTTAAGCGTATAGGACCTTTTGCCCAGGATTTCGACATGAGTGTCGGCATGAGAATCGTAGTGAGCGCCAATGACTATTTTGGGGCCTGTGTCCGAACCATATCGGGCAACGATATTCTTGTAAATCTCCCCTTCCACCAATACCTCCTGGATTGACGCCTTGCCGCCCGTTGCCTCGATCTGGTTGAAAATGTATTGAGCCGCAAGATCAATTTTGCGGTGTTGTTCAAAGCTGCGGGGATGGAGATTGACCGAAAGATACCGCACGTGCGCTTCAAGTTGTATAGGATCAACCTGTGGCGGCTGAGACTCAACGGGCTTTACAAATGGTTGGATGACCACTGCAATGCCTCCAACAGCCAACACAGCAAATACGGCAATGACAAGCAATAGGTGTCGGGTAATTCTTTGGATTGAGAGAATCTTCATCTTTATGCTCTTTGATTTGATTAGATTCGCCACGGCCCGCGTCGTTCGTCTTGAATCAGGAGAATTGCAGTTCATGGAGGGTCCCTATCGGCGGTTCCCCGGTACTACTTCCATATCCCCTTGATCGCCTCCGCGTCACGGCTCGCGCCAAGCGCGCGCAGGCCGTAGAAGTCGAGCAGGGTTCGCAGCACGCTGTAGTGATCGATGCGCTGCGTGCTGGCGCCGGTTTTCACCATCGGCCCGACCAGTAGCGTTACCACGTGATTCTTTTCACGCCGGTCATCCTCGTCCCAGGTGAGTATCAACAAACTGTTGTGCTTGTATGCCCAATCGACGTAAGGGGCGATGTGTTGCTTCAGCCACGCATCCGCCATCTCGAAACTGCCATCGTGCATGTCGTTGTTCTGATCCGGCATCACGAAGGACACGGCAGGCAACCTGGAAAAGTCCTGCGGAAAATCGGCAAAGCGTTTGTTTATTTCAGCGGGCAGGCGCGTGCCTTGCCAGCTTGCCACGGGATTGTGCTTGCGCTGATAGGCGCCGGCTGCGCAGCTCAAGTCGCCCGTAGCGGGCAGCGATTCCGAATAACTGACGAAGCTGAAACCCGCATCGCGTAAAGCCGAGGCGAGATTGTCGCTGCTGAAAGAAAACAGACAGGCATTGCCGGTGATGCCCTGTGTGGATCCGGAAAACAAGGCCAGATAGTTCGGCTGGCTGGGGTACGTGACCCCATAGGACTCGGTGAACAGCATGCCGCGTTTCGCGAGCGCGTGTATGTAAGAGGCGCTGTGGCGCTTGTCCATGATCTGCGCGTAGCCGCGATTTTCCTCGATGACCACCACGACATGGTCGGGGCGCGGCAAGCGTTCGGCATGAGCAATGGGCGAGAAAGTCGAAGCCAGAAGGACGGCAGAGAGTACGTGGCGTATTCCGCTACTGAATGGCTCTCTGGATTTCATCGAAATTATCCCGGCTTCATTTCCCGACCAAAACCGGAGCGCTACCCTGGACGATCACGCAATGGCTTGATGCCTTGCAGGCTTCCGAGTAACGCTTGATCCCCTCCAGTTGCACGAACTGCGCCGTATTCAGGTTCATCGCCAACTGATAGGCGTTGTCGGCGTTGGCGCGGCTCGTCTCCGCATCCTTGCGAGCGTCCTCCGCGAGCTTTCGCTGCAGCTCGGTCTTGCGCCGTTGCTGCTGCGCGGCCGTGTTGTTCATTTCGTCAATGACCGGCTTGTCGGGCAGAGCCTTGCCCATGTTCACATTGACAAGCGTTACGTGCAGCCCGGTGGCTTCGATATGCTTTCTGAACTGTATTGCAATTTCACTCTCGATTGCCTGGAGTGTCGCCGGGTCCGTCATGATGGGCGTCATCTGATACCTCTTGGTCACATCCCGGACGATTGTCCGGTACTGCTCCTTCAGGTTGTGCTCGTACCATTTTTCGTAGCCGAACTTCTTCACGAGATCAGCCGGGTCTTTCCACTGGAGAACGATATAGCTGGCATAGTTGATGAAGTTGTTATCTGCGGTCGACAGGTGGTCAAGAGGCTCGTCGTACTTCGTGGGCGCGAGCGATACGCTGATGGATGTCGTTGTCCACCAATACCAGGATAGTCCCGGCTTCTGCGTCTCTTCCCGCACCCCGCCGTGCCCGAAGAACCACGGATTATCAACAATCACGCTTTCCCGTCCGGGCTCGGTCGTAATGGAATGGCATCCGGACACCAGAATCGCCGTTGCGAGAATCAGAAAAAGTCTCATGCGTCACTCCCTCGTAAAGTAAATTTGTACTCATACCCCGCGGCCGCCGCCCATGCACCCGCTGAATTAGCCGTGCCGCTTCAATTCGGCGGCAATGACGTGCAGGTTTTGCCCGCCCACATTATGCGCGGAGTGTGGACCAAGTGGCGCGGACCGCAAGGTCACTCCTTGGCGATCCGGGGCGGCGGCCATGGCGTCGAGGGCATCCGGCCACGGGTCAGGTGAGATAGAAGCAGCTGCAGGCTGATCATGATTATTTTTCAGACCTGCCATAAACTTTAATCTTGTATTTGCTCATCGAGCGATCATGGCGCCCGGCTTTCCGACAGTAGCGCATTGATTGACGAGGGTACTTCCCCGCGCGCGAGCATGCGCTTGAAGGCTCCGTACACATCGGATTTGGAACCTGCTTTGCGAAGCGTGTCTTCGTTGTTCAACCAGACGTACACGATCAGTTGCGCGGGGCGCGAGGCAAAGCGAAAGAAAAGGCGGTAGCGCTCAGGCATGCCATTTTTCACGCGCCGCCAATTTGCGTATTCCCCGCCAAGCGTTTTGCCCAGACGGAAGCCGGCATGATCCGGGTTAGCGGGAACCGTCTGCGTGATCGCCTTGTACACGGAGGCCAGCAGTCGCGTTTTGGGGTGTGACTTGTATGCCGATGGGTTTTGTCGAGCAAGCTTGGTAACGGCCTGTTCAAGTTCGCCCAAGGCGGCTTGGAACAGCTTGAAGTAGAACAGTTGCCAGCCATTAGCTATCATGCTTCTGCCTCATTCGGCATCGACCCCCTTTACAAGCTTGCCGATGCGGGCAAGCTGAGCACGGTCGGCCGGCTCAATCAGATCGGGATGCTCGGCCATTTGTTTTTCAAGAAAATGCAGAAACCCGATCATGACCGGATCGGCGTCATCATTCTTGGCCGTGCGGCGCCTTGTTTTTTTTACCGACAACAGCACTTGACCGTCGGCCAACACCGTGGCGCGTACTTCACCATTGAATTCGGGGTGTGCCTTGAAAAAGGCGGCATCCAGCCGAATTCCCTTGGAATTCCCGACTGGTGTTACTTTGCCGCCGTATTGCTTGGCGGGCGATTCGGCAGGCGTCGTCATGACTACCTCAAAATGTGGTTACGTAAGTGGTTACAATATACATTAGTCAAAGGACTTGCGGCTAAATTATTTTAGCCCGCAAAAAATATTCCACCACGGCCCTTTTTATACACGCAATTGACATTGTCTTCGCGCGCGGGCGCGCAAACGAGGAGGCGCGGGACGCAAAGCCTGTACACTTGTCATGAACCCGGCGCGCAACATGCGATGACCGGCGGCACGTATTACTTTCGAAAAGAGCGTGATGAACAAGGGCATCTGGTACGCCATCGGCGCGTATGTCGCCTGGGGCTTGATACCCATTTATTTCAAGTGGCTCGGCCATGTGCCCGCGCTGCAGATCGTCAGCCATCGCATTCTCTGGTCTTTGCTGCTGCTGGTTGCCTATATTCTTTTTGCGCGCCAGTGGCTGGAATTTCGCGCGGCCATCGCGAACATGCGCGCGGTGCGCGTGCACGTCGCATCGACGGCGCTGCTCTCGGTGAACTGGCTGGTCTACGTCTGGGGCGTGAATTCGGGCTACATCGTCGAGACCAGCCTGGGCTACTTCATCAACCCGCTTGTCAGTGTCGTCATGGGTGTGCTGTTCCTGCACGAACGCCTGCGTTTCCGGCAATGGGTTGCGGCAGGCCTGGCGCTGTGCGGCGTCGTGTACCTTGCTTTCGACTACGGCTCGCCGCCGTGGATCGCATTGACGCTCGCGATCACTTTCGCCACTTACGGGTTGGTCAAGAAAACCGCTCCGCTCGGCCCGCTATACGGGCTGACTCTGGAAACGGGAATTCTTTTTCTTCCGGCGCTCGTGTTTCTTGTTTTTACGGATAGCGCGGGTCAGGGCGCATTTCTTCACACCGGTTTGACTTCGGACATTCTGCTCGTCTGCGCGGGGCTGGTGACAACGGCGCCGCTGCTGATGTTCGCCAGCGCGGCGCAACGCATACCGCTTTCGCTGCTCGGCATACTTCAGTACATCGCGCCGACGTTGCAATTCCTGCTCGGCGTGTTGCTCTACAAGGAACCTTTCACGCAATCGCGGTTTACCGGCTTCGCCATCGTATGGGCAGCCCTGATTATTTTCTGGATCGATGGGATAGCCGCCAGACGCGTGTCAACGGTCAGGACGGGGTAAGGAGCCTGCGGTAATACGGGGATGTGGCCGATAGTTTTTGAGGCACGGGAACATATTCCACTACGCCTTTTTTTCCGCTCAGCTACTGTGCAGCAAGAACTGTTGAACATGGTTAACGTATTCAGTACTCCGCTCCAGGTTCGGAAAGTGTCCGCAGCCCGAAAACGTAATGACCTGCGCGTGCGGGATCGCGCCGGAGATGGAATGGAAGTCCGTATGCTTGTGCGAGGAATCGCTGTCGCCGTGGATCGCGAGCGTGGGGCACTGCACCCCGCGAACGTCATCCTCAAAACTGTGCAGAAAACCTTGAACCCCGCTCGCCAGACAGAAGCAGCCTCCGCCATGTATCGCTTTCTGCGCTTGCGCTACGAAACCGCCCTTGTGTTCGCTGTCTTTCGGTAGAGCCAGATCAAACCAGTGTGTCGCAAGATGCTCGGCTTTGACAGCGGTGATGACTTGACCCACATAGGGAATTTGCAGCGGCTTGGGAATATTACGGTCAGCCCATTTGCGCATGCCGTCAAAAGACGGAGTTTGCGTGAGAACCAGATGGGAAACGCGCTGCGGATATCGCTTCGCCAGATTCATGGCAAAGAAGCCGTTCGCGCAGGTAAACGCAAAGGCCGCTTTCGGTACGGATAAGGCATCGAGCAATTCGACGATGGAGTCCGCGGACTCGGCAATGCCAAACCGGTAGCCGTAGCTCGGGAAGGAAAAACCGATCCCGGGCATGTCAAAGCAGACGACCCTGAACTGCTCCGAGAATTTCTTGATCAACGCGTCGTAATGCTCGATGACGCACGGGCCATCCGGCGTCAGCACGAGCGTTGGCTTGCTGCCTCCGGTATCGATAACACGCAGTTGCCCGGCTTTGGTCTGGACATAGCGCATGCTTGATTCGTGCACCCCGCGCATGCGCGCCCCCGCGCGCCTGAACGAGGTAATGAAGCTGTCAACTATTGCACCGTTCATCTTGCTCCTCGGCAGGGCCAACGTAATATAAACGGCGTCAACTTTGGAACGTGACGCGGCCTATAGTAATTTGATAATTCCATCCTGTTCATTTCATAGCTTAAGCGCCGGGTGGATTAAGGCGCGGAGCGCCGAATCCATCGCATGGTTAGCCGAAAACACGGTGGATTAGCTTTGCTTAATCCACCCTTGTATTATCCACGCACAATAAATCTGATGGAATTGATACCATCAAAACCGTGTTGTACCTCTTGAGAGGCATCTCAAGAACGAGCGACTGGATGCCGTATCCGCCCTTAGGCATATTTAGCCAGTAACGTAGATTTTTGCAGCAGTCGCTCCCCCTTCAGTAAAGATCGGACA
>Ga0315281_10002004_pt1 | contig 30261 bp, 26 predicted proteins | sample YL17G07_0_MG_FD_204540 | JGI IMG/M metagenome (GOLD analysis project Ga0315281, IMG submission 204540) | Sediment microbial communities from Yellowstone Lake, YNP, Wyoming, USA - YL17G07_0 | ecosystem: Environmental > Aquatic > Freshwater > Lake > Sediment | place: USA: Wyoming | collected...
ACTTCCTGTCTGGAGCATGCGAAGGATTGATGAGCTCTTGCCAATCAAACTAACTGCACAAATTCCATCCGCTTGATAGATGGGGCGGCTGGACGCTTACGAAGCACTTGATAGTGCACTCAAAGTTATTGCTTCAGCGAAAACGATTGAGCAACTGCGTCAAGCACAGGCTGTTGTCTTGCCACTCCAATACAGCATGAGCCTGGAACAAACAGCGCAAGCCATCGATTATCCAAGGGTTGGACAAGTCGTTTGCGTAACCAGTTTATTGCGGGCGAACCAGTGGGCGACCAAGGCATGTCAGTGCGCGGAGGGCGGCGCAGAGAGAACTTTACCCTTGAGCGCGAAGCAGAACTACTCAAGCCACTCCTGGAATCTGCCAGCAGCGGCGGCATTCTGGTAGTCGGCCAGATCAAACCCAAACTCGAAGCGGCGCTGGGGCGGAGGATGGCGCTGTCATCGGTGTACTCATTGCTGCACCGGCACAACTGGCGCAAACTCGCACCTGACAAGCGCCACCTGCAAAGCGACCTGGCGGCGCAAGAGGACTGGAAAAAAAACTCCCCGAAACGCTTGCCGAAATCCGCCAAGGCTGGGCAAAAGGCGAACCGATCCGGCTGATGTTTCAACCCGAAAAACTGTTGGTCGGGCACCCGGACGAGGCGCGCTTTGGCCGCATCAACGATGTGCGCCGGTGCTGGGCTCCCAAGCCTGTGCGGCCACTATGCCAGGCGATGTTGACGCACGAGTACACCTATGCCTATGCGGCAGTGGAGGCAAAAAGTGGAGAACTTGATTCTTTGATCTTGCCGTACGTCAATACTGACTGCATGCAAATGTTTCTCGATGAGGTGGGCACGCGCCACCCCAACGACAAGATCGTCATGGTGCTTGATGGCGCTGGCTGGCACGCCAGCGGGTCACTCAAACCGCCACCGAACATGAAGCTGCTCCCTCTGCCGCCCTATGCACCCGAACTCAATCCGGTCGAGCATGTGTGGGACGAATTGCGAGAGAAGTATTTCCATAACCGCGTCTTCGATAGTCTTAACGCCCTGGAAGATCATCTCGAAGTGGCTCTGCGTAATTTTGAGGGTAATGCGCAAATGGTCAAATCACAATCACCCTACTTCCCCCGGCAGTTGACACACTAAAATCATCCGCTAAAGTGCGTAGCCATTGGAATTGATGCGAATAAAGGGAGTCACCAAATGGGAGAAGCAAAAAAACGTGCTATGAGGACCGTAACAGAGCGCGCAGAGCCGATGGTTGTGGACACACCGGGAGGACGCATTCATGTGCAATGGGATCAGGAATGCAGTGCGACACCGAATGGGCAACTGACTTTTTTTGCCGAATTTTTGCACACCGCCGGGTTATACGAAGCCTGGGTTCAAGAGTGTCCCTTGCACTACACCAGCCCCAACGCGCCTACTAAACACGATGTGCTGGGAACATTACTCCTGTCAATTTTAGCCGGGCATAACCGTTATGCGCACATCACCGCATTGCGCAGTGATGGTGTCAGCCCGGAAGTGCTCAAGATGAACAAGATCATCAGCGAGGACGCGATGCGTCGAGGGCTTGCGCGCATTGATGCACCCGCCAGCGAAACATGGCTCAAATCACACCTCCTGCGCAGCGTATCCGCAGCACTCAATACGCCCTGGATACTCGACATCGATACCACCATCAAAACGCTATTTGGCAAGCAACAAGGTGCGGAAATTGGCTACAACCCACACAAACCTGGACGCCCCAGCCATGCACTGCATACCTACTGGGTAGGCAACCTGCGCCTGGTACTGGATGTTGTGGTCAGCCCCGGCAAACAGACCAGCGCATCCCATGCACACCCGGCCTGAAGGCTTTGCTCGACGGGTTGGCACCCCATCAGCGTCCAGCGATGGGGCGCGGTGACTGCGGCTTTGGCAACGAGCCATTCATCGCGGAACTCGAAGCACGCACTCAGCCCTATCTGTTCAAATTGCGACAGACAAAAGGCATACACAAACTATTGCAACGCCAGTTTCAGCGCGAAGACTGGACGCTACCCGGTGCAAACGATCAGGGCTGGAGTGCAGTGGAAGACACCGTCAAGCTCAGCGGTTGGGACCACGACCGGTGCGTGGTGATCTTGCGTCGCGCAGTCAAACAGGATTTCGCTTTGACGCGCCGTGTCGAGAACCAACTCAAGCTGTGGCTCAAAGATGAAGCGACACAAGCCTACGAATATGCGGTACTGGTGACCACACACAATATGATTTACAAGCTATCGCACAACTGTATCGAGACCGTGCTGATTGTGAGAATGGCTTTGATGAGCTGAAGAACCAGTGGGGATGGGGCGGTTTCTCGACACAGGATATTGAACGTTGCCAGACATCGGCACGCTCGGTGGCGCTAATTTATAACTGGTGGAGTTGGTACTGTCGGGCAGCCAAACCGGATGCACGAATGGAGGCTATTACCAGTAGGCCATTATTGCTGGCCGGTGTAGGTCGTGCCGTCAAACATGCAGGTCAGTGCACCTTATATTTGACAGCAATGCATGCCGCAGGCAAAAGTTTGATTGCGCTGGTGACCAATATTCGGCTAGCACTGGCACATGTAAAAATGATTGCGGAGCAGTTGCCGACGATAGATCGTTGGCACGTATTGTTAAACTATATTACGTCTAAAATAACTCGGCGACCACCTCCAATTTACGATCAGCTGAGCGCTTTGGAGATGGGATAACTGCCGTTTTTAGGTTTATGGATGAACTGCCAAAAGGCCCTTTGGGTAAAGTTCAGCGTCTTAAATTATTGGATAGCGCATAAGCCAATATTAAGAATATACACTGTTTCCGTGATGAGTTACCTTAGCGCATTCAACGTTCAGGATAGTTTCTTGAACAATTAGCGTATTTAGTTTTTGGCAGCATGAGTGAGGTCTGGCAACTTTTTCCAGCCCCGTGCACTTTTACTCAAACAGTCAACATGATCTTGATTACAATCGGATCGGAGCGGTCAATGCGGCCAACGTGATATCCGCGTACATGAGCCCAACTAGGCAGATCCTGAACGAAGGAAGGGTCGTTGACCCAGACATCAAGAGATTGACCCTTCGTCATTGACTTGATGTGTTTTGATAGCGCAACAATCGGACCGGGGCAGATCAAGCCCGTCGCGTCAAGTACCATGCTGTCGCCGTTTGTAGATTCAGGTGTAGCGACGGCCTGTCGCCCATAGGCTACTATTGTTGGCTTAGCTGCTATCGCATCTGGATAATAAAGTTGCCACGCCTTGTAACCTCCGAGCAAGTTAAAGCAGATGAAGCCCCGCTGCAGGAGCAGTGTTTGTGCTGATGTCGACTTCGAGCCGATTTGGCAATATATGATAACGTTCTTAGATGGAATTTCGGCACAACGGGTCATGATTTCATCGGCTGGGATATGTAGTGCGCCCGGTAGTGCGCCCATCAGGTATTCATCTTCGGAGCGAGTGTCCACTAGAGTAGCCCCATATTGACGAATGGTGACGCTTACTTGATCAGGGTGTATGCCTTTTATTTTTCCTTTGACAATAGAGTGCGCCACACCGCCGGCCACGTTTATCGGATCTCGGTGTGAGCTGAATGGCGGTGAATAGGCTAGCTCCAGAATCTCCAGATCGTGCACCGTCATGCCTGCCGTCAAAGCCGTGGCCAATACATCGATGCGTTTGTCTACTCCTTCGAAGCCAACAGACTGTGCGCCCAGCAATTTTCCTGTATCCGGGGAAAAAAGCAGTTTGATATGCAGTTCCCGTGCACCCGGATAGAACGGCGCGTGATGCGTGGCAGGAATCAGTACTTTGTCATATATGGTGCCTGTCGCACGCAAGTCTTTTTCCGATGCTCCTGTACCCGCTAGGCGCAAATTGAGAAATGGACAGATGAACGTGTTGAGTGTACCGGCGTAGGCATCTTCATGCTCGGTCGCATGCATGGTAGCAATACGTGCCTGTTGCATCAAAGGAACGGGTAATGATGTAAACATCACTGCACCTGTGACACGGTGCGGTGTCTCGATTGCATCACCGATTGAGTAAATGTCAGGGTCGCTGGTGCGCATGTGTGTGTCCACCTGCAGCCCACCAAGAGCTCCCAGGCTCAAGTTGGCAGTTTGCGCTAGTTTGATATCGGGAATCGCCCCGCACGTGACCATAATCAAGTCGGTCTCCAGAATTTGTCCGTCTTGCAAAGTGACGTGCAGTGGCAGTGCCCCTGTATACTCTATGCGCTGCGGCTGGGCGTTAAGGCGCAAATCGACGCCGCTTATCAGCGCATGGCGATGCACCAACGCGCTCAACTCATGGTCAAGCATGGGCATGACCTGATTACTTTGTTCCAGCAAGGTAACCGATATGCCACGATGCATCAGATTCTCTGTCACTTCCAGACCAAGGAAACCGCCACCTACTACGACAGCTCTCTGCGGATTGTGAAGATTTATCCAGGCCAAAGCAGCTTCTAATTGAGCCAGTGAACGCAGCGGAAATACACCATCGTGAGTTATGCCCGGGATGGCGGGCATGCGCGGCAACGAACGTGTTGCAAGAAATAGTTTGTCATACGGGAATGTCAGCTCCTCTCCAGATACAAGATTACGTGCGGCCACATGTTGTGCATCGCGATCGATATGTAACGCCTCGTGCTGCATTCGGAGGTCAAGGTTAAGACGATTTGCAAGGAACTCCGGTGTAGTAGAAGCGAGATCAGCCGGATTTTTTATTACATTGCCCAGGGCATACACGAGTCCGCAGTTGGTGGCAGAGGCGACTGGCCCATGTTCAATAACAACAATATGCGACGTTGGCTGTAATCGACGCAATTGTGCCGCTACCGTGGAGCCACCTGCATTGCCGCCGATGACTACGTAATTCTTCATGCGTTCTCCTCAGTGATATTTAAGGGGGGATACTTTTCGGGGTCACAATTATTTTGTTACTCATAAAAAGATGCAGGCCTGTTTTGATGCCTTGATCTTATTGTAGCATTCGCTGGAAAATGGTTAATTCAGTTACAGTATACGACCTTGGCTGGTTTGGCAAAGCCCATAGATACGATACGCAACTTGATACAGATAGCATTTCTCATCCCGATTTAACAGCGACGATGCAAAAACGAGCGTAGATATATTGAGATCGCGCAGTTTTACGAATAACAGTTCGGCGAAGTTATTAAATGCATGCTTGTAAACGTGCGGAATACCTTGTCCGGAAGTGGGTAACGGCTGGCAGCATTATAAAAAGTATAAATGATGCCACTAACATCTGAAGAGTCCAGAAAACCGTTACCTGTATATGTGGAACAAACAAATACGAGTTTTTCAAGTTATAGTACTAACCCCGGATATGGAATATAAGATCACACAGATACGTTAATTATTATGGCTGAATTAAAACATAAATATAAGTGTAGGATATCGATAACCGATTGATATATTTTTGCTTGCAGACAATGCTATATTAGCATATACTTATATATTAATTTTGATATTACCTTGCAAAATTTTAACCCCACAGAATTGAGACAATAATGTACTACATCGTAGATAGCAATAAATCGTTTGAACAAGCTGTAACAGATATGGATACCGCAGTTAAAAATCACAAATTTGGTGTTCTGCATGTTCATGACATCGGTGCAACCTTGCGTGGCAAGGGGTTTGAATTTGCTGAAGAGTGCAAAGTATTTGAAGTGTGCAATCCCGGACAGGCATCAAAAGTGATGGCTGTTGATTTGCGTTTGAATATGGCGTTGCCATGCCGAATCTCGGTTTATACGGAGAAGAAAAAAACCAAAATAGGCATGATAGAACCGGCAAAAATGTTGGCAATGCTGTCTGATGATGCAACTTTGGCTGGAATTGCCAAAGAAGTTGAAGCCAGTATTATTAAAATGATTGATGAGGCTAAATAACTTTTAGATCAATCCAGGGTTGCAGCGGAGTCTACATTCAACTGCAACCAGTATTCCAGCAGGGCCAGATGCCACAACTTGCTGCCCTGAATTCTGGTGAGGTATTTTTCGGGATCAGCCAGCAGCTTGTCTACATAAGCGCGCTGGTAGATGCCACGCTTGATGCAGGCCTCTGATTGCAGTATGCCGCGCATAAATTCCAGAAAATCTCCGCGCACATATTTCAATGCCGGTACAGGGAAGTAACCTTTAGGTCTGTCGATAACCGAGTCGGGTATCATTCCTCTGGCTATAGCTTTCAATGGAAATTTACCTCCCTCTTTTAGCTTGAGTTCAGGTGGCATTTTTGCGGCGAGTTCAACCAGCTCATGGTCAAGGAATGGCACACGTGCTTCAAGACCCCAGGCCATCGTCATATTATCTACACGCTTAACTGGGTCGTCCACTATCAAGGTGGTAATGTCGAATCTCAGCACTTCATCGAGGAAGGTATCTGCTTTGTTTTTATGCAGTTCGTTGTTTACCAGTATTGATGTCACATCTGGCACATGGTAAGCGGGGGCAATCATTTGCAGAAATTCCGCATGATCCCGATCAAAATAGTTGTTGCTGAAACGCTCCAGATTGCTGCCGTCGGCTTGATCCATTACGGGATACCAGAAGTAACCCCCGAAAACTTCATCGGCTCCCTGGCCGGAAAGCACTACTTTCACCTCTTCCGAAACGCGTTCACCCAACAAGAAAAAACCGATAGCATCCTGGCTGACCATCGGTTCTGCCATATTGCTGACTGCTTCAGGCAAGCGTTTTAATACTTCAGAATTTGGAATAAGAAACTTGTGGTGTCGGGTGTTGAAATGTTCGGCGATTTGATCAGAGTATTCAAACTCATCGCCTTTTTCAGCATCGTCTCCGATATCTTCAAAACCTACGGAGAAAGTAAGAAGGTGTTCGACATGATCTGCCAACAGGCCAACAATAAGGCTTGAATCAAGGCCGCCCGATAGCAAAACGCCAACAGGTACATCGGCAGCAAGCCGGTGGCGTTCAACTGCTCGTGTAAGGATGAGGCGCGTGGCTTTAAGCCAGTCCTGCTCAGACAAGGTTTGTGCCGGGCGGGTTGCATCCAGACTCCAGTAAGTGCGATGTGACACTTGACCCTTGCTAGAGAAGGTCATCGTTGTAGCGGGTGGTATTTTTTTTACGCCGTTAAGTATGGTGCGTGGTGCGGGAACAACGCCGTGCAATGTGAAATGATGATGCAGTGCAATTGCATCGATACTGGTGTCTATACCGCCTGCAGCGAGCAGTGCCTGTACATTGGAGGCAAAGCGCAGGCTTGAACCGTCAAGCGCGTAATACAAGGGCTTGATGCCAAAACGGTCGCGTGCCATAAACAGGGTGGCATGGCGCATGTCCCATATGGCAAACGCAAACATGCCGAAAAAGCGTTCAACGCATTTTTCTCCCCAGGCATGGTAAGCCTTGATAATGACCTCAGTATCACCTTCGGAAAAAAATGCATAACCCATTTCAATCAGTTCGGCGCGCAATTCTTTGTAGTTATAGATGGTGCCATTGAATACCAGCGCGAGTTGCAACTCTTTATCAACCATCGGTTGGTCGGCATTGGAGGTCAGGTCTATGATGGACAGACGACGGTGGCCAAAGGCGAGGGGGCCATCGCTAATCATCGCTTCATGGTCGGGGCCGCGACGCGCAATTTTGTCCGACATGCGTTTGATGCTGGAAAGGTCGGGAGAGGAGCCGTCAAAACGTAATTCACCACAAATGCCGCACATATTTACTCTTGACCTTTTAAAATGTATTTCATTTTATGAATGTTGCCTGCCTGTTTGGGAAGAAGTTTATTTGGCAGCACTCACAAAATGATCGGGCGATCAGACAACTCATTTGGATGTTTTCCCTGAGCAGGAAAGTGCGATTTCAGCAAGTTGGTAATGGCAGCTATGCCGATAAGCGCACCGTTTTCAAAATCACCGATGCGGAACTTGCTTTCCATATCCTGGCAAATGCGGGTCCACTCATGCTGATTGACGCGTGAATTAATACCGCGATCCGCCAAAATTTCAACCTTGTTGTCGGCCAGCAGCAAATAAATCAGTACACCGGAATTATGTTCGGTATCCCATATGCGCAGATGTGAAAATATATCCAGTGCACGTTTGCGTGCCGAGATTCCGGCAAACAGATCCGGCCAATCCAGCCCTGCCTCTACGACAAAGCGCAACTCACCCATATGTTGGGTTTCAGAGGCGGCAATGGCCAACTCTATCACATTCATGCTGCGCCTGGGGAGGCGGCGCAATACCTGCCAGCGAATTGCAGTGAGGTGTTTTACGATACGAATCAGTTTTTTCATTTACCAGTCTCCCGACGCGCCGCCACCACCAAAGCCGCCGCCTCCTCCAGAAAAACCACCGCCGCCGGAAAATCCTCCGCCACCGCCAAAGCCACCGCCGCGTCCGCCATTAATAAGGGTAAAGAAAAATGCAATGATACCGAAAAGTATCGCGAACATGATGCCGCCACCCAGAAACATAGTAATTAATCCTATCAGTCCGCCATTCAATAGTCCGCCAGGAAATGAGCCTAGAATGCGGCGTAATATACCGCCACTAATCAAAGCGAAGATGATCAGGAAAAATAAATAATTTTCTATGTTGGACAAATTATTTTTGCTGGTGCTGTGTGTGGGAGGAGGGAGTTGTTCTCCCTGTATAACGGCATCGATACGAGTAATGCCAGCAATGATGCCGCCATAAAAATCGCCTTGTTTGAAATGCGGAGTAATATCTTCAGCGATAATGCGTTTCGCAATGGCATCAGGAAGTACACCTTCAAGTCCGTATCCCACTTCTATACGCAACTTCCGGTCATCTTTGGCAATGAGCAGCAACGCGCCATCATCTATCTTCTTGCGACCGAGTTTCCATTGCTCGACAACCCGAATAGAGTACTGTTCAATTTCCTCCGGTTTGGTAGTGGGTACCATCAATACTGCAATCTGACTGCCCTTTTGCGCTTCGAGAGTCTGCAGTTTGTTTTCCAGTGTGGCGCGCTGCTCTGCAGTGAGTGTGCCGGTGAGATCGGTCACTCGCGCAGTAAGCGCGGGTACGGCAACCTCCTCAGCCGTGACTGTAAACGGTAGCAGGCACAGCAGGAGAAGACTCAGCCAGCGTTGCATGGCTTATTTTCCAAAATCAACTTTAGGTGCGGTTGATATGGCTTTTTCGTTTTCGACAGTGAAGCTTGATTTGGTTTTATAACCAAAAAGCATGGCTGTCAGATTGTTGGGGAAAGTACGCACCGTAACGTTGTACTCTTTAACCGCAGCAATATAGCGGTTGCGTGCTACGGTTACCCGGTTCTCGGTGCCTTCCAGTTGCGCCTGCAAATCTCGGAACGAAGCATCAGCCTTGAGTTGCGGATAGTTTTCAGAAACAACCAGCAAGCGTGACAATGCCGAGCTTAGCTCTCCCTGTGCGGACTGGAACTTGGCAAATGCTTTTTCATCTTTTACCAGCTCGGGTGTGGCCTGTATTGAACCCACATGGGAACGTGCAATTGTGACTGCTTCGAGAACTTCTTTTTCGTGCGAAGCATACCCTTTTACTACGTTGACGAGGTTAGGCACCAGATCAGCACGGCGCTGATACTGGTTGATGACTTCACCCCAAGTGGCATTCACGCTTTCGTCGGTAGTCTGGATGGTGTTATAGCCGCAACCGGAAAGGGTCAGAGTGGTGAGAATAAGGGTAAGTGATGTCAGCAGCGTACGCATTGTTGCTCCTTTATTAAGTAAGGTTCAAAACTATCAGGCCTGAGTGCGGATGAATTCTACATCACAGGCAACTACAAAGTTGTATGTTGGGCAGGATTTATTTTATTTCAAGTGGCAGTGAAATCTTGTCCACCACCCGGCGCAGCACAAAGCTGGAATGTACGCCGGTTACGCCCTCAATACGGGTAATCTTGTTAAGCAGTAAATCCTGGTAGGCATCCATATCGCGCACAACCACTTTGAGTTGGTAGTCGGCGTCCTGGCCCGTGATCAGCAGGCATTCGAGCACGTTGGGAATTTCGCTGATTTTTTTCTCAAAGTTGGCAAAGCGGGCAGGGGTATGTCTGTCCATGGATATGTGGATTAAAGCCATCAGGGTCAGCCCCAGTTTCTTGGCATCCAGCATGGCATGATAGCCAGCGATGATGCCGGCTTCCTCAAGTGAGCGAACACGACGCAGGCAAGGGGAGGGTGACAGGCCTATTCGGTCGGCCAGATCCTGATTGCTGATGCGCCCATCATCTTGCAATGCCTCAAGAATATGCTGGTCATAACGGTCAAGTTCCATCTATTAGCCTTGGATTGAGTTTGATTGGTATATTATTGCTCAAAATTGCTATTTATGGCAATATTATTGCAAATATATAGGATAATAAGATGTAATACGCAATCATATTTCGCTTCAAATGCAATATTATTCTCTCCGTAATCAAGCAAGCGTTGATCGGAACAGAAACACATATTTCAGGAGCAAGATGATGAAAGCATTTGACCACAACAAATACAAAGCAAATACAGTAACCGCGATGGGCAACCGGCAATGGCCCAATCGCACCATCACCAAGGCACCCATCTGGGCCAGCGTAGACTTGCGCGACGGTAACCAGGCTTTGCTGGAGCCGATGAACGTGGCGCAAAAGCGGCGCTTGTGGGCTTTGCTGGTCAAGCTTGGCTTCAAGGAAATCGAGGTGGGTTTCCCCTCGGCGAGCAAGCCGGACTACGACTTCGTGCGCTGGTTGATAGAAGAAAAACAGATACCCGATGACGTGAACGTGCAAGTGTTGGTGCAGGCGCGTGAAGACTTGATCGTGCGTACCTACGAAGCATTGAAGGGCATCAAGCGCGCAACTGTGCACTTTTACAACTCCACTTCTACCGTGCAGCGCGAACGCGTGTTCGGTATGGACAGGGAAGGTATTACTGCGATAGCCCGCAATGGTGCAGAGTGGGTCAAACGCGAAGCAGCCAAGTACCCAGAAACGGATTGGATGTTTGAGTATTCACCCGAAAGCTTCACCAATACCGAAATGGATTATGCGGTGGAAATCTGTGAAGCCGTGATGGACGTGATGCAGCCGACATCGAAAAATCGCCTGATCATCAACCTGCCTTCCACTGTGGAAAGCGCAACGCCAAATGTATTTGCCGATCAGGTGGAATATTTCGCCACCCATATCAGCCGCCGCGATGCGATTATTTTGTCGGTGCACACCCACAACGATAGGGGCTGCGCTGTGGCCGCTGCTGAACTTGCAATATTGGCCGGTGCAGACCGTGTCGAGGGTACCTTGCTGGGCAACGGAGAGCGCACCGGCAATATGGACATCATCACAATAGCGATGAACTTGTACAGTCAGGGCGTAGACCCCGAGCTGGATATTTCAAACCCCGATGAAATTATTCAGGTCGTGGGAGAGTGCACCAGCATTCCTGTGCATCCGCGCCATCCCTGGGTGGGCGAGCTGGTTTACACCGCTTTCTCCGGTAGCCATCAGGATGCGATTAGAAAATGTCTGCAAAAGCAGCAGCCGGATGAGCACTGGCAAGTGGCCTATCTGCCGATTGATCCCAAAGATATCGGCCGTGACTATCAGGCGGTGATACGCGTCAACAGCCAGTCGGGCAAAGGCGGGGTCGCCTTCGTGCTGGAGCGCGATTATGGCTTGAACTTGCCGCGCTGGATGCAGGTGGAGCTTGCGCAACTGGTGCAAAAAGAGACAGAGCAACGCAGTGGCGAGATAGACAGCGCAACCATTTATGCAATTTTCACGCAGCGTTTTGTTGCAGACAAGGCGCCTGTGGCGCTTAACGGTTACAAGCTGGAATGTGCTGACGGCCAGGATTTAATTCAAGCGCAAATCGTAGAGAATGGCAGCGAAAGCACGCTGCATGGTAGTGGGGAGGGGGCTTTGTCAGCTTTTATAGACGGCTGGATCAGTCGTAGCGGGCATCGGATCAGCGTGGTGGATTACAACGAACATGCTATCGGCTCGGGCACCAATGCCGAGGCTGTAGCCTATGTGCAGCTCAATATCGGCGGGCAGCGTGTGTCAGGTGCGGCATTCGATCACGATACTGTGAGTGCATCATTGAAAGCAGTGCTTTCAGCGTTAAATCGCAATATATAGTTTAATTGCTTTGTCAAAATATATTGATTGTTCCGCATATGGTGCAGATCGGATTTTGCTGTTAAATTGCCGGTAATGAATTTTTCGCGCCGTATATTCTTGCAACAATTTCTAGCATGTGGCTCAGCACTTGCTGTCGCATCCAATGCCAGTGCAGCATTATTTGATGGCATTCTATTTAACCCCTGTGGCTCAATCCTGCCGCATCATCTGGCTGAGCACCCCATCGTAACTTCAGCCTGGGAAGGCATAGAAGCAGCACGTTTTTGGGATACCCATGCCCATATAGCCGGCACCGGCGATGGCAGCAGCGGCATTTTCACCACACCCGAGATGAACAGCCTGTGGCACCCGGTACAATATGCCCAGCAGAAATTTTATTTAAACGCAGGCTGTACCACAAAAGGCAGGATTGATCATAGCTACGTTGAGCGCATGAAGCATCTGGCGGAGGAGTTGAACTGGGTTGCTTGTCAAACAACTCAACTTGCCTCTCACGAAAAGAAAACAGATTCAGCAACGCAAGTCCAAGCAAAATTAATGCTGTTCGCATTTGAGCAGGCGCATGATGAAAATGGCAAGCCGCTACCTGAACACACCGCATTTTATGTGCCCAACGCCTATGCTCGGGAAGTGGCGCATAAATATCCGCAGTACTTCGAATGGGTCTGTTCCATCCATCCATACCGGCCTGATGCAGTCACCGCGGTAGAGTCTGCCGTTTTTAACGGCGCGCGAGCCGTTAAATGGCTGCCCTCAGCGATGGGCATTGATCCGGCCTCGCCTAAATGTGATGCGTTTTATAACAGTCTTGCGCGTTTGAATGTACCGTTGATTTGCCATGCAGGCGAAGAAAAAGCGGTGCATGGCATGGGTTTTCATGATGCAAATAATCCGCTAAAAATGCGACGCGCAATGGATGCCGGAGTGCGTGTCGTGATTGCGCATTGTGCGTCGATAGGTGAGGACATCGACCTGGATAAAGGAGCACATGGCCCTTATAAATCCAGCTTTGATCTGTTTGCCAGATTAATGGCTGATACGCATTATCAGCAATACCTGTATGGAGACATATCGGCGATCACTATGCGTAATCGTTCAGTAGAAACATTACGCGCGATTATCGAACATCAGGATTGGCATGGCCGGCTGCTCAACGGCACGGACTATCCTCTGCCCGGAGTACTACCGCTGTTTACCACCTCCAAACTGGCCAAGGCTGGTTTGCTGGATAGTGCTGCAGTGCCAGTGCTGGATGAAATTCAGCTATACAATCCCCTGCTGTTTGATTTTGTGTTGAAACGTCAATTGCAGTCTGGCACGCAAAAATTAGCAGATAATATTTTTCACACCCGAGATTTTTTCCTGCGGAGTAAAACATGAGCGGACCGTTCCACCTGCTGAAAACACGCCGTTTCCTGCCTTTCTTTGGCACCCAGTTTCTCGGCGCGTTTAACGACAACCTGTTTAAAAATTCACTAATCGTATTGCTCACCTTTAATGCAACAAGCTGGACATCCATGTCAGTGGGAGTGTTGGCGAATCTTGCAGCCGGAATTTTTATTCTGCCATTTTTTTTATTTTCGGCAACCGCGGGTCAACTGGCAGATAAATACGACAAGGCTAGCCTGGCGCGTCTGGTCAAGTTGCTTGAGATCAGCATCATGCTGCTGGCGGGAGTGGGATTTGCAATGCACAGCTTGATTGTGCTGTTTACTGTGCTGTTCTTATTTGGTGTGCACTCCACTCTTTTCGGCCCGGTGAAATACGCCATCCTGCCGCAACACCTCGAGGAGGCAGAGCTGGTAGGCGGCAACGCGCTGGTGGAGGCAGGCACCTTTGTCGCCATACTGATAGGCACACTGTCCGGCGGTTTGATCGCAGGGCTGGATCATGGCACCCTATGGATTACCGGAGTGGGCCTGGCAGTAGCGGCCGCAGGCTATTTGTCCAGCCGCAAAATCCCCGCTGCGCCCGCACCTGATCCAGAGTTGCGCGTCAGCTTCAATGTGTTTGTCGAGACCTGGCACAACATCAATTTTGCGCGCGAGAATCGCACGGTGTTTTTGTCGATACTCGGCATCTCGTGGTTCTGGCTTTATGGCGCCCTGTTCCTCGCGCAATTTCCTGCCTATGCGAAAACCGTATTAGGTGGTTCGGAAACGACAGTGACCTTGTTGCTGGCAACCTTTACGCTCGGCATAGGCATAGGCTCCATACTGTGTGAAAGGCTGTCGGGAAAAATGGTGGAGATAGGCCTGGTGCCATTTGGCTCGATTGGTCTCACGCTATTCGGTCTCGATCTGGCGTGGGCTTCACCGGCATTGCCTGCAACCGGCGATGCACTGTCGACCATGGTATTGCTCGCCAATCGCAGTATATGGCGCGTGCTGTTTGATCTGGGGATGCTGGGGTTATTTGGCGGATTGTTCATCGTGCCCATGTATGCCCTGGTGCAAATTCGCAGCAACCCGGCACACCGCGCACGCATCATTGCCGCCAATAACATTATGAACGCGTTGTTTATGGTGGTAGGTGCCACAGCGGCAGCAGGACTATTGAGTGCGGGTCTGTCCATTCCCATGTTGTTTGCGGTCGCCGCAGTATGCAATGCCGCCGTGGCAATTTATATCTACAAGTTGGTACCGGAATTTCTGGTGCGTTTTGTGGTGTGGTTGCTTATCCACTCGGTGTACCGTCTGGATAAACGCGGTCTGAAAAATATCCCCGAAAGCGGCCCCGCAGTCGTCATCTGCAACCATGTCAGCTTTGTCGATGCGCTGATTATCGCCGCCGCCAGCCGCCGTCCGATTCGTTTTGTGATGGATCATCGCATATTCCGCTGGCCGATATTTTCATTTGTGTTCAAGGCAACTCGCGCTATTCCTATTGCACCGGAAAAGGAAGATGCCGCGCTAAAGAAGAAAGCCTTCGATGATGTTGCAGAAGCTTTGGCAGCCGGTGAGGTGGTGGGTATTTTTCCGGAAGGGCGCATCACGGCAACGGGCGAAATGTCCCCGTTCCGCCCCGGTATCACACAAATCATTTCGCGCAGCCCGGTGCCGGTGATACCGATGGGGCTCTCCGGCCTATGGGGCAGTATTTTCTCCAGGATGCATGGCTCGGCGCTGAGCAAACCTTGGAAGGCACGGCCATTCCGCAAGATTGCATTGGTAGTCGGCGTGCAGGTGTTGCCTGAAAAGGTAACATTGCAGGGCTTGCAGGCTGAGGTGGTAAATTTGTGCAGCAAGCAAGTGAGTAAAATTGCCAAGATTGGGGTGTGATGAAATTGTCGATACCAGAGGGGAAGCAAAAAAATTAATCTGTGTGCGTTAAAGCTTAATTTGATAGACAATGTCTGCATGGTTATAAAATTTGATCATAAGATAGACGTGAATGGCTGTTGTGCGGCGGCGGCAAATAGGGTGTAAGTTACGCCTAGCGGCCATTATGAGACATTCATGACTGTCTGCTATCGAGGTTACTTTTTCTATGTTATTAGCTATCTATGAAAACAACAGTTGAGGACGTGTTGTTAAGATTGTGTAGTGCTGCAATCATTGGAGCTTTATTTTCATTTCCAACGAACGCAATTGGGGCGAGCGGGCAATTGCTATACAAGCACGAAACACCAATAGCGGATGCTTGGTTAGTCGCTACTCGAAGAGGCTGCCTTAACTTTTCATTGCATTGCGGAGGTCCTGATTGTCTCGAAGTTAAAGTAACAAAGACTGATGCGCGAGGAAAATATTCGTTTTTCTCTTGGTTTGGATCTACTGATGACTATGAATTGTTCGCTTACAAAAATGGTTATTTTTCACAAAGGGTACTATTCCACCAACCCTATATCACGCGTGAGCCACTTGATTCTCAATTTTTTAGAATGAATAAAGTGAGCGGACGCATCGCCTATCTTGCAGAATTGTCTGGCAGAATGAGTTGTTCCTCAGCGTCACTTGAGCAACGCTCTGCCCTAATGCCCGTATACAAGGAGATGTTTAGCGAAGCAGTAGCGATAGCACGCTTTCCAGAGGAACTTAAGGTTGCACGAAAGATTTGCCACGCGATGTATTTGACACAGCTTAGCCCAAGACCAAGTACTTACACTTCAGATTTTGAAGTAAGTCTATCGGACACAGAGCGCAGACAAGAAACACTTTTTCTACAAGGTGTTGAGCCGAGATGCAATACGCCCATAGACGATAGCAATGACTTAAATGTTTTATCAGCAATTAATAATGGTGACAGAGAGTTTGTCCACAGCGCGGCGTTAAAAGGATTTGACTTTAATCGACTCTTAGACGGGCACAACCTACCAATTGTCAACGCTACCAATAAGGGAGATGTTGAGATGGTTGCAGAGCTTGCCACTGACGGAGCCAAGGCCAATGAAGTAGGTGAAGATGGAAGAACGGCATTGGAATATGTGTTAACGGATTGGAGCAGGGGCCATGAGACACCAAATCGTTTATCAGTGATTAAAGCGTTGCTCCATGCTGGTGCTGATCCTAATCGTACTGATTCAGGGGGGTATCCACCACTTATACGAGTATCTTTTACCTTTCCATCGGATGTTGAAATGTTTGAACTTTTCCTTAAGCATGGGTCACGCGTCGATCAAACCGTATCCTGCCAAGATTGCAATGAACGTGGAAAGTCTGTTATGCACTTTATTTCTGATCCAACAATTGCACGTATTGCATTTCAACATGGTGCCAATGTAAATGCCAAAACAGAGATGGTAGTCCCGCCACTCATGAGTGCTCAAACACCTGAAATGGTAAAAATATTACTGGAACTAGGCGCAGATCCAAACGTCACCTACAATGGTTTGACTCCCTTGATGGTTGCCATACGGAACTACGAATCTTTTAGGGGCATGCAGCACGAAAAACAACGTCGAAAAATGGCTGAGATGTTGGTTGAAGCAGGAGCTCGGCTAAATGATCTAAACCAACAAGGGGTTGGTTGCATTTTATTACACCAAGGATGAAGAATTGAAGAAGCACCTTCGCACTCTCGCCGCAAAACGCAGTACTCCATAACTTGAGGGATAAACTTTAAATATTAGGAATATTGAAATTCAGGTCGAAAGAGTGATAAAGGATGTCTGCTTTCGACCAAGTTAATCTCAAGGTCAACTCAAATGGGCACATTCTTACCACTCGCTATCGACTACTTTTAGGCAGTTCAATTTCAAATAGGGAGGGAAACATGGTGCCCCCTAAAGTTACGCCAACGCTTTCGTCACCAATTCATGAACATCCTTCGACAAACCTTTTGTTGTGCTGATTTTCTGCAACGCAGCTCGCATCTGTTTTTTCAATGCGGGCTTGTATTTTTTCCAGTGATCCAGCGTGCGCACCAGCCGAGCGGCAACTTGCGGGTTGAGCTTGTTCAGCGCGATCACCTGCTCTGTCCAGAAAGCATAACCGCTGCCATCCGCCGCGTGGAACTGCGAAGGATTGCCGTTGCAGAAGCTGAAGATCAGGCTGCGTGCGCGGTTGGGGTTCTTCAGTGTAAACGCGGGGTGGGTCATCAGCTTGCGCACGGCTTCCACATCGGTGGCTTCAGCCACGGCTTGCAGGCTGAACCATTTGTCGACGACCAGCGCCTCGTCCTTGAAATCCTGATAATACTTTTTAAGCGGTTGTTCAGCACTCGGGCTGCCGGTGTTGATCAAGCCCATCAGCGCGGCAATGCGGTCGGTCATGTTGTCGGCTGCGTCGATTTGCGCGTGCGCCAGCTGCAGCGTGCTTTCATCTTCCCATCCCAGCAGATATGACAAACACAGGTTTTTCAGGCCGCGCTTGCCGGCCGATTTTGCATCGGCGCTGTATTTGTCCGGTGTCTGGTTGGCTTCGTAGGCGGCAATGAAATCGGCCTTGAGTTTGTCAGACAGCGTATTGCGCATAAACTTGCGTGCCTTGTGGATAGCCTGCGGGTCGATCACCTCGCATTGTTCGGCGATCATCAGTTCGGATGGTAGCGTGAGCACCACTTCGCGGAAAGACGGATCGAGCGATTGGTCGTTAAGTGTGGTACGCAGCGCATTGATGAGCAGCTCATCCAGAACCAGTTTTTCGCCCTTTTGTACCTTCTCGATAAGCTGAAGCAGGCGTTGCATCGCCAGGCGCTGACCGGTTTCCCAGCGATTGAAGGCATCACTGTCGTTAGCCATCAAATGTGCCAGTTCAGCATCGGTATAGCTGTATTCCAGTTCAACAGGCGCAGAGAAATTACGCAGTAAAGAGGGCGTTGGCTTTCTTGTCACCTGGCTGAAGCGGAAGGTTTGTTTCTCTTTTGTCAGTTCCAGTACGCTAGTAGTCGGTACCGTGGTGGCGAAGGGTGCACCCTCCAGATGCAAGGGCATATCTGCGCCATGTGCATCCAGCAGACCTACAGCCACCGGAATATGGAAGGGCAGTTTGCAATCCTGTCCGGCACCGGGTTTGCAGGATTGGCTGAGGGTCAGTTCATAGGTTTGTTTTTCGGCGTCGTACTTGCTCTGCACCTGCACCGTGGGCGTGCCGGACTGGCTGTACCAGCGCTCAAACTGCATCAGGTCGCGGCCGCTGCTGTCAGCCATTGCAGCGCGGAAATCGTCGCAAGTCACCGCGTGGCCATCGTGGCGCGCAAAGTACAGATCCATGCCCTTGCGGAAGCCTTCGCGTCCCAACAGTGTCTGGTACATGCGCACCACCTCCGCACCTTTCTCATAAATGGTGACGGTGTAGAAGTTGCTGATCTCGACATAGTAGTCGGGCCGCACCGGGTGCGCCATCGGCCCCGCATCTTCGGAGAACTGGTGTTGGCGTAGCACGCGCACATCTTCGATGCGCTTCACCGCTCGGCCACTGGAGGTTCCGACCATGTCTGCAGAAAACTCCTGGTCGCGGAATACAGTGAGGCCTTCCTTCAGCGACAACTGAAACCAGTCGCGGCAGGTTACGCGGTTGCCGGTCCAGTTGTGGAAATACTCATGGCCCACCACCGCTTCAATATTGGCGTAATCGGTATCAGTGGCGATACTGGAGTTGGCCAACACATACTTGGTATTGAAAATATTCAGGCCCTTGTTTTCCATTGCACCCATATTGAAATCGCCCACCGCGACGATCATGAAACGGTCGAGGTCCAGCTCCAGCCCGAAGCGCTGTTGGTCCCAGCGTATCGAATGTTTGAGCGATTCCATCGCATGTTGTGTCTTGTCCAGGTTGCCCGGCTCCACCCACACCTGCAACAACGCTTTGCGGCCGGAAGCAAGCTTGATTTTTTCTTCCTGGCACACCAGCTTGCCTGCCACCAGCGCAAACAGATACGAAGGTTTCTTGAACGGGTCCTCCCATTTTGCATAGTGGCGGCCCTTGGGCAGGTCGCCCTGTTCCACCAGATTGCCGTTGGAGAGCAGCACCGGATATTTTTTCTTGTCGCCGCGCAGCATCACCGTATATTTCGCCATCACATCGGGGCGGTCGGGAAAGTAAGTGATTTTGCGGAATCCTTCCGCCTCGCACTGGGTAAAGAAATTGCCGTTGGAAATATACAAACCCATCATCGTGGTGTTTTTGTCCGGCTGGATCAGCGTGTCAATTTCCAGCGTGACCTCGTCCGGCGCACCGATTATGCGCAATTTTCCCTCTGCAACCATATAGCCCTTTGCACCTTTGCTCAGTGTCTTGCCATTCATGCGCAACGCCACCAGCTTGATATTCTCGCCCAGAAGCTCCACATCCTTGTCAGGTGAGTTGGCATTGCGCTGCATCGTGATGCGCGTTGCGACACGTGTTGCTGACGGGTCGAGGTCAAACCCCATCTCGACGGTATTTACCCAGTAAGCAGGGGCGGTGTAGTCATGGCGGGAAATGGTAGCGGGTGTGTTGTTTGGCATTTGGAGTTGCTCCGGTAGATAATCAGGCAGGGTGGGATTTTACCAATTATTGGGTGCTGCGTGATTGTTGAAATTCAAAATCCCCCCTAACCCCCCTTTGCTAAAGTGGGGAATGCGTTGAACTTAGAGTACGGATGGTTCCTCCCTTTGGCAAAGGGAGGTTAGGAGGGATTTAAAAGCCATGAGCCCTCTGAAATCTGAAACATACACAACATAACAATCATCCCAACTTAACCATTTTTCGATAGACTGCAACCGTTAAACCGAAGGACTTCGTTAACTGCAAACATGACCATCGAAACCGAACTCAAATTGCGCATAATCCCCGAGCAGCTTGCCGAACTCAAGCGGCATTCGCTGCTCAAGGCGCATCAATTGACGCGTCCCACTACGCACCGTCTTTATAATATTTACTACGACACCCCCAAGCTTGAGCTGCATCAGACCGGCATGGCCTTGCGCCTGCGTCGCAGCGGGCGGCAGTGGCTGCAAACGCTGAAGGGCGGCGGTTCAGTGCAGGGTGGCTTGCACCAGCGCAACGAGTGGGAGATACCGGTGCACGGGCCGGCGCTGGATTTTTCGCATCCCGAAGTTGCAGAGTGGGATGAGTTTTTGCCGCATTCAATACGCAAAAAATTGCAACCAGTATTCGTCACAGATTTTTCAAGAACCAGCCGCATCCTGACGTGGCAGGAGGCGCAGATCGAGCTGTGCATGGATCAGGGCGAGATCAGCACCGAGCATAGTCGAATACCTCTATGCGAACTGGAACTTGAATTAAAATCCGGCGAACCACGACAACTGTTCGAACTGGCCCTGGCTATACTGGACATCGTGCCGTTCGAGCTGGAGACCATCAGCAAAGCCGAGCAGGGGTATCGTTTGCTGGCCGGGTACACCGAGCAGCCGGTCAAAGCCATACCAGTGAGACTGCACAAGCATGGTGACCTGGATAAAGCCATGCAAACCCTGATCTGGTCCTGTTTGCTGCATTTGCAGAGCAATGTGCGCGGTGTCATGACGAGCGCTAACACAGAATATTTGCATCAGCTGCGTGTCGCGTTACGCCGCTTGCGCGTGTTATTGAGAATGGCTGAAAGCGTTTGTGCCGATGCGCAACTCACCAATTTCAGGCAGGAATTTTCATTGTTGACCAGCACGCTGGGGCAAATACGCGAATGGGATGTGTTCATCGCGCAAACAGTGCAGCCGATATGCGAACGTATGCTACAGGATGCCGGTCTGCAAATCCTGTTGGCGGCCAGCAAGCAACAGCGTGAAGCCCTTTATAGTGCATTGCGCAATGATACTCAGGCGCGCGAACTGCAACGCCTGCTGTTGCGGTTTTCCATCTGGATGATCGGGCCATATTGGCAACAGCATGAATTCGTCGGGTTGCGCGTTCGCGATTTTGCTGCTGCTTATTTGTCTGAATTGGCCAAGCAGTTCGAACAGGCGGGAGAACAACTGGAAACCTTTGATGCCGGAAAACTTCATGCCCTGCGTATTCGAGCGAAGAAACTCAGATACAGCGCCGAATTTTTTGCCTCGTTGTTTGGCAAGCGTAAATCCGCTCAATACCTGGCCGCATTGAGCGAGGTGCAAGAAGTTTTCGGGCAGCTCAACGATGATGCAGTCGCGCAACGATTGCTGGTGGAACTGTCATCCACACAGGAATTGGCAGGGCGTCAGGATACGCTAGGGCTGGTAAAGGGATGGATCGCACATGACCTTTCCCAACAGCTGATTGTGTTGCAAGATGTGCTACGGTATTTTCACAAGCAGCTTCGCTACTGGGAAAAATAAAAATTAATGCTTTTCTGCTGCATGCATAATTATCGATCATTTCTTATTTCAGAACGTGCAAATCTCCCCCTGGCCCCTTTATCAAAGTGGCGAATCAGATATGTTCAAAATTTCGCCGTTACCCCACTTTGACAAAGGGGGGCCAGGGGGGATTTTGAACATTACAGATTATATTAATCTCTTCGGGTAAATTCCTCGCGGCTTGCCGCGCAGGCTGTCCGCAGGACAGCGGGTTTGACCGGGGGTAGATACCTCGCAGCTTGCTGCGGGGTTCTTCATTCCGCCACTGCATCGCTGCCACACTGCGGCAAGCACATCATAGGCAACGCATCGAGGGGCAGGTTGAGCGCCTCCAGCACCTTGAGCGCCGCGTAAGCATCGTTTGCCGCATAGAGTATTTGCTGTGCAGTGAGCTGAGGTTGCGACCAGTTGGAAGTGGTCACATGCCGCGACTTCGCAAAGCGCTGCTTGAACAGCAAACCCACCGCAGTGCGCACCCCCATTTCCTTTTGGTAGCCTTGCATGCGGAACACCGTGTTGAGATCAACCACCCCGCATAGTTGCACCCCCAGCTTCGCGTAGATATGTTTGCTGTCTGACTTCAGACCAAAGCCCACCTTGATCAGCGCTTCTGATTGCAGCAATTCGACCAGAAACGGATGCCCCGCCGTTAAATGTAGTTGAAACAGAAAAGCCCTGTCGTGCAGCGCAAACTGTACCAGATGCGGCCCGTCGCTGACATCACCGGTGACAAACGTCGGTTTTGATTCCGTATCGAAACCAACGATACCTGCGGCCTTGATCTCGGCGGCGGCGAAGGTAAATTCAGCGGCGTTGGCCGGCACATGGATGTGCGCAAGCTCAAGGCCGACAAAGGGTTTCAGTAGCGCGAGTTCGGCCTTGGTTGGGACGAGTTTTTTCATTTGAATGAGGGATGTGTTTTAGCGTTGCATCTTTCGAGGTCTGTCCCTGAGGAAGTAGCCTGCGTTTGCGAGGAGAGGTAGAGGGCATGTGCTGTTACGTAGAATGGAAAAGAAGAGTGGCCAAATTATCACCGGCAATAAAATCAATCGCCGGTAGATCCATCGGCCAGCACCGTGACCAGGGCGCGCGAAATGGCAACAGGCTTGGCGTGTTCCATAGCCATGCGGCGAATTAACCTGGGTTGGCGATTTTCTCGGGGTTTATGCAAAATTGATTTGTTTGTATGCTAATCTTTCTCGATCGAACCTGAGCCGGATATCTTGGGAATTACGCGGTTGGGGTTGCCGCTATAATGAACATCCCCAGACCCGCTGATATCGGCTTTCAGTTCGCGGTGGACATTGATATTTGCACTGCCAGAGGCATTAATTTTTACGATTGCCTTCTCGACTTTTAAATTTTCAAGCTCAAGATTTCCACTGCCATTATTCGTAGCAATCAGGTTTTCGACTTTTCCGGAAATGGTGATACTGCCTGCGCCGCCAAGAGTAACTTCCAGATCGCGTTGCCGGATATTGGTAAACTCAATGTCACTTGCGCCTGCGTGCACAATAGGGTCAAGTTTATCGGACGAGCTATCGGTATTGGCAGAGTCTGAGGATTCTTTTTCTTTGCCCACTCTCACTTTGGTGCCAGGTGCATCTATGGACACTGACCCATCATCAACGCGGATACTATGTCCATCTTTTTCTATAGATAGGTCAATGCCGGAGGTTAACGAACTGTAGATCAGCATACAACCCAATAAAACGATATTTTTATATTTCATTGAAAATTCTCCCTTTGATTATGTATCGAAATTTATTAACTTTGTAGACGATGAATTTCTTGTCTGACATCAAACTATAGCATTGTTACTCAGGCCGCCTGTAACACCCCGTCCACCAACCGCAACTGCCGCTGCATCCTCCCCGCCAGATCAAGATCGTGCGTCACCACGATGAAACTGGTATTGAGCCTTTCATTCAGTTCCTGCATCAATTCAAACAAGGCTGAGGCACTGGCGCGATCCAGATTGCCGGTGGGTTCGTCGGCCAGCACACAGGCGGGCTCGGTGACGAGAGCGCGGGCTACCGCTACGCGCTGGCGCTCGCCGCCGGAAAGCTCGGCAGGATTGTGCGGCAGGCGTTTTTCCAGGCCCACATTTTTCAACATCTCAGCGGCGATGGGGGCTGCCTGTTGCATTTTCATGCCGCGTATCAGCAGCGGCATCGCGACGTTTTCCAGCGCGGTGAATTCGGGCAGCAGATGATGAAACTGGTAGACGAAGCCGAGCGAACTGTTGCGCAGTTTGCCGCGCTGAGTTTCATTCATCGCCTGCACGTCCTGGCCGAGTATCGCGACGCTTCCGCTGCTGGCATTGTCCAAACCGCCGAGCAGATGCAGCAGGGTGCTTTTGCCGGAGCCGGAGGCGCCGACGATGGCGATGCGTTCACCGCGCGCGACATCGAGGTTGATGCCATTCAGTACGGGTACATTAAGTTTGCCCTGTGAGAAAGTCTTGCTCAGGTTGCGGCAGGAGATAACCTGTGAATTGTTCATATTTTTAATAGCTTCACTCATAGCGTAAAGCCTCGGCGGGTTGGGTTTGAGCGGCGCGCCAGCTCGGGTAGAGCGTGGCGAGTATACTGATCGCAAAAGAAAATACCGATACTACAATCACGTCGCTGCGTTGCAGGTCGGACGGCAGTTCGCTGATGAAGTACACGTCCTTGGCGAGGAACTGCACGCCGAACAGGTGCTCGATGAACGGCACAATCGTGCCGATGTTCACGGCTATCAAGATACCGCTCACCACGCCTATCAACAGGCCAGTAAGGCCGATTACTACCCCCTGCACCATAAAGATTTTCATGATGCTGACGGGTGAGGCGCCAAGCGTGCGCAGTATCGCGATGTCGGCCTGTTTGTCGGTGACCGCCATCACCAGCGTGGAGACGATATTAAAGGCGGCGACCGCGACGATCAGCGAGAGAATAATAAACATCATCTTTTTTTCCATCTGCACCGCGCTGAAGTAGTTGGCGTTTTGCCGCGTCCAGTCGCTAGTGTAGAGTTGGTGTGGCAGATTGGTATCCAGATCTGCAGCCACGCGTCGAGCCTGGTCCAGATCGTCCAGACGTGCGCTGATGCCGGTCACCCCCTCGCCCATGCGATACAGTTTCTGCGCATCAGTCATGTGGATCAACGCGAGCGCGTTGTCGTAGGGCGACATGCCAACCTCGAATATGCCCACCACATGAAACTGCTTCAGGCGCGGCACCATGCCGGCAGGGGTGATCTGACCCTGCGGCGTGATCAGCAGTATGCTTTCGCCGACGCGTGCGCCGAGCGAGCGTGCCAGGTCTACCCCCAGCACGATGCCAAACTCGCCCGCCCGCAGTTTGTTCAACTCACCTATTTTCATTTTTTCGCTCAAATGCGTGAGGCGGTCTTCTTCCTCGGGCAAGATGCCGCGCACCATCACGCCCTGCACGTTCTCATTCTGCGACAGCATGCCTTGCCCGCTGATAAAGGGCGCGGCGGCGCTGACCTGAGGGTGGGTGGCGACAATCTTTGCTATGGGTTGCCAATCGAGTATGGAGCCACTGTCGCTGGCAACTTGAAGGTGCGGTGTCACGCCCAGAATACGCGCGCGAATTTCTTTCTGGAAACCGTTCATCACCGACAGCACGATGATCAGTGCCGCCACACCCAGCGCAATGCCGAGCATGGAGATCATCGAGATGAACGAAATAAAGTGGTTGCGTTTTTTGGCGCGGGTGTAGCGCAGGCCGATAAAGAGTTCGTAGGGAGACAAGATGGACTCAGCTTTAATTAAAACGGGCCGCTAGTTTGCCATAAGAGACGGGTTTATGGGAGCTAACTTTAGTAGTTAGTTGTTTTAATAGGCGCTTGATCGATGCGCCACCTTGACCACATTTATGATCAGCTTATCTTCTACAATTTCATAGGTAATGCGATAAATGCCTTGCCTGACCCTGTAACAATCCTGACCCGAAAGTTTAATGCAACCTTCGGCTCTTGGGTTGATGGCAAGCGCATCGATGCACGACAAAATCCGCTTAACGTCTTGATTGGGAATACTGCGAAGATCTTTTGCGACACAGGGTAATGGGGACAGGGTAATGGGGACGTTCCCTTTTTATGCCTGACCGTGATGTTTATGGCGCAGCCATGGTGATTACTAGTGCTTTGCCAACAATGAACAAGTTGCCACCGTCTGGACTGATAGCCATTGAAATGCCATCTCCCGGGGAGTCTGTGACTAAAGTGCCTGTGCCAATCTCAGCAAATTCTCCACTCCCGTTAATACTCGTGAGATCATATTTGTGTATTACCCCTGTGCTTTTAATATAAGTATAAGCTTTTGTACCGTCTGGAGAAATGACCACTCTATCGACCAAACCCCATGACGGCAGCAGTGTTCCCAAGACGTTAAATGAAGCATCATAGACCACGTTCTGAATAATTGATCGCGAGCCATTTAGACTTGTGGATACAGTTGATGGTTCACCGAAGAAATTTGGAGTACTCAATGTAGTGGCAACGAAAGTGCTGTCACTGGATTTGTAGTAATACCAATTACCAGGATTAGGAGTCGAATATGATGGAAACGGTGCTATAAGTAATCTACTTCCATCGGCTGACCCAGCCATAGAGTTTCGATTAATCGGATTGGTAAAACCCGCTGGGGTACTGATTTTAAAAAATGCCCGGTTCAATATATCGTATTTGTAATATCCCTCCCACGCAACCTGGTTGCTTGCATTACCAATAACGCTGCCATCATTAGCCATGGAAAAGGTGTTTAGTGTTGGAATACCCAGGTCCGGTATCGCTGAAACACTGGCAGTCGTAGTAAAGCTTGCCGTGCTGATATGCTTCATCGAACTGTAGTCTGTTTTTAGAATCTCAGATCCGTCCGGGGTCAAGGCGATGCGCGAATTTAAATCTATAGGCGAACCAAATGAAATTGGTGTATCGCTCACCCACGACGTGCCCGTGAATCGATAGCGCTCAACTCGCTCCGTACTGGCTACCCAATCAGAATCGAGAAGATAAATTGCCCTTTTCTCAGCATCATAGATCAGGTTATGGAGTTCTTTTGCATTTGCAGTGCGTGCTATCGTTGCATATGCGAATGCAGGTGCATTAACAACCACCAGGTTGGCTCGGGTTGATAGTGCATTTACTGTGACCGGATATGTGCCTGCTGCAAGTGCCGGATAGGTGGCGTGAATTTCGGTATCGCTGACAACTGAGAAAGCTGACGCCGGTGTTGCTCCGAAGAGCACCTGAGTTGCGCCAGAAAACCCCCAGCCGCGAATGATAACGTCATTTGAAATATTCGCTGTCGCTAAGTACGGAGAAACAAAGTTGGCTCCCATAGGGTTCACATTGAGCGCCACGGGTACCACTATGGTTGACCCATTCGAGGTAAATGTTACATGTGCTCTATAGACACCTGCGGGCTTGGATGTGGCGCTGGTTGCTATTGTTGCAGGCAATGAAGCGCCCGAAGCTGGTACCCTAAGCCAACCAGACGTGCCGCTATCGTATGTAACCGAACTCGTCCACGCCTGCGTACCCATATTGGAGGTAAGCGTGAGGTTTTGCGGGGCAGGTGTTTGCCCTGCTCCTGCAAAATAATTTACGTAAGCCGGCGCTGCAGTTATTCCCGCAACTTTATAGCTAACGTTAATTGTCTTCGGACTGCCAGCCAATTGCGAACCATTGCAATTTGGGTCGGTGGTGCAAGCATAAACGGTTATAACGCCGGTATAAGTTCCGGCTCCCAATGAACTTGGGGTTGGCACGCTAACACTTGCCTGGCCAGTCGTAGCACTGGTAATGACGAAATTTGAGATCGAGCCTATCGCTGCGCCGGTACCGATTATCTTGACATAAAGAGTTCCGCTGATTTGCCCCGAAATTGTTGCAATGATCGTTTGAGATGCGGGCGTGGCAGCAGTCGGATCATTGGCAAAAAAGGTGAGGTCACTGGCAGAAAAGCTGATACTGGGTCCGCTGTTGCCGCCACCACCAGCACCTCCGCCGCCACCGCCACCGCAGGAATAAAGGATGAATAAAAAAATGAGCGCGAGCAAACGCAACGCTTTTGTTACGACGTACATATGTGAATCCTCTCCAAGATTGATTTTATAGCCGTATTTGTCGGCAATTTAAGCTCTGCGAGCAGCCCCCACGGCTGCGACTCCGCGATGTTGTGAGCACTCTAAATAAAGTTTTCAACTATATAAAATTCAACTGTATGAGTCAACTTAAGTATTAGTCAGAGTCCCCCTTTAAACTGATTTTCATCGGCAAAGCCCTTCAGATGCTGCACGCTGTCCATTTTCATGATGAGAATTTGCCGCAGCAATGATAGTAGGGTCAGGCCACTCCTCATGGCACATGCTTAGCAGGGGTTCGGCATAAACGTGATCACGCGTGAATTGGCGTGGCACAGTGAGCCGTTGAAGTTCTTTGGCTGCCTGATCTTGCAGCTCTTTCGTCTACAAACCAACTTGCGTCGGATACACGCCAAATTCCTGACCAATATCGTTCGCTGTCTTGATGCCATGAATTGCTTCAAGGGCGATCTTGGCCTTGAATTCACCACTAAAAATCTTACGCTCCGTTTCACGCACAACCTGCTCCTTTATTCAGCAGGTTATCACCTGTGTCACTGTTTGAAATTTGGGGTTACTATATAGACCCCTTTAATTTTTGGGGGGGTGGTTTAGCATTGATTTAAATGCCATACTGGAACAATAATACAAAACAGATGAGGTGGTGGTATGAATAAAACAACTACGACAAATGATCCGCAAAAAAAATATTGGTGGCTAATATTGATAGCACTACCGATCATCTTGGCTATTATCGCCATCGTCCCTGCGCTGTTGCATAAGGAGCCGCAGGCTACGGATAAGGCTACGCCGACAATACACATCGAACAAAAAGCCGAAGGCGTCGAACAAAAAAACGAGCGTGGCAACAATAACAACAATGTCATTGGCGATATCAACCTCGCTACCCCTGTTAAAAAATAAACTCGCGATGACAAAAAAATGGCTACATTGCATGCTGCCCCTGATACTGATGTTGACCATCAGCGGCGTGTGCGCAGCGCCTATAAAAGATACCCAGGAGATAGTCCAAACTACTACCAACCTTAAGCAGACGACAACGTCCGGTCATAACTTCAACAATGTGCTTGGCAATGTCACCATTACCGGCATTTCACTGGCAGACCATGAAAACAGCTTGCGTCGCCGCGAGAAAGAGATACGCGAGGAATACAAGGAAACGCTCAAGCAGATATCCCAGGCGCAAGTTAAAGAGCGCGTCGAGTTGGCGCTGAAAAAAATCGTACTGGAAAAGCAATTAAGTGAAGTTGAGACACAAATAACCAATCTCAAAGATAGCTACGAGAAACGCATAATCGCACTGCAAGCCCAGATTAATGACTTAAAAGAAAATGCCTCCTTCTTTTCTGAAGAAGTACTAAAGGATGCGCAAATCGCGTTGGCCAAGGGGGATGACAGCAAAGCAAAAGAGATCTACACGAAAATCACCCAATTAGCCAAGCTGTTGGATAAACAGGCGGCCAAGGCGGAATACCAATTGGGCTTGATGGCAGAGCGGGCCATAGACTATTACACCGCCTATCAGCACTTCAAACAAGCGGTGAAGCGGGAGGAAAATAACGCCGATTATTTATCTAAAGCAGGTGAGCTAGCATACACAGTTGCGCTGTACAGTGAGGCGGAGCCGCTGTATCAACGCGCGCTGTCGATCAGGGAAAAGGCCTTGGGGCCGGAACATCCCGACGTGGCGACGAGTTTGCATAACCTGGCACTGTTGTACGCCACACAGGATCAGCACGCTCAGGCGGAGTCGCTCTTTAAGCGTGCGCTTATAATCAGGGAAAAAGCCTTGGGGCCAGATCATCCCGATGTGGCGACGAGTTTGAATGACCTGGCACTGTTGTATGCCGTAGTTGGACACTACACGCTTGCAGAGCCGCTGTATAAGCGTGCGCTAGTGATCAGGGAGAATGCCTTGGGGCCGGAACATCCGGACGTGGCGACGAGTTTGAATAACCTGGCACTGATGTATTACACACAAGGTCAGTACCCGAAGGCGGAACCCCTGTATCAACGCGCGCTGGAGATCAGGGAAAAGGCCTTGAGGCCGGAACATCCCGACGTGGCGATAAGTTTAAATAACCTGGCAGAGTTGTATCGTATAAAAGGGCAGTACACGCAGGCGGAGCAGCTGTATAAACGCGCGCTGGCGATCTGGGAAAGGGCTTTGGGGCCAGAGCATATCTACGTGGCGACGAGTTTAAATAATCTGGCAATTATGAACGCTAAACAGGGAAACTACGCGCAGGCAGAGCAGCTTTATCA
>Ga0315281_10002005_pt1 | contig 30248 bp, 32 predicted proteins | sample YL17G07_0_MG_FD_204540 | JGI IMG/M metagenome (GOLD analysis project Ga0315281, IMG submission 204540) | Sediment microbial communities from Yellowstone Lake, YNP, Wyoming, USA - YL17G07_0 | ecosystem: Environmental > Aquatic > Freshwater > Lake > Sediment | place: USA: Wyoming | collected...
CACGAGTCCGATTGCAATCGCACGACGTCTCATGCAGGTTCTCGCTTTCCCAAGTCCGGCAGAAATCCCGTCAGCAGCCCGATGAGCGGCAGGTACGCACAGATCTTGTAGACGAACACGATGCCTGTGGCGTCGGCGAGGCGTCCGAGCACGGCGGCGCCGAGACCGCCCATGCCGAACGCGAAGCCGAAGAAGAGACCCGAGATGAGGCCGACGCGTCCGGGCATCAGCTCCTGTGCGTACACGACGATCGCCGAGAACGCGGACGCGAGAATCAGGCCGATGACGACCGTCAGGATGCGCGTCCAGAACAAGTCCGCGAAGGGCAGCGCGAAGGTGAACGGAAACACGCCGAGGATCGACACCCAGATCACGAGTTTGCGGCCGAAGCGATCGCCGATCGGACCGCCGAGAATGGTGCCCGCCGCCACGGCTCCCAGGAAGATGAAGAGATCGATCTGCGCGGCCTGCACCGACACGTTGAACTTGTTGATCAGATAGAACGTGTAATAGCTCGTCAGGCTCGCGAGATAGAAATACTTCGAGAAGATGAGCGCGATCAGCACCGCGATCGACCAGCGGATTCTCTCGGGCGACACGTGGACGTGGGACTGATGGCGCGGCGTCTGGCCTGCAGCCGTTGCCTGGAGGGGAGCCGGCCGCCAGCGGCTGGACCAGCCGCCGACTCTCCAGAGCACGGCAATCGCCAGCAGCGCCACGCCCGACGCCCACGCGATGCTGCCTTGCCCGCGCGGCAGGACGAGAAACGCCGCAAGCAGCGGACCCATCGCCGACCCGACGTTGCCGCCGACCTGAAACACCGACTGGGCCAGCCCGTGCCGTCCGCCGGACGCCATGCGCGCCACTCGCGACGACTCGGGATGGAACACCGCCGAGCCGACGCCGACGAGGCCGGCCGCAAGCAACAGGGTCCCGAGCCGTCCGGCCACCGACAGCAGCAGGAGTCCGAACAGCGAGAACGTCATCCCGAACACAAGGGAGTACGGCGTCGCCCGCCGGTCCGTGTACAGACCCACCAGAGGCTGCAGCACCGACGCCGTCACCATGAGCGTCAGGGTCAGGAGCCCGACCTGCGCGAAACTCAGGTGATAAGAACTCTTGAGAATCGGATAGATCGACGGCAGCAGCGACTGAATGGTGTCATTGAGCAGATGCGAAAAACTGATCGCCGCAAGGACAGGCACGACGGTGCGTTGTGGATTCGTCACTTCTGCATCTGTCGCGCGTAGAGCTGATCGTAGAGATCGTACTTCGCGGTCGGGACGGCCGTCTGCGGCTGCTGCGTGTCGCCGAGGACCATCGCGCGGCCCGACGCCTTGTCTGTGTACCGCGGCCACGACGCGAGGCCCTTGCCGTTGGGATCCCCGGTCCGGGCGAAGTTCACCCAGTAGGACGAGACGATGTCGGCGAGCGTGTGCTCGGCCTCGGACGCCGACGACAGCTCGGGCGAGCTGTTGTCCGGAAAGACGCGGACGGCTTTCAGGTTGTTGAACACGTACGGAACTTCCGCCGTGTGCGTCGCGCGCAGATTCGGCTTGCCGGGCTCGGTCGGCGGTTCGTGCGTGAAGTAATAAAGGTACGCCCTCTTGCCGATGGCCGCCTGCGCCTGGGCGTAGCGCCACATGTGCCACGCCATCTCGTCACTGAACGCGGCTTCCGACGACTTCGCGGCTTCGGCGTCCGAACCGGCGGGGTAGAGCTTCAGATACGCGTCCGCGAGGTCGCCCCAGCGTCCGCGCACTCTCGCCGTCCACTGTTCCACTGTCGGCCCACGGAGGATAAACGACCCTTCGTCCTTGTTCGATCCGATCAGGACGTCCACGGCGTTCTGCCTGCCGTTGGCGAACGCGATCGACTCGTCTTCGGGAATGGCCCAGCCATCGGCGATCATGCCGGCGCCGCGCAGGCCTTTCGTGATCTCCTCGGTCGACTTCGCCCGCAGTTCGGCGAGCGGCAGCGTGGCGAGCGGCGATGCGCCCCGGCCGGTGCCAGGTGTTTCCGCCGACGCGCGCGAACGCATCGGCGCCATGCTCAGGCCCATCCACGCGCCGCTTTCCGAGATCGCGCGCTGGAACAGGCCCTTCGCTTCCGGCGATCCGGCGAGCCCCGCCGACAGCGACGCGCCGGCCGACTCGCCGAAGATCGTGACGTTGGCGGGATCCCCGCCGAAGGCCGCGATGTTCCGCTGCACCCACTTCAGCGCCGCAATGCAGTCCCACACCGCCTGATTGCCCGACGCGTTGTGTTCGGATTCCGCCGTCAGCTCCGGATGCGAGAAGAACCCGAACGGCCCGAGGCGGTAGTTGATCGTGACCATCACGACGCCTTTGCGCGCGAGCGCCTCGCCGTCGTTGTGACGGCTCGAGCCGGCGCCTTCGGTGTACGCGCCGCCGAAGATCCAGACCATCACCGGCCGGCGTTCGTTCGCGCGCGCCGCGCCCGTCCACACGTTGAGATACAGGCAGTCTTCGCTCGCCGGCGGCGAATCGGGCATGTCGACGGACACGTTCAGCCGTCCCATGCCTTTCGGCTGCACGCACACTGGACCGAATGCGTCGGCCTTCCGCACGCCAGCCCAGTGCGCGACCGGCTGCGGCGCCTTCCAGCGCAGCGGACCGAGCGGCGGCGCGCCGAACGGAATGCCGCGGAACACGCGAATGCTGTCAGGTGAATTCGACGCCGCGGCCACAAGCCCTGCGTCCGTCTTGACGGGATCGGGAATCGCGGCGACGAGCGCGGTGGACGCGGCAACAGCAGCGAGAGCGACGACAAGGTGCGTGCGCATGGTGCGGTATAGTTTACGGCACTCGTACGTAGAGCGGGCCTTTCAGGCCCGCGGAGATCCGAATGAGGAAAGTGTTCGCGTTCGCCGTTTGTCTGTGCACGGTTGCCGCCGCCGGCGGTCTGGTCGCCCTGGCCCAGCAGAAGACGTATCCCTATCCGCCGGTCCGCGATCAGCGCGGCGCCGTTCCCGCCGGGCCGCGCGTCGCGCCATGGAACAGCCCGGCGCTTGGCGACGGCCCGTTCCTGTTCGACAGCTACGAACAGCGCGGGCTCCGAGCCGTGGTGGTGGCGAAAGGGCTATCGCATCCATGGAGCATCGCGTTCGTGCCCGACGGCAGCGGCAGTTTCACGATCCTCATTACCGAGCGCCAGGGCCGCCTCCGCATCGTCCGCGACGGCAAGCTGGATCCGACTCCGGTGGCCGGCGTTCCGGCCGTCACGTCGCTCGGCACGATGGCCGGGCTGATGGACATCGCGCTCCATCCGAACTTCGCGCAGAACAAGTGGATCTACATCTCGTACCACAAGCCGATGGGCACGGCGAAGACCGTCGACGGCGGCCGCGACGCGCCGATTGCGAGCAACGCGATCCTCCGCGGCACGTGGGACGGCAAGGCGCTGACCGACGTCCGCGACATCTTCGTCGCCGACGACATCGACATGGAAGCGTCGCGCATCACGTTCGGTCCCGACGGCATGATTTACATGGGCATCGGCGGGCCCGGCACCGGATCGAAGATCAGCATGGACCGCGCGCAGGGCACGAACGACCTGGCGGGGAAGATCCTGCGGATGAAGGACGACGGCACCGTGCCGCCCGATAATCCGTTCGCCGGCAAGGTCGGCTACAAGCCGTACATCTTCTCAATCGGCCACCGCGTGCAGCTCGGCCTCACATTCAATCCCTACACGAACGAGTTGTGGGAGACCGAGAACGGCCCGAACGGCGGCGACGAAATGAACATCATCCGCGCCGGCCGCAACTACGGCTGGCCGATCGTCAGCTACGGTCGCGACTACAACGGCCCGCGTTTCAGCCCGACGCTTCCCGGCATGGAAGATCCCGTCGTCTTCTGGGTGCCGTCGATTGCAACCTCAGGCCTCGCGTTCTACACCGGCGACAGGCTCCCCGGCTGGAAGCGGAACGTCTTCGTCGGAGGCATGCGCGAAGGCGAGATCGCGCGCAGCGGACAGATTCAGCGGATCGTGTTCAACGACAAGTGGGAAGAAATGCGCCGCGAGCCGCTGCTGCGCGACCTGCACCAGCGCGTGCGCGACATCAGGCAGGGCCCCGATGGCCTGCTGTATCTGATTACCGAAGAAGACGCCGCGGCGTTGCTGCGGATCGAGCCGGTCCAGTAGTGTCGGTCCGGTAGTGTCCGCCTTCAGGCGGACCCCCTAATACCCGAGGCGCACGACGAGCCACAGCGCCGCGCAGATGGCGGCGCCGACGACGGTCATCGACATCGCCGTCGGCGTGAAGTACGGGTAGCCGATCATCGCGACGCCGGCGACGATGTGCGGCAACCGCTGCTGTTTCTTCCCGTACATGAACAGCACGAACCCGATCCCGCCGGGGATCATCGACAGGAAGAGCCAGGTCGGATCGATGTTCATTTCCCTGATGATACGATCCGCCGCGATGAAACGCCTTGTCATCATCGCCGCCCTCGTCGTCGCGCCGGCGGCAGCCCACGCGCAGCAGGCCCCGCCGCGCATCGACATGCCGATGACCGCGGCCGATCGCCTTCACTGGATCGTCGGCGGCACGATTGGCCCGAAGAGCCTCGGCGTCGGCGTCATCACCGCCAGCTGGGACACCGCCTGGAACTTTCCGGACGAGTGGGGGCAGACGTGGAACGGCGCCGGCAAGCGCTACCTGGAGCGCGAAGCCGACGTCGCGATCTCCAACTCGATTGAAGCCGGCCTCGGCGCGATCTGGGGCGAGCGCGCCGATTACATCCGGTCGGGCAAGCGCGGCATCAAGCCGCGGCTCGGCTACGCGCTCAAGACCGTCTTCCTCGCGCACCGCCCCGACGGGCATCTGGCGCCCGCGTGGGGCCGGTACGCCGGCAACACCGTCAACAACCTCATCGAAAACACGTGGCTGCCGCCGAGCGCGACCACCTGGCAGGCGACGACGTGGCGCAGCGCGGCCGGCTTCGGGAGCCGTGCCATCGGCAACGTGTGGGAAGAATTCTGGCCGGACGTCTCGCGCCGAGTGTTTAAGCGCCCCTGAATCAAGAGCTGCAGGAATACGCGACGATCGACAGGGCGGGTTGGTTGCCGGTGCCTGACGTGGCGGTGGCCTGAATCCCGTTGTTGTCGGTGACGGTCAGCGACACCGTCATCGGGATGGTCGTGCCTGCCACGCTCGAGGGGTTCCGGCCGCAGTACTCCCACACAGAGAAATCCTGAATCGCACCAGTGTTCTGTGTCTGCGTCTTCGCGATGCCGTCGTACGTGTACGTGACCGTCCAGGACCAGTTGACGATCGCGTTCGTACCCGTGGTGCGCGAGGTCGTCGTCAGCGGACAGGTGGTAATCGAGTTGACGGTCGCCCCTCGAATCCGGCACGACGTCGCGGGACCCGCCTGCGACGGCGGATCGTACATGTCGAAGCCGACGATGATCCCTGCGCCTGTCTGGTTGACCGTGAACGTCTGTCCCGCGATCGTGACGGTCCCCGTGCGATTTGTGCCTGAGGCCGCGGCCACGTTGATCACGACGCTTCCGCTGCCGGTTCCGCTGGCGCCCGACGTAATCGTGATGAATGAGGCCGTCGTCGCGGCCGTCCATGCACAGCCGCTCTGCGTCGTGACCGTCACGGTCGAGGCGCCGCCCGCCGCGCCCACGCTGACCGACGTCGGCGTCAGCGAATACGTGCACACAGGGGCGGGGGTGCTCGTCCCGGTGCCTGGCGTCGTGGTCGTCGTGGTCGTCGTGCCGCTTGGGGTCGCCGGCGTTGCGTCGCCCGAACACGCCGCCGCGCCGAGGGCGACGGCCAGGAGTCCGAGCCGCGAGAGCACTTTCAAGGATGAAGTCACGCCCGACAATATCGGCGCTTCAGGGCGTGAAGTACACTTGGCGGCTGACATGCGCGGCGCCTTCACAGCATTTCTCATCGCAACATCGCTCGGGCAGACGCCGACCGTGGCGACGCCCGTGTGGAGCGTGACGCAGGGCCTGGACAGTCCGGAGAGCGTGTACTTCGACGCGCCCTCAGGATTTCTGTACTCGTCGCAAATCGGCGGCGACGCCGCCGCGAAAGACGGCAACGGCCGGATCGCGAAGCTCACGCTCGACGGCCAGATGGTGGACGCGAACTGGATCACGGGCCTCAACGCACCGAAAGGCCTGCGCGCGTATCGAGGGACGCTCTTCACTGTCGACATCGACGAAGTGGTCGGCATCGACATCGCCGCCGGCCGGATCTCCTCGCGTGTGAAGACCGACGCGAAGTTCCTCAACGACGTGGCCACCGCGCCGGACGGCACGGTCTACGCAACCGACTCGTTCCAGAACCGCGTCTACGTCGTCCGCGCCGGCGTGGCGTCCGTGTTCGTCGAGTCGCCGCGGCTCGAGCTGCCGAACGGCATTCTCGTTGACGGCAACACGGTGATGGTGGCAACCGACGGCCGGCCGGGCCGCGGCGGCGGCACTCCCGGGTCGATCTTCGCTATCGACATCGCGACGCGTGAGATCACGCAGGTGACCACCGAGTCCATCGGCACGCCGGACGGCCTCGAGTCGGACGGCCGCGGCGGCTACATCGTGGCCGACGTCGGCGGCGGCCGCCTGTTCCACGTCAGCGCGAGCGGAGCGGTGCGCCAGCTCCGGCAGCTCGACCGTCAGCCTGCCGACATCTGCTTCATCGCGAGTCGCCATCTGCTCGTCGTTCCGCACCTGGGGCTGAACCGGGTGTCGGCGTATGATTTGTCCGATCTGAAACCGTAGACTCCTGTCCGGGAGCGCCACATGTCGAAACAATTGGTCATGACCGCCGTGCTCGTCGGCCTCGTCGCCGGCACGTTCACGTCTGCGCAGACGCCTGCCTCGCCGAAGCCGGCCGTCAGCAACACGCCGGCCAGGGCGGGCTACAAAGCACCGCGGACGCCATGGGGCGATCCGGATCTGAGCGGCGTCTACAGCAATGACGACGAAACCGGGACGCCGATCGAGCGGCCGGCTGAATTCGACCACCGCCGGATGGAGGACATCACGGCCGCCGAGTTGAAGACGATCAACCAGCAGCGGACAGCGCAGTTCAACGCCGGCGTCGCGGGAACGGAGTTCGCGGGCGGCCTGCGTCCGCCGACGCATCTGATCTTCGATTCGTTCGAGCGCAGGAACAGCCGTGTGTGGCTCGTCACCGATCCGGCCGACGGCAAGATTCCCGCGCTGACGCCCGAAGGGCAGGCGCGGCTTCGCCGTCCGCAGCGCGGCGTCAGCACCAACGCGAATCCGGTCGGGCCGTTCGACAGCTACGAGGACATGGGGCTGTACGACCGCTGCATCACGCGCGGGATCCCGAATTCGATGATGCCCGCCGGCTACGGCAGCAACTACGAGATCCAGCAGGGGCAGGGCTACGCGGCGATTCGTTACGAGATGATCCACGAAACGCGCGTCGTCCCGCTCGATAGTACTGACAGGCGTCCGCATCTCAGCCGGAACATCCGGCTCGATCTGGGCGACGCCCGCGGGCACTGGGACGGCGACACGCTGGTGGTGGAGACGACGAACTTCACGGCGCGCAGCGCGTATCGCGGCGCGAGCGACGATCTGAAGATGACCGAGCGGTTCACGCCGCTCTCGCCCTCCGCCGTCGACTGGAGCGTGACGTTCGACGACCCGCGCACGTGGGTGCGGCCGTGGACGTTCACGATGACGCTGACGAAGAAGGATCGCAGCCAGCGGGTCTACGAGTACGCCTGCCACGAAGGCAACTACGCCATGCCGAACATTCTGAGCGCGCAGCGTTCGGCTGAGCGCGCGGCGGACGGCGCGGTGAGCCGCTAGCCGGCGCAGGCAGCGCCTTACGGTATCCTCGCCTCGGTATGTTGGGGCGCCTGTTCGCGCATTACCGGATCACCGGCAAGCTCGGCGTCGGCGGGATGGGCGTCGTCTACGAGGCCGAAGACACGCAGCTGGCGCGGCTGGTCGCGCTGAAGTTTCTTCCCGAGGACATCGCCAGCAATCAGGACGCCGTCCGCAGGCTCACGCGCGAGGCGCAGATGCTCGCGCGGCTCAACCATCCGAACATCTGCGCGATCCACGACATCGCGCAGTCCGACGGCCGCACGTTCATGGTCATGGAGCGCGCAGACGGCGTGAACCTGCGGACCTGGACGGCGACGCGGCCCGTCGGCCTCCGGGACATGCTGGACATCGCCGCGCAAATCGCGCGGGCGCTTGAAGCGGCGCACGCCAACGGGATCGTGCATCGCGACATCAAGCCCGGCAACGTCATCGTCGGCGAGTTCGGAGCGGTCAAGGTGCTCGATTTCGGGCTGGCGCGGAGCCTCCATCCGGCCGGGCCCGGGCTGGTCAGCCAGGGATCGACGATCGTGGGCCAGCCGGTCGGCACCGCCAACTTCATGGCTCCCGAACGCCTCCGCCAGCAGCCGCTGGATCCCCGGAGCGATCTGTTCTCGCTCGGCGTCATGCTGTACGAGATGGCGACAGGAACACTCCCGTTCGCCGGCGACACGGCCCTCGAGACCGTGACGAATATTCTGGAACGCGATCCTGTGCCCCTGACCAGGCGCGCACCGGGCACGCCGTTCGAGCTCGAGCGGATCGTCGGGCGGCTGCTGAGGAAGCGCGCCGACGACCGGTTTCAGTCCGCGTCGGCGTTGCTTGACGCGCTGAGGACATTCAAGGAGGGACCGGCGCCTTCTGTCTGGCGCCGGATCGCGCGACGGCTACCGTGGGGCGGCTGATTGATTTGTCCTTCCTGAGAGATAGGTAACACCGTATTCCGGACACATAGGTGACACTCTTGCCCCTTTGTAGGAGGGGGCATGCCTTGGAAGGAGTGTCACGTCATGGACGAGCGTCTGCGGTTTGTCGCCCGCCTACTCGAGGGTGAGAAGATGGCGCCCCTGTGCGCCGAGTTCGGCATCTCGCGGAAGACCGGCTACAAGATCTACGACCGGTACAAGACCTGCGGGATCAATGCGCTCACGGATCGCAGTTGGCGACCCATCCGGAACAGAACGGCCGCCACGAGCGGATGCATCTGACGTTGAAGAAGGAAGCGACCAAGCCGGCCGCGGCGAACGTGCTGCAGCAGCAGGCCCGCTTCGACGCCTTTGTGGAGCGCTATAACCAGGAGCGCCCGCATCAGGCCTTGGGCATGAAAGTCCCGGCCGACGTGTACGCGCGGTCCCCGCGTGTCGATCGCGGCCTGGAGGAATTGACGTATCCGTTGCACGACCAGACCCTCACGGTGACCCACTGCGGCCGGATCTGTTTCAAGGGCCACAAGGTGAATCTCAGTCAGGTCTTCGCGGGCCAGAATGTCGGCGTGACGCAGGTGGGCGATCAGATTTGGCTCGTCACCTTCATGCAGTACGATCTCGGCTACTTCGACGACGAGACCTGCAGGCTCGACCCGATCGAGAATCCGTTTGGACCGAAAGTGTTACCCATGTCTCCGGAATGAACTGTTACCCATGTGTCCGGAATGGACCATTGATTGTTGGCGTCCCCAACGGGATTCGAACCCGTGTCTTGGCCTTGAAAGGGCCACGTCCTAGGCCTCTGGACGATGGGGACCGGAGAGGAAAACCTTAGAAGTCTAGCACGCCGTGTCAGTTGTGCTGGTCGGCCCAGACGAACGGCGTCTTCTCGTTTTCCTGCAATTGATCGCCCGGCGGCGCGCCGTCGAGATTCGTGAAGCCGCCGAGGCTGCGGTGAATCGTCGGCTCGGCGCCGTGAATGCGCCCGGTCGAATCCACGGCGAGCCTTGCGACCGGATGCTGCACGAGATACAGCTTGCCGTCCGAGTTCATCGTCGCCACGATGACGCCGAGGAACGCGCCGCCTTGCGACGCGACCGTCGCGTGCTCGGCCGCATCTGCCGTGAGCTTCGCCGCGAGCCGGACCACTTCGACACCGCCCGCCCTCACGATCGCCGGCACTTTGGGATCCGTCAGCGGCACGTCGCGGGCGACTTTGGTATCGAGCGGCGCCCACTCCGCGTTCTTCGCGCCGCTGCGGATCGACCAGAGCGCGGGCTCGACGCGCAGCAGCGCGGCGTCGCGGTTTCCGCCGTTGGAAAACGCGACCGTCATGTACACCTCGCCCTGGTTCGTGTTGTACGAGACGCTGGTGACGGTCACGTCAAGCTGCTGCTTCGTGTAGATGTAGCTCCAGTAGAAGCTGACCGCCGACAACGCCATCGCGATGAGCGCGCCGATGGCCGCCATGTCGCTCTTGAGGCTGTCCCATTTGACGGGTGCCAATGGCGGGTCTATGACAACCGGAACAGCGGACGGCCCGCGCGCATGCCCGGCCACGGAATCGCCAGGAACATCAGCGCGGTCGCGATGCCGAAGCACACGAACAGCTTCATTTTTTTCGCGTCGGCGTTGGCCGACTTGCGGGCCAGTACCCGTCCGACATGCGTGATGACGACGGCGCCCAGCATCATCGTGATGTGTTCGACGGCGAAAAACCGCGCGCCGGGGTCCTTCATGACCTCCGCCATGCGCCCCTGCATCGACGGGAGCGTCACGCCCAGATACATCACGAGGCCGAGGAGCATCTGCACATCGAGCGAGATCATGAGAATCAGCCCCCAGCGGTCCGCGCGGCTTGCGGCCGGGGGAGGGGTGTTATCCCGGAGCGCCGCGATCGTGGCGGCGACGCCGGCCACCAGCGCAACCCAGCGCAGCCACGAGTGGAGTATCAGAATTGTCGTATACATGCGAAAAACGTTACCACGAGCGGCAAAATCGCCTGGTTTTGCGCGCGAAGCCTGGTGTAACCTTCGTGCATCAACCTGGTCTAAGGATTGCTGAGGGCTCTTCCCTATGGCTGACGATTCCATCGCCCACCTGCTGCGGCGGGCCGGTTTTGGCGCAAGCAGCGACGACCTCGCGATCTACGGGTCGATGTCGTACAACGCCGCCGTCGATCGCCTCCTGAACTACGACGCCATTCCAGACGACGTCGACGCGAAGATCGGCCAGGCCGGCTTCGTCGGCACGACCTCGAACGGGGCGTTCTCGCCGAATACCGTCATCAACGACGCGCGCCAGCGGTGGCTGTTCCGCATGGTGCACAGCAACCGGCCGCTGCAGGAGAAGATGACGCTCTTCTGGCACAACTACTTCGCGACCGGCTACAACAAAGTCGCGAGCGTGGGCCAGCAGGACGGCGCGCGGCTGATGGTGGCGAAGCCTGGTGAAGATCCGAAAGGGCAGAAGGGGCAGATCGAGATGCTGCGCGACAACGCGCTCGGCAGTCTCAACGACCTGCTGAATCGCATCGCGACCGATCCCGCGATGCTGATCTGGCTCGACGGGAACACGAACACGAAACAAAACCCGCAGGAAAACTTCGGCCGCGAGCTGATGGAGCTGTTCAGCCGCGGCGTCGGCTTCTATACGGAACAGGACGTCTACGCCGCCGCCCGCGTCTTCACCGGGTGGAACCTCCGCATCGATCGCGGCACCGGCGACGGGAACAACGCCTATAGCTTCGTCTACAACGCCAACAACCACGAGACGGCCGCCAAGACGTTCAGCTTTCCCGTCTACAGCGACGGCGGGACGACGATTCCGTCGCGGTCGGCGTCGGCGGGCATGCAGGACGGCCTCGATCTGATCAACGCGCTCGCGATGCATCCGGAAACGGCGCGCCGCGTCGCGACGAGGCTCTACGAGTTCTTCGTCAGCGAGACGGCGCCCGCGCCGGCGGCGTTCATCAACCAGCTCGCGCTCATCTACCTGCAGAACGGCTCCAACATCAAACCGGTGGTGCAGACGATCCTGCGCTCATCGCAGTTTACGGATCCGTCGATCTATTTCACGCGGTATTCGTGGCCGGTCGAATACGTCGTCCGCTCGATCAAGGAAACAGGCTGGACGGGCTTTTCGGTCAGCACCGCGCTGACGCCGCTCGTGAACATGGGGCAGCAGCTGTTCGAGCCGCCCGACGTCGCCGGGTGGGATCTCGGGCAGTTGTGGTTCTCGACCGGCAAGATGCTCTCGCGGATGAATTTCGCGTCGACGCTCGCGTCGAATCAGAAATTCCGCCTCGCGACGGCCGCCGCCGGCGCGAAAGGGTCGGCGCAGGCGCTGCTCAACTTCATGCTGGCGAAGATGACGCCCGCCGACGTGAACGGGATATATGCGGATCTGCTCGCCTACGCCGGCACGGGCACCTGGACAGGGTCGGACGCGCAGATGCAGGCACGTGCGTCGGGCCTCGCGCATGTCATTCTCGGATCAGCGGAGTACCAATTCGTATGATCACCAGACGGCAATTCGTCAAAAACGGCGTCGCGGCGTTCACCGTCAGCTTCGCCGCGCCCGCGTTTCTGTCCGATCTCGCGAAGGCGCAGGGCGCCTCGAGCCGCAACCTCGTCGTGCTCGCACTCGCCGGCGGCAACGACGGGCTCAGCACGCTGGTGCCGTACACCGACGCCTTCTATTACAGCCGGCGTCCGACGCTCGCGATTCCCGCGGGGACGGTGCTCCAGATCGGCAGCGACTCGAGCGGCAAAGCGCTCGGCCTGCATCCGCGTCTGACGGGCCTGCGCGACGTCTTCAACGCGGGCCGCCTCGCGTTCATCCAGCGCGTGGGCTATCAGAACTCCAGCCGCTCGCACTTTACCGGCACCGACATCTGGTCGGTGGGGACTCCACCGAGCTCGCAGGGCAGCGGCTGGCTCGGACGCTACCTGAGCACGCTCGGCCCGCTCGATCCGCTCGCCGCGTGGACGACGACGGGCGATACGCCGCACTCGATGCTCGCGTCGGGCGTGGGCGTGGCGGCGATTTCCAGCATCAGCAACTTCGCGTTCGCGAGTCCGAACTCCGGCGCCGAAGCGACGCTCGAGCGCACCACCGCCTCGGCGATTGCCTCGCATGTGCCCGTGAGCGTCCCGCACCTGTCCTTTGTCGCGTCCACCGTGCAGGGCGCCATGCAGACGCTCGATCGCGTCGCGACGGTCGGCACGTACAACCCGTCCGTCACCTATCCGAACACCGGCTTCGGCCAGGCGCTGCGGATGGTGGCCGGCGCGATGTCGAAGGGCATCGGCACGAAAGTCTTCTTCGTGCAGACGGGCGGCTTCGACACGCACGCGGCGCAGGACACCACCGGCGCCAACGGCTCGTACTTCCGTCTGATGGCGTCGCTCGACGACGGGTTGGCGGCGTTCTACAACGACCTGCGCAACTCGGGGTTGATCAACAACACGCTGGTCCTGTCGTTCTCGGAATTCGGCCGGCGCATCACGGAGAACGGCAGCCGAGGCACCGACCACGGCGCGGCGAGCATCATGATGGCGATGGGCGGCGGCGTGCGCGGCGGCATCTACGGCACGGCCGCGTCGCTCAATCCCGATCCGTCGAACGCGACGCTCGAGAACAGCGGCAACGACGTGAAGTTCGAGAACGATTTCCGTTCGGCCTACGCGCGCGTCATCGACAACTGGCTCGGCGGCGATTCGGTCGGCATTCTCGGCGGGAACTTCAAAGCCGCGTCGCTCAACTTCGTGTAGCAGGCTTGCCGAGCCGAAGCTCACGCGTGTGATCGCAGGCGTGAGCGAAGGCTGGTGGGCCCCCCGGGGATCGAACCCGGGACACCGTGATTAAAAGTCACGTGCTCTACCACTGAGCTAGGGGCCCCATTCAGTGGGGAAATCTCCTGACGATACCACACAGATCACGCGGTATACTGTCGGGCGCCGATGACCAAAGACACTACACGCCTCGTGCTCGTCGTCGAAGACGACGTCTCCGTGCGCCGCCCGCTCGTGAAGTTCCTCGAAATGCATGGCTTCTCCGTCGTGACGGCGGAGACGGCGGATGAAGGGCTCGACGCGCTCGGCAAGAACCGGCTCGTCGCGGCCGTGGTCGACCTGCGGCTCAAGCGCGGCTCGGGTCGCGACGTCGTCGTCGCGACGCCGGCCGAAGTGCCCGTGATTATTTTCTCTGGCGTGCCGTCGGAGTCCGCGGAGCTCGAGCGCCTGCGTCCCCGCACGCGGCTGATCGAAAAGCCGTACTCGCTCGTGCTGCTGGTGGAAACGCTCGAAGAGATGCTGTCGGAATCGAAAGCCAGCTAGCTACTTCAGCTTCACCGAGACCGACATTCCTTCGCTTCCCGGCCGCACGATTGACGTGGCAAGGGCAGGATTGTCGTTGATCGCCGCCAGGAAATCTTTCATCTCCGACTGCTTGTTGACCACGTTGTGCGAGAGGAAGAGCCCGCGCGGCGCAAGCCGCGGGAAGACGAGGTCGAAGAACTTCCTGTAGTCGGGCTTCCACGCGTCCAGAAACACGAAGTCGAACATGCCCGGCACCTTCGGGATCTCTTTGAAGGCGTCGCCGGAAATCACCGTCACGGTGTCGGTCAATCCGGCGCGGCGGATGTTGTCCGCGGCGGCCTTCGCGCGACCGGCGTCGAACTCAATCGTCGTCAGGTGGCCGCCCGTCTCGCGCAGACCCAATCCGATCCAGATGGCGGCGTAGCCGTACGCGGAGCCGATCTCGAGCGCGCGTTTCGCGCGGCTCGTGGTGACGAGGACGCGCATGACGCGGCCATCCTCCTCGGAGACCGACAGCTGGCCGGTGTCGACGGCTCTGACGGAGGCGAGCACCTTCGCGACGACTTGCGGAATCTGGGCCGCGACCGGCGCGCATGGCCACGAAGCCACGAAGATCACGAAGGAAGCACGAAGAACACCTTGTACAAGAAAGTCTTTCGTGAGACTTCGTGACTTCGTGGCTAAGTCTTGAGACATTCCGATACCTTTCGTGCGGTCGCGCGCGCGTCGGCGACGCAGTCGGGGATGCCGACGCCGCGGAACCCGCTTCCGGTGACAAAGAGCCCGGGCTGTGCGGCGAGCAGGCGCTCGATGGCCGCCATCCGATCGAGATGGCCGACGTTGTGCTGCGCGCTCTTGCGTTCGAAACGGTAGACGCGGGTCATCGACGGCGCGCCGCTGATGCCCAGCAGCGGCCCGAGCGCCGACATCGCGATGGTCACCAGCTCGTCGTCTGTCTGTTCGAGCGCTCCGGGATCGCGCGCGCCGCCGACGAACGCGCGCATCAGTACCTGGCCCTCGGGCGCGCGGTTCGGCCACTTCGACGAGAGCCAGGACGCCGCCATGATGCCGGTGCGCTCGACGCGCGGCACGACGAAGCCGGATCCGTTGAGCGGGTGGGCGACCGCCGACCGGGGAAACGCGAGCGCGATCGTGCCGCTCGACGCGTAGGGAATGTCGGCGCAGAGGTGTGCGAGATCGGCGTCCACGTCGCGCACCAGGTCCGCGGTCACGTAGGCCGGCGACGTCGCGATGACCGCGCGACCCGAATACGTCGTGCCGTCAGTCGCCTCGACGCGCCACCCTTCGACTGGTTGCGCTCGCTCAGGGCGGGGCGCGCGCGAGATGCGCTGCGCGGCCGTGCCGAGACGAATCGATTGCGCCGGCAGCGCCTTCGTCACCGCATCGACCAGCTCGCTCAATCCGTTCGGAAACGAACGGAACACGCCGTCAGCGGACGGGGCAGCCGCCGGGCGCTGGCGCCGGAACGCGCGCAGCAGGCTGCCGTACTTCTGCTCGGTGTACACGAATCGCGGGAACAGCGCGCGAATCGAGAGGCGATCGACGTCGCCCGCATGGATGCCGGCCAGCAGCGGCTCGGCGAGATACGCGACCGCCTCGTTGCCGAAGCGCCTGCGCATGAACGATCCGATGGACTCGTCGCCGGTGTCCTTTCGCGGCGGCACGAACATCTCGGCCGCCATCCGCATCTTGCCGGCCCACGTGAAGAGGCCCGTGCGAATGAAGGGACCAAACCGCGTGGGGATGCCGAGGACGGAGTGCGCGGGCAGGGCGTGCAGGCGTCCGTCGCGCTGGATGTAGGCGAGCCGCGGCGGCGTGGTGGGCACGAGGCGGTTGGCAATCCCGAGTTCTTCGCAGAGCGCGATGCCTTCCGGCTTCTGCGTCAGCAAGGCGTCGGGACCGCCGTCGACGACGAAGCCGCCGACCTGTTCGCTGAGGATGACGCCGCCGGTCCGCGGCGCGCGTTCGAGGACGACAAACGAGAGGCCGCGTTTCTGCAGTTCGAAGCCGGCGGAGAGTCCCGCGATGCCGCCGCCGACGATGACCACGTCAACGTTCATGGGCGTTTACACGAGGGCGCGGACGATGGCTTCGAGCGCCGCGATGAACGTCCTCGACGTGTTGAGCGACTCGGTGCGCCGGAGCGCCGCGCCCGCGTCGCGCGCGGCGCGGGCCGCCTGCACGTCGATGTCGAACAGGATCTCGGTGTGATCGCAGACGAACCCGATGGGGACCACGAGAAACGCGCGGGCGCCCGCTGCGGTGCGGGCGGCGACGAACTCGCTCAGGTCGGGGCCGATCCACGGCTCGGGCGTCCGTCCTGCGCTCTGATACGCGACGTCGTACCTGGCGATGCCGGCCTGCTCGGCAACCCCGCGAGCCGTCGCGGCGACCTCGGCCGCGTACACATCGCCGCTCTCGATGACGCGTGTCGGCAGGCTGTGGGCCGTGAAGACGATGGTCTCGTCGGCGCGCGGCTCGGCCTCGCGCACGCGCTCGGCGAATGCCTGCAGCAGCAGCGGATGCGCGTGGAACGAACGGATGGCGTCAAATGCCACGCCTGCCGGGAGCGCCGCCGCCGCCGCGTCCATGTACTTCTGCACGCTCAGCGTCGAGAACTGCGGCGCGAGCGGCAGGCCGATGATGCGATCGACCTTCTTCTCCGCGAGCGCGCTCATCGCGGCGCCGATATACGGATGCCAGTTGCGCATGCCGACGGCGACGGGCACGTCGGGGCCGAGGCGCTTGGACAGCGCGTCCGCTTGCGCGAGCGTGATGTCGGTCAGCGGCGAGCGTCCGCCAATCGACTGGTAGTTGTGCGTCATCTCCTCGATGAGCTCCGGAGATGGCGGCCGGCCGCCGCGGACAACGCGCAAGTACTCCGGCATCTCGTCAAGAGACGAGGGTGTGCCGTGGGCCATCAGAAGAACGCCGGTCTTCACGTCCTTATTATTGCCGGGTCTGCTGGTGCACGTAGCGCGCCGCGGCCTGGACGTGTTCGACGGGGGTCATCGGCAGGATGCCGTGGCCGAGATTGAAGATGTGGCCCGGCCGGCCGGCCGCGCGCTCGAGCACGTCGTCGATCGCTTCGAAGATGCGGTCCAGCGGCGCGAGCAGCACCGTCGGATCGAGATTGCCCTGCACGGCGCGGTCGGTGCCGATCCGCTCCCAGGCCTCGTCGAGCGGCGTGCGCCAGTCGGCGCCGATGACGTCGCCGCCCGCCTCGCGAATCTCGCGGAGGATCGCGCCCGTGCCGACACCGAAATGAATCGTCGGCACGCCGAGGCCCGAGATGCGATCGAAGATGCGTTTCGTGTGCGGCAGGATGAACTCGCGATAGTCCTGCGCGTTGAGCTGGCCGACCCACGAGTCGAACACCTGCACGGCGTCCACGCCGGCCTCGATTTGCGCGGCCAGATACTCGCCGATGAGTTCCGCAATCAGGTCGCAGAAGGCGTGCCACGCCTTCGGGTGGCCGTACATCAGCGCTTTGGTGTGGGCGAATGAATTGGAATGGCCGCCTTCGATCGCGTATGACGCGAGCGTAAACGGCGCGCCGGCAAATCCGATCAGCGGCACGCGGCCGGCCAGCTCGCGCTGAATCTGCCTGATCGCCGTCAGCACGTGCGACAGCGCCTCGCGCGGCTCGAATCGCTTGACGGCCGCGAGATCGGCCTCGCTCCGCAGCGGCCGTTCGATCTGCGGCCCTTCGCCCTTGAGAAAGTCGAACGGGATCCCCATGGGCTCGAGCGGCAGCAGGAGATCGGAAAACAGAATCGCGGCGTCCACCTCGATGTGCGTGACAGGTTGCAGCGTGACGGCGGTCGCGAGATCGGGCGTTCTGCAGATGTCGAGCAGGGAATATCGCTCGCGAAGCTGGCGGTACTCGCTCATGTAGCGGCCGGCTTGCCGCATGAACCAGACTGGCGTCGCGTCTACCGGCTGTCGTCTACAGGCTTTGAGGAATCGACCAGGGCCCGGGTCGGTCAGTGCGTCACCTTCAGCAGGTTGCGGGCGAGGCCGACCAGATCCTCCAGCCACAGCGGCTTGAAGCGAAGCTCGGCGCCGAGTTCACGCAGCTCGTTGGCGACGGCATCTTCGAGGAAGTAGTCGCCGGTGACGATGGCGACGGGCGTGGTGCGCTGGTCGTGCTGCGATCGCAGCCGCCGCAGAAAGCCCAGGCCGTCCACGAGCGGCATGCGGAGGTCCAGAATAATTGCGTTCGGCTGGCTTTCGTTCGCTACCTTGAGGCCGGATTCGGCGTTGATCGCAGTGCGCACCTGGAAGCCTTCGAGCTTCAGCATCCGCGCAAACGTCTGGGTCACGCCCTCATCGTCGTCGACAATGAGGATCGTGGAGTTTCCGGGCTCGCTCATGGCAGCAGGCACGTGTATGACATTGTAGGCCGATTGGGTCGTTTATCAACAGGGATATCTAATCTGTATCCAGACGGATACGGGACGCTGTCTGGGAATCATGCTAAAGTGACGGGCTTGGTAATCCGGTGAGTCCCATCCTCGTACGACCGGTCCGCGAACAGCTGGAGCACGACCGCCTGATCCGGCTGTTACAGGCCAAGTTGAAGCGAAAGTTCGATCCCGCCATCAACCCCGGCGCCGAGCAGAACGCGCCTGTCGGCAGCGGTCCGATGCCAGTGTTTCCCGATCTCGTGCTGTTTTCAGTCGAGCGGGGGCGGCGGCTGCAGGGCGTCATCGAAGTCGAAACGGGAGAGTCGGTCAACCACCTCGAGGCGCTCGCCCAGTGGACGCATCTCGGGAAGCTTCGCGTGCCCTTTCATCTCTATGTGCCGACGGGGATGGTCGACGTCGCGCGCCGGCTGTGCGAGGACAACCAGATTACGGCCAACGAGATCTGGAGCTATCACAGCATCGGCGATCAGGTGCGCTTCGCCCTCGTGCATCGCAGCCGCGACGTGACGCCGGCACGGGCGACCGCGAAGAAGGCTCCGGCGAAGGCTGCGAAGCCGAAGAAGGCCGCACCCAAGGCCAAGGCTAAAGCGAAGTCGAAGTCGAAGTCGAGTTCGAAGAAGAAGCCGAAGAAGAAATAGCCAGGCACGTGGCCTTCCTGAAATTCTCTCGCGACAAGCGCGGCTACGAAAACTACTACCTGATCGAACCGCCGTCGGGTGGACGCCACAACGTCCGCGGCGGCAAGGGCCGCCCGCGTCTGCTGTTCTGGTTTCGCACGCCTCCGCAGATGAAAGTCGGACGCACGCCGTTTTCCGATGATGTGCGGAAGATGGTCGAGGCGCAGAATCCTGGCGTGTCGTTCGACTGGGCGCGCATCGTGGCGACGCCCATTCCGTCGCCAGAGGCCGATCACTGGCGCGAGCGTCGCCGCGTCGAGAAGGCCGCCAAGCGCGCGGCGCGCGAGGAGGACGTCGAGGTCGACGCTTCCGCCGATGTCGTCGCGGCCGCTGCCGCAGAGGTCGAGGCGGCGCCTGCCGCCGCCGACGTGACCGAAGTTGCGGCAGAGCCGCAGCGTGAAGGCGCTGAAGACGCGGGGGCCGAAGCGCAGGTCGAAACGCAGGCCGAAGCGCCGGTCGCAGCGTCTGACCTGCAGGGTAATCCGTCGCCGGGACACCGTCACAGACGGCGCCGCCGGCGGGGACGCCGCGGACACCAGGGATCACCCCAGGTGCCGCCGGCCAACGAGGTATAATTTGGCCTTATGAGTGCGAAATCCCACGGTTTTCTGGCTGCGGCCCTCGGCGCAGCTCTCGTGGCGACTCCGTCGGCACAAGCGCCGAAAGCTGCCGCGCCCGCGCCGGCTCAGACGGCTCCGGCCACGCAGCCCCCGACGTTCCGCGTCCGCGTCGACCTTGTCACCAACGACATCGTCGTCCGCGATGAAAAGGGCAACTTCATTCCGGATCTCAGACCCGAAGACATCGAAGTGTTCGAAGACGGCGTGAAGCAGGAACTGTCGTCGATGACCGTGGTCACCGGCGGCCGCGTCTACAACCCGATGTCGGCGCCCGTCGCGTCGGCGCCCGAAGGGATCATCCTCCCGCAGAAGCGGACCGTGTCGGACGTCTCCGGCCGCATCTTCCTGTTCTTCGTCGACGACCAGCATCTGCAGTTCGGCAACACGTCGCGCGTCCGCGAGCTGTTCAAGAAGATCTCGAAAGAGCTCGTCCACGACGGCGATCTCTTCGGCATCGTCTCGAGCGGCCCTTCGTCGATCCAGGTCGACATGACGTACGACAAGCGCCAGATTGACGAAGCGGTCAACAAGATGACGGGCAACGAGCTCAAGCCGACGGAAATCATCCAGGGCGCGGGCGGGCCCGGCGGCCCCTCGGAAATCCGCTATCGCGCCCACGTCGCGTTTTCGACGATGAACGAAGGGTTGAAGAACCTGGAGCAGGTGCACAACCGCCGGAAGGCGCTTGTGTGGGTGAGCGACGGCTACGACTTCGCGCCGTTCAAAGACGCGCGCTACGGCACGATGGACGCGAACTCGCCGTTCGAACAGAATGCCGGCGCGTCGGCGAGACGGCAGGCGTCGAATTCGCAGGATGGCGGCGGCCAGTCGTTCGACCCGAATACCGACCCCGACGTGATTCAGCAGCGCCAGCAGGAACAGTTCGCGGACGCCGACCTGTCGCGCGAGCTGTACGAGATCACGCAGGCGGCCAATCGCGCGAACACGACGATTTACACGATCGACCCGCGCGGCCTCGTCGGCCCGCTGCCCGACCTCGACGAGAACGTCGATCCGCAGCAGTGGAGCGAGTTTGTCCGCAAGAGCCAGGACAGCCTGCGGACGCTGGCGGAGGAAACCGGCGGCATCGCCGTCGTGAACACGAACGACTTCACGAAGGCGCTCAAGAAGGTCGACGCCGACACCAGCGATTACTACGTGATTGGGTACTACTCGAACAACCCGGACATCCTGAAACGGCGCCGGTCGGTCGACATCCGCCTCAAGCGGCCAGGGCTGGCGGTGAATTTCAGGAAAGAGTACGTGATTCGGCCGACACCGCCGCCGGCAGTCGCCACGAAGCCGGCCGCTAACAATCCCGCTACGAGGCCGTAGCTTTTTCGGCTTTCGCGTCTCCGCGCCGCGCTTTGGCGGGCCGCTTGTCAGCCGCGGCTCGATCGAGCGCGGCGTTCCACGTACGCTCGACCGCCTCCGCCAGGTAGGTCTCGTCGATATCCGATCCGATGAAGTTCACGTCGTGGCGCGCGCACGCGACAGCGGTGCTGCCAAGGCCCGTGAACGGATCCATCACCGTTTCAATCCGCGACAGCCCGTGCAGCTTCAGACACTGCTCGGCGAGCCGCGACGGGAACGTCGCCGGGTGCGGCCGATCGCGATCGCGCCGCTGAATCGTTTCGTACGGGATGAACCACGTGTTGCCGCGGCAGCGCACGCCGTCGGCCGCCGCGCTCCAGCGCGCGATGTTCGACGGATCCTGGTAGGGGACGCCGAGCGCGAGCCGGTCGAGCCGCGTGGTGCCGGTCGGCGTGAAATGAAACACGAACTCGTGGCAGTCGTTCAGGAACCGATCGCTGTTGATCGGCTTGTAGTGGCCGACGGCGAGGTCGCGCTCGAGGCCGGCGTTCTTGCCGGCGAGGTCGCGTTCGATCGCGATCGACTTGATCCAGTGAATGATGTTCTGCAGCTTCAGGTGCGGCCGGACCGCCTGGGCGACGTCGAGCCCCGTCCACGGATCGCTCGGCTTCGCGCCGACGTTCAGGAAGAGGGAGCCGTCCGGCCGGAGCACGCGCGCGGCGGCGGCCACCCAGGTCGACGTCCATTCCAGATAGTCCGACTGCGCGAGCGAGTCCTGATAGCGGTTGTAGCGGATGCCCAGGTTGTAGGGTGGCGACGTCACGATGACATCGACGCTCTGTGGCTCCAGGTGACGGAAAACGTCAACGCAATCTGACAAAAAGAAGCGATTCGTCCCGCGGCGTCCGGGGACAGTCGCAAAGGGCTTGAGAAGGACCGGCACGCCCATATGTTTCGGCCGGGGCGTACCCCAGCGTTAATGGGCGCGAAGCGGGTGGTTAGGATGCCTGGCGCGCGAAGGCGAGGGGCGACGAGGGGAGCACGGCTTGATCCATCGCAACCGTGTGGTTGCGGCGATGGCCGTGGCTGCCGCAGGTGTGGCCCTTTTCTTCGACGTAACTCACTTCCCGGCTCGTCGCCACCTCGCGGTACTTGCCGATCACGCAGCCGCAGGCGAGGGTGGTGAAGCCGAGGAGTCGAACGAGACTCATCATACGTGTCCGAACCTCAGCAATTCCTGTGCCCGGTGCAAACGAGACGTCCGTTTGCGATTTCTTCAATATCTATCGGCATCGCTCGCCGTTGATACAGCTCGCTCGGCCACGTTTTTCTTCGATTGCTTGGATAGTTCTTCGGTTGTTTGGATTGCAGTACCATCCGTCGAGTGATTACGCGCAGGATTTGCGCTATCGGGCTCGCACTTCTTACCGGCACCGGCGGCCTCGGCACCCTATGCGCGGCCCAGGAATTGACGGATTTGCTGGGGCAGGCTGACGTCAGGGCGACGCTCGATGCCGTCAAGGCTGACGACGCCCAGGTTGTCCGCGATCAGATTCGCCTCTGCCAGGTCCCGGCGCCTCCGTTCCACGAGGCTGCACGGGCGCAGGCCATGAAATCGGCGTTCGAGCAGGCGGGCCTTTCAAACGTCCGGCTCGATCGGGTTGGAAACGTGATCGGAGGCCGTCCAGGTGTTGCAGGCAAGCCACACCTCGTGGTCGCCGCGCATCTCGACACGGTGTTTCCGGAAGGCACCGACCTTCGAGTGACGAGGAGCGGCGCCCGGTTGAAGGGGCCGGGCATCGGCGACAACTGCCGCGGGCTGGCCGTTCTGCTCGCCCTCGCCCGGGCGCTTGGGCGCGGGCGTGTTCAACTTCGAGGATCGATCACGTTTGTGGCCGACGTAGGCGAGGAGGGCCTCGGCGATCTGCGCGGGATGCGGGAGCTCTTCGCCGTCACGCTCAAGGGCCAGGTCGATCAGTTTGTCTCGATCGACGGCGCCGGGCTGTTCCTCACCACCGGCGGCGTGGGGAGCCATCGGTATCGTGTGACGTTCAGCGGCCCGGGCGGCCACAGCTACGCGGCCTTCGGCACCCCTAATCCGATTCAGGCGATGGGCCGCGTGATTACGAAGATCTCGCAGATGCAGGTCCCCGGGCAGCCCAAGACGACGTTCTCGGTCGGCCGCGTTGGCGGCGGGACGTCCGTCAACGCGATTCCGAGCGAATGCTGGATGGAGGTCGACCTCCGCTCGACAGGCGCCGCCGAACTGGCGGCGCTGACGGCGAAATTCGACGAGGCGATCGAGGCGGGCGTCCGTGAAGAAAACGCGCGGTGGACGTCGGCCGAGCGCGTCACGGTGAAGAAGGCACTGGTCGGCGAGCGGCCGGCGGCGCGCACGCCCGACGACTCGATGATCGTGCAGACGGCGCGGCGCGCGTCACGCGCCCTCGGGCTGTCCGTCGCCGAGAACGAGAGCTCCACGGACGCGAATATTCCGATGCAGTTGAAGATCCCGGCGGTGACCATCGGCGCCGGCGGGACAGGGGCGGGACAGCACACGGCCGGTGAGACGTTCGACACGACCGACGCGTGGCGTGGGACGCAGTACGCGCTGCTGCTCGCTATTGCGCTCGCCCGGTAACCTTCATTTCCTCGAAGCGCGTCAGATCCGCCGCACGCTGTCTGCCCGCCGACCGCCAGGCCAGGACGACTCGCAGCACGAACAACAGATGCGCTGCGCCGACCACGGTGAGTTCAAGCTGTACCGGTTCGGCGAGAAGCGCCGGCACGATGTTCAGCAGCGCGGCGATGAGAAAGTGCGCAACGAAGAGCGGATCGGTGCCCGTGCCCTTCAGCGGCCGGCCGAACGCCATCGCCGTGTGTTCCCAGCCCGTGGCGTCCTCGTGAAACACCTGCAGGTAGCGGCCAATCCGTTCGATGCCGACGTGAAGGCTAAAGATGGCCTCGAACGTCACTGCCAGCACGAGCAGCGGCAGGAACGTCGCGACGGGAAGCGACGCCAATGCGGCCGTCGCCATCGTCAGGCCGGCCCATCCGATGATGCCCACGACGAACACCCAGACCTTCGCGGTTCCCCGCTGGGCGATAGTCTTCCGCAGTGCCCGGTATTCTTCTTGCTGTTGAGTTGGCAATGGACCGCGCGTATTGTCGCACAGCGCCCGAAGTGCCGATAAAAGGTTTGCGGTCTATGAATTATCTGTTACACTTTTCGCGTTTATGGCTCTAAATCGAGCAGTTTTGTTCGGGGCGGCCGTGGTGTCGGTCGTGCTCGGCGTCGGTCCAGCTCGTGCCGAGGCGAGCGCTCCGTCCGCGTCCTCAAAGCCTGCGGCCAGGAAGACGACGCCGGCCAAGGCGGCGCCCTCGGCGCCGGGCCGGCTGTATTCCGCCGAGCGGTCCCTGACACGGCAAGCGAAGCTGGCGCGCGCCCGCGCCACCGCGATGGCGCGCGAGATGGCCGCGTTGCAGCCGCGGTACAAGACGGACGAGAGCGGCGATCTGGTGCCGGACATTCGCGCCGCTGCCGCGATCATTTACGACCCCGACACCGGGAAAGTCCTCTGGGAAGAAAACTCGCAGGATCAGCGATCGATCGCGAGCATCACGAAGATGATGACCGCGGTCGTCTTCATGGAAAACAATCCGGATCTGGACGACGAGGTGATCGTGTCGCGCAGCGACACGTTCCGGGCGTCGACGACGCGCCTGAGGGCGAACGATCACGTCACCGGGGACGAACTGCTGCACCTGCTGCTCATCGCGTCGGACAACGCCGCCGCGCGCACGCTGGCTCGCATCTCGCCGTACGGATCGGAAGGCTTCATCGAGCGGATGAACGAGAAGGCCGCGGACCTCGGACTCACCGCGACGCACTACGCGGATGCGTCAGGCCTGCTCTCCGACAACGTCTCGTCGGCGTACGACATGGCCCGCCTCATCACGTTCGTGTCGGGTGACGATCGCATCACGTCGGTGATGCGGACGCCGGAGTACACCGTGCCGGTCGGCAAGCGCGTGATCACCGTCCACAGCACGAACCATCTGCTCGGCCGTCCCGGCGTTGACGTGCTCGCCGGCAAGACCGGGTTCATCAGCAAGGCCGGCTATTGCCTCGCGACGCTGCTGCGTCTGCCATCCAGCAATCAGCAAGTCGCGGTCGTCGTGCTCGGCGCGCGCTCGAACGCGGGCCGGTTCATGGAAACGCAGAACCTGTTCAACTGGCTCTCGACCAAGACCTCCACGATCTTCGCGACCACGGCCAAGACCCCCGGCGCCGTTCCCGATCCCTCGGTCGCGCAGTAGGGCGACCCTTTCAGGGTCGCCGTCACCGGCCGCGGCCCTGAAAGGGCCGCTCTACGAATAACCGCGCTGCATCGCAGCCGCGTCGAGCGGCAGCGTGGCGATGGCGTCGACGGCGACCATCACCGGACGTGTGGCCGTGCGTGCGTCGTACGCCTTGAGATACCGATGGCAGACGTCGCAGCCGTACACACGGTAGCGGCCGTCGCGTGTGGCGAACGACGTGATCTGTCCGCGGTCGTCATTCGCACAGAACGGGCAGGTGAGCGTGGGGAACGGCCACTGCGCCGCGCAGCGGCCGCAGATGAGATGCCGCTCGGCCGTCGGCGTGATCACGGAGAAGTCGGGTTCCCATCCGCAGAACGGGCAGACCGGATGCGACGCCGTGAGCGGCGTCCGCTGACGCAGCACTTCGGCGCACCGCGCGAGAAACGGACCGAGCGTCAGCACGAGCACGTGATCGAGAGCCGCCGGCAGTCCCTCGGGGCGTGCTTCGCCGGCGCCCGACGTCGCCGCGTACCATTGCTCGACCACCGGCTCGAGCGCGTTGCCTTCGCGCGCGAGCGCGACGATCGCCTGATGGTCGGCGGCGTCGATCGCGTCGAAGCGCAGCAGGATGTCGGCCGTCTGACGGAACGTCAGGCGGAAGTCGCTCCACTCGAGCGGGATGTCGCCGAAACGCACGAGCGCGCGCCCGGCCTTTTCCTGCGCCTGCAGCCACGCGTCGTCTGCCGAAATCCACGGCAGCGGCACGCGCCCCTGGACGCGGCGCTGCATCTCGACGAGGGCGAGCTGCATGTCGACGGCCGGCGCCAGGTCGGGCTGTGCGGCTTTCAGCTCCTTGAGCGCGACGACTTCGCGCGTTTCGGATCGCGGCGGGCGGGGCGGACGGTCCACTGGGGCGATTGTAACGGTGATCGGTGGCCGGTGTGCCGGTGTGCCGTCCACTGTTCACTGACCACCGCCCACTAGAATAGCCCCATGCCGTCGGTCCTCATCATCGGCTCCGAGGCCGTGCCGTTTACGAAGACGGGCGGGCTCGCGGACGTCCTCGGCGCGCTGCCGCCCGCGCTCGCACGGCTGGGATGGGACGCGACCCTCGTCATGCCGCGCTACCGAGATGTCGACGCCGGCGTGCTCGCCGCGCGATTTCCCGTCAGCGTCGGCGGCTACACGCGCGACATCGGCTTCTACGAGGCGCCGCTCGGAGACGGCGCGCGCGCGATTCTCATCGACTGCCCCGACTTGTACCACCGCGACTCGCTGTACGCGTCGGCGGGCGTCGACTATCCGGACAATCCACGTCGATTCGCCGTGCTTGCGCGCGCGGCGCTCGAGTGGGCCGCCAGGCGCGGACAGACGCCGTCCGTCGTGCACGCGCACGACTGGCAGGCAGGCCTCGCGCCGGTGTACTTGAAGAAGCTCTATGCGTCGCACCCATCGCTTGGCGGCGTGCCTGCCGTGTTCACGATTCACAACCTCGCGTATCAGGGGCTCTTCGAATCCGACTGGCTGCCGCGTCTCGATCTCGGATGGGAAGAACTGGGGCTCGATCGCCTCGAGTTCTGGAGCCGCATCAGCTTTCTCAAAGGCGGCATCGTCGACTCGAGCCTGATTACGACCGTCAGCCGGACGTACGCGAAGGAGATGCAGACGCCGGAGTTCGGCTTCGGTTTCGACGGCGTCCTCCAGCAGCGCCGCGCCGACATCGTCGGCATCCTGAACGGCATCGACACGCACAGGTGGGATCCGGCGGCTGATCCGTTCCTGCCCGCGCCGTTCGACGCGCGGCACCTGGAAGGCAAGGTTGCATCCAAGCGCGCCGTGCTGGCGCGATACGGCCTGCCGGCGGATGCCGCGACGCTGGCGCGGCCGCTGGCCGGCATGATCTCGCGGATGGTCGATCAGAAAGGGCTGGACCTGATTGAGGCGGTGTCCGCCGAGCTCCCGCGTCTCGATGCGACGTTCGTCATGCTCGGCGCCGGCGACGAGCGCTACCAGGACATGTGGATCGATCTTGCCGCGCGGCATCCGGATCGAATCGGCGTGACCGTCGGATTCGACGAAGGGCTCGCGCACCTGATCGAAGCGGGCGCGGACATGTTTCTCATGCCGTCGAAGTTCGAGCCGTGCGGCCTGAACCAGATGTACAGCCTTCGCTACGGAACGGTGCCCGTCGTGCGCGCCGTGGGCGGCCTTGCCGACACGGTCCAGGACGGCGTCACGGGGTTCGTCTTCGAGAAATATCTGCCGGAGGCGCTTCTTGCGGCGCTCGGGCGCGCGCTCGACGTCTTCCGCGCCCCGGACCGCTGGCGCGCGCTGCAAGTCGCGGGGATGCGCCAGGACAACTCATGGGACCATTCGGCTCAGGAGTACGTCACAATATATGGACGTGCGATCGCGCAGGCGTCGGGATTAGGGGTTCGGGATTAGGGATTTGGAGACTACGCAATGGCAGCTGAGAACGTGCAGACGTTTACGGATTCGAATTTCGAAGAGACCGTGATGAAGTCGGGACAGCCGGTGCTCGTGGATTTCTGGGCGGAGTGGTGCGGCCCGTGCAAGCGCCTGGCGCCGACGATCGAAGCGCTCGCGAGCGAATACACGGGCAAGGTCACGGTGGGCAAGCTGAACGTGGACGAGAACCCGAATACGGCGTTCAAGTTCCAGATTCGCGGCATCCCCGCGATGCTCATCTTCAAGGGCGGTCAGATGGTCGATCAGGTGGTCGGCCTGATGCCGAAAGACGAGATCAAGAAAGTCCTCGACCGGCACGTCTAATGGCCGACGCGTCGCGCAACGTCATCATTATCGGGTCAGGCCCGGCCGGCCTGACCGCCGCGCTCTATTCCGCTCGCGCCAATCTTCAGCCGCTGCTCATCGAAGGCCTTGAGGCCGGCGGTCAGCTGATGCTGACCACGATGGTCGAGAATTTCCCCGGCTATCGTGACGGCATCATGGGACCCGAGCTGATGGGCGAGATGCGCGCGCAGGCCGAACGGTTCGGGACGGAGATCATTCAGGGGCACGTCGCGAGCGTCGACCTCGCGCGGCGTCCCTTCGTCGTCAAGACCGACGACAGGGAATTCACGGCGAAGACGCTGATCATCGCGACGGGCGCGTCGGCGCGTCTGCTCGGGCTGCCGTCCGAGCGCACGCTCATGGGCCACGGCGTCTCGACATGCGCGACGTGCGACGGCTTCTTCTTCCGCGGCCACGAAATCGCCGTCGTCGGCGGCGGCGACACGGCGATGGAAGAGGCGGTGTTTCTTACGAAGTTCGCGACCAAGGTGACCGTCGTGCATCGCCGCGAGGAGCTGCGCGCCTCGAAGATCATGCAGGACAAGGCCCGCGCCAATCCGAAGATCGCGTGGCTGCTCGGCTACGAGATCGACGACATCAAGGACACCGGCAAGGGCGAAGTCACGAGCATGGTCGTGCGCGACAAGAAGGGCGCGACGAAGGAAGTCCCGGTGACGGGCGTCTTCGTGGCCATCGGCCACAACCCCAACACGTCGCTCTTCCGCGGCCAGCTCGCCATGGACAAGAACGGCTACCTCGTGACGCACGACGGGCCGAAGACGAGCGTGCCCGGCGTGTTTGCCTGCGGCGACGTCCAGGACCACGTGTATCGCCAGGCGATCACGGCGGCCGGGTCGGGCTGCATGGCCGCACTCGACGCCGAGCGCTATGTCGAAGGACTTCCCGCACAGACAGAAATTCCGTCTGCGGTGCAGGTCCCAGAGGGTATGTGAGCCGGCGGCCAGATCACCAAATCGCCAAATCACTCGATCACGAAATCCGCTATCAGTTGTCGATCCAGCCGCCGCCAAGGACAACGTCCGTGTCGACGTCGTCGTAGAAGACGGCGGCCTGGCCCGGCGTGATCGCAATCTGAGGCGCGTCGAAGATCACGTCGGCGCGCCCGTCTCCCACCGCGCGAACCGTTGCCGCCGCTGCCGGATGGCGATGGCGGATCTGGACGTGCGCGCGCTGGGGCCCGTCCGGCACTCCCTCAATCCAGTTCACGCCTGACGCCGTCAGCGTCGTCCGCTCGAGCGAGGCTTTCGGGCCGACGACGACGCGCGCGTCGTCCGGCTTGAGCGCGAGCACGTACATCGGCGCGCCGGTGGGCGAGGTCGGAAGGCCGAGCCCCTTGCGCTGGCCGACGGTGAAGCGATGAATGCCGCCGTGCTGCGCGAGCACGCGCCCCGACTCGTCGACGACGTCGCCCGTGCGGGCGAGGCCGGGTGAATGCGCGGTGAGGAAGCTTGCATAGTCGTGATCGGGGATGAAGCAGATCTCCTGGCTGTCGGGCTTGTCGGCCACCGGCAGCCCGCGCTGATGCGCGTACTCGCGGACGGCGTCCTTCGGCCGATCGCCGACGGGGAAGATTGCGCGCGCGAGCTGATCCTGCGTCAGCGAGAAGAGGAAGTACGACTGGTCCTTCGACGCGTCCACGCCGCGCTTGAGCTGGAACGCGCCGCGCGTGGACTTCTCGACCCGCGCGTAGTGGCCCGTGGCGACCGCGTCGGCGCCGAGGCCGTTCGCGCGCTCGAGCAGCGTCGTGAACTTCAGGTCGCTGTTGCAGTGGGCGCAGGGAAGCGGCGTCCGCCCGGCCGCGTACTCGCCAACGAAGTTCGACACGACGTGCTCGTTGAACTGCTTTTCAAAATTCAGGATGTAGTGCGGGATGTTGATCGCCCTGGCCACGCGGCGGGCGTCGTACAGATCCTCGATCGAGCAGCAGCTGCCGAAGGCCTTGTCGCCGCTCTGA
>Ga0315281_10002006_pt1 | contig 30247 bp, 16 predicted proteins | sample YL17G07_0_MG_FD_204540 | JGI IMG/M metagenome (GOLD analysis project Ga0315281, IMG submission 204540) | Sediment microbial communities from Yellowstone Lake, YNP, Wyoming, USA - YL17G07_0 | ecosystem: Environmental > Aquatic > Freshwater > Lake > Sediment | place: USA: Wyoming | collected...
CGCCCTTCTGGCAGCCCATCGGGTTCATGTCCGGCACGCCCGGTTCGATGACGCGGAACGTCGCCGCCTGCTCCTCGCGGACGATGACGCCGTCCTTCACGTACACGCGGTACGGGCAGTTGCCCGGATAGCAGTCGACGCAGTGACTGCCCCAGCCCCAGCGGTCGAAGCTCAGCGCCTCGCGGTACTGCTCCTCGCCGGCCGCCCGGCCCGCCGTCTCGCTCGAAGAGACTGTGTTCGACACGCTGTCACCGCTTTCTAACCCAACATCTTGGGCGGAGCACCGCCCAACCCCGTGTGCCGCGCTCAGGCGCCGCGCGCGGCTGCCCGCCCGCGCTGCGCGCCGCCCGCTGCTTCCGCCCGCCCGCCCAGCTTGTCGATCAGGAAGGCCGTCTCGGCCTCCACGGCCCGCTCGAACATGTCGCCGAGATACGCGCCGAAGTGGCCGCACGGCAGCGACAGCACCTCCGCCTGCGGCGCCCGGCGCGCCGCGTCCAGCGTGGAGGGCGTCGGCGTGATGGTGTCCTGCTCGCCGACGACGACGAACATCGGGCAGCGCACGTGGGACGCCCGCGCGATCGGCCGGAAGAGCGCCATCTGCACGACGATGCGCGCGGCGACTTCGTTGCGCCATGCCGGCGCGTTGTGGACGATGGAGAAGTAGCCCGGCCCCGCCTCCTCGCTGTTCATGAACGCGAGTCCGCCCGGCGGCCCGACGACAGGGATGAGGAAGGGCGCGCGCCGCAACAGCGCGCCGCCGAGGTCACGCAGCCCGCAGAACGCGAGGCGCGCCGTGTGCGCGATGCCGTCGTGGCGGCCGGTGGCAAGCGCATCGACCAGCGGCAGGTGCAGGACGACGGCGGCAATCGTCGGGTCGCGCGACGCGAGGTCGAGCGCCATTCCGCCTCCGAACGATGTCCCCCACAGGGCGACGCGGTCGTTGTCGACGTCGGGCCGGCCGCAGGCGTACCGCAGCGCCGCGCGCCAGTCCTCGCGCTGGTGGCCGATGTCGACGAGTTGCCGCGGATCGCCGCCGCTCGCGCCAAAGTGGCGGTAGTCGAAGACGAGGCACGCCAGGCCCGCAGCGGCGAATCGCTCGGCGAACGCGTCGAGTCGCGCTTCCTTCACGCCCGCGAAGCCGTGCCCCACGACCACACAAGGGCGCCGTTCGCCGGCTTCGCCGGGATAGAACCACGCCGCGATCCGGTCCCGGCCGCTCGTGAACGAGACGTCCTCCCGGCGCCCGCTCATCGTCACGCTAGCAGCAGCCTTTCGGCTGGCAGCCGCCGTCCTCCGTCCGGAAGCTCGACCCGCACTCGCAGGCGCCCGTCGCGTTCGGATTCGAGATCGAGAAGCCGGAGCGCATCACGTCGTCGATGAAGTCGATCTCGGCCCCGCGCAGCAGTGGCGCGCTCTCCGGATCGATGAAGAGCCGCAGCGGCCCCTGGCCGATCACAATGTCGTTCTCTTCCTGCCGCTCCGGGATGGCCATGCCGTACTGGTAGCCGGAGCAGCCACCGCCCGCGACGAACACGCGCAGCGCCATCTCTTGCGTGCCGCGGTCGTGCAGAAGCGCGAGCGCCTTCTCCACCGCGCGCTCGGTCATCGACACCAGTTGCTCTTCAACCTGCTGAGCCATCGGTTCTCTCCTTCTCGCTGGCACGTTCATTCGCCCATGATGCCGCCCCGCAGCGAGACGTGGCAGGGGCCATGCGGCCCTCAGCGGTCGGGCCGATCGACAGGCGTGCGCAGCGGCGTCCGGCTGTTAGAGTCGGGGAAACCGCGCACTCGCGCGAGTTCAGATGAAACTCGGAGCGTTGTGATGGAATCGATTGACGGCGGCGAGATCCTTGTGCGCATGCTCCGTGCCGCGGGCGTGGAGTGCCTGTTTACCCTCCACGGCGGCCACCTCGACTCGATCTTCCAGGCCGCGCAGAAGCACAAGCTGCGTCTCGTCGATACGCGGCACGAACAGGCCGCAGGGCACGCCGCCGACGGCTGGGCGCGCACGACGGGCCGCCTCGGCGTCGCCGTCGTCACAGCCGGCCCCGGCGTCACCGATGTGGTGACCGCCGTGACGAACGCCTACCTCGATTGCGTGCCAGTGCTGATCATCGGCGGCCGCAGCCCCCTGGTCGACGACGAGCGTCTGCCGCTCCAGGGCGGCTTCAGCCAGGTCGACCTGATGAAGCCGATCACGAAGTGGTCGACGACCGTCACGCATCTGCAGCGCCTGCCCGACTTCGTCGCCCAGGCGATCCGCATCGCGACGACGGGCCGCCCCGGTCCGGTGTTCCTCGAGATCGCCGCCGACGTGCTGTTCGCTCGCATCGATGAGGACCGCGTGCTCCTGCCGGATGTGCGCCGCACCAACGAGGTGCCCGGGCCCGGTGCCGACGTTACTCGCGAGATCATCGCCCGGCTCGCCGACGCGAAACGCCCCGTCATCATGGCCGGCGGCGGCGTCTGGTTCTCCGGCGCCGGCGCCGATCTGCGAGCCTTCGCTGAGCGCACCGGCATCCCCGTGCTGGCGAATGGCAAGGCGCGCGGCTGCATGCCCGAAGATCACCCGCTCTCCGGCGGTGGGTTCATGTCGCTCATCGCGACCCGCCAGTCCGGCGGGCCCGATGTGGTGCTGCTGCTCGGCGCGCGGCTGGGGCTGTTCACGGGCGGCGCCCAGAACTCGATGATCCCGCCGTCGGCGCACGTCATCCAGGTGGACATAGAGGGCGAGGAGATCGGGCGCAACCGCGATGTGCAGATGGGCGTTGCCGCCGACTGCGGCGCGACGCTGCGTGCGCTCACCGCCGCCGCCACGATAGCTTCGTGGCCCGACCGCTCGGAGTGGACCACCGCGCTCCGTGGCGCCCGCACCGGCATGGACGCCATGTTCGCGAGCGCCTGCGCCGCTCCGGCGCCGCCGATCCACCCGTTCCGCCTGGCGAAGGAAGTCGCGGCAGTCATGGACCGCCCCGACGACGTGCTGGTGGCCGACGGCGGCGAGACGGCCTTCTGGCTGGAGTCGTCGTCGACGGTGCGGCGCGCCGGCCACTGGCTCTCGCACGGCTACCTCGGCTGCCTGGGCACCGGGCTGCCGTTCGCGATCGCCGCGCAGATCGCCCACCCCAAGAGCCGCGTGCTCTGCCTCACGGGCGATGGCTCGGTGGGCCTCAACTTCGCCGAGTTCGACACGATGGCTCGCCATCATCTGCCCATCGTCGTCGTTGTGAATAACGATCAGCAATGGGGCATGTCAAAGCATGGCCAGGAGCTGATGTACGGGAAGGGGCACACGGTTGTGTCCGAGCTGGGTCTCGTGCGATACGATCTCGCAGCGGCGGGGTTCGGCTGCCACGCAGAGCTGGTGGAGGATGCGGCCGAGATCGCGCCGGCGCTGGAGCGCGCGTTCCGCAGCGGGCGCCCGGCGTGCGTCAACGTCCTCACGGACCCGAACGTCATCGCGCCGATCACGATCGCGATGGTCTCGCGCAGCAACGGCGAGGCCAAGCCGCCCGGCACCGTCACGATGCCGTACTACGGCGAGCGCCAGCTGGTGTGACGCCTGCGGTGCCGCTCCCGGGATGAAGATGCACGCGTCAAGCACCGCGATCACCTGATCGCGCTCCCCTTCCCTGTCAGGGAAGGGGCCGGGGGATAGGTCCGGGCGGAGCGGCGTCGTGCCCGACGTCCCCCCGTCAGCTCTGCGCGTTCCGCGCCTCTGCGGCGGGCCGATCAGGTCCTCCGTGCAGAGGTGCTACGGCGCGGCCGCGCTCGTCTCGGCCAGCAGCGGCGAGTCGTTGCGCACCAGCAGGTTGAACCAACGGTCGCCGATCTGGATGGCTCTCGCCTGGTAGCCGCGCCATAGCAGCGGATTTCGCACCATCTCGGCGGCCGCCGGCGTGAGGGCGAACAGCAGCTGGTCGTATTGCGGCCGCGCCGCCGTCGCCGGCTGCAGTGAGTCGAACAGGATAATCGCGTCCGGCCTCTTGCCAAGCACGTACTCCGCATCGCCCTTCTCGTGCCCCGCCGTCCCGCCTCCCACCGTGATCGCCCGGTGGGCGATGTGCTCGTCGTTCAGCCCGAGCATGTCGATCGTCGTGAGCCGCGACTCGTACGGGATCGCTCCCGCCGCCAGCAGCGCGATCACCGTGTCAGGCGGCGCGTGCGCACGCAGCCAGCGCCCCATCGCCACGCGATCGCGCACGCCCTGTCGCTCGAGCGGGACCGCCACGGCGAATGGCTCGCTCGGCGTCGACTGCAGCGTGAACGCGAGCAGTCCGCCGCACACGGCCAGCGCCGCGGCCGCCCGCAGCAGCGGCTCGCGCCCGCTGTCGATGTGGATCGACGCGAGGATCACCGCGCCCGACGCGAAGACGAGCGCGTAGAACAGCGGCAGCACTTCGGCGAAGAAGCGGAAGCGCAGCAGCCCGTCGCCGCCGACGACCACGACATACAGCGCCCAGACCGCCAGCAGCGCAATCACGTAGAGCGATGCCATCCTCCGCAGGCCCTGCAGCAGCAGTGCCGGTGCGGCCAGCAGTACGAGCCACGCGGCGTACTGCTGCGCGAAGTCCGTCAGGTAGCGAAGGCCGCGCTCGTACTGGTCCATACCGCCGCCCACCTTCGCGTAGTACGAGTTCGGCAGCAGCCAGCCATAGGTCGCGTAGCGCCACGCGAAGTACGGCACGTAGATCATGGCGAATGCGCCGGCCCACATCGCGAGCGAGCGCGGCGCCATCCGCGGCGCCTCTGCGCGCGGTTCGTCGCCCGCATCCATCGCCAGGATCATCTCAGCCGCCTTGAAGAACGCCGACACCCCGAAGAGGACCATGCCGTCGGGGCGCGTCATCAGCACCAGCGCCCAGGCGATCGCCGACGCCGGGAACACGTTGCCGCGCTGCTCGCGGATGTGGAGGATCACCGCGATCGTGACGAGCAGCGCGAAGAACGATGTCTCCAGCCCGGCGTACGACCACAGCGCGAACGGCCCCGACGCCGCCAGCGTCAGCGCCGCCGCCAGCCCGGCGTATCGCGCCACGTCCTTGCGCTCGAGCAGCGCGTCGACGAGCAGGTAGGTCGCGCCCGCCGCGGCGCACGCCGCACCGAACCCGAGCCAGCGCGCCGAGAGCACGATGTCGGTCCCCATCACGTGCGTCGCCGCGAGGATCATCACCCAGAGGAAGTTGGTGTACCCCTCGACGTGCTGCCCGGAGTTCCAGACGAGCCCCATGCCGTCGGCGAGATGCAGCGCGTACCGGTACGAGATGTACGCGTCGTCGCTCGTGTAGTTCAGGTACACGCCGCCGTGCAGGTACAGGATGATCACCGCGCCGCCCACCGCCGAGAGGAAGTAGCGGCCGGTCAGGTGCGCGGTCGCCATCGCACCGCCGGCGGTCGCGAAGGCCAGCAGGGCCAGCAGCGGGTAGCTCATCGTTCGGGTTGCCTTTCGCCGTCGCGCATCACGGAGCCCCCGGTGGCGCCAGCGTGCGGGCCAGCACCGCGTCCGCGTCGCGGCGCACGAACAGGTTGAGCCAGTTCCCCTTGCTGATCTCCGCGCTCCTCGGCTCGTAGTCTTCTGTCAGCCGCGGAGACTTCAGCATGTCCGGAATCGCGGTGATGACCTGCCCCCGCAGCGCGTCGTAGTCCGACAGCCGCCACGGCGCGTGCGTCAGGTGATCGAGGAGGATGATGATCTCGGGCTTCCGGTCCAGCACGTACTCCGAGTCGTACTTCTCGTGGCCAACGATCACTCCGGGCAGATCGATGTGCCGGTGCGCGATGTGCTCGTCGCTGAGCCCCAGCATGTCAATAGAAGGCAGGCGCGACTCGTACGGGATCGACCCGGCCGGCACCACGGCCACCACCGTGTTTGGCGGAAGGTTTTCCCCCAACCAGCGCCCCATGGCCACGCGCTCCTCGACGGCCACGCGCTCGGAGCGCAGCGCCGTGTCTCCGGGGGATGCCTGCAACGTGAACAGCGTCAGCGCGGCGGCGGCGGCGCAGGCCGCCGCCGGCGCTGCCCACGGCCGGCTCGCGTCCCAGCCCCGCACGTTCCGCACGATCGCCGCGGCCGACGCGACCGAGACGGCGTACACCAGCGGCAGGATCGGCGCGAAGAATCGATAACGCAGCAGGCTGTCGCCGCCGACGTACACGACGTACGCCATCATGGCGCCGACGACCGCCAGCACATACCCCGAGCGCATCCGATTGAGCGACCCGGAGAACAGCGCCATGGGCACTGCCAGCAGCATCCAGATCGCGTACTCCTCCATGAAGCGATTGGCGTACAGCAGCCCGCGCGCGTACTGGTCGATGCCGGAGCCCACCTTCGCGTAGTAAGTGTTCGGGAAGAGCCATCCGTACGTCGCATAGCGCCAGGCGAAATACGGCACGAAGATAACGCTCAACGACGCCAGCCACATGGCCAGCGCGCGCACCTCGACCTCGTATGCGGCTGATCGATCGGCGCCGGCGCGTCGCACTCGCGTCGCCGATTCAGCGGCCTTGAACGCGGACGAGACGCCGAAGGCGATCGCGCCAGAAGGATGCGTCATCAGCACGAACGCCCAGAGCGCTCCCGACAGCGGCAGCACGCCGCCCTGCTGCTCGCGCATGTGCGCCAGCACGGCCGCGATCAGCAGCACGGCGAACAGCGACGTCTCGAGCCCCGCGGTGCCCCACATTGCGAACGGCCCCGACGCGGCCAGCAGGAACGCCGCCGCGAAGCCGGCGATCGGCCCGGCCTCCTTGCCCGCCAGCGCACGCGCCAGCGCGTACGTGCCGCCGATCGCCGCCACGCCCAGCGCGAACCCGAGCCATCGCCCGGTGAAGACGAGGTCGGCGCCCGCCTTGTCGAAGCCCGCGAGTATCACCACCCAGAGGAAGTTCGTGTAGCCCTCGACGTGCTCGCCGCGATTCCAGACCAGCCCCAGCCCGTCCGCGAGGTTCCGGGCGTACCGATACGAGATGTACGAGTCGTCGCTGGTGTACCCGAAGTAGCGCAGCGAGTGCAGCCAGAACACGACGACGCCGCCCGCCGTCACGCTGAGCGCGTATCGCCCTGTGCGCCGCGCCAGTGCGAACGAGACGGCGCCGATGATGACGGTCGCCAGCGCGAGCAGCGGGTAATTCATCTACTGTCCCTGCAGGAATGCGAGGCGGCGCTGCCACGTCGCTGCTTCGCCCGGCTCCCCCAGCTTGCCGTACGCCTCGATCAGCGTCGGGTAGGCGTCGGGCAGGTACGCCCAGCGATAGTCGTCGAGCGCGGCGCGCATCAGCCGGACCGCCTCCTCGTATCGTCGCGCGCGCATGGCGATGAGCGCCAGGTCGCGCTCCGCGAAGCCGATCCGCAGATCGTACGTGCGCGACGCGCGCGCTATCCGTACCACTTCCTGCAGTTGTGCGCTCGCCGCCGTATCGTCGCCCAGCGCGATCTCGCTCTGCGCGAGGTCGTAGCGCGCGTAGCTGGCGCCTGGATTCGCTGCGACCGCGTCGCCGAGGGCGCGTGCGGCTTCGGCGTGCAATCCGGCGAACTCGAAGGCCAGCCCGGCCTGGTCCAGGATCTCGGCCGCTCGTACTGGATCGTGAACCCGTCGCGTCTGAGCATCCCGCTCCAGGATCGCCAGCACGTCGCGGAGGCCGATGCTCCCCGGTTCGCCCGTAGTGGACGAAAGGAACATCCGGCGCTCGAGTGCGGTGCGAAGCTCCGCACCGCCCAGAGGCGTCGTGCTCGCTTCATACGCGCGATCGATCCGCAACTCGCTGCCGGTGCGCACCCACGCGCGGTCGCGCACGTTCACCGGACTCACTCGCAGCCCGTCCGCGATCACGCGCTTCGCGCCTTCCACGTCGCCCCGTGCCAGCAGCAGCAGGCCGAGCGGCGTGTACGGATCAGCGTTCAGCACCTGCCAGCTGTCCTCGCGCACGCCATCACGGAAGTAGCGCTCTGCCGCGTCCGTGTCGCCGAGCAGCCAGCTGATCTCGCCCAACTGCACCAGCGCCGGCCCGAACCGCGGCGCGCGCGCGTCGACCTGCTTCGCCCGTGCCAGCGCGCCGTTTGCGTCGCCCTGCTGCAGCGCGATGCTCGCCAGCTGCGCCCGCACGCCGATGTCGAGCGGGTCGACTCGTGCCGCGACGCGCAGCGCGCTGGCGCTGCCGGTCAGGTCGCCCGTTGCGAATCGCCCGTCCGCGCGTGAGATCGCTGCCAGCGAGCCGACGGGGCGCACGACGAACACCAGCAGCACAGCCACGCCCGCGATCGCGGCGATCGCCCGCGCCATCGGCGGACGGAGCCACGCCGGCCGGATCAGCGGCTGCTCGCCATGCCTCCGATACCCCATCGCCACGACGCCGATCGCGATCCACGCGGGCAGCGGCAGCAACGCGATCTGCACACCGATCGACCCCATCGCGAACAGCATCACCGCCACGAGGAGCGCGACGCCAACGCCGCTGAACCAGCGGTCCGGGCGCGCCCGTTCGCGCACGATCCGCAGCGCTCCCCATGCCGCCGTTGCCATCAACGCCGCGAAGGCGGCGAGGCCAACGAGCCCCATACCTTCAGCGACGTCGATCGCCAGGTTGTGGGGATGTGTGATGAAGAGGAAGCGCCATTGCGTCGTGTCCTGCCCCACCAGCCGCCTGCGTTCGAGCATCTTCGTCACGTCGCGGAACGGGAAGTCGGGCACGTAGCGGACGCGCGGCCAGTACACCGTGGGCCCGACGCCAAGGGCCGGATTCGCCCGGATGTCGCGCAGCGCCCAGTCCCAGAGGTTCACGCGCGACCTGCCCGTCGTGGGGTCGTCGACGGTCGTGCGCAGCGCAGCGCGCGGCGGCCCGGGGAGCACGTACACAGCGATGACGATCAGCCCGATCGCCGCCAGCATCGCCGTCGGTGCGAGTCGCTCGTACCGCCGGGTCGTTCCATCGCCAGTGCGCAGGAGTTCGAGGATCACGAGCGTGCCAAGCCCGCCCATCAGCCCCAGCAGCGATCCCACCGAGTACGTGACGATGAGCGCCGGCAACAGCAGCGCCAGCGCCCCCGCGCCCGCCCACCGGGCTGGCGCGTTCGGGAAGAACCGCATCGTGCCGGCGATGAGCAGGATACCGATCGTCAGCGAGAGGCCGAGCGGGTTCGTCTCCACCCCGGCGGCCAGTTCGATCCGGTTGCGGAGCGCGTAATCGATTCCCATCGCGCGCGCGATCGATGCCAGCTTCAGCATGATCAGCGCTGCCTCGATGACGGCCGGCGCGACGATCGCCATCCACACCAGCCGGCGCTGTCGGTCCTCCCTCACGATCTCGCACAGCACGATCGCGATCACACCGAGCGCGAGCATGCGGCCCGCCGTCGCGAGGCCCTGCGCGGGGTACGCGCCCAGCGCCGTGGAGAGCATCGCGGCCGCGATGAAGAGGCACAACGGTAACGCGAGCCACAGCGTGGACCGATCGACTGGCCGCGCGGCCTCCCCGATCGGCACGAACCGCGGCAGCAGCAGCCCCGTCGCCATCAGCACCAGCGGCGGCACGGCGCTCGAATTCGCCAGCGAGCGCTCGTACATGACGGAGATCAGCACGATCTGGATCGCCAGCAGCGTCTCGATCAGGCGCCCCTTCTGCACGCCGTGCCACCCGCCGAAGACCGCCAGCGCGCCCAGTACCAGCCCGAAGTAGACGTGCTGGTCGATGTGCAGCCCCGGCAATGAGTCCGGCGAGGACGGCGAGAATGCGGTGATGGCGGGTGACGCATCGAACGCGAACACGGTGTACGTGGCGACGAGCACCGCCATGAACAGGTGCGCCGGCTGCAGCGCCAGCTCGACCGGATCGCGGCGGTTCCAGAGCACGCGGGCGCCAACCGCCGCCACCGTCAACCCGAAGCCCGCGAGCAGGATCACTGGCGCGCGCGACGTCTGCTTCGGCACGAGCAGGCAGAGCGCCAGCAGCGCGGCGATGGCGAACCCGAAGTACAGCGTGTGGACAGCGAGCCGTGCGCTCGGCCCCATGCCCTCTCGTTCGGACGATGAGCGCACGGCCGCGTGATGCGGCGCTGGGGTGCCTCCGCCGGGTGCCATCTCGCTCCCCGACAGCGAGAGCAACCCCGGAGGGCCGAGCGCGAGCGATGCGTGCGTGTGCCCCGGCGTTGGCATGACAGTCTCCGGCGCGAGATGGGCGGGGTTGCGCCAGTATAGCCGCGTCCGGCCCCCCGGCCACGCGGGTTGACAAGCCCCATCGTGGCGCGCACGGAAGTTGACGCCCGCCCGCCCGCCCGCCACAGCGATCGTCCGCCGAACGCCGTTATAATCAGGCCTCGCGCCGGGCACCGGCGCGTTGCGTGTTGTGAGCGGGGAGCGAAGCGCAGTCATGAGTGAGTATAGGTACGACGACTTCTGGAGCCGCCTCGGCGACCGCTACGCGCGCGAGGACCCGCTCGGCGCGGTCTGCTGGGATGGTGCCCCCACGTGGTTCAACCGCTTCTTTGCGCAGTTCCAGGTGCGCGCCGTCCGCAGCGCGCTCCAGGCCGAATTCGGCGCCGGGCGGCGCAACGGGCGCGCGCTGGACCTCGGCTGCGGCACCGGGCGCTGGACGCGCTGGCTCGATGACTGGTGGAGCGATCCGATCGGCGCCGACATCTCGAGGGGCATGCTCTCGGCTGCCGATCCCGCGCATCCGTACGCGCAGACCGACGTGACGGCGCTGCCCTTCCGCGACGCCTCGTTCGATTTCGCGCTGTCGGTCACGGTGCTGCTGCATCTCCCGCACGATGCGCAGGAGCGGGCGATTAGGGAGGTCGCGCGCGTCCTCAAGCCGGGCGGCGCGTTCCTCATGCTCGAGATGGTGAACCGCGTCGCCGACCGCGGCCACGTCTTTCCGAACAGCGTCGCCCGCTGGTCCGATCTGCTCAGCGGCGCCGGCCTGCACGTCGAGCGCGTCCGCGGAGAAGCGTACGCCCCGCTCCTGCGCCTGGCGTTCGGCGCCGCCGATCGCTTCGCCGGCGCCCGGTCACGCGGCGCCGCCACCGACACGATGAAGGCGGCCTCCGACGAGAAGCTGCACTCGTCCGCGTTTGCGCAACTTCCCGGGCCTGCCGCCCTCGTGGCGCGTGCTGCGGTCGCTGCCTCCTACCCGCTCGAGTACGTCGTGGCGCCGCTGCTGCCCCCGGGCATCGCCCTCAACACCTGCATCCTCGCGAAGAAGCCGGCGTAGGCGAGCGTCGTGTCACGAACGCCTCGTTAGCCGCCCGAGCCTTGCCGATGGCCGCGCGCGCCCCGTAGCACGGCCGTCGCAGACCCGCCGTGGAGGGCCCCCGGCCGTCGCGCCCCCGGCACCTAAACTGTCCGCCTCAATCGCGCCCCGGCGCCCCGTGCGATCCCTTCTCCACAGCGTGGAGAGGACGGCCGTAGCAGAGTCGCCGTGGTGCGCCCCCGGCCGTCGCACCGCGCACCCAAACTGTCCGCCTCAATCGCAAGCCGGCGCCCCGTGCGATCCCCTCTCCACAGCGTGGAGAGGGGTGGCCAAAGGCCGGGGTGAGGTGCCCGTGCCGCTCGCCTCAGCATCGTTCTCGCGCTGCTCCCCTGTCGCCGTCCGACTTCCGACTTCCGACTTCCGACTTCCAGCGTCCCCTCACTGCGCCAGGTCCGCCTCGGTCAGCGACAGCTTGTACAGCTCCGTGCCGTTGCTCTGCACCATCGTGAAATCCACGCGCGCGGGTGACACCGTCGTGTCGACATCGAACCGCCCGAAGACGTTCTTCAGGCCGTCCTCGAACAGCACGTCCGGCGCGCCGATCGCCGATGGCGGCGGATTCGGCGGTGACACGCCCGCCGGCGACGTCTGGAATTCCGGGATGCCGTACTCGTGCTTGAAGACGCCGGGCCAGTGCGCGTCGCCGCTGATCAGGATCACCCCGCCCACGTGGTTCTCGTGGATGAAGTCGAAGATCTCCTTGCGCTCCTTCGTGAACCCCTCCCACGCGTCGCCCTGCTTGAGTGGCACGGTCTGATGATCGTGGAACTCGACGCCCGATGTGACGAACTTGAACTTCGCCTTCGAAGTCGTCAGCCACTTCTTCAACTCGCCCTTCTGCTCGGCGCCCAGCATCGACTTCGTGGCGTTGTCCGGCGCGCGTTTCTTGTCCCGGAACGACCGGTCATCCAGCACGAAGAACGAGACGTCCCCGGCGTCGAACGTGAAGTAGGTCCCGTTCGGCCGGACGGCCGGCGGATTCTGCCGGCCGACGAAGTCCTCGAACGCCTCCTTCGCGAAGGCGTACGGCGGCGCGCTCTTGCTGTCCCAGTCGTTGATGATGTCGTGGTCGTCCCACATCATCACCGTCGAGGTGCCCGCCAGCAGCGCGCGGAATGGCCCGTACGACCAGTTGTCCCGGTAGTGGCGCAGGTACGCCTCCGCGGCGGCCGGGTGGAACGGACCGAAGTCGTCGACCGACAGCTGGTCGCCCAGCAACAGCTCGAACTGGGCGTCAGCCTTGCGCATGTGCACCAGGGTGTCGGCGAGCCCCGGCCGCGTTTCCGAGTTCAGCTGGTGTAGGTCCGATGCCGACAGGAAGCGGAACTTCGCCGGCGCGCCGGGCTGCGGCTTCGTCCAGAAGTGCGCCTCCGGCTGGTCCGGCAATAATCCCTCGACCATGATCCGGTAGTCGTACCGCGTCGACGCCTCCAGACCTTCGATTGTGGTTACGAGCGTATAGTCGTGCGCCGGGTCGACATCGCCGATCGGCTTGCGCTGGGCGGCGGCCCATTGCGCGCTGGCCGGTTTGTATTCAATCGTCATCTCCGCACCATGGCACGTGCGTATCCAGATCCGCGCCGTCGCATCGGTCGTCGCGCCGGAGACCGGCCCCATCCGCATCAGGTCCGCGTCAGGCGGGCAGGCGTCCTGGTAGTCGCCGCAGGGCGGCGGCGTCAGCGTGGAGCGCGCCCATACATCCGTCGTCGATGCCGGCTTGTAGACCGTCACGGTGTACGCGCGTCCGGGGATGAGCCCGCCGATCTTCGCCTGCGCGGTCGCGTTCGTCCGTGTCGCCAGCTTAGGGTCGTCCTCCCAAGGTGTGACCAGGACCTGGTACGGCTGCGTGTTCGTGCCCGCGGCCACGGTCCAGCGGAAGAAGCCGGTGAACCGCCCGTCGCCCGTGCAGACGCTGGACGATAGCAGCACCCGCCCCTCGTACTGCGCATCGACCGCAAACGAGGCCGGGGCCGCGTCCGCTGCCTTGCCCGGCGTGTCGCCGCCACTCCGCGTCGCCCGCCCGATGAGCACACCGCCGCCGATTGCCGCGGCCGCCACGACCGCGGTCGACGCGGCGATAATCAGTCTCTTCCTCAACGGTGCCCGGCGCCTTTCCCGAATTGCGGATGCGAATGGCTGCCATCATACCCCACCGGTGCTAAGCGGACGAACCGCCTCCCGTCAACATGGGCGATGTCACATCAGCAGCGCAACGCGCAGGATCGTCGCTCAGTACGCGCCCTGTAGCTTCGCAACGAGCATCAGGTCCGCTGACTTGATGTTGTTGTCCTTGTTCACGTCGAGGTCCAGCACGCAGTTCGAGCCGGTCTTAGGACCCGAATATTGCGCCGTCCATCGCCGGGAACAATAGCCGTCCGCATCTTGACAGGGGCGTTCGAGCGGGAGACAATCGCCCCACTTCATCGTTCCCTTACAGCTGTCGCTGCGTTCATCGCTTCGACTGGTCCATACAACGATCCGCCGCCGAGGCGTCTTCGGACTCTGAGCTAGTCCTACCGTCCGCGCCACCGAAGGAAAGGTGTGTCTCCAATGCGCAGCAGAACAATCTTCGTGCCTCTCCCAATACTCCTGCTCGGACTCATCGCCGTCGTCGTGGTGACGCTGAACACCGGTCAGGGGCGCGCGGCGTCCGCGGATACGATCGCGGACCGCGTGTTCGGCCAGGGCGGCAGCTTCGGGAGCACGGCGTGCAACAACGGCGGCGTCAGCGCAGCCAGCTTGTGCAGCCCTGTGGGTGTGGCCATCGACAGCTTCGGGCATCTCTACCTCGCCGACTTCGGCAATAACCGCGTCCTGGAATACGACAACCCGTTCGTGGCGAGTCCGATCGCCGACCGCGTCTTCGGACAAGCGGGAAGCTTCAGTTCGACTGCCTGCAACAACGGCGGCGTCAGCACCAGCAGCCTGTGCGGCCCGGCCGGGGTGTGGGTGGACAGCGGGGGACGCCTGTACGTCGCAGACTTCACGAACAGTCGCGTGCTCGAATATGACAGCCCTCTCACCAGTCAAGTGGCGGCACGCGTCTTCGGCCAGCCCGACTTCGTGTCGTCCGCGTGCGACAACGGCGGGCTCAGCGCGAGTACGCTGTGCACCCCGGAAGGGGTCAAGACCGACAGCGCGGGGCACTTGTGGATCGTTGACAAACTGAACCACCGGGTGCTGGAGTACGACACGCCCCTCAGCAGCCAGGTCGCCACGTACGTGATCGGCGCGCCCAACTTTGCCACGGGAGGCTGCGCCGCAACCGACGCGCTGAACGTCTGCTACCCCGAGGATGTAGCGATAGACACGGGCGGCAACGTGTACGTGGCCGACTACTTCAACAACCGGGTCGTCGAATTCAATACGCCGCTGACCACGGACCGCGTCGCGGACCGGGTATTCGGCCAGGGCGGCAGCTTCACCACGCGCGTCACCAACAACGGTGGCATCAGTGCAAGCAGCATCGGCACGGCGAGCGGCTTAGCGCTGGATGGCAGCGGCCACCTCTATGTGCGAGAGGGAGCAGGGACGAACGCAAGGGCGCTCGAGTACGATAGCCCCCTTGCCAGCCAGGTCGCGGACCGCGTCTTCGGCCAGGGCGGCAGCTTCACGACGAACGCCTGCAACAACGGCGGCGTCAGCGCCGACAGCCTCTGCAACGGTGACAACCAACTCGCGGTCGACAGCGTCGGCAACGTCTACATCGCCGACTCCGGGAACAACCGCGTATTGGAGTACGACAGCGTTGCCCCGCCAGCATTCGTATCCAGCGTCAACATCGCCCTGGTCCCCAATGCCGCTGGCGAAGGTTGCTGCGCCGGGAACATGCCGACGAGCGGAACCGTAGGTGGGACCTCACTCAGCTTCGCGGGCTTCACGTTTTCGAACTTGTCGGTGGCGTCGGTGACGTCCGCGAACCTCGCCGCGTTCGACACGCTGGTGCTTCTCCAAGTGAACGTCAATGAGTTCTCAAGCCAGCAGCGGTCCGACATCAATGCGTTCCTCAACAGCAGTCACAAGATCATCATCTACGACTCTGACGGAACCGCCGGAGAGGACTACGCCTGGTTGGCACGACCGTTCTTGACGAGTGATCCATGCCCGAACTGCGGGTTGTTGGGCGGTACGCTGACGATCGTCGAGGAAAACACCCTGTCTTCCACTGATCCCGCATCGCCTTCCTACATCAAGACCGCCGACATCCCACCGAGTACAGACGCGGTTGGCGATGCTAATGTATTCTCCACCAACGCACTGAACTGGTTCGGCGATATGACGGCGACGAACGGACGCGGTCAGAACGGCTGGACACACGCCTACACCGAGGCGCCAACGGGCGGGGGCGTTATGATCTACAACGGTCTAGACACAGACCAGATCGGAGGCACGAGTTGGTCGGCTTCGGGGATCGATTGGCTCGCCAAGATCTGGTACCTCGAGCTTCAGCAGCAGTGGACGCCACCCGGCCTGCCGAACAGTGTACCCATTCCTACGAACACGCCGACCAACACGCCGACGTCCACGCCCACGTCTACGCCGGTTGTCGCGACGCCCACCCCCGGCACCCCGCCGCCAAATGTCCCCGCCCAGAGCTTCTGCAGCGCCGGCAGCCCTGCCCACGGCGGCTGCACCGGCGGCCTGCTGCCGGTCCATGCGACCGTCTGCTTCGAGGACGGAAGCGGCGTGCCATCGATGCCGGTCGGACCGGTACCGATCAGCGGGATCATCCCGTGCGGCCCCGGCACGTCCGACACATCCATCCCGGTCGGCATCGGCGTGCCGATCAAGGCATGGCAGATTCTCGACGTGCCGCGCGGCGCCCGCCAGACGCTGCCCGTCTACTACCTGCCCGCTCCGTGGAGCTACGCGTTCGCGGCGCCGGGAGGGGTCACGGGCAACGTCAGCGCCAGTACCGATCTGCTCTGCGACGGCACGGTCGACATCCTGTCGCCGAGCCAGGAGACAACCCCGATCTTCGGCGACACGACCACCTGGCCGGGTCACGGCTGGGGCACCGGCTTCGACTTCATCCGCCAGAACGTCCCGCCAACCGATGCCGACCCCACGACCGGCTCGAATAACGGCTACGTGGACTCGATCAAGCCGATGCCGGCGACCTTCGCCGACCTCAGTCTCGACCGCTCGAACCTGCTCGGGCTCTGGCTGGCCGGCGTGATCCTGATCCCGGTCCCACCGACGGCGTCGGACGGCGTCAACCCGCCCAACCGGGGCGCGCCGCTGCAGAGCCTCGTGACGTCCTCGCCCTACGTGGCGGGCATGCACGTCTCGGTGGCGCTGCTGGCCGGCGACCCGGCCCCGCCGACCCAGTTCTTCCTCTGCCTCGACAGCCCTCAGAACAGCGTGGCGGAGAACGACTACATCATCCCGCCGAGCACGCCCGGCAGCTACGTCCGCTGGACCGCGCTGGAGTCCGCTGCCGACACCATTGACGGCACGGTGAGCCGCATCCTCGACGTCCAATGCATCGGCGTCGGCGTTGCCCCGGCGTGCGACATGTCGGACGCCGACGGCGACCTCGTCCCGGTCGCCGTCGAGGCGGTCAACGGCACGAACCCGTTCCTCGCCGACGGCGACGGCGACGGCGCATCGGACTACGACGAGATCTTCCAGTTCACAGACCCCAACGTCGCTGACACCGACGGCGACGGTTCGCTGGACAAGCAGGACGACCTCGCCGGCTTCAACTGCGTCTCGGTCGGCGGTGTCTGCACGGTCGCCAACCTGGGCGACACGGCGGCCGACGACAACTGCCCTGTCGACGCCAACCCGGGCCAGCAGAACAGCGACTCCGCGCCGGACTTCACAAACAGCCCGAACACCCCGGCCGGCGCCATCTACCGTGGCGACGCCACGAACCCGCACCAGGACCACCAGGGCGACGCCTGCGACACCGATGCCGACAACGACGGACTCAACAACGTCGTCGAGGCCGGCTTCCAGCACCCGAACCTGTCCCCCGGCGCCGGCGGCGGCCCGGCTGCGGGCACGCTCTACTGCTTGAACCTCACCGCGACGATCCCTCCGGGCGGCTCGACGACGGCGACGAGCGACCCGCTGAACGCGGACTCTGACTCTGACGGCGGTCTTGACGGTCGCGAGTGCCTCTTCGGCTCCGATCCGCTGAGCGCGGGGACCGGCTCCTGCCAGCCGGCGTGTGTCGGCCTGGAACGGTTCCCGCTGCTCGTCGGCGACACCGACGGCGACCTGATCTCCGGCACGATCCTGGGCGGCGGCGCCTTCGCGGAGGTGTTCTACCGCACCCAGCACATCAACCTGCCGGACGGTGGCACGCTGAACGACCTTGAGAAGGCCGGCTCGTACGGGTTGGTCATTCCAGACGGCAAGATCGGCAACGCCGACAACGACTCCGACGGCGACCGGATCAACGACGGCGTGGAGGTGAAGTGGTACGACACTTCGCCCGCCAACTTCGACACCGACGGCGACGATTGCTCCGACGGCCGCGAGGCGGCGGACGTCAACGGTGACCACAAGGTCAACTCGACCGACCTGCTGGCGGTCGCGCAGCACCAGCCGCCCGGCCCATTCGCTCCCGGCAAGGTCGGCGTGCCGCTGCCGCTTGGCTCGCCGAATCCGGCGTACAACGTCGGCGGTGTCCGCCGCAACGAAGTGGCGACGTACGACGTGAACAAGGATGGGAAGATCAACGCGACGGATCTCCTGCTCGTCGCGCAGTTGCAGGGCAACTGCCACGCGGGCTTCGGCGCCCAGACCGCCAAGACGATCGTGCGAGCCGCTAGCCCGTAGATTGCCGCCGCGTATCCGCGGCCACGTCCCGGCAGCTGGCGTGCGAGCGGCTCACCATCCTCGCTGGAGAGCCGCTCGTACGCGGACAAAGGGGGGCATTGGACGGAGCATCGCGCGGGGACGAGGCGCGGAGAGACAGCAACCGGCGGTTCGAGGCCGCCGGCCCTGCCGTTACTACCGGCGACCGGGCCCGCGTCGACGCCCGCGCCAGATACGGGCAACCAGGATCATGCCCGCTCAGCCTCAGCCTCCGCCGTCGGCTGCCCGATTCCTGGGGCAAGGCAGTACCGCACCTTGCGGGCGCGCCACTGCCGGTGATCGCTACCGAAGACGGACTCTGATCGGTTGAGCCGTATCAACCGGGACGGGCCCTCTTGCCGGCGGTTCAGTCCCCAGAATCCCGCTCAAGGTGGAGCGTGCCTTGGAAGCACAACGTGCCGAATGCGTTACCAGGTGTCGCGATGGCGCACGGGTCCAGGACCGTGTATTCCCCGGTCACGCGCGCGCCCTTCAGCCACCCCTTCGTGACGACGCCTGTGATCACGGCGGTGCCCGTCAGGTTGTTTTGCCTGACCTGGACGTCGGCGATAAAGGAGTGTTCGTCGCCGTGGAACTCATACAGAGCGTGGAGCTTCCAAAGGTTCGGGTCAGTCGGGTCGAGGCTGAGAAGATGTCCGACATAAGACCCATCGCCGACATCGCCGCCGACGACGCCCGCCATGTCCCATGGGAAGGCCGTGGGGTTGGTTACCCACTTCGTGAAGGTGACATCGGCCTCATGGTGCCGATTGTGGTGATCCCCGCCCCCATCAGCCGAGGCCACGCCCGGGCTCAGTGAGAGAGTGAGGGCCACAAAGCCCGCGACGAGCACGAGCCCGAACACCCTCCGTACGTGTGCTGAAACCTTGAACTGCATGGTCGCTTCCTTTCCTGCTCCACAGGGGTTGCCGCACCACTCTCAAGCGGCGCCGGCCGCTGGGGCTGGTTGTTTGCCATCCCTCCTGCTCCCCGTGGGTCCGATGCTGACCAGGCGTCCGCCGCGCTTGGGCTGCGCACTTCTCGAGCCCGGCGAATCACCTGGCACCGTCGAGGTTAAGCGAGGAAGCGCCGCCCCGCATCCGTGCAACACGCCATCTTGAAATGGGCGCACCCCTCCAACGGCGCGCCGCACGGCACGAACTACGTAGTGCGAAGTCAGAGGGGTTCGGCTAGCTCATGCGTGAAGGCGTACGCGGTAGCCTGTGCCTTCGAGTGAATGTCGAGTTTGCTGTAGATGTTGACAATGTGACGTTCGACCGTGCGGACGCTCAGCACTAGCTCGGCGCCGATCTCGCGGTTGCTTTTGCCCTGGGTGATCAATCTCAGCACTTCCATCTCACGCGCGGTCAGGCCGTCGGGATATGCCGGGCGCGCCGGGACCAGATGGGCGCCCTTCGCGCCGGTGAGTCCGTAGACCAAGTGCACCGCCTCCGCCGCCTCAAATCCACGTCTCATGTCGCCGTCCGGGAGGGCGCCCAGGACGCGGTCGACCGCCGCACGCGCCTCAGCCAGCAGGGCGTCGTCCCCGGCGACGCTGAGCAAGGCGGCCGCTGGACGCAGGAAGAGCGCCGGGTCGCCGATCTTGCGCGTCAGGTCGACGGCGCTCCGCAGGTGCGGAATCGCCTCCCGTGTTCGGCCCAGCCCGATGAGCGCCCGGCTGCGCGCCACCAGGGATAGCGCCTCGTACTTCGGCCTGCCTATGCCTTGAGCGCGCTCGATCGCGTCGCCCGCCAGGCGTAGCGCCTCGCGCCAGTCGTTCTCCGCCAGCGCCAGCTCAGCCAGCGCTGTGGCGAGGCGGCCGCGCCAGAGCACCCCGTGCGCCCCGGCCCCACGCTCGATCTGCTCGCCAAGCTCGACGGCGAGCGTGTGCGCGCGTTCGAGTTCCCCGCGGCTGGTCGCGATGCACATCAGGTCGATGCCTTCGCTCACCACCGGCAGCACAAAGTGGCAGGAGCGGCCGATCTCCCGCGCCTCCTCGGCGATCGCCTCGCCGCCCGCGAAGTCGAACACCGCCATGTGCACCGCGGCCGACATGCCGACAGCCCGGGCGAGCATCGGCATGATGCCGGCGCCGCCGCGCGCCCGCGCGCTCTCACGCGCCTCCGCGAACGCCCCCAGCGCCTCGTCGTAGCGGCCGGCGGCTGTCAGCGCGAGCCCGAGGTTGGCTGACGTGATGACGATGCTGACTGCGTCTTCGGCTTCGCGCGCCGAATGATCCGTATCCTGGCCGCGTGCGATCGCCTCGTCGTTGCGGCCGGCCCAGTACAGCGCGAGCGGGAAATTGATGAACACCTGGTGCTGCCGGACCGCCGGCAGGTCTTTGCTGTGCGAATACGCCTGTTCGTACTGGTCGAGCGATGACTTGAGCTCGCCGTCGGAGAAGTCGCAATTGGCGAGTATGGCGCGCGCCGCCATCTCCAGATCCCGGCGGCCCAGCTCTCCGGCGAGTTCGAGTACCAGACCGGCCGTGCGCCGCGAGTTGGGCACATCGGGAGGTCCGCTCATCGTCGAGACGGCAAACATCACGAGGACGTCGGCGCGCCTCTCGCCGCTCAAGGCGGCCGCGGCGGCCTCGAAGGCGGCTCGTGCCTCAGCCCATCGCCCCAGTCCTGAGAACGCGTTGCCCCGCCTGACGCCAAGCTCAGCCGCGGTCGCCGCATGACCGGGATCCCCGCCCGGCTCCAGGGCGTCGAGCGCCATGTCATAGAAGCGCAGGGCTTCGTCAAAGGCGAAGACGGCGGCCGCCGCGTCGCCCGCCCGCGTCGCGTAGTCCGTTGCCTTCCTGGGGTCGGCCGCGCCGGCGAGATTGTAGTGTGTCGCCAGAACGGAGAGATGAGAACCCAGGCTTGCAGCGTGCGTGGCCTCAATGGCCTCGGCGGCGCGCAGGTGCAGTTGCTGGCGGCGAGGTAGGCTCAGCCCTTCGTAGATGACCTGGCGGATCATTGGGTGGCCGAATACGTAGCTCTTCCCTTCTTCACGCAACATGGCGGCCGGCGTCGCTTCCTCCAATGCCTGGGTGACCGTGGCGGTCTCCGCGCTCGCCACCGCGCGCAGCAGCGCGGCGTCGAAGCCGTCGCCGAGGACAGCCGCGCTTTCGAGCAGCCTCTGCGTCTCGACGCCGAGCTTCGACAGCCGTCGGCCGATCACCTGGCGCACGCCGTCGGAGAGGACCCAGTCCTCCGGCCGCGGCCCGGCGCCGGCGAGGCCATGCTCCTGGTTCTGTAGGTGACGCACGACCTCCTGGACGAAGAACGGGTTGCCCTCGGTCTGGTGGTGGATAGCCGCCGCCAGGTCCGCTGGTGGCGTGGCGCCGCTCAGGCTCGCGACGAGCGAGCTGGTCTCATCTGGAGACAGACGGGCGAGCGCCAGACGCTGGTCCTGCTGCCCCCGGGCCAGCTCGGCCAGCACGGCGAATAGAGGCTGCGAACGGTTCACCTCCTCCGTGCGGAACGCACCGACGACCACAAGGCGCGCGCCCTGGAGCTTGCGCGTCAGGTGCTGGAAGAGCAGCAGCGTTGACCGATCGGCCCAATGCAGGTCATCGAGGCAGAGGAGGAGCCCGTTCGCTTCGCTCGTCGCTGCGAGGCCGACGAAGAAGTCTGAAACTGCCTCGAAGAGGCGGTAGCGCGTCGCTGCGGGACCCGGCGAAGGCCGGTCGCCGGCCTCCGGCAGCCCCTCCGCCAGTTCGGGGACGAGAAAAGCGACCTCGCGCGCCGCCGCCGCGAGCCGCCGGCCGGCGTCGACGTCCGCCGTCATCCGCAGGTACTCGGCGATCGCCTCGGCGAAGGCCAGGTAGGGCGGCATGCCCTCGGTGTCGTAGGCTCGCCCCGAAAGGACGAGCCAGCCGTCGGCATGCGCGCGCGCCTGGATTTCGTGAAGCAGCCGCGACTTGCCGATGCCGGGCTCGCCGCTCACGAGGACCACGCCGCCCTCGCCCCGGCCCGCCGCCTCGAGGCGGCTTCTGAGGAAGGCCATCTCACGCTCACGGCCAACGAGAAGCGGACGCGGCGTCCGATCCGCGAGCGAACGCCGAAAGGGCCGTGCCTGCTCGTGTTTGCGAGGTTCCATGGGTCGCGCCATCATCTCACCCACCGGGATAACCTGTCAAACTGAAGGCACTCAGGCCTCCGAACGTCGTGGGAAGGGTCAGGTACATGATGGGGTGGCCGCAGCGTACCGATTGATCATCAGCCCGAAAGGTGGCGCGACATGAAGCTCAATGCGACGGACCTCGGACGCATCCGAGAGACCGCGGCCTCGCTCGTCGAGGAGCGGCACCTACGGCATAACGCTCAGCCAACTTGACACGTTACGGTTGACCGGCTTAGATTCTTTACGCAAAGCGCGACGCGGCGTTGGGCAGGACGCCAAATGTGGGGGCCACCTGAAAGACTGGCTGGTGTGCCCCCGCACCCACGCCACCGGCTTCCGCGGCATCCGCGCCGTCGGCCCGCCGGGAGGGCGAAATTACGAAACAAGGTACCATTCAGCTTCAATTCGCAAGACATAACGAAAACGGGCGTACCAAAACACCCCGTCCGCCCCGTCCGAGGCAGAGGCCCCCGCAGCGGAGAAAGAGTGAAAAGTACGAAACAAATGCGCGCCGCGCCGGCGTGTCGGGCGGCCGAAACGGGCGGCGGTGAGCGTCGCCGGGATGAAGCAATCCCCGATTGCCCCACCCCGCGGCCGAATCTATCCTTCCCGCAGATCGGCGGGAGCAGCAGCAGGCCGGAGGGCGCATGACCTCAGCGCGGCGACGTGTCGTCATCATCGGGCTCGATTGCGCGGCGCCGCAACTGGTCTTCGACCGCTTCGCGCCCCAGCTGCCCAACCTGGCGAAGCTGCGCGCGCGCGGCGCCTGGGGGCCCCTCCAGAGCGTCATCCCCGCCATCACCGTGCCCGCCTGGGCCTGCGCCATGACCAGCCGCGACCCCGGCCAGCTCGGCATCTACGGCTTCCGCAACCGCAAGGACCACTCCTACGAGGGCCTCGCGATGGCCAACGCCAACCTCGTGCGCGAGGACGCCGTCTGGGACGTGCTCGGCCGCGACGGGCGGCACGTCATCCTCGTCGGCGTGCCGCCGTCGTATCCGCCGCGGCCGGTCAACGGCCTGCGCGTCGGCTGCTTCCTGACGCCCAGCACGAAGAGCGAGTACACCTATCCGCCCGAGCTGAAGGCCGAGATCGAGGCCACCGTCGGCGACTACCAGATCGATGTCGAGGACTTCCGCAGCGAGGACAAGCAGCGCATCCTCGATTCGGCGCACGACATGGCGCACAAGCGGTTCGCGCTCTTCCGCCATCTGCTCAACACGAAGCCGTGGGACTTCGCCATGATGGTCGAGATCGGCGTCGACCGCGTCCATCACGGCTTCTGGAAGTACTTCGACGAGACGCACCCGAAGTACGAGGCGGGCAACCCCTTCGAGCGCTCGGTGATCGACTACTACATCGCCATGGACGAGGAGGTCGGCCGCACGATCGCCATGCTCGACGACGACACGACGGTCATCGTGATGTCCGACCACGGCGCCAAGCGGATGATCGGCGGCGTCTGCGTCAACGAGTGGCTGCAGCGCGAGGGCTACCTCGCGCTCAAGCAGCCCGTATCGTCGCCGACGCCGTTCTCCGTCGACCTGGTCGACTGGCACCGCACGAAGGCCTGGAGCGATGGCGGCTACTACGCCCGCGTCTTCCTCAACGTGCGCGGCCGCGAGCCCGACGGCGTAATCGACCCCGTCGAGTACGAGCGCGAGCGCGACGTCATCGCCGCGAAGCTGACAGCGCTGCTCGACCACGAGGGCAACCCGATGGGAACGAGGGTCTTCAAGCCCGACCAGATCTACCGCGCCACGAACAACGTCGCGCCGGACCTCATCGTCTACTTCGGCGACCTCAACTGGCGCTCGGTGGGCTCGCTGGGCATGGGCGACATCTACACCTTCGAGAACGACACCGGCCCCGATGACGCCAACCACGCCGAGCACGGCATCTTCATCATGGCCGGCCAGGGCGTGGAGCCGGGCGAGCGCGCCGGCCTGCGGATCACGGACGTCGGGCCCACGGTTCTGGACCGGATGGACACCGCCATCCCCGGCGAGATGATCGGGACGCCGATCAAGTAGACGCGTCTGCGCGCGTCATCGGCGCGTTAGGAACCGCTCCTTGTCCACGATCTCCGAGGCCTTCTCGGGCTGCCCCAGCGCCTTGTACGCGTCGGCCAGCGTCGCGTACGCGTAGGGCAGGTACCCCCAGCGGTACGCGGCGAGCGCGTCACTCATCAGCACGACAGCGTCGGCGTAGCGCTTCTGGCGGTTCGCGATCAGCGCGAGGTCGCGCCGCGCGAACGCCAGCCGCAGATCGTACGTCGTGGAGGCGCGCGCCAACCGCACCACTTCGGTCAGCTCGACGATCGCGGCGTCGTCGTGTTTCGATGCCATGTCCGCTTGCGCGAGGTCGTAGCGGATGTACGTAGCAGTGGGGTCCAGCGCCACCGCTTCGGAGAACACCCGCCGCGCCCCGGCGTCGAGCCCGGCGTAGTGATAGCCCAGTCCGATCTGGTGCAGCATGTCGATACCGCGCCTGCGGTTCCGCGCCAACTCGTCGTGCGCCCGCGACTCCATCACGTCGAACACGTCGGTGATGCTGAATGTGCTCGGCCCGGGCGGCGCTGTCGGCGGCGCGAACAGCTGGAGCCGCCGGCTCAACGACTGCGACAACCGGTCGTCGGTATGAGGATCGCTGCCGTTCAGGTACGTGTCGTCCAGCGACACGCCGGAGTCGTCCTTCGCGTGCAGCCAGGCGCTGTCGTGGACGCTCGCCGGGCTCATGAAGAACGCGTCGGCGAAGAGCTGCGCGGCCTCATCGCGCTTCCCCTCTGATGCTTTCAGCAGCGCCAGCGCCGAGTATGGATCACGGCCGGCGGCCATCCACCGGTCGCTCGCGATGCTCCGCCGGTAGTACTGCTCGGCCGCATCCGTGTCGCCCATCAGCCAGGCGACATCGCCCAACTCCGTGAGCACGATCGGGTTGTCCGGCAGCCGCGAGTCGGCATCCTTGATCGACGCGAGCGCCTCGGTTGTCTTGCCGTACTGCAACTGGGTGAAGGACGCAAAAATGCGCGGTGTCGCATCGAACGGTTCGATCGCGGCCGCCACGGTGAACGGCCTCTCGGCGCCGCTGACGTTCCCGTCTGCGAGCCGATCCCGCCCGATCTTGACCGCCGTCATCGAGCCGACCGGACGCACGACGAACATCAGCAGCACCGCCAACCCCGCCGCGAGCGCCAATCCGCGCCGTACGCGCGCGCCGGCGATCGCGCGCGGCATTGACAGCGTGCGATCATCGCCGCCGCGGTGCGAGATCGCCACGAAGCCGAGTCCGAGCCACCCGGCGAGCGGCAGCATCGCGATATCCAGCCCGAGCGCGGTCATCGACCAGGCGAACACCGTCACCACCAGCGCCAGCCCGAACGCGCTGAACCACCACTCGTCACCCTCGCGCCTCGTCAGGATGCATATCGCTCCGGCGACCGTCGCCGCACCCACGACGGCCAGCGCCAGCAGTCCGACAATGCCCATGCCCTCGGCGGTGCTGAGGATCAGGTTGTGCGGGTGCGTCAGGACCAGCGGGCGCCATGGGCCCGCCTCGTCGCCCAGCAGCCGGCGCCGCTCCAGCATCTTCGTCACGTCGCGGAAGGGGAACTCCGCCGGCACGTAGCGGGTGCGGCCGCGGTAGTACGCCGGCCCCGCGCCCAGCAGCGGATGCTCCTTGAAGTCGCGGATCGACCAGTCCCAGATGTTGACCCGGGATCGGCCCGTCGTAGGGTCATCGACCGTGTACTTCAGTCCGTTTCGAGTGGCGGTGGGCACCACGTACATGGCGATTACGATGATGCTGATGAGGATGAAGCCGGCCGGCGCAGCGAACGTCGATGGGCGGCGCCACGCGCGCCAGTTCGCCCGAAGCGCGTACAGCACCGTCAGTGCCGACAGGCCGGCCGCCAGCCCCATCAGCGACGGCACAGAGTAGGCGACGATCAGCGCCGGCAGCAGCAAGCCCAGCGCCGCGATCGCGATCACGCGCAGGCCGGCGGTGCGGACGCGCGGCAGCGCTCCGGCGACCAGCAGGATGCCGATCGCCAGCGACAGCCCCAGCGGATTTGGCTCGACGCCGGACGCGAGTTGGATGCGGTTGCCGAACGCGTACGAGACCCCCATGACGCGTGCGATGTCCAGCACCTTGATCGTGACGAGCGCGCCCTGCGTCACGGCGGGCGCCGTCATCGCCAGCCAGATGAGCCATCGCTGCCGGTCCTCGCGGATGCCGTCGAAGAGCATCAGCGCGAAGAACGCCATCGCCGCCATCCGCGTCGTAATGGTCAGGCTCGCATACGGATAGGCGCCCAGCGATGTCGAGAGGGCGGCCGCCGCGAGGAGGAACAGCAGCGGCAGCGCCAGCCAGGCGATCGATCGATCGACCGGTCGCGCCTCCCCCTCCCAGGGCAGCGCGCGGACCAGCGCGAGCGCGATGGCCATCAGCACGAGCGGCGGTACGGAGGCCCCGTTGAACAGGAATGTCTCGAACATCAGCGACAGGAGCAGCACCTGCACTGCCAGAGCCGTCTCGATCAGCCGTCCGCGCTCCGAGCCGTACCAGCCGATGAACACAAGGAGGTACAGGAACACCAGCACGAAGTAGGCGTGCGAGTCGATCAACAGCCCGGGCAGGGCATCGGGCGAAGTCGGCGAGAACTGCGGCCTGATCGACGTCAGGTCGAACGAGAAGATGATGAACGTCGAGGTCAGCACCACGAGGAACAGCTGCGCCGGCTCGAGCGAGATGGATGCGGCGTTGCCGGCCCGCCGCTCCCAGAAGTAGCGCGCGGCGGCGGTGGCTGCCCAGAGCGCCGCGCCGCTCACGAGGATCAGCGGCCCGCGCGTCGTCAGCCCCGGCACCATTAGTGAGAGCGTGAGCAACGCGGCGATCGCGAAGCCGAAGTACAGGATGTGCACCGCGCGGCGGGGCGTCACCAGCGGCGCAACGCGCAGCAACGCCGTCACGCCGTCAGCGGGGCGCTTGCTGCTCACGCCGGTAGTCGGATCAGAGGTAGCCAAGCTGGCGCAAGCGCTCCTTCACCGCCTCCTCGTCTTCGGCGCTGTACGCGTCGTCGTCCGCGTATGCGTTCGGCGCGGCGGCGACGAGTTCGCGCTGCGACTCGGCCGGGCGCTCGCGGAAGATCTCGTTGAGCACGCGGCCGTCCATGTGGGCGGGGATCGGGAGCTGCATCAACTGCAGCACGGTCGGCGCGACATCGACGATGTTCGCGCCATCCAGGTGCGTGCCGGAAGCGATGCCCGGGCCGTACGCGAGGAAGATCCCGTTCATCTGGTGCCCGCCCGACCGCGTCGACAGGTTCGGTCCGATGATCTTCCGGCCGCCGCTGAGGACGTCGAACGACCAGTACTCCATGCCCTTCCAGTCGATGACGATGTCCGGCGCCGCGTCCGCCAGCTCGCCGGCGTAGAGCTCCTCGCGCACGTGGCAGCGTTCGACGATCAGCTCGCCGGTGTCCGGGTCGCGCAGCTTCATCAGCTCATCGATGATCCGCTGCCGCACGGCGGCGTACTCCGCGCCCTGCTCGACGATGCCGTGCGGCTCGCGGCCGCGCACGTTCAGGAAGATCTGGCCGATCTGGCCGCGCGCGTACGCCTGGGTGCGCGCCCAGTCGATGTCGTCGTACGAAAGGAAGAGGCGGCTGAAGACGCTCGCCTTCGTGGTGCGGCTGACGCCCGTGAAGAGCTTCTCGAGATGCAGGCGGCTCAGCAGGTTCATGATGTTGTCGGCCGTCAGCCCCAGCTCGAACCCGGTCTGCTTGAGCCGCCCCAGCGCGCCGCCCTTGAAGCGCATGAAGCCGCCCTGGCGCAGCCAGTTGTTCAGATGCACCATCTTCGTCTCGCGCCCGAAGCCGTGGTCGCTCGTCACCACCACCGTCGTCTCCGGCCCGGCCGCTGCCATCAGGTCGGCGATGGCGCGGTCGCACGCCTCGTACGCCTGCGGGATGAAGTCGCCGAAGCGGGCCGCGTCGGCCGCGGTGTAGGCCGGGTGCTGCGGGTCGTAGAAGCGCCAGAAGTAGTGCTGTGCGTGGTCGGGCGCGCGGAACGCGACGTTCAGGTAGTCGCTCGGACGGCTGGCCAGCAGGTGCAACGCCGCCTGCCGGTGCACGTCCGCCAGCGCCAGGATCGCGTCCATCTCCGGCTGCTCTTCGCCCGGGCGGTACCAGCGGTCCAGTTCGATCCGGTAGCCGAAGCGCTCCTCCAGCTCGCGCTGCAGTTCGTGCGGCTGCGTGTACACCGCGCGTGGCGGCGTCTCCAGGCCGGCGACGACCCAGCCGCCCGGCAGCGCGGCCGGGGGGTACGTCATCGGCATGTTCATCACGCCCGCGCTCAGCCCGTGCCGGGCGATGATGTGGTGCAGCGATTCCGTCTTGATCAGCCCGCCGCTCGATGGCACGAACTCGTAGCTGTTCGGCAGGCGGCTAAAGAAGTCGTAGATGCCGTGCTGCCCCGGATTGCACCCCGTGAGCATCGAAGCGAACGCCGGCGGCGTGATGGCGGGGTACGTCGACTGCAGGTCGCCCGAGGCGCCCTCGGCCACGAGGCGGGCGAAGGTCGGCAGGCGGCCCTGCGCGATGAGGGGGCGGATCACGTCGAACGTCGCGCCATCGAGGCCGATCAGCAGGACACGTGGCACGGCGTGACTCCCCTCAAGGACAAGAACACCCGGCGGACAAGCCTGTGGCTTCGGTCCGGCGGGCACGGATGGTTCTATCGCTACGCCTGCTCGTTGTCAAGCAGGTTTGAATCTACTACGATCAACCCGATCCCGGGCGCGGCGTTACAGCGCCGCCCATATGCAAGCGGAACCTATGGACACCACCTCCAGTCCAGCGGCCACCGGCCCCGGCCGCGCCGGTGATGCCTACTTCCGGGAATTCGTCAGCGTGGCGCCCATCGCCCATGCGATCTCGCGCGCCATCGAGGCGCGGCACCTTGGGACGGTGGAGCAGCAGCAGCCCATGCTTGACATCGGCTGCGGCTACGGCGAGTTCGGGCGCGCGCTGTACCGTGTGCCGTGCGACGTCGGCATCGATATCCGCGGCTTCGACCTCCGGGTGCGCCTGCCCGGCGTCTACCGGCACGTCATCCTCTGCGACGCCCACCGGCTGCCGCTGGCGCCGGAGTCGTTCCAGACGGTGTTCAGCGTCAGCGTCCTGGAGCACATCCCCGACGTCGAACCCGTCCTGGCGGAAGCCGTGCGCGTGCTGCGGCCCGGCGGCGTCTTCGCGCTGACGGTTCCGCTGGCGAAGCTCGGCTCCATGTGGGCCGTCCCCCGCGCCATGCGGGCGATCGGGCTGGGCGGCGTCGGCAAGCTGTACGCCGACCGCCTCAACGCCACCTTCAGCCACGTCAACCTCTGGACGCCGGAGCGCTGGGCGGAGGCGCTCAAGGGCCTGGGCATGGAGGTCGAGGTGTGCCGCGAGATCGTCTCGCCGCGCGCGACGGCGATCTACGACATGTGGCTGCCGACGGCGCTCCCGTCGCAGGTGCTGCGGCTGCTCACGAAGAGGCGCTTCATCTACCGCCCGCCGGGCATGGTCGATCTGCTCACCCGCCGGTTCGCGAAGCTCGTGAACGAGGACGAGTCGGAGGGCAGCAATCTCTTCCTGGTCGCGCGCAAGCCGTAGTCAGGCGCTGGCCGCGCCCCGTATGCCGTCGTAGAGTCCCAGGTACTGCTCCACGCAGCGCTCCCACGTGTATCCCGATGCCCGCTCCCGCGCGCGCTGGGACACCGCCGCGAGCGTTGCGGGGCTGTCGCGCAGTTCGCTGATCGCCGTGACGAGCGCGTCGACGTCCAGCCGCGGCACGATGCGCCCGACGTCCCCCACGACCTCGACGGGACCCGGCAGGTCGGAGATGATCGGCGCGCAGCCCGACGCCATCGCTTCCAGGATCACGAGCCCGAAGAACTCCATCTCGGTCGACGGCAGCACGAACACGTGGCTCTCGGCGTACAGCCGCCATAGCTCATCGTCCGATACGCCGCCCAGGAAGTGGACGTTGCGCAGCCCGAAGCGCGCGGCCATCGCCTTGTATTTTTCGTCGGCGTA